>ENA-OQEN01000390-OQEN01000390.1-human-gut-metagenome-genome-assembly--contig:-NODE-390-length-19241-cov-2.184106_pt1 | contig 19241 bp, 22 predicted proteins | sample MGYA00242791_ERZ504627 | MGnify/ENA primary metagenome ERZ504627 (study PRJEB26092, sample SAMD00036316) | human gut metagenome | host: Homo sapiens | study: EMG produced TPA metagenomics assembly of... | reverse complement strand
CAACATCGTCTTCACCGTGGACGAGCACATGTCCACGCTCATGGACTTCCGCTACAAGCGCAAGTTCACCGCCGGCAACGGCCAGCCCGGCCAGGGCAAGCGCTGCTCCGGCAAGGACGGCGAGACCATCGTGCTCAGGGTCCCGCGCGGCACTGTCCTGCGCGACGCGGACAGCGGCGCCATCATGCACGACATGTCCTCCGGCGAGGACTACGTCGCCTGCCGCGGCGGCCGCGGCGGCTGGGGCAACAAGCACTTCGCCACGCCCACCCGCCAGGTACCCCGCTTTGCCAAGCCCGGCCTGCCCGGGGAGGCGCACACTATAACGCTGGAGCTGAAGCTCCTCGCAGACGTGGGCCTCGTGGCTTCCCCAACGTCGGCAAGAGCACGCTGCTCTCCGTCGTCTCGAACGCCACCCAAGATAGCGAACTACCACTTACCACTCTCTTCCCCAACCTGGGTGTCGTATATGTGGACGAGGGCGTGTCCTTCGTCCTCGCGGACATCCCGGGCATCATCGAGGGCGCGAGCGACGGCGCGGGTCTCGGCCACGACTTCCTGCGCCACATCGACCGCTGCCGCCTGCTCATCCACCTCGTGGACGTCTCGGGCAGCGAGGGCCGTGACCCGGTGGAGGATTTCGAGGCCATCAACGCGGAGCTGGCGCAGTACAACGCCGAGCTGGCCTCGCGCCCGCAGATAGTCGCCGCCAACAAGTGCGACCTGCTCGAAGAGGGCAGCGACAACCTTGAGCGCCTGCGCGAGCATGTCGAGGGCAAGGGCATGAGGCTCTTCGAGCTCTCGGCGGCCTCCACCCAGGTACGCGGGAGCTGATGCGCGCCGCCGCGGGCGAGCTGGCGCATCTGCCGCCCGTCACGGTATACGAGCCGGATTACGTCCCGCCCGAGCCGGAGCTCGGCACGGCGGACGAGGTCGAGATAAAGCGCGAGGACGGCGTCTGGTATGTCGAAGGCCAGTGGCTCGCCCGCCTCGTCGCGAGCGTCAACTTCTCCGACTACGAGAGCCGCATGTACTTCGACCGCTGCCTGCGCACGGCCGGTATCTTCGAGCGCATGGAGGAGCTCGGCGTCCAGAACGGCGATACGGTTTCTATGTACGACATAGAATTCGAATACCAGGACTGAGCTGAAAAGCCGCCCGGAAACGGGCGGCTTTTCGCTTAAGGCTTTTTTCAGATGCTGCGGGCGAGCGCGTAGGCCGCCGCGTGATTCTTGGCGAGGTTCGAGGGGGTGTCGCTGTCGCCGATGTTATAGACCTCCGGCACCATGCCCACGAGGGACTTGTACAGCTCGTTATCCGCCGGGTCGCCGGTGCAGATGACGACGTTGTCGCAGGGGATATCGAAGCGGAAGCCTATCTTGTCCGCCGCGATGACCTTGTCCTCCTCAATGGCGTGGCACTTCGTGCGAGGTGCTGGGTGACATTGTAGCGGTGCAGGCCGTGCAGCAGCACGCAGCGGTTGCCGAACATGTAGCCCGGGGCCAGGACGTCCAGCATTTCGAGCAGCGTCACCTCGTGACCCTCGCTGCCCAACTTCTCGGCCACCTCGCAGCCGACGTCGCCGCCGCCGACGACCACGACCCGCTTGCCGGGGACCTCCTTCTTCCCTATCAGGTAATCCTTGCCCGAGAGGACGTGCGGCAGGTCGATGCCGGGGACGGGCAGCCGGCCCGGCTTCACGCCCGTGGCGCAGATGACCACGTCCGGGTCATGGCCATGATGTTTTCAACCGTTGCCTCGGTATTGTAGATGACGGGGATGTTATTTGCCTCGACCGTCGCCTCGAAATACGGTATGAGGGGCTTGAAGTGGTCCTTCTTCAGCGGCTGCATGGCGTAGTGTATCTGTCCGCCGAGCTTGTCGCTCTTTTCGATGATGGTCACGTCGTGGCCGCGGCGCTTGAGCACCTTGGCGGCCTCTATGCCGCTCGGTCCGCCGCCGACTACGACGACCTTCTTGACCTTCTCTGCCGGAGGCAGGTCAAAGTGGCTCTCGCAGGCCATGGCGCCGTTGCCGGAGCAGTAGCAGTGCGCGCCGGTGGCAAGCTGGTCCGAGGCGCAGACATAGCAGCCGATGCAGGGGTGTATCTCCCTGTCGCGGCCCTCCTGTAGCAGGCGGACAAAGTGCGGCTCGACTACGCAGCTCTTGCCTATGAACACAAAGTCGCAGATGTCGTTGGCAAAGGCGTTCTCAATGACGTCGGCCGTCCTGATGTCGCCGCCGGCGATGAACTGGGTCTTGAGATCCTCACCAAAGATGCTGCGGGCATACTCGCGGTACATCTTGGCCAGGGGCGCATGGCCATGGGGCGGGAGGCGGTGAAGGCAGGTCGTCGTCGTTGGGCATCACCTTGTTGCCGGCGCCGGCCATTACCTCGATGCCGTCCACTCCCAGCTCTATCATGCGCTTGACGTAGTACTTGCCGTCATCTATCGTTATGCCCGTGCCGGAAAAGAGGCTGGGCTTCACGAGGATGGCAAAATCCTCGCCGCACTTGGCGCGGACCTTGTTGATGATGTTTTCCACAAAGCGGAAGCGGTTTTCCGCACTGCCGCCGTACTTGTCCGTGCGCTTGTTGCTGTCCCTGCCCAGGAACTGGACGCAGAGGTAATAGCCCGTGGCGTGTATCTCCACGCCGTCAAAGCCCGCGAGCTTCGCGCGGTAGGCGCCCTCGGCGTACTTGTCCTCTATGGCCTCGATTTCAGGGATAGTCAGCTCGCGCGGGGTCTCGCGCTCGACGCCGATGACGTAGAACATCGGCATGGCTATGGGCGAGGGGCCGACGGGCTGGCCGCCGATTATCTCGCGCTTCGCGCCGCGGCCCGTATGGCTGATCTCAAGCACGCACTTGGCGCCCTCGGCGTGGATGGCGGAGGCCAGCTTCGTGAGGCCGGGTATGTACTTGTCGTCGTCCGCGCGGAGCATGTTCGCCGTGTTCAGGCCGAGCGGGGCGTCGATGCACGTGACCTCGATGCATATGAGGCCGAAGCCGCCCTTCGCGCGCTCAACATAGTGACGGATGCAGGTGTCGTTCACAAAGCCGCCGACTGTGCTGCTCAGGCCCATGGAGGGCATGACCGAACGGTTCCTTATCTCAACGTTTCCAATTTTTCCGGGTCTGAACAGACTGGGGCAATTACAGGTTGACATTTTGATTCCTCCAAGTATAATTATTTTGCAATTGTTGTAATTTGGTGCGGGAATAACCGCGGAATCTATCGAATAGGCTGGCTGGAATATGAAGAAACAACAAATCAAGTCTCAGAGGACGAGACAGAATATAATGAGCGCGGCTGCAGAGCTGTTCGTGCGTGACGGCTATGAGAAGACCAGCGTCAACGGCATCGTCGAAAAGGCCGGCTGCTCAGTCGGCGCGTTTTACGGGCATTTCAAATCGAAGCAGGAGCTGGCCTCGCTGATTTGGGCCGAGTCCACTATTGAGATAATAAAAGAATCCGTCGAAAAGGGTTCACGCATAAAGGAGTTCGACGCTTTCATTGATTACCTAATAATGCGCTCCATCTCCTCCTACAGCAACAAGCTGACAAACGTCCTGTTTAAGCACATAAGCTACACCGCAGAAGTGCGCAGCAACATGGCCCAGTGGGCGGCACGCTATACCGGCATGATCAGAAACATGCTTCATCAGTATGCGCCCGAGCTTCGGAAGACGCCGTCTGGTCTTACGCCAGTATCATTCACGCCATTCTTAACTCACACGCGCAGAAGTTCAGCGAGCAGGCCACTTATCTCTTCTTCAGCGACGATGTTCTCAAAGAGGCCATTTATGCCCTCATGGAAGCCTGCAAAAACAGCTCCAACTGAGCCTCGGCAAGAAATTCAATAGAATAATATTCTATTATCATATTTTTGTCAATAGCGTTTTCTTGGATGTGCGAATAGTATTCTATTTTTTCCATTTGTGCCTCCAAGTATATGAAAGTCAGCATTAGTTGTCAATACTGTGCTGTTTTGTGGCGCAATAAGTCGTGATTTTCGCTTATTGCGCCACTTTTTTATTTTGCTCTCTACACCCTGACCAATTTAAAACGTTGCAATTCACAAAATACCATTCGATTTATGTCCACATTCGACAATTGACAATCTGGCTCGATTGATATTATTCTAGCAATAGAATATGGTTCTATTAATATGGCGACTGTGCCAGTCGCCCGCCGTTCAAGCTGAAGAAAAAATAAGAAAAGGATGGTCAGAAAATGAGCGCAAACATTCAGCTATCTCCAAAGCACCGCACCTGGGTCCTCGTATCCTGCATCCTGCAGCAATTCGCCTTTCTATGCATCAGCTTTGGCTATGGTCTCGGCCTGCCGCAAATAGTGGCCGGTTTCAACAAATCTGAGTACTACGCCCTCGTGGGCGTCGTGTACTCCCTGACCCAGGCCATTGTGGCACCGATCGTCGCGACCCTGGGAGACAGGCTCGGGCGCAAGTGCTGAACGTGGCTCTCTCGCGCTCATGTGCATCTTCCTGGTAATGACCTACTTTGCAAACTCCTTTGTGCTCTTCCTCATCAGCTGGGCCCTCTGCGGCGTGGCGGTCGGCGGTTTCATGACCGGTCCTTTCCTCATTGTTATGGACATATACGAGCAGAAGGACTGGGGCAAGATGTCCGGCAACCTCGTCACTGCGCTTTCCGCCGGCATGATAGTCGGACCCATTGTCGGCGGCCTTCTGGTTGACGCCGGTTCCCTGCGCGGCATTTTCCTGCTCCCCATCCCCTTCTTCATAGTCGCAGGCATCATCCAGTACGCCTTTTACCCCAACAAGAAGCGCGGCGGGAAGCACAGCTTCGATGCGCTCGGCTTCATCCTGCTCATATTCGCCATGGTGCCCTTTGTTGTCATTCTGAAATTTGCCGGCAATATGTTCCCGTGGAAGTCGGCGCTCACTTTCATTCTCGCCGCCGTCACTGTGATAGCCGCCATACTCCTCTACCGGCGCGAGACTCGCATAGAGCAGCCCGCCTTCGCCCTTGGGGCGCTCAAAAACCGCGTGGTGCTCGTGTTGTCACTCACCTGCCTGCTGGCCTCGGCCTACTCCGTGCTCAGCGCCGGCTTCCTCGTCTATTTCGCCCAGGCGGTTCTCCAGGTGTCGGCCACCAGCAGCGCCACGCTGCTCATGCCTCAGGTCGTTGTCTCGCTCTTCCTGCCTCAGATAGTCGGGCGCTGGGTCAGCAGAGACAGCAGGCGCTACAAGACCGCCCTCTGGCTCATGGGCATCTCGCTGGCGATCACGCTGATCGGCATCTCTATGATAAAGGTCGGCAGCAGTATAGTTATCCTCTATGTGCTCATGCTGTCGGCGGCATAGGCTACACCTTCCTCAACAACTGCGTCGCGCCCTTCATGACCATGAACATTTCCCCCGCCGAGATGGGCGCGGCCAACGGCTGCAAGGGTTTCTTTACCACGCTGGGCGTCACGCTTATGGGCTCTATTTTCGGCATGATGCTCGGTATGTTCCAGGACTTCACGGTGGCCATCTCCCGCGTCTTCCTCGTAGGCGGCATCTGCTGTCTGCTTGTAACGCCGCTCATACTCATCTTTGTAAAGACCGGGCCGCGCCCCGAGGCTTAAATAAACGCTGTACATATAAAATTTAAATTAAAGGAGAAAACGACATGGAGTACAACAGCAGAATGCGCTGCGCCGGTAAAGTCGCGTCGTCACCGGATGCACCGCAGGCATAGGACTTGCCACTATTACCAAGATGGTCGAAGAGGGCGCGGAGGTCTACATGCTCGTCCGCAACCTTGAAAAGGCCAAGCCCATAGCTGAGGAGCTCAACAAGAAGGGCCCCGGCCGCGTTGCGGATATGATATGGTTCGACGCGCGGATGATAGAGACTATCGAGCCCGCGATCAAGAAGGCCTATGAAGAAGCCGGACGCATAGATATGTTCGTCAACAATGCCATCGGCACGGGCGACGTGTCCATCAAGGACAACGGCACCATAACCGAGACAACGCACGAGAACATGATGAAGCTCACGGAAGGCACCCTGGCGTCTCCGCCGAGTGCCTGCGCGTGGTCATTCCCCTGATGATAGCGGGCGGCGGCGGCAGCATAGTCAACACCGGCTCCACACCGGCGCCCAGGCTGACACGACCCGCACCTATTACGGCGTAGGCAAGTCTGCGGTCCACATGCTAACAAAGTATGCGGCGCTGCAATACGGCAGGCAGGGCATACGCTGCAACGCAGTTCTCCCGGCCTTCACGCTGGGGCAGAGGACCTTGGAGTACCTCGGCCAGGAATTCTGCGACGCCTGGCTCAAGCACGCCTACATACGCCGCCCCGGCAAGCCCGAGGATCAGGCAAACGCCATCATGTTCTTCGCTACCGACGATTCTTCCTGGGTCACCGGTCAGATACTCGAGGTTTCCGGCGGCTTCGGCTGCGGTTCTCCGGTCTTTGGAGATACTCTCGGCGGCTGATCAGCACGGACTTTGAATTGGAGGGTGGACGCGTTCGGCGTCCACCCTCACACGTTCCGCAACATTTGTATCTCTGCCCATACAAACGCAAAAAGCCGCCCGTAATGGGCGGCTTTTCGCTTTTTGAAGCTTTCGCTTACTTCATGCCGTTCTCGTAGGCCTCGATCATCTTCTTGACCATCTGGCCGCCGACGGAACCGGCCTGGCGGCTCGTGAGGTCGCCGTTGTAGCCCTGCTTCAGATTCACGCCGACCTCCTTTGGCGTTTTTTCACCTCAAAACTTCTGCTTCAAGCCCCTTTGGACAGTTCCTTTGTATCCACTTCCCTTTCTGGGCTTTCGTCAAGCTCTCCTATAAAACGGTAATATATCTTTATGCTCTGCCTGTAGCTCTGTTTATGACTCGTCACGCGCTTGCCTTCGGGCAGGAGCTTCGGGCCTATCTCGATGCGCTCTATAAAGGTGTGGAGGATGTCCCGGTCCAGCTTCTCGATATGCGTGTACTTCTTCGCTAGCTCAAAGAACTCCGTGTAGGCGTCCCTCACTTTGTCCGATTCCAGACGGCCGGATCTAAGCTCCGCCGACCTTCGGTTCAGCTCCTTCATCTCGTCCGAGAGCTTCCTTGCCATGCTCTCGAGCTGCTCGTCGCTCAGGATACCTGAGGCGTTGTCGCGGTACATCCGTTCCAGCATCCGGCCCGAGTTTTCAAGCTGCTTTTCAATAAGTCTCAGCTGCTTAGGCACGTCCGCCTCGCCAGAGAGCTCGCGGGCACGCTCTACGGCCTGGCGCGTTATCTCCTCCGTCTCCTCCACGCTGAACCTTATCAGCTTTTCCAGGTCACGCCGGACTATCTCCACGAGGTCGTCATAACGTATCCTTGCGCCAGCCTCGCAGCGGTGCGTCGAGCGCGATGAGAGGTTGTTGCACACGAGGTACCAGTATTTCTCCCGCTCGCCCTTGTACACCGAGCCGCCGGAGCACATCGCAGCGCCGCAGCTGGCGCAGTAGGCCACGCCGCCGAAGATGCTGTGGCGAAAGGCCGGATTCGCGGCATTGGACTTCGTGTTCTCGCCGAGATAGTGCTCGGCAAGCTCGAATTGCTCGGGGCTGACGAGCGCCTCGTGTGTGTTCTCGGTGACAAACCAGTCCTCCTCCGGCACTTGCAGCTTCTTCTTAGATTTGACACTGACCTTTCGGCTCCGTCCGAGTATGGTGTGGCCCAGGTAGACTCGGTTGCGCAGAATGCGCTTGACGGTCGTGTAGTTCCAGGCATCCGAGACGTGTGCCGCACCGCGCTCGGTGAACTCGTCGCGGCACTCCACGCGGTATTTGAGCGGGGGCATTACCCCCTCCCTCGTCAGCCTTGCGGCAATCGAACGCGTGGACTCCCCTGCCGCCGCCAGAGCGAAGATGCGCTGCACCACCGGCGCGGTGTTCTCGTCGGGGACGAGCTGGTCCGTGGTGTTGCGGGCCTTTTTGTAGCCATACGGCGGGCAGGCGGCGTATTTGCCGTTCCTGCGCTTGTTGTCCAGCACCGCACGGACCTTGCGCGAGGTGTCGCGCAGGTAGACGTCGTTCATGGCGAACTGGAACGGGGCCATCATGTTGTCGCCGGTGGAGTCGAAATTGTCCTGCGGCGCTATATAGCGGATGCCGTTCTCGGGGAAAAATCGTTCGGCGTAGTAGCTCGACTCGGACATATCCCTGCCTAGCCGGGACAGGTCCTTGGTGACGACCGTGTTAGCCTGGCCGGTGCTCAGGTGCCGGAGCATGGCCTGAAAGCCGGGCCGGTCAAAATTGCCTCCGGAGAAGCCGTCATCCACGAACTCACGGACTATGATGATGCCGCGGCTGCGGCAGTAGCTCTCGACTATCTCCCTTTGGTTCATTATACTTGAAGACTCGCCGCGCTTTTTCTCCTCATCCGAGAGCCGGTAATAGGTGTCGGCAAGTCTGAGCTGGGTCCCCAACAGCTTTCCTCCTTTCCGAATAGGGACCGCCCGTACATGGTGATATTATACCACCGGCCTGTCCGGGCGGTCAAAGCTGTGGATCATGCCAGCAGAGGCAACGATTTCCTCCACCACGGCCTGTTTGGCGGTCCTGTGTCCCGTGAACACCCGCTCGACGATGTAAACAGCACCGCCAAGCTCATGCAGGCAGCTGTTCTCATACACGGTGTTTGCGGGATCGGCAGCGTTTCCGCGCCTTCGCTCCGCGCTGTGCTGCATTCGCTTCACCTCCATGGCTTTAGTGTTCCCGTTTTTACTGGCAGGTAGAACTGTCCCGCTCAGATAGAGCGGGATGTTGACTTTTTATCCGCCGTATTTGCCACGCGCCCCGGCGGTGAGGGGATACAGCGAGCCGCCTCTGGCGAGGCTGTCATAGCTCCACGGCATCGGACTAACCGTGTGCCGCAGGGCTGCCCCCAAGTCCTCGGGAGCGCGTGAGCAAGTACCTTTATCCCCCGCGCTTTCATTGCAAAGCGGCTTGCCAAAGCCGTTTTTGAGGCCGCGTTCATCGCTCAGGCTAACGCCGTCATCGCGCCGCGCCCCACGTCGCTGACCGTCTCCAGTCACGCAGGTTCTGTGCTCGCTATACCGTGTATTAAGTTGTCCAAGGCTGTCAAAATAAGTGCCTCTATATATCCCGTTTTTTAGCCCAATTTTTCAGGGTATTTTATGTAGAATAAAATTGCTTACAGAAAGTTCACAATTTTGCTGCTGACTACCGTCCCTATTATGTGCATTAGATTTGGATTGACATTTGTTGTTTGCCTTGTTACGGGCAGCGTCATAGGTCTTCAGATGTGTACTGAATTTAATGGACGTGAGCCGCTTCATCGCGTAACGAATGGAGTCGACAACCGCTGTAACGCTCACTCCTTCACCTGAGGCAATCTCTGCAAGTTCATATTCGCAAGCAAATCTCTGCCACAATCTTCGGAACTGCGTGTCTGTAAGTATTGATCGTATTATTGATCGTATTATGGAAATAATCTCTCCCTTTTTTAGCTTCTCTGATCCTTTGAGTTCAGCGGACAGCCAGTCGCTATATTCATGTCTGTCGAGAAGATGATCTAATTCAAACGAATACCGCCTGTCATTAAGTGCTCGTTCTCGAAGTGCTGAATTTCTATAGTCTTCATCTGACCACGCCTTACACTTTTGAAACTCCTCGTCGCTGTCGAAGTGCTCGCGTGTGAGGCGCACATTTTCGCCTGTTACACTGCGGCATACTATGGCCTCTGGGTCAGTTTTGTTTACTGCGTAGTCGCTATTATTACTGAGCATATAAAAAGCCTCCATTGCCTTTGACTTGAATCTCAAGTATGCTTAGGAGGCGCCCGTTGAAACGCAAATACGCAGCAGCGTTATTTCCGCCTGGATCGTATATTAGACTGTCGGTATAACTTTGCCGTTATAAATCATGACATGCGTTGTGCTAATGTATACGATTTTGCATGTTATCGCGGTTTAACCAATGCAATATGCTTTGCTCTATCAACAGCAAAATTGTTATTGATCTGCGGTACAGCAGGCCATTAGAAAAAAGGTGCGGACACCCATAAGGTTGTCCGCACCTTTATAGTTAATAAAAACTTATCCGATAGCATGCCGCTCGCGCTGCTAAGTCGTTTCTGCAAGCAACAGCTCCTCAAGCATTTTGATTCCCGCTGTTGGTAAATCAAGTTTCTGCACATATCTCCAGAGCTCAGTCTTTGTCATTGTCTTTAGCCGCCCCCACTCCTTTTCCTTGTACATGTTGTCCTGCGGCAGTCTGATCATGAGCTGCAGGAGCTCGCGCTCGAAGCGTGCCCTCGGCGTCTCCGGCCTCCAGCAAAGCTGCAATACCGCCTTTTCGCCCGAATTGAGAGTAAATTCAGCTCTCAGGCCTCCACAGTGGCGGGTTCTCACGGGCCGCCTCTCCCCGCAAACATGCATTATAAGTTCCCCAGAGAATATCCCCTCGAACCTCAGTTCGAAGCTGCGTCCGGCATCCCATTTCTCCGGCGGCATGGATATCTCCAGGCTGAGTCGGCCCTCAGACTCCATGCTCTGAGTGAAAACCGTCACAGACGGTGCCTTCGGGCTGCCCTCATACAGTTTGAAGGCCCCGTTCCCGGAAAAACGCGCACGAGCAGTTTTTCAGGCTCCGTGCAGCGGCTGTCGGGCTCAGCGTCGAGCGTAAGCACGGTTCCGGATTTGCAAGGGCAGGTATGCTGCCCATATCCCGGAGCATATGCAGTCTCCGTCCGCCGTCGTAGACCAAGCCTGTGAAGATGTCCGTCCAGCGGCCCTCCGGCAGCCATACATCTGTCTCGCCCATGCCAAGGCTCTCCGAATGTGCGGTTATCGCGCGACCAGAAGATCATCGCCGAACATATACTGCCCATCTGCCTCATACGCCTCCGGCTTGTCTGGATAAAGGTGATACATGGGCTGACAAGCTGGTCGCCTTCCCGCTCTCCCAGGCAGGCGTAGGTATATATGTATGGGATAAGCATGTGCCTTAGCCTGAACCACTTTGCCGCGATCTCTCTCGCTCCCGACGAAAGCGTCCAGGCTCCTTTGAAACCGTGGGAGCCGGGCAGCAGTGTATTCTGTTTATTGGGCTGAACACGCCGAATTGCAGCCAGCGAAGATAGAGCTCGTCATCGCGTTCGCCGCGGTGATGGCCGCCTATGTCGTGGCTCCACCAGCCAAAGCCCACGTTGGAGGCCGTTGCCGTAAAGTACGGCATATACCTCAGGAACTCCCAGTCCATATGCGTGTCACCGCTGAAGCCGACTGGGTACCTTTGAGCTCCGGGGCCGCAGTAACGCGAGAGTATAAGTCCCTCGCCCGTTCTGTTCTCGCTGTCGAGCCAGTGGTAGTGGTTGAGCGCCAGAGCGGGTCCAGGTCATTCTGCCGATCTTGTCGCCCTGCTGCCAATCCACCCACCAGAAGTCCACGCCCTCGTCCTCGAGCGGGTGGTGCAGGATATCGAGATAGCTGTTTACAAAGTCCGCGTCCTGTATGGCAAAGGGAATGTGCAGCTTTGTTTCGGGGTCCAGGCCGAGGCTCAGCGCCATGTCGGCGTAGGGCTTTTCATACCAGCGGACTCCAAGCGCCGGGTGCAGGTTCAAGCTTGTCCTGCGGCCCTGTCGGTGGAGCTCCTTCAGGAGGGCGACGTGGTCCGGATACAGCTTCTCGTTCCATGTATATCCCGTCCAGCCGTCCGTTCCGCCGTACTCCTCCCCGTCCAGGCCCTTTTCCCGGCTGCCGAATTCGCCTTCTATGTCCACATAGTGCCAGTCCATGTCTATCACGGCTACGGAGATGGGTATGCCCTCGTCGTCAAAGCGCTCCATGAGCTCGAGGTATTCGTCCTGGGTGTACGGCCAGTAGCGGCTCCACCAGTTTCCCAGCGCCCAGCGCGGCACAGCCGGAGGATAGCCGCTTATGTCGTACAGCGCGCGGACTGCCGCAGGGTAGTCGTGCCCATAGGCAAAGACATAAAAGTCCTCCGTTCCGCTGCGGCGCGGCATCAGCCGCCCATCGCCGCAAAGCAGCAGGCTTGACGAGTCGTCCAGCACCGCGACGCCGCTCAGCGAGCACACGCCGGCGCTCAGAGGTATGTGCTCCTTGTCATAGCGGTTCACCTGAGGCAAAATTCTCAGGTGTTCGCCGTTGGTGTCAAGCGTTCTGAATGTGCCGAGCAGGTTCCCACCGTTGTCCAGGCGGCGGAGCTGCCATCCGGGAAGACCACCCTGCCCTCCGTGGTCTCTCCGGCTCAAGCGTCAGCCTGACGGCGCTGTGTCGAGCTCAAGTCCGTCTTTTGTCTCCTTAAGTTTGAATACCGTTGCCGGCATATCTCTATACCAGGCAAGCTGGCTGGCCTCGTCCGTGAAAACGCCGTCCGGGGACGTCTCGATGCGGAAAAGCCTGTCCGCCAGTACCGTTATTCTAAGTCCACCGCGGGTCACGATGTTTTCACTTTTAGCCCTCGGCCTGAGCCGCGGCACGAGATGATCGTGCAGCATATTTCCTCCATTCCGTCGCTGCCGCTCAAGCGGCAAAGCAGCGCACCGAATATTCATATGGAACAGCCAGTTTTGTGTATTCATCTGTAAGCTTCAACGTATATTGCTCCCCTGAGACGTAATCGAACCAATCATACTCCGAACCGTCCGCAAAGGACCAGAATTCCAGTTCAGAATAGCTCTCGGTATCGTTTCCCACGTAGCTCCCGAGCTTCCCGTCCACGGTGTTCAGAGGTATCACGGAGCCGGCCCTGACGAACACGGGTATCTCGTCGAGCTCGCACTCGAATATGTGGGTCCCGGGCTCATATCGTTCCCCGTCAAAGAAGCCGTACCACTCCCCTTCGAAGATACACCTCCACCCTGCCGCTCGATATCTCCGTCACCGGGGCGACGAGCAGGCTGCGGCCCAACATATACTGGTACTCATACTCCGCCGCCTCGCTGTCCTCTGGGAACTCATAGGCCATGCTCCGCATGAGCGGCTCACCGCTCTCGCTTGAATATGCCGCCTCGGAGTAGATATACGGCAAAAGATTCATTCTGAGGTTTGCGTAGTACCTGTACACATCAAGGCAGGTATTGCTGCCCTTGCGCTCGGCCATGTTCCAAGGCGTGCGGGCCACACTTGGGCTGGGGTCTCCGCCGGTCTCCGAGTGCAGCTGCATCACCGGGGAAAAGGCCGCCTGGGTGACGCTGCGGCAATAGAGCTCCGTTGTGGGCACATCTCCTCTGAAGCCCGCAATATCCCAGGCCACGAAGGGTATGCCGGACATGGATGCGCTCTGGGCGGCGATTATTGCCGATTTGAAGGCCTTTTCATCCGACAGCTGGTCGCTATCCAGCACAGGGGGTGCGTCTGCATGGAGCTGCCACCCGCCCGGCTGAAGGTCACCCGCTCCTGCCCGTCGGAATTTATGAAGTCATAGTAAGCCTGCGCATAGGCATCGGGATATGCGTTTCTGAGGCTCCGGCCCGAGAGGCCGTTCGAGCCACGACGTCACTTCCCCAGACAAACTCGCCGCCGTCGGTCTTGAAGCCGTCTACGCCCAGCTCGTCTATAAGATATCTCCGCTTTTCCAAAAACCAGCTCGTCGCTTCGGGATCTGTGAAGTCCACCAGGAGGCTGCTTCCGAACCAGGTCCCGGACGCATACGGTAGACCGAACCGTCCTCGCGGCTGAACACATAGCCATATCCTCGGCATAAAACTGGTCTCGCATGGACTGTACCGGAGCAGTCGCCGAGTATTTGAGCACCGGTATCTGCCACAGCAGGACCTTTATCCCGTTCTCATGCAGCTCGTCGATCATACCTGCGGGGTCAGGCCATCTGCCCGAGAACGTAAAATCGTCCAAGCTGAAGGCCCCCGAGCCGTCATTCGGCTCATACTCCGCGTCGTTCCAGATGTAGAAGGTCTCCTCGTCGCTCCAGGCTTCGATGACTATTACGCTGGTGGATATCCGGTTTTCCAGAGCGGCGTCCAGCTGCTCCATTATCTCGGATTGCCTGTTCCACTCGTTGGCGGATATCCACGGGCCAAAGGCCCAGGCAGGAGGCAGTTCCGCCTTCCCGGCCAGCTCTGAATACCTGGACAGGATGTCGGCGTTATCTCCGGTTATGAAGTGGAACGGCACGGAAAGCTCGCCGTCGCCTCGGTATACACCTCCACGACGCAGGCGTCTTCACGCTCAGAACACATGGCGAAGCGCGAATAGCAGGTGCTGTCCACAAAGAGCACGTACTTATCCGGCACAAAGTAGAACGGCACGGGCGTATAGGATTCGCCCTGCTGCTGTGTATACCAGTTGACGCAGTAGATGTCCACGGTCTTGCCGCGCTGGTCTAGCGAATCGTACCTCATGCCAAAACCGTAAAATGCGTCTGTCCTATCCGCAGCGACACTGAGCCTGATTCCGCTGATGTCGGCGCCGTCCGTCAACAGCTCCAAGCCCTCGCACATGCTCAAAAGCTCACGTCCGTCAAGCTCCGCGGAGAACGCGCAGCTGTCCTCTGCAAATTCGGCTTTGAGTCCGCCGCTTGTCAAAGACAGCTCTCCGGTTTCCTCCAAGTCCGGCTCTTCAGCGCCGTCTTCCACCGTGAGCGAAAGCACACCGTCCGACAGCTCCGCCCTGGCCGTGGCTTCCACGCCTCCGGCCGAGCCGGAAATGACCAGGCCGCTTTCATCCGCGCGTATACTTTCAGGGATAAACGTCTGCCATTCGGAAATTGAGAACTCAAATATGCCGAGCTGTTTTTCCGCTTTCCCGTCCGTTCCGGCGCAGACTGTGTATTCCACCCTGTCTCCGGTGTCAAAGCTGCCGAGCTTGCCTATGCATCGCAGCCTTTCCACGCCGTCAACGCTGACGTTTGCCCTGTGGCTGCATTTTACCGGCTCCATGATTTCTCCGTTCAGAGACCACTCAAGCCAAATGTCCTTGTCCTTCAAGGATGTCCCAACGGAGACGTTTATCTCCACTTCTTCGCCGGCTTTGGGGTCCCTGGGGCTCCTCTGCCACCATTTCTCGGGTACTTCTTTGCTGCCGTACAGGTTGTCCCAGCCGTAGGGCTCGTGAGCGAGACCATCTGAGGGCAGCCCATAAAGTTGAAGTACTTCCTTCCCGGTCCCCTCGGTCTGAACCGCCCCGCAGGCAGAGATCGCGGCGGCGAGCAGGATCGCCGCCGCGATCATAAGGGTCTTTCGCATCGTTATTCTCCAGTAATGCCGGTCTTTTCGATGCTCTCCACAAATTGCCGCTGAATTATTACGTAGAGCAGGATGAGCGGAAGTATCGAGAGCAGAGTTCCGGCAAGGCGAATGGACTCGTTGAGCGCGCCTCCGGAGCTGACGCCGGTCGAAGAGAACATCTTTTCAAACGTGTCTTCAAACTGCTGCAGATGCATAGGCAAAGTAGTGACCGCTCCGGTTGAATACTGCGGTATCTGCGTGGTATCGTTCCAAGTCCAGATGAACGAGAACAAGTAGGTCAGCACCAGCGCGGGCTTGGCCATCGGAAGGGCTATGCGGAAAAATATTTTCCACGGTCCCGCTCCGTCTATCTTTGCAGCCTCGTCCATGGCTTTCGGATAGGAGCCGAAATAGTTATAGAATATGAGCAGAAACACCGAGCTTTTTATACCCTGCCCCAGCAGGCAGATCAGATACATCGGCCATATCGTTCCAACAAGCTTGTAGGCGTTGAAGAGCAGAAAGCGCGGTATCGTTGTGACCTGACTGGGTATCAGGAATATGAATACAGCCAGCACGACCCAGAGCTTCTTGCCCGGCACAGGATATCTCGCCAGCCCGTAGCCCGCCATGGCAAGCGTCAGGGTCTGGAGTCCAGCCGGTATCACCGTCATTATGAGCGAGTCTTTAAGGCCGTCCCAGAACTCCAGTGTCCTTGCAGCCTTTTTGAAGCCTTCAAGAGTGAAGTGCGTAGGCACCAGGTCACCGTGGCGTCCACGAGGTCCGCAGTGTCCATCAGGCTGACGGATACCATGTACAGCAGAGGATATATGAACACAAAACCCAGGCCGGTCAATATGAAGTATGTAGCGATTTTTGTCGGCACGCTTGAGGAGCCGGCTTTCCCGCGGAAGAAGCGCATGAGAGCTTCCTTTGCGGCGACTTTTCTTCCTGTCATTTTGCGCCTCCCTTTTCCCGACGCTCTCTGAGGAGCAGAAACGCTATTGTCATGAGCAGCATCAGGCAGAATGCGTATATCCACGACATGGCCGCCGCAAAACTGTACGGTCTGGCGATGTCTGTGATAGATTCCATGATCTTCGCATTTGTAGCGTCGTCAGCCGCAGTGCCCATTTCAATTATGGTGTAGATGGCGTTTAGCATAATAATGGGCCTTAGGTGCGGCAGGGTGATCTTCCAGAATGCCTCCCATGGGGACGCTCCGTCTATGGACGCCGCCTCGTACATGCTTCCGTCGATTTTCTGGAGCGCTACAAGAAAGACAATGATCTGCACACCGCAGAACCAAAGGATCTTGATAAAACTGTTCAGAACCTTCAGCAGCAGCAGCGACCAGCCCTTGTCAAGCTCCATGAGTATAGCGTTAAGGCCCATCAGATCCATATCTATGCTCATCGCCGAAGTCTCCGTCATAAGCTCCGACATGACTGGACCGCTCATAATGATGACAGGCATGAAAAATATCATTCTGTATACAGTTCTGCCCTTAAAGCCGCGGTTCAGCAGAAGGGCCATGACCAGTGCGAAGACGACAGAAATCGGTGTGCCTATCGCCACCTGCGTAACAGAGGTCACCAGCAGCGTTGGAAACTCAGTGTCCAAAAATAGCGCCTGCCTGAAATACTCCCAGCCTACCGGTTCGAGTACCACCTCGCCGGGACGTATCGCCACTTGGTTGAAGCTGATGACTATGGAATAGATAAGCGGGTAACCGGTTATGGCCAAAAAGCCTATGACCCACGGCAGGAAGAAAAGCAGTCCGGACAGAGTTTCTCTCTGTCTGTTTTTCAGTCGCGGCGCCCCGGACCTCACGACCCGGTCACGCTTTAAGATGCGCATCCGCCTCACTCCCCTCATTGCGCCACAGTGAACCAGCACGGTTCCACACTCAAGCCGTCCACGGTCTGCGTGCTGTCTGTATAGTTTACATATACTTTCACACCATTGTCGTATTTCACTCGGATTAGACCTGTCTCAAGGCAGCGGTGCTCTACAATACTGTGTCCCCACACGCTTTCAAGAGCGGAGGCCACCGTTTCATAGGACTCAACCATGATATCGTGCCAGCCTTCAAAACCAACCGACGCGTACTGCGCCTGCGGCGTATTTACAAGCTCTGAGCTGTCGCATGCCACAACTGCAAAGGACGGAGCCATACCGTATTCCACCAGCCTGAGCAACTTTTCACGCGAACACGACGTCATGTTGAGCGGTTCGGAAAACACCTCGACACTGCCGCTCAAGACTATCTGCAAAAAGGGCACTGTGTCGCTCTCATACAACAGTTGCTGCTCACTGCCGGAGCGCCCAAAAATTGAGACGCAGACCGCCAAAGGTACTGATTTGGCTCATACATCGCGAGCTTTTCCCCGGAGGCGAGCTTTTCCACCAGCTCAGTGGTCTTTGCAAGCCCGGCTTGTCTGACAAGCTCCTTGCTGATGTGAAATCGCTATACAGCCTAGACGGCAGCTGGTCGACGGAAAGTTCGCGCCATAGCTTCTGCCGATAGCCGAGTCGATGATTTGCTCCGCCTTTGAAAGCCGATATACATACGTCGTATCGTATATCGCTCCGTATACATCCAGGGAATTCAGCCATTTTATGACCATGCTTGACAAGTTGTTGGCCGCCTCTGTGCGCTGTGTTATCTGATCCTCATTGGCCGTCAGCGGGTCGATATAGAGGTTTAGCGTTCCTCCCCCCTCCTCGAGCTGAGCGCGCAGCTGCTCAAATTCCTCCTGCGTGCCCAGCCGGCTGAGCATTTTTGTACCAGCCTCATTATTCTTTGTATAGCAGCGGTACACTAGCAGCAGATCTTCCACGCCGTCTTCCTTCAGGGCCGAAACGATATCGGACGCTTCCGAGTACGTCGTAAAGGTCTCTGTCGTGTTGAACAAAAAGCCCTTCCTCTTGTCTGCGCCCAAAACGTCGAGGTGCATAGGCACGTTGCTTATCTCGCTCAGCTCAAGCTTTTCAAGCTCGCCGTTTTCCAAAAGCATCTCCCTATACATTACGGCCATCCCGTCGTAGCGGGCGTCGTCTCCGTTTACAAAGTAGAAGCTTATGCGCGGCTCGACCTGGTTCATTTCGGGCTGCGGCATGAGCGCGCCCGAACCCTCCTTGCGGTTTATATTCATCATGTACTTCTGGCGGTACTCAAATCGCGCCGCCGCCCAGTTGTACGGTATATTGGTCAGCGCCGGAGACGCTACTATACTCGCATACTCGTCTCCGCTCTCCACAACGGCAAGGAATCCGTTCTGTCCGTCTCCATGCACTATTCCGTAGATGGGCATATATGCCTGGTTTTCTTCCTTTAAGTAGGCATATCCACCATAGCTGTAGTTCTCTACCCCAGCGTCCGGGCCGTATATTCTAGCCGCATAGGTCGTCACATAGTTCGCAGGCTCTAAAAATCGTATCAGCGCACCTGTACCATCCGGTATCAGAATATAGCCGTCTATGTCTGTTCCATGGGACGAACCCAAGAAAGCATGAATGTCACAGACTTGAGCATGTATCCCTTCTTATCGTCCACGAGCAGTTTTTCCTTCAGGCTGCCTTCGACGACCTCGAACTCACCTGACCGCCGTTGAGCTCCACTTCAACGTCCATCTCTATGCCCACGTTTTCAAATGAGACGCTGCATACGAAGCCGTTTTCCGTCATTTCGTAGCTTGCGCTGCCGTCCTTGCCTATGCTGAGCCTGCTCTCTCCTCCGGTCTTATCGAAGCATTCCACAGCCACGAGTGAATTGCCGTAGCAATTCCACGTGCTGTTCAGGCCCTCTGCCTCTTCCAGGGGAAGGCTGCCCCAGACATAGCCGCTGTGCTTATCCACGATCCTCAGCGCGCCGTACTGTCTGTTCAGCCACAACTCAAGCTCGTCGGACTCCGCCGCCATTTCAAAGCCTGCAGGGTCAAAGCGGCTCTCCACAGGCTCTTCACTGTACGGATGCACCTGACGATTCGAGTTCGCCTCAAGCATTCCGTTTTCCAAGGGCTCTCCAGACAGCGGAGCTGGCTCCGCTG
>ENA-OQEN01000389-OQEN01000389.1-human-gut-metagenome-genome-assembly--contig:-NODE-389-length-19267-cov-2.956479_pt1 | contig 19267 bp, 24 predicted proteins | sample MGYA00242791_ERZ504627 | MGnify/ENA primary metagenome ERZ504627 (study PRJEB26092, sample SAMD00036316) | human gut metagenome | host: Homo sapiens | study: EMG produced TPA metagenomics assembly of... | reverse complement strand
TGTTCGCGTTCATCGGGAAGGCGATCACTTCGCGGATATTCTCCTCATCGCGCAGCAACATCAGCATCCGGTCAACGCCCGGCGCCATCCCTGCGTGCGGTGGAGCGCCATACTGGAAAGCATGGTAGAGCGCGCCGAACCGCGCCTCCACATCCTCAGCCGTATAGCCGGCCAGCGCAAAGGCTTCACCATGATATCCGGGCGATGGTTGCGCACCGCCCCAGAGGAAAGTTCCACGCCGTTGCAAACGATATCATATTGATATGCCTTGATCTCCAATGGATTCATTGTTTCCAACGCCTCAAGGCCACCCTGCGGCATGGAGAAGGGGTTGTGAGTAAAATCAAGCTTGCCTTCCTCGTTTTTCTCATACATTGGAAAATCCGTGATATAGCAAAGCTCAAAGCGATCCTTTGCAATAAGATTCATCCGCTCTCCGAGTGCCGTGCGGATTTGCCCTGCAAGGCGATCCACTACCGCTTTGCCATCACTGATGAAAAACAGCGTATCGTCCGCTTTCATGGAAAGACGGCCAATTAGCTCCTGCTTCTTCCCATCTGTGAGGAATTTGGCAATGGGGCCTTTGAAAGAGCCATCCTCCAGCAATGTAAGATAGCCGAGGCCCTTCATGCCGATTTCCGTTGCAAAGGCAAGCATTTTTTCAAAAAAAGGATTTCGGCATCTTCGCGCAGCCCGGCACATTAATGCCGCGCACAGGCTTCTTTTGGAAGGGTTTGAAATCCACATCCACAAAAAAATCAGAAAGATCTTCAATCAACAGAGGGTTGCGCAGATCCGGCTTGTCCGTGCCGTAATGCAGCATAGCCTCTTCATAAGGAATGCGTCGAAACGGCGCCGGGGACACCTTGCGCCCGTTGCCGAAGGTGGCAAACGTATCATAAAGCACCTGCTCCGCTACCGTAAAAACATCCTCCTGCGTAGCAAATGCCATTTCGAAATCAAGCTGATAAAATTCGCCGGGAGAACGGTCTGCCCGCGCATCCTCATCGCGGAAACAGGGAGCGATCTGAAAATATTTATCGAAGCCTGAGGCCATTAGCAATTGTTTGAACTGCTGGGGAGCCTGTGGCAGCGCATAAATTTACCCTCATGCTTACGCGAGGGGATGATATAGTCGCGCGCACCCTCCGGAGAAGAGCAGGTGAGAATCGGCGTAGTGATCTCCGTGAAGCCGAGCGCCTCCATCTTGCGCCGCAGAAAGCTGACCACTTTGGAGCGGAAAAGAATATTATCATGCACACGCGGATTACGCAGATCAAGGAAGCGGTATTTCAGCCGCACCTCCTCACGCGTATCAGTGGAATCCTGCACGTCAAATGGCAGATTCGGCACGCATGGGCCCAGCACCTCCAACGCGTCGGCCAGCACTTCCAGCCGTCCTGTCGGGATTTTGGGGTTGACCGTTTCTTCATCCCGAGCAACGACTTTTCCGGAAACGGTAATCGCCGTTTCCCTGTGAAGATCCTTCAGCAAAGCGTCATCATGCACGACTACCTGCGTCACGCCATACTGATCCCGCAGGTCGAGAAAAGCCACGCCGCCGTGATCGCGGATCGTATCCACCCATCCGGCTAAGCGGATGGTTTCATTCAGATTCCGCTCCGTCAGCTCCCCACAGGTATGCGTTCTGTAAATTTCTTGAGCCATTTCAGACATTCCCTTCCTCACCGGCCCGCTGGGCCGGGACCATAATCAAACACGGCGGAATACCGCGCCGAAAAATCCATAAACAGGAATTAATTATATCATAAGAAACCAAACGTGTACAGCACTTTTCCCGGATATTTTCATGCGCAAAAAGGCGCAAAAGCCCGCTATTCCTTTTTAATATACCCCAAAATCACAGAAAACGGAAGCCTTTTCCCCTTTGCTTCACGGAAATCAATTTGAGCGTTTTTAAGGTTTTATAAGCCGCGCTCCGTAGGGGATGTTTGTGGGCCATAAATTGTGGTTCGCATTTCGAATCCGAATGACACGAACCCACGCTTTTTTCCATTTCTGCGTTGATTGATACATGAAGCAACGTGCCCGCTTTTTTCTCATATTTTACGGATGCGCGGGCGAATCGGGCGAATATCGTTCGCCCCTGCGGGCAGTCAGGCTTTTGAAATCAAACTTAATTTCTATACCCCTGCTTAAATCGCATTTGTGCGGTCCCCCTGAGAAGAAACGTGGCATCCCTTTAATTTCCATCTAAGGACGCCATTGGAATCTCTACATATAGTCCATGGCAGCTTGACTTTTTCCATATATTGTGGTATTATGAAAACATAATAAAATAGCATAATTTTTCGACAGAGAAAAAGATCTCCGCTGTCCCAAGATTGGGACTTTGCTTAAAACAATCCGAACATTTGTCTTGACAAGCGCGAAAAAGCTGTTATAATGGGAGCTGTTAAGAACAAACGTTCCGCCGACATCAAGGAGGTTACCGTTATGACGATTGCATTCATCTTACGCACCATCGCAGAGGTTGCCGTTGTGGCATTCCTGATTTGGGGCTTTTTGCATGAGGATAAATTTATCCGTTTTGAAGACCGGCTTGCCCGCATTGTCGTGGTCAACTACCGCCGGATTAAGCGCCGTCGGATGCTCAAAAAGCAAGGCATGGAGCCTGCCTCCCATGTGCGTAAGCCTGCGCAAGCCCACACACAACAGCGAGCTTCTGCGCCACAGCCTGCACAAAGCAGGCCCGCCGCTGCTGCTTGTGAGCCAGTTTCCCGCCCTGTCCGCCGCCGCAGGAAGAGAATCCCGCAGAACGCGGCCTGACATTTCGTTTCCCCCTCCGGCATCAAATTTGATGAAAACAGAGAACCGCCTGCGCAGAGTGTTTCTGCGCAGGCGGTTTTTTAGCTTTTCCAAAAATGATTTGTACAAGATCTGTCGCGTTGTAAACCATTATTCAAAATTTTGGCAAAAGCCCTTCCGCCTTCAACAGATCTAAAAGGTGCTCAAGCGCCTCTTCCTCCATCTCCGGCGTATCCTTCAGCGGGAACGGGATGCCCATTCGTTCATATTTTTCGGCGCAGAGCTTGCGAAACGGCAGCAGCTCCAGTCTCCAGGTTGCTAAACCGCCGGGCAATGCGCGCGATTTCACGAACCTGGTCAAAATCATCCGTTAGCCCGGGCGCCACCACATGCCGCACCCAGAGCGGCACCGCCATCGCCTCGGTCAGGCTTAAAAATTGCAGCACCTGTTCAAACGAAGCTCCGCAATGCGCGCGGTATGCTCGCGCATCCGCAAATTTCAGGTCGCACAAAACGAGGTCCGTCTCCGCCAGCACCGCACGCGCCTGTTCCAAATTGCCGGTTCCGGAGGTGTCAAGCGCCGTGTGAAGCCCCTGCCCTCGCAGCAGGCGAAAGAGCTCCGCCACAAACGGCGCCTGCAACAGCGGCTCCCCACCGGATACGGTCACCCCGCCGTGTTTGAGATAGGGCCGGTAGCGCACAATCTTTTCACAAACTGCTTCGGGCGTATAAGCGGACCCGCCCTGTGGATCCCAAGTATCCGGATTATGGCAGTAGGCGCAGCGCAGCGGGCAGCCCTGCAAAAACACAACAAAACGCACGCCTGGCCCATCCACTGCGCCCATGGATTGAAAGGAATGCACCCGCCCCGTCATGCGATCGCCTGATGGAAGGTGCGCGAAATAACCTCCCGCTGCTGCTCCTTCGTCAGCTTGTGGAAGTTGACCGCATAACCAGACACACGGATGGTCAGGTTCGGATACTTCTCCGGGTTGTGATAGGCGTCTACCAGCATATCGCGGCTCATCACGTTCACGTTGATATGATGCGCGTTTTGTGCAAAATAGCATCCAGAATTGAAACCAGGTTTTCACAGCGCTCCTCCAGCGTTTTACCCAGGGCCTGCGGATGATGGAGAAAGTGTTGGAAATACCGTCTCGGCAATATTCATACGGGATTTTCGCCACGGAGTTAAGGGAGGCCAGCGCCCCGTTTTTCTCACGCCCGTGCATCGGGTTCGCACCGGGGGCAAAGGGCTCGCCCGCCTTACGCCCATCCGGCGTTGCGCCGGTTTTCCGCCCATAAACCACATTGGAGGTGATGGTGAGAATGGAGAGCGTATGCTCCGCGCCGCGGTAGGCGGGGTTTTTCTTCAGCTCTTCGTAGAACAGCTTTACCTGCTCGCAGGCAATCTGGTCAACGCGGTCGTCGTCGTTTCCATAGGCCGGATACTCGCCCATCGTTTCAAAGCCGGTAATCATGCCGCTTGAATTGCGCAGCACGCGCACCCGCGCATATTTGATCGCGGAGAGTGAATCCGCCAGCACGGACAGCCCCGCCGCGCCAAAGGCCATAAAGCGGTGCACCTGCGTATCATGCAGTGCCATCTGCGTTTTCTCGTAGGCGTATTTATCATGCATATAATGGATGATATTCATGGTGTTGACATAGGTTTTGGCAAGCCAGGGGCGATAAACGTCCATTAGCTCCAGCACCTTATCATATTCGAGATATTCCCCCGCATAGGGCTCATGCTCCGGCCCGACTTGGAGCCCTGTTTTTTCATCCTTACCGCCGTTGAGGCTCATGAGCAACAGCTTTGCAAGATTGGCCCGCGCGCCGAAAAACTGCATCTGCTTACCAACCTTCATGGCAGATACGCAGCAGGCAATCGCATAATCATCGCCGTAGATCGGGCGCATCAGGTCATCGTTTTCATACTGGATCGCATCCGTATCGCAGGAAACTTTTGCAGCAAACCGTTTGAATGCGTCCGGCAGGCTGCCGGACCATAATACCGTCAGGTTCGGCTCGGCCGAGGAGCCAAGGTTATAGAGGGTGTGGAGCATCCGGTACGAGCTCTTCGTCACGAGCGTGCGCCCATCCTCCCCCATGCCGCCGAGCGCCTCCGTGATCCACATCGGGTCACCTGCAAACAATTCATTATAGGCCGGCGTGCGCAGGTGACGCGCCATGCGCAGCTTCATTACAAAATCGTCAAACAGCTCCTGCGCCCCTGCCTCATCGAGAACGCCGTTTTTCAAATCGCGCTCAAAATAGATATCGAGGAAGGTGCTCGTGCGCCCAAGGCTCATTGCCGCGCCATTTTGCTCCTTGATCGCGCCAAGATAGCCGAAATAGAGCCACTGCACCGCCTCCCGCGCCGTTTTGGCAGGCAGTGAAATATCAAATCCATACTGCATCGCCATCTCCTTGAGATAGCCGAGGAAGGTAATCTGCTGGAACAGCTCTTCAGACAGGCGGATCGAATCGACATCCATCACACCCTCCACGATTTTGGCTTTATCCTTCTTCTTTTCCTCAATCAGGCGGTCCACCCCGTAGAGCGCAACGCGGCGGTAATCCCCGATGATGCGGCCGCGGCCGTAGGCATCCGGCAGGCCTGTGATAATCCACAGTGGCGCGCCTTGCGCGTTTCCTCCCCATACACACGAAACACGCCGTCATTGTGCGTGGTGCGGAAGCGGAATTCCTCCTCCACCTTATTGGATAAGTGATAGCCATAAGCCTCGCACGCGTCGCGCGTCATGCGGATGCCCCCAAAGGGGTTGACGCCGCGGCGCAAGGGTCTGTCCGTTTGCAGGCCGACGATCAGCTCCTTTTCCTGATCAAGGTAGCCAGGGTTATAGCTTGTCAGGGAGGAGACGGTTTCCGTATCGATATCTAATACGCCGCCGAACTCCTGCTCCAGCTTTAAGAGGTTGGAAAGCTTATGGTTGAGCTCCTGCGTACGCTGTGTCGGCCCCGCTAGAAACGATTCATCCCCCTCATACGGCGTATAGTTTTTCTGAATAAAGTCGCGTACATTAATGCTTTTCTGCCATTCCCCGGGCTGAAAGCCCTCCCAAGCCGTATATTCCATTGCGCGCGTCTCCTTTCTAAACCAGTCGATTCCGTCGGCGTCTGGTAAAATAAAAGGGCAGTATATGGTCGCTCCCATACACTGCCCAGACGGCCGGCAAAACAGGCATTTCATTCCACTGTGGTTTCTCCCACAATCATCCGTCAGTCATGAACGCCTTTTCAAATTGTACTTTTAGCGTACCGTATGCACAGGGAAAAGTCAAGCGGACAGACACACCTCTCCATAAATTCAGAATATTTCATAAACCGCAGGCGAATAAAAGAAAAAAAACGGTCACATTTTTAAATGTGATTCCAGAACTGTGCTGGCCCGTAAACTTTTCTGACACAATAGCCACGTCCTGAGAAAGCAAAGCCGTTTCCTCCTCCTAGCGGGCTTACTTTCACACCGTTGAGAAAGTTCCTTCATTTTGAAGCAAGTAGCAAAGCGGGGCTACTCTGCTCCAAGGGTATTCGCAACGACTAAAGAAAAACTGCGCATTATACCTAATAAGACACACTTAAATCAGCGATAAACGGGAATCTGTCAAAACCAAATTGCTTTCACAACAAGCCAAATCAGCAATGCCCAAATTGCCACGATGGGAATTGCGTAATACCATTTTTTAGGCTTCCCCTCCTTCCATATATCAACGGCCTTCTCTTTGCTTCTTTGCCACACCTCATCTGGTATGAGCTTAATTGTCACCATAACCAACACGGGTAAAATAATAATATCGTCTAAATATCCCAGCACAGGAATAAAATCAGGTATTAAATCTATTGGAGATAACGCATATCCGACCGTAATTCCCGCGAAAATTTTTGCGATAATTGGAGTGTTCTGATCTTTTAGCGCAATAAAAACAGCTGGGATATCCGCTTTTATGTTTTTCGCGAGCTCTTTCAACGTCACAATGCTGCCTCCACAAATTCCCATTTGTTTACACACGGATTAAAAGCGGGCGAACGCAGTTCGCCCCTACGGTGGTTCCCGCATCAACCGTAGACCCTTTTTCGATGCAAAGCCTGCCGTAACCTCGCGCAAGCAAGCGGCTCACGGCTATTTTTTATTACGAGGCGCAGCGGAGTAACAAAGCAAGGCCTGCCATCATCACGCGGGTCTAAGAGATACGCACAGCTTGCGATTGCAGAAAACCGCCGGCTATTTTTTATTACGAAGCGCAGCGGAGTAACAAAGCAAGGCCTATCATAACCTCATGGAACAAAAAGATACGCGCTGTTTACGTTAGCAGATGGCTACCGGCTATTTTTTATTTATGATATTTTCCGCCGCTGCCGATCTCAAAGGCGCGGTAGAGCTGCTCCAAAAGCATCACGCGCGCAAGCTGATGCGGGAAGGTCATCTGCGACATAGAAAGCTTTGCCTGTGCGCGTGCCTTCGCCGCTTCAGATAAGCCCCATGAGCCGCCAATGAGAAAGCACACGCTACTCACGCCTTCACAGTGAGCCTTGTAAGCTCAGCACTGAACTGCTCGGATCCACGCTGCTTTCCCTCGATACACATGGCATACACATATGCGCTGAAGGGGATCTGTGCCAAAATCCGCTCCCCCTCCTGTGCGAGCGCGGCCGCAATCTGCGCATCCGACGCCGCCTCCGGCACGCGGGCGGGCGCCAGTTCCTCTACCTCCAAGCGGCAAAAGGAGGAAAGCCGCTTTTGATACTCCGCGCAGGCGTCCCGTAAATAGGGCTCTTTGAGCCTACCGATACAAATCACTTTTACCCGGAGCATTCGGTTCATCCTTTCCAAAAAAGGGAAAAGCGCTGTTCCAAATCGCTTTTCCCAGTTTTCCATTCTCGCTTTTCATCTGTTAAAAGACGGTAACCGGAGCGGAGCATACCGCTCCGCCACCTGCAACGCATAGTCCCGCCCCTCCCGCGCTCCCAACTCGCTCAAAGCTGCGACCGCCGTCTGCCGGGCAAGATAGGGATTGTTGTTTTCCTTGCTTAGGTGCGCCAGGCAGAAGCGTGTGCTGCCGCGGCTGACGAGCTGCTCCAGCACGCAGGCGCAAGCGTCGTTGGAAAGGTGGCCGCGGTCTGACAGGATACGCCGCTTAAGCGGATAGGGATACGGCCCATTTTCCAGCATGCGCACGTCATGGTTCGACTCCAAAACCACCAGATCGCAGCCCGAAATCGCCTGCATCACAGCATCGGTCATCACGCCCATATCCGTGGCGACTGCAACGCGGCGTTCCCCCGGAAGCTCCACCACATAGCCAAAGCCCTCGCGGCAATCGTGGGAAATGGGAAACGGGCGCACAAAAAGGCTCCCCGCTTCCATACCGCCTTCCGGCATGACCCCCGCATAAAACTTTCCATTTAACACCTGCGCTTCATCCAATGCCTGCAAGGTGCCCGCAGAGGCGTATACATCAATTTTATGGCGCGCAGCGAATACGCGCAGGCCCTTAACATGGTCGCTGTGCTCATGGGTCACGAAAATAGCCCGGAGCTGCGCCGGGTCGGCGTCGATCCGGCGTAAAGCCAGCTCCAGCTGCTTGGCGGACATCCCCGCATCGATCAAAATGCTGCTGCCGGAGGCCGCTATGTACATACTATTGCCGCTGCTAGAGGAAAACAGCGGGGAAAAACGCGCCATTCCCTGGCCCCCCATCCAAATTACACTTCAAAAGAAAAAGGGGCATTTACGCCCCTCTATTCCATCACACACAAATAAAAATTGCTCTAACCCACACGCATCCGGTTATGTTGCAAAACGCTGTTTTCAAACCGGGAATCATCATTACACTGCTTTTTCAATTGCGGCGTCCGGGTAATTGCGGCGCACAATATCCGCACCGAGCACGGAAAACTTTTCCACCACTTCTTCATAACCGCGGTCAATGTGCTGAATATTTTCAATCTCCGTCGTGCCCTGCGCCGTTAGCCCAGCGATCAACATAGCGGCGCCTGCGCGCAGATCGTCCGCCTTGACGGGCGCTCCCGTGAGCTCCGGCACACCTTCAATCACTGCCACCTTGCCATCCACCTGCACATTGGCGCCCATACGCGTTAGCTGCGCCACATAGCGGTAACGGTTGTCCGAAACATTTTCCGACACAATGCTGGTCCCTTCCGCAATGGAGAGGAGGACCGACATTTGCGGCTGCATATCCGTGGGGAAGCAGGATGCGGCAACGTTTTGATATTGCATTTGCTAAGCTTTCCTACATAGCGCACCCGGATGGAATCATCATATTCCGTAACCTCCAAGCCGCATTCCTCAAGCTTTGCGGAAATTGATTCGAGATGCTTCGGAATCACGTTTTTGATCAGCACATCCCCTTTCGTTGCGCCTGCGGCCACCATATAAGTGCCCGCCTCAATCTGATCGGGGATAATTGAATACGTGCAGCCATGCAGCTTTTCCACACCGTGGATTTTGATAACGTCCGTCCCTGCGCCTCGCACATCTGCGCCCATGGAATTGAGAAAATTTGCCAAGTCGACAATATGTGGCTCCTTAGCCGCATTCTCAATCACCGTAAGCCCACGTGCCTTCACCGCAGCTAACATGATATTCACCGTAGCGCCAACGGAAACCACATCCATATACACAGAGCTACCAATCAGCTTTTCTGCATGGGCGTTGACCATCGCATTTTCAATGCTGACATCTGCGCCCAAAAACTCAAAGCCCTTGATATGCTGATCCATCGGGCGGATACCGAGATCACATCCGCCCGGCATGGAAACGCGTGCCTGATTATCCCGGCCGAGCAGGGCGCCGATCAAATAATAAGAGGCACGCATGTGCTTGGTCAGTTCATCGGGCACAGTGAAAGAATTGACGGTCGTGGTATCAATCTCAAGCGTGTGCTTATTGATGACGCGCACCCGCGCGCCAATCTGCTTTAAAATTCGAACCATATAGGTAACATCGCTAATATTTGGTATATTTTCAATCCGGCACACATCATCCGCAAGGATTGTGGCTGGTAAAATGGCAACGACTGCATTTTTGGCCCCGCTGATGGAAACCTCTCCACGAAGCGGGCGGCTCCGTGAATGACGAATTTCTCCAATCGGCACACTCCCCTTTTCACTTTTAAACCTTTGCTATTATACCACCAAAGGCGGATGATTAAAAGAGATTTTATGTACAATTTTTAACGAATACGCAGGAACACGTTGAACAGGTTTTATAAAATATTTTCCATGGTTCTAATTTTCAATCAAAAGCTTTTTCCGCTTTTTTTGCGCTTTTTCGTCCGGATCTGGTGAGGGTTCTGCTATAGTATGCCCTAAAAAAGCAAAACAGCCATTGCAAATTTTTTTGCAATGGCTGCTCATTTGTTTGCAAGCAAAAATGGATGCAAAAATTAAAAATTACTGCTCAACAGCATAGACGCTGACCTTTTTGCGGTCGCGGCCCATGCGCTCAAACTTCACTTTGCCGTCAATCAGTGCAAACAGCGTATCATCTGAACACGGCCAACGTTGTTGCCGGGGTGGATGTGCGTGCCGCGCTGCTTGACAAGGATGTTTCCCGCAAGGACAAACTGGCCGTCCGCCCGCTTCGCGCCAAGGCGCTTGGACTCGGAATCACGGCCGTTACGAGTGGAACCCATTCCCTTTTTATGTGCGAACAGCTGTAGGTTTATTTTAAGCATTTCGTACACCTCCGTATTTCACTTTGACATTTTCCGGGTAGTCCTCCGACAGGGAGACCATGTGCAGCTCAAACCCTTTTAATAGTGTCTGTGCACGCTGTGCCTCCTCCTGGGAGAGCAGCAGCCGCATATGGCCGTCGTCCACCTCCACGTGCGTCTGAATGCGCATGACATCCGTGATGGTATTCGCCGTCATATAGGCCGCAGAGGAAACCGACGCGCAGAGGAGATCCTCCCCCTCTTCGCCCCGGCCGGCGTGGCCGTCGAGCGAAAAGCCCGTGAGAAGCCCTGCCTGGGAATAAAACTGCACCGTAATCATCGCTTACGCGTTGATAGCGGCGATTTCAACCTTTGTATAGGGCTGCCTATGGCCCATCTTGCGCTTTTCGTTCTTCTTCGGCTTATAGGTGAACACAGTAATCTTTTTGGCCTTGCCATTCTTGATGGCCTTGGCAGTGACCGTCGCGCCTCCACATAGGGAGCGCCAACCTTCATGCCGTCTTCCGCGCCGACTGCGACTACCTTGTCAAAGGTGATCTCGGCGTCCGCTTCGACGTTGAGCTTCTCGATGAAAACAGTATCGCCCGCTTCCACCTTGTACTGCTTGCCGCCGGTTTCGATGATTGCGTACATAATTTACCTTCCTTTATTACGGTCTCGCTGTTCGCGGGCGGGAAAATCCGCTTTAGAGCGCAATTTCCAGCAAATTGCGCCAGCCCGGAACACGCGGCATGAAGCATTATAACACACAGCGCAAGGCGTGTCAATCTTTGAAAGCAAGTTTTTACTTTGCCGTTTTTGCCGCTTGACAGCATGGAAATATTGTCATATAACAGAATGGGAACAAATGTTCACATTCTGAAAGGTTGGTGATTATAACAAGCGCTACATTTCGAAATGACCCCATGTTTTTGCGCAACTAGTTTAAAGGCGACGGCGTTTTTGAACTGCCGATCATCCGGCAGGAAAGCGTCGCGCTGGAGGAGATCGCCTTGACCGGCTATGACAAGCTTTGCGGACAACAGCTATGAGAAGAAAATCTTTGAACTATTATTACAAAACGGAGGGGTGCTGCAATGATCGAAGAAAACGACTGGAGGATTACAGACCAAACGAAATACCTTGCACGTCCCATTGAAAAAAGCAGTGTATCGCAGGCCCAGCCCCACATGGACCATGACCACTGCAACTTCTGCTGGGCCACCTTCAGCGAATACGACGACGACCTGCACGAGGGCTATTGCACGCCCGACGAAACCTATTGGATCTGTCCGGAATGCTTTAACGATTTCAAAGAGATGTTCCACTGGACACTGGAGGACAGTTCGAAACCCGAACCGGAATAAACAGGCCGTGGGCCACTGGGCGCTGCCTCGGCTCCCGGCAGCGCCCGCAGAATCTTTCTACGTGGCTCGTGAGGGGATTTTTGCCCCTGCCGCGCACGGCAGGGGCAAAAACGAACCTTTCCATATGTTTGAGACGATGTGAATCGTCGAGTTTGGGAAGGTTCGCCGAACAGCTTTTCACGTGTCTCAATCTTCCCGCTGCCGAAGTGCCGTGCAAAACGGCCCCTTTTGCTTCCTTTTCCGGCCGAACGGAAAAGGAAGGGCCCGCGCGGCCTGAGCGCGTTCCAATTTTCTCTTCCTTTGTCAGAGCACTCAAAAAAGCAAGCGTAATGAGTAATTTTTACGAAATTGTTCGGACAAAGCGATATTCTTTTTTTGACAGATTCATGGGCCGCTGTGCTAATGCACAGCGGCCCGCCGTTTATTGCACTTCAGTCTACTGCGTCGAGGCTCAGCCCTCCACCATCGGCTCCTGTGGAATCACGATCGCAAGCACGATATAAAGGATTAAGCAGGGCACGAATGCTGTGAACACGGAAAGCACCGCATAGATCACGCGCACCAGCGTGGGGTCAATGTTCAGGTAATTGGCGATTCCGGCGCACACGCCGGAAACCATTTTATCGTTGCGGCTCCGGTAAAGCTTCTTGTTCATATCCATAAAAAATCCTCCTAAATAAAAATCAATTGAAAGGTTCTGCTTTAGTTTGAAAGGCCGTTTTGCAGCTTTGCAGCCATCAGAGTATTCTGCATGAGCATGGCGATCGTCATCGGCCCTACGCCGCCGGGAACGGGCGTGATATAGCCTGCCACCGGCTCTACTGCTTCAAAATCCACATCCCCGCAGAGCTTACCGGCCTCATCGCGGTTCATTCCAACGTCGATCACCGCCGCGCCGGGCTTCACCATATCGGCCGTGACGAATTTAGCCTTTCCGACGGCGGCAACCAAGATATCCGCCCGGCGGCAAATTTGCTGAAGGTTCTTGGTGCGGGAGTGGCAAACCGTGACCGTCCCATTCTCATGCAGCAAAAGCATCGCCATTGGCTTGCCGACAATATTGCTGCGGCCAATCACAGCGCATTCCTTCCCCTCTGGGGAAATGCCCGCGCTGTGCAAAAGCTCCATCACGCCCGCAGGCGTGCAGGGCAAAAAGTGATAATCCCCAATCATAATACGCCCCACATTGGAGGGATGGAACGCATCCACATCTTTCTCCGGAGCAATGGCCTCGACGACCTGCTTTTCTTCCAAATGCTTTGGCAGCGGGAGCTGGCAGAGAATGCCGCTGATATCCTTCCGCTCATTGAGCTGGTGCACGAGCGCCATCAATTGCAGCTGCGTCGTATCTGCCGGGAGCGCGAACTCCTCAGAACGGATGCCCACCTCCGCGCAGGCCTTTTTCTTATTGTTGACATAAACGCGGGAGGCCGGGTCGTCGCCCACGATAATCACCGCGAGGCCCGGAACAACGCCCTTTTCCCGCAGTGCCGCCACCTCGCCCGCCACGCGCGCGCGCACCTGCGCGGAAACGGCCTTGCCATCAATCCTGATTGCCATCTTCATGCGCCTCCTGTTCCACTTGTTTCTCCGGATCTTCCCCATCCACAGGCGCTGGCTCCGGCATTTCCTCCGGAAGGATAGGCTTGCCGTTTACCAACTCAATGCGCCTGTTTTCGTTGTCGATATAATAATCAATGCCTTCAATTGGCTTCGGGTTTTTCTTCGCCCGGATGAGGAAATAGACCAACAGCGCGGCGCACACGATCACCAGCGCGCCGGATAACCACTGGGAAACGCGCATATTCGTGCCGGGGATATAGAGGCTGTCTGTACGCAGCCCCTCCACCACCATGCGCTCCAAACCATACCATACACCGTAGCAGAGGATGATCTGCCGCTGAATTTCCGGAATTTTTGGCAGATCAGATAGAGAACCAGGCAGCCCAGGATGCACCAGATGGATTCATATAGAAAGGTCGGGTGCACCGGCAGCGCCGGGTCAACCGTGATGCCGTTTGCGGCGAAATCCGCCTGATGGGCGGTGAGGTAGGAGACAACCTTGCTGCTCGTCATGCCCCAGGGGAGATCTGTATTGCAGCCGAAAGCCTCCTGATTCATGTAGTTGCCCCACCGGCCGATGCCCTGCGCGAGCAGAAGGCTTATCGCGCCGATATCCAGCAGATTGCGGAAATTCAGCTTGTTGAAATGGCATACCACCCAAGCCGCCAGCAGGCCGCCGATGATGCCGCCATAGATCGCCATCCCGCCTTCCCAGATTTTAAAAATATCGAGAAGATGATCCTTATACTGCTCCCATTCAAAGATCACATAAAACAGCCGCGCGCCGATGATGCCGCCGAAGGTGCCAAAGATCAAAACATCCACCATCTTATCAAGGCTCATCTTCCACTTATATGCCATCCGGCGCCGAGCAGCACGGCAAGCAGGAAGCCGAACGCAATGATAACGCCGTACCAATGGATTGTCAGGTGCAGGTTGATGCCGGGGATCGTGAAGTCCGCCAAGATGGAAGGAACATTAAAGCTCCACCCAAGCTTTGGGAACTCCACCACTGTGAAGTCATGCATTGTAAGCTCTCCTTTGCGTGATCGTTCTTTTATTTTAACGGGATTCTGTTTCTAAATTATAAACGTTTTCCTACAAATAAGAAACTATTTTTCTATGTAAAGCCGCCTGAGCGGCCTTGTTATGCGCCTGAGCATTCCTTTCTTACTCCCGGCCGTGGAATTGTGCAGTTTTAGCAAAGTGAAAATTGTGGGCAGACACGATGCTTGAAAAGCACAAAACACAGTTTGAAAAGGAATTCAAGCTTTTACAACAGACAGTGCACTGTATTCTCTTTGGAGCGTCGTTTCCAGCCGCTGTGCGATTTCATCGAGCGTGATTTCCCGCAGCAGCTCCGCCTCGTCAAACAGCCCTCCGCTGCGGAATTCAGCTGAAATCATCTCATTGGCAAGCTCATCAATATCATTAAACGCCATCACAACGCGCCCATAGAGCTTACGGCGCGCGCGTTCAAACGACGCCTTGTCCAGCCCTTCGCGGCGCGCCCGCTCAATTTCCGCATGGATCTCCTGCGCGACCTTCTGTGGGTCCTTCGACTCACCGGAGAACAAAACGCTCGCATAGCCGTAGCCGTGGAAATACTCCGCGCCGAACTGCGTGTTGATGAGCCCCTCGTCAAACAACCTGCGATAAAGCGGGGAGGTATTTCCCGCCAGCATTTCAAGCAAAACATTCGTTTGAAGCTGTTCGCGCAAGGGGCGCTCCGGCGTCTCATAGGTTTCCTTAAAGCCAAGCATGAAAAGCGGCGCGCCCACATCAAGCGTTTGCTCGATAAAGGGCTGCACGGGCTTTGCCGGCTCATCCGGGAAATTGCGCTCAATGGAGAGAGCATCCGCAGGTTTCAGCAGCCGGTCCGCCACTTCGAGCACCTCGTTCACCGTCACATTGCCAGCAACGGCAAGCGCCATATTGTGGAGGTTATAAAATGTGCGGTAGCAGCGGTAGAGAAGATCCGCCGTAATATGCGAAATAGAATCGATCGTTCCCGCGATGTCGATGCGCACGGGGTGCACCTTGTAGAGCGCCCTGAGGCAGTTGAACATCACCTGCCAGTTCGGCTCATCTTGATACATTCGGATTTCCTGCCCGATGATGCCCTGCTCCTTCTGCACGGTCTGTTCCGTAAAATAAGGCGACTGCACAAAATCCAGCAAAATCTCCAGCGACGCCTTAAAATTACCCGCGCAGGAGAAAAGATAGCAGGTGCGCTCAAACGACGTATACGCATTGGCGGACGCGCCTGTTTTTGCATAGCGGGCAAAGGCGTCCAGATCCTCGCTTTCAAAGAGCTTGTGCTCCAAAAATGCGCGATGCCCTCTGGCACCTCTGTAAAATCCGCCTCGTCGCTGCGCTTGAAGCGTGTGTCGATCGAGCCGTATTTCGTGCCAAACAACGCATAGGCGGAGGAATAGCCCGCCTTTGGCATCACGAGAATCGTGAGACCCGAAGGGTGGTCGATCCTATAATAGCTATCGTCTAACAATGTGGAATGGATTTCTTTCACCAGATGGCTCATGCCTGATCCTCCTCCCCCATCAACAGATAGATCGTATCGAGCGTGACCTTTTGCGCCGCTTCCACAGCCTGCTCGCGCGTAACCTTGCGGATTTGCGCTGCCAGCGACTGCGGGGCGGCCGGGGCCTCTTCCAGCAGCCGGAAGGCATACCAGTCGTCCAGCTCCTCCGGCGTTCCGCCGAGGCGCTCATAATCATCCGCCAAGCTCTTCACGGAGGCGTCAAAATCGTCGTGCGTAAATTCGCCTGCGCGCACAGCGTCAAGCTGCTTGCTGATCTCCGTGATTGCGCGTTCAGCATTTTCAAACTCCACGCCGCTCTGCACCATCATCACGCCTTTTGGCGGAATAGGCGGGCCGAGCAATAGTAGCACAGGCTCAGTTTTTCCCGCACATTTTGAAACAGGAGCGACTGCGGGCTACCGCCGAATACGTTCACCATCACATTCACCGCGGAAAAATCCTCTGGCGCCTGCTCATAGCCCATCCGATAGCCCAGCACAAGCTTACCCTGCTGCACAGGGAGCCGCTCTTCCACCCGCCGTGGCTGCTCCGCGCGCGGGATGATCTGTGTCTCCCATGCATCCGCGGGAGTTGCCTCGCGTTCTATTCTGGAAAGCTCTTCCTTTAACAGTGATTGGGCCGCACGCACATCTGCTTCACCGACAAGATTGAATTGCAGCCGCCCGCTGGATAGCAGCGCCTTCCACGCCTCATACAGCCGCTGCGGGGTAAGGCTTTTCACATTCTCCGGCGTACCGTAGCGGTTAATCCCATACGCCTCGTGTTCACACATCAGCGCTTCACACCGCCTGAGCGCATAGGTGCGTTTATCGTTGCGCTCGTTTTCAATGCGCTCAAGCAGCAGCCGTTTCTCCCGCTCGACATCCTGCGCGTCGAACGCGCCGTTTTCCACATGGGGGTGGAAGAAAAGCTCGCACAGGAGCTTCACACACTCCGTTACAGCCCCGTCCCCGTCAAAGGCGAAACGGTCTGCAATGCAGGTAATGCTAATACGCATCACCTGCGCTTCGCCCACCTTTTCAACCCCGGCTGACACCCGCGCACCATAGGCCTCCGCGAGTTTTTTATTCATCGTTGTAAGTCTGGATATTTTGCGCAGCAGCGGTGCAGCAAAAGGGCAGCATCGCATTCGCTGAAGCCGTTTCCTCCCGCAGCGGCACAGCGGCCGCAAGGAAATACGGCAGGTTTTAAATTTGCTTGCCCGCACCGTGCAGAACCTTACGCCGGGTGCGAGGGGGATAAATTCCACTGAATCATTCATCCTTTGGGTCATCCTTTCTGTGAATCCGCAAAGCCCGGGTTTTGGCAGCAACTCTTTTAGCCTACAAAAAAGAGGCAGGCTGTTCCCCGTGCAGTGGCGGGGCTTTGCGGGAATCTGGAATTTCCTATCTTTTCGGGATAGAAATTCAGAAGACGGCGCCAGTGCCATGCGGCGGCGAAGAGCTGACGTCCCCAATCTGAAACTGTCTGTTATTATATCACACCTCGCCTCCCGCTTCCAGTCAAATAGCGCTGAAGGGTCAAAAACACATTCTTTTTCACGAAGCGGATGCGCCGATACCATATACCAGCCGGTGCTCCCGCCATCCGGGGTAAACCGCTCTGCCTGTTCCCCATCCACGGTCAGGCCCTGTGGGGCGGTATCCGATACCGTGATGGCGATCACGGCTCCGTCGAGCGTGAGAGTTGCGCTGTAGCCGTGCCAACCGGAGGGGAGGCGCGGTTCCAATTCGAGAGCACCGCTACGCAGCCTGATGCCAAGGAGCTCTTCCACCACAGTGCGGTAATACCAGCCCGCAGCGCCAGTATACAGGCTCCAGCCTCCTCTCCCCTCAATGCCCTTTGCGGTGGATACATCGCCCGCCAGCGCGTACGGTTCACGGAGATATCGCTTTGCCTGCGCTTCCTGCGCGCATTTCTCGGCCGGATTCAAAAGCTTCAAAAGAGAATACCCCTCATCCACGCGGCCTTCCCGCAGCAACGCCATGCAAAGCCACACGGCGGCATGCGTATACTGCCCGCCGTTTTCCCGGACGCCTGCCGGATAGGCGGCCACATAGCCGGGCGAATATCCCTCCCCAGTGAAGGATGGCGTAAAGAGCCGGATCAGCCCTGCTCCCAATCCACAAGCTTTTCCACCGCGCTGTCAAGCGCCAAGTTCCGCCGCTGCTCATCCGGCATCCCACCCAAAACGGAGAAGGATTGCGGCAGGCTGTCGATTTCACAGGCTGGGGCTCCGCTCGCCCCCATCGGTGTGCCGTCGTCAAAATAAGCGCGCCGGTACCAGCGGCCGTCCCATGCGGTTTCATCCACGGCGCTGCGCAATTCCTGCGCCCGTTGTGCAAAGCGGGCCTCGGATGATTCATCCTCCATGAGCTTGCAAACCGGGCGCATCTCATCGAGCGTCAGCGCCATAAACTGCGCAAGCCACACGCTTTCGCCCCTGCCTTGGATGCCAACGCGATTGAAACCGTCGTTCCCAATCCCCACCGCCAATCAGTGGAAGCCCATGCGCGCCGAAACGAGCCGCATGCTCAATGGCGCGCAGGCAGTGCTCATAGAGCGTCCCGCGCTGTGCCGACATGGTTGGCTCAAAATAGCGCTCGTGTTCTCCGTCGCGCAGCGCTTCCCCCTCCAGATACGGAATTTTGAGGTGCAGTAAGGAAGCATCCCCCGTCTGCTTGATATATTCCGCCGTCACATAGGGCAGCCATAACAGATCGTCGCTGTAACGGGTGCGCACGCCGCGCAGGCCGTTTTTGCCCGGCAATCGGTGCCACCAATGCAGCACGTCGCTCCGGGAACTGGCAGGCAGCCGCGCGTAGAATTTGCTGGCGCGCAAGGCGTGGGCGCAAAAGGATCATCGAGCCGACATCCTGAAGCTGATCGCGAAATCCCCATGCTCCGCCGTTCTGATAGAACGCGGTGCGGCCAAAGATGCGGCTGTTTAAAATCTGCGCCGGCAAAAATGAGCTAACCATATGATTGAGCGCCTTATCAGGCGTATCCACCCTGAGGGCATTGTGAAGCACCCGCTTCGGCGCAATTTCCAAAAGCGCTTTCGCCGCCTGTTCCTGCGCGGCAAAGGAGAGCACAAAGCGCACCTTTTCCTTTCGTTTGGGCGGTAAAACAAGCCTACGTCCAACCGCCGCGCAGGGGTCGTCGAGCGGAAGCATGCGCTGCTCCCCCATTTCCACGCCAAAATCCGCCCGGTCACAGCAACAGAAGCGCCGTCCCCCTCTCCGCCCGGTAAGCGCCATATAACCACGGCACCGCCGTACGTTCCCATGGTCGAATGCAGC
>ENA-OQEN01000388-OQEN01000388.1-human-gut-metagenome-genome-assembly--contig:-NODE-388-length-19282-cov-3.692456_pt1 | contig 19282 bp, 29 predicted proteins | sample MGYA00242791_ERZ504627 | MGnify/ENA primary metagenome ERZ504627 (study PRJEB26092, sample SAMD00036316) | human gut metagenome | host: Homo sapiens | study: EMG produced TPA metagenomics assembly of... | reverse complement strand
CTTCTACGATTATTACGTTGGCCGCGCTTATCATCCGCGCGCCATCAACTCCAACACGCTGGCCTGGGATTCGACGACGCCGTACGGTTTCTTTAATTTCTCGCTGATGGATCACATCAAGGAGCTCAGCCCGCGTCCGCTGCTGCTCATCACGGGTGACAAGGCACATTCCAAATACTTCTCGGATGCGGTCTACGCAGCCGCAGATGGCCCGAAGGAAGAGATCGTCGTTCCGGGTGCTACGCATACGGACCTCTACGATCAGATGGACAAGATTCCCTTCGACCGCCTCGTCGCGTTCTTCAATAAGAACCTCAGTGAATGATTCCTCTACAATCTTAAAGCGAATAAAAGGAGTTACGCATAGCTGTGTATCGAAAAGGTGGTTGTAAATATGAAAAAGAAGATATTGATTTTATCCACTAGTTTACGCAAGAATAGCAATTCGGATTGCCTTGCCGAGGCTTTTGCCAAGGGCGCAAGGAATGCTGGGCATGAAGTGGAGAAGATTTCTTTCATTGACAAGGAAATCCATTTCTGTAAAGGTTGTCTTGCCTGCCAAAAGACCATGCGCTGCGTCATGCACGATGACGCAGACGCGATTGCCAAGAAAATGTTGACAGCAGATGTGATTGTTTTTGCAACACCAATCTATTACTACGAGATGAGCGGCCAGATGAAAACCATGCTGGATCGAGCCAATCCATTGTTTCCTGCCGATTACTCGTTTCGAGAGATCTATCTCCTTGCGACAGCAGCCGATGCGGATGCTCACGCCATAGATGGCGCATTGAAAGGTCTGGAAGGATGGGTGGCGTGTTTTTCGAGAGCACGGCTGGCGAAGACGCTCTTCTGCGGTGGTGTAACGGACATAGGTGATATCCAAGGCAACGCTGCTTTGCGACAGGCGGAAGATATGGGCAGACTTGCATAGCGGATAGTCAGAAGGAGAATCAGGAACAGCGTGAACTTGCGCCGATGGATGGCGCAGGACTTTAGGAAACGGTAGTTTGCGTTACTGAGATGTATATGCATGTTCTCCTCATTCGTCTATGGTAGGCAAGTTTTCTTTAGGCTCATGCAGGTGTGTTTCGCCTAAGGAGGAAGATGTGTGATGATTAGGCAGTTCTTTTTCTGCTGTGGCTTGATTGCGCTTTTCGTGCTGGGCTGTGGCGGCCCGGGGATATCGCGCCGGAGGCGCAGTCGTCTTCTACTGCTGCAACTTCGGCTGGGAAGGAGGCAGAGATGCACGAGACAGGAGGAACATCGCTGGTGGTGGGCACAAGGCATATGCTGCAGTGGCTGATACAAAGGCGGCCTCTGAGTTGCGGCAGCAGCTGCCGCTAGCCAAGACATTTACGGAGCTCCATGGCAACGAGAAATACTACAAGCTGTCGCAACGGCTGACAGCAGCGGACGAAGATGTCCGCGAAATCCACAAGGGGGATGTCATGCTGTTTGACGGTCAGTACGTCGTGGTGTTCTATCAGGATTTTCAGACGACCTACCGCTACACGCGCTTGGGGCATGTCGAAGCAGCTGACGATCTGGACGCTGTTCTGGGTGCAGGTGATGTATTCCTGACCTTGATCCATGAGATAGAGCTCGGTCAGGAAGAAGAAAGGATGAGATGAGATGAAACGACAGCAGCAGTTGCTGCTCTTGATCCTGGCATTTGGTGTGTTCAGCATCCTCAATACGGAGATGGGCATCATTGGCATCCTGCCGATGGCTGCGGAGATGTACCAGGTGGATATCGTGCAGGCGGGGCTGCTCGTCAGCCTGTTTGCACTCGGTGTGGCCATAGCGGGGCCGACGATGCCGCTCTTGTTCTCGCGCTTCAACCGCAAGCGCGTGATGCTGCTCGTGCTGGGCGTGTTTACGCTCTGCAATGCACTGGCCGTCTTTGCGAGTGACTTCGAGGTCCTGCTGGTGCTGCGCGTCGTGCCGGCCTTCTTCCATCCGGTCTACTGCGCGCTCGCCTTCAGCGTGGCCGCGGCTTCGGTGGCTCCAGAGGATGCGCCACGGGCCGTGGCGCGCATCAACATGGGCGTTGCCGCTGGCATGGTTGTCGGCGTGCCTATCAGCAATGTCTTGGCCGCGACGTTTGACTTCTCGGTGGCGATGGCCTTCTTTGCAGGTGTGACGGGGCTCATGTTCCTGCTGACAATGGCCTTCGTGCCGGACTTGCCTGTGGCGCAGCCGATGCAGTACGGTGCGCAGCTTTCTGTCCTGAAGCGCCCGCCGGTCTGGCTGGCCATCGTGGCGGTCATCTGCCTCAACGGCTCGATCTTCGGCGTTTACAACTATCTCGCTGACTACCTGCAGCAGATTGCAGCGCTGCCGGGACAGTTCATCGCAGCTCTGCTTCTCGTCTACGGTCTCTTGAACATCTACGGAAGCTATCTGGGCGGGAATCTTCTCGCCAAGCGTCCTCGCGTGACCGTACGCCTTTTCCCACTGTGCACCATCGTGCTCTACTGCCTGCTCTTTGTGAGCGGTGGTCAACTGCTGCTGCTTCTCGCGGCACTGATCGTGGTCTGGGGCATCCTCGGCGGCATCAATGCGAACATCAATCAGTACCTGCTGGCCTGCGTGGCATCAGATGCACCGGATTTCAGCAACGGCCTGTTCCTGACCGCAGCCAATCTCGGCTGCATGGCGGGAACCATGCTCAGCGGCTTCTTCATCCGCAGCCTCGGCCTGCCCTTCGTCGTCTGTGGCGGACTGGTGATGGCAACAGCGGCCTTGCTGCTCACAAAGTTCGTGCACTGCCAGGCGGATGAGCGTATCGGTGATGAGCATCTGCTACTGCCGGACGGAACAGACCGGTAAAATGCGCCATAGCACTATCATGGAATAAGCATCGTTTTCGCTCTCTGTCATGCATTTATTCTATAACAGACGATTTTGATAAGCATTTCACATGAAATGCTTATTTTGCTATCATAAGGTTAATCATTCAGACAGAGGATCTGCTAGGACAACGATTTCGCTTAAACCGAGCTATGCTATTCAGGGGAAATCAGATAGACGTCATATGTTGCAATGCTGTCTATAGGCTGAAATATATGATTTTATGTTAGGAGATATCATCCATGCATAATAAATCAGAACACCGTATGAATGTGCTGGGGGATGCCTTCGGTGAACGTACTCCTGCTCATATAGGCAGGAGTACGTTCACTTTCCAATCTAGCAATCTTACATATGGAAGAAAAGAGGAGATACTATGTTTAAATGCAAAAAGGTTAGAAAGGTTAGATTGTTGATAGCATTAGGATTGTCGGCGTTGACGATGGGGGCAGGTGTAATGTCCGGCTCTGTAGCTGGAGCTTCGCCCGTTGCGGTTGGACATGAGATTAAGAACCCAGATAACTCCCCTATGGTAGTTCATTGGGCCGTCCTGACCTCGACGCCAGGACAAATGAAAAAAATGGGGGCCTATGCAGCGCAGCTGGTTGGACTAAATCGATGCGTGAAGAAGGAACGTACATGCTTTACGGTTGTACCCCGACAGATAATCCCGATGTGAATATCCTGTTGGAGGTATACCGCAGTGAAGCCGATTATGAACTTCATGTGGGCAGCAAGGAATTTGCACAGTATGAAGCTGCGCGCCGTCCTATCTTACGAGATCTCCATTTTGTTTATACCGAGCCGATTGTCATGATGTCAAAAGATCCTGGTCTTGTTGGCACGGCGGTGCGTCTGACCTATGTAGAACCTGAAGAAGATCAAGTGGATGCTTATCGTCAAATGGTGAAAGAAGAATACACCCGTGCTGTAAATTATGATGATGGAGTACTGGTCATGGTTGCCAATAACGAACTGGGGAATCCGGGCCGTATTCACAGTTACCTCTTATTCCGGGATAAATCTGCAGAAAAAGCGTATTATTCATCGGAAGCTTATGAAGCATTTGCGAACAAAGCGAAAACTATGCTCAAGGTCAATCATCATATAGATGGAGCACCTACGAGAACGACGATTTCTTCTAAGCCTGGCTATACTATTCAGGAGAGATGATAGGGCGGCAGAAGAAAACACATAGAACAGAAAGGTGAACAATCATGAAGAAGAATATTGGCAAAGCTTTGGCATTATACCCCGCGCCTCTCATTGTTGTCGGCAGCATGGTCGATGGCAAGCCGAACTGGACGCTTGTCGCGCATGCCGGCACGGTAGCGCACAGTCATCTGATGCTGTCGATGGTGCGGAACCATCACACGAACAAGGGCATCAAGGAGACGAAGAAGGTTTCCATCAATGTCGTCGATGAGAGCTGGCTCAAGGAAGCTGACTACATGGGCGTGATTTCCGGCAACAAGGTGGATAAGTCCGCCGCTTTTGCTTACACCATCGGTGAAAACGGTGCACCGCTCATCGATGAGGCCAAGGTTTCCATTGAATGCACCTTGGTCAACACCCTCGAATTGGATGGCTTCGATAACTTCATCTGCCGTATTGAAGCGACCTATGCAAACGAAACCATCCTCAATGATGCTGGCAAGATCGACTACCACAAGTTCAAGCCTGTCCTGTTCGAGTTCCCAACTTATGAGTACTTCGTCACAGGTGAGAAAGTCGGCGACTGCGCGCGCATGAATCCTCGCCAGGCATAAACATCGTTTCATACCCTGCCATGCAGGTATCTTCATAGCAGATGATGCTGGCGAATGGGGCGAAGGTAGAGAGAGGAAGTGTGATGGAGATGAATCGCAGAGAATTCTTGAAGCTGACGGGCATGGGTGCCATGACCATCTTTCTGAGTGGGTGTGGTCTGTCGGCAATCAAAGGCTCTTCAGCAGGATCATCTGATGGTGCTGCACAGTCAGCAGGCAGTGTTTCGGGAGGGGAAAATATGAAAATCGTCGTGATCACGAGCAGTCCTCATCCGCACGATGAGTCGACGTCCATCTATCTGGCCGACCGCTTCACGAAGGGTGCGACGCAGGCTGGCCATGAGGTGTTCACCTTTGATGCGGCCAACAGCGATACGCATCCGTGCCGCGGCTGCGACCAGTGCCATATGGACGGTCCTTGCATCTGGAAGGATGACATCGAGAATACCCTGATGCCGAAGATGCTCGAGGCGGACTTGCTCATGCTGACGACGCCGCTCTACTACTTCGGCATGTCGGCACAGCTCAAGACCATCGTCGACCGATTCTACTCGCGCACGGGCAGGCTCCACGGCAAGAAGTCCATTTTGATGGCGACGGCTTACAACAGCGCCGACTGGACGATGTCGGCACTTGTCGATCACTACGACACACTGGTCCGTTACATGGAATGGCAGGATGTTGGCAAAGTGCTCGGCATCGGCTGCGGCGCTCGCTCTCTCGTCGAGCACTCCAAGTTCGGCGACATGGCGGAGCAGATGGGCGCAAATCTTTAAGGAAGACCATTGTTGGAAATTGAAGCGGTTGGCGGACTAGTGCGAGGATATGAAGCAGGTGATTTTTGATGCACATTCAATAGAAAAAATGTATGGCGAAAGCTAAGACATAAGAATTTCACATTATGCCATGAAATGAGTAAGATAAGCGTATTGACAAGTGCTCGATAAATTGTTCTGTCGACCCTTGAATTCAAGTATACGCGAAGTTGTATTCTCAGCACATCAGCTGATGAGAGCGAGGATGACTGCGCATGGCACATGGAATAAAAGAAAGATAGGAGAGTCTATGTTTTTAGAAAAAATCAAAGGACCGGAATCGGTCAAGGAATTAGATGCAGTGGAGCGCCAGACGCTCATTGAGGAGATGCGCACTGCGCTTCTCCTCCGGGCCAGTGTACATGGCGGTCATGTCGGGCCGGATCTCGGCTTCGTCGAGGCGGCTGTAGCGCTGCACACAGTCTTCACCTCCCCGCGGGATAAGATTGTCTTTGATGTCTCGCATCAGTCGTATCCGCACAAGATGCTGACGGGACGCCAGCAGGCGTACACGGATCCGGCACATTACGATGATGTGTCCGGCTACACGAACCCGGCGGAAAGTGAACACGATTTCTTCAATGTCGGTCATACGTCGACGTCCATCTCGCTGGCATCGGGACTGGCCAAGCTCGTGACCTGGCCGGTCGCCATGAGAACATCATCGCGGTCATCGGAGATGGCTCGATGAGCGGCGGTGAGGCGCTGGAGGGCCTCACCGCGGTCGGCGAGCTCGGCACGAATTTCATCGTGGTCTTCAACGACAATGATATGTCGATTGCCGAGAATCACGGCGGCATGTACCGCTCCTTCCGCGAGCTGCGCGAGACAGAGGGCCAGTCGCCGAACAATCTCTTCAAGGTCATGGGCTTCGATTACCGCTTTGTCAAAGACGGCAATGATGTTGAAGCGCTGATCGCTGCCTTTGAAGAGGTTCGCGACATCGATCATCCAGTGGTCGTGCACATCGTGACGCAGAAGGGCAAGGGGTATCGACCGGCTGAAGAGGACCGCGAGACGTGGCACTGGCATATGCCTTCGATCTTGCGACGGGCAAGGAGACGGTCTCCTATGTGGATCCGTATGCCGAGCTGACGGCGACGTATCTCTTGAAGGAGATGCAGGAGAATCCGGCACTGGTGGCCATCACGGCTGGCGTGCCGTCTGTCATGGGCTTCACGAAAGAGCGCCGCGAGGCGGCCGGAAAGCAGTTCGTTGACGTCGGCATTGCCGAGGAGCAGGCGGTAGCCATGGCTTCGGGCCTCGCAAAGGGCGGCGCGCGCCCGGTGTTCGGCACGCTGGCGACCTTCTTTCAGCGCACGTATGATCAGCTTGCACAGGATGTCTGCGTCAATGAGAACCCGGCCATATTCCTCGTATTTGGTGCTTCGGCTCATGCGCTCAACGATGTGACGCATCTCGGACTCTACGATATCCCGATGATGAGCAATATCCCGAATCTCGTCTGCCTTGCGCCGACTTCGGTGGCAGAGTATCAGGCCATGCTCACGTGGCCATCCGCCAGACAAAGCACCCTGTGGCCATCCGCGTACCAGTCTTTGCTCCAGAGGAGACGCTGCCAGTCCGCACTTCCTACGATGAACTCGACCGCTTTGCTCTCGTGCATCGCGGCAACCGCGTGGCCATCCTGGGCCTCGGCAATTTCTTTGGCCTTGCACAGGAAACGGCAGCAGAGCTCGCGCAAAAGGGCATCGATGCGACGCTCATCAATCCGCTCTTTATCTCGGGCATCGACGAAACGATGCTCCGCGACCTCGAAAAAGATCATGCGCTCGTCATCACAATCGAGGACGGCTGCCTGGCCGGTGGTTTTGGCGAGAAGATTGCCAGCTTCTACGGGACGAGTTCGATGCGCGTCAAGAGCTACGGCTTTGCGAAGCGCTTCTACGATCGCTACGATGTGGCAGAGCTTCGCCGTGCGAACCGCCTGACGAAAGAACAGATCGCCGAAGATGTCATAACAATTCTCTCGTGATTGGCGCGGATGACTTACTGCGTCATGCGCTTCCGCAGTTCTTCGAGAAAGACACTGCTGGACTTGGAGAGCAGGCGGTATTTCTTCCAGACGATGACGGCGCTGAAGGTCAAGGCTGGCTTTAGAGGGATGAACTTCAAGTGGCCGGTGTCGAGCTGCAGCAGTTCATCGATGCCAATCGCATTTGCGATGCCCGTGCGGATGAAATGCGAGGCATTACTGATGAGGTCGAAGCGTCCGACGATGTTCATGGTCTCGGCGGAGACCTTGCCGCCGGACCATTGCGTGTAGTCGTAATGATTGGCGGATTGGCGCGAGGAGACGAGCAGGGGCATCTCATTGAGGTCATCCGGCGTGATGCCGTCTTTTGCGGCCCACTCGCTGTCGTCGCGCGTCACGATGCCGACGCGCATCGGTTCGGGCAGCCGGATGAAGTGGTAGTGCTCGGTGTTGAATGGCTCGATCATCAGTGCGAAGTCGATGAGCCGTGCGCGAGTTTTTCCTCGACGGCGTCGGCATTGCCCGTGAAGAGCTCGACCGTCAGGCGCGGGTAGCGGCCGTGCAGGTCGGCGAACAGGTCGGCGAGGATGTGCATGGCATGTGTCTCGCCTGCGCCGATGCGGATGCAGCCCGAAAGGTCAATCGTGTCGTTCTTGAGCTCGTCCTCCGTCTGGTTGACGAGCGCGAGGATCTCCTCGGCCCGCTGGCGCAGGTGCATGCCGTCCTCGGTCAGGATGGTGCTGCGGCTCGTGCGCGTGAAGAGCTTCTTGCCGAGCTCATCCTCGAGATCCGCAATCTGGCGCGAGAGCGTCGCTGCGTCACATGCACACATTGGCCGCCTCGGTCATGTTCTGCTCCCTGGCCACAGCCAGGAAATACGATAACGTGCGGAGTTCCATCTCAAAATTTCCCCCTTTTATACGTTCAAAGCATCTGCTTCTATTGTAGGGAGCAGATGCTTTTTTCGCAAGCGTTTGATAGAAAAAACGTATGGCACAAGTTAAGACATAAGCATTTCACATTGTGGGGCAGAGCGCTTAAAATGAGGATATCAAGAAGCGAATGTACAGGAGGATTTTGAATGGCAAGAACATGTTTGGCAGAGCGACAGGAACAAGAACGATTCAATCCAGATGTCTGCCAGCGCGAGCTGGCTGCGCTGCCGGACGATGCGGCGCGTCTCTGCTTCCTCAAGCGCCACCGTCGCAGGCTCATGGAGTCTCTGCACGCGGCGCAGGAAAAGTTGTCTTGCATCGACTACATGATTTACGAACTGGAGCAGAAAAGACTTGACCGGTAGCTGCTACCGGATGATATCGTTGGAGTATGGGAGCAAGCGAGGTCTTGTTCCGGGAAGGAGAATCTATGGTATTGCGTAAAGGAAGGCAGGACTGGCATGGATGGCTGGCTGGTGCACTGATTCTTGCAGGCTCATCTACGCTTGGCTCTGCTTCACGTGTGTGCTGCGGCAGGGGCATATCCCTGAGGATGACTACGTGCGCATGACGCAGGAGATCGTGCGCCAGAGCCTGCCGGACGATGCGGTGCCGGCGGGCTGGGAGCGCTCAGTACGGGAGAAGAGAGAGGTGAAGCCATGAGCTATTTATTGGATATCCTGATGTTGATACTGCTCGTCTTTGAGATGATGTTCTTCTACCTGCCGCCTGTGCTGCATGAGGCCGTGGGCGTGGCCTTGCTGCTGCCAATCCTATGGCATCTTGTGCTCAATCGCCGCTACGTCTCGTCGCTGGGGCGCGGGCGCTGGAACGGGGCGCGCGGCGTGCGGTTCGCCCTGAACGTCCTGCTCGCATCAGCCTGCCTCGTGACGGTCATCAGCGGCTGCCTGACGTCGAGTGTGCTGTTTGCCGATGTCGTGCCGTTCTCGCTGCGCAGCAATCCTTCGCTCTACCAGTTGCACAGCGCGGCGGCGCGCTACTTCGTCGTGCTGGCAGGGCTTCACCTCGGCTGGCATCTGCCGACCTGGTGGCAGCGCTGGCTGCATGCGGCGGGCATCACGTCGCGGCCGCTGCCGCAAGGATGCTCCTGCTGGGGCTCGGCGTGCTGCTCGGCGCGGGCGGCATCTACGCTGCGCAGCAGGACATCCTCATCGAGCGCCTGCAGGGCGCGCATATCTTTATGGCGCCAGCGCTCTCGTACAGCGGTGCTGGCTACGCGCTGACGCAGGTCGGCATCATCATCGTATTCGCAGAAATCGGTTGGCTTTTGTCGCTTTGGAAAGGAGCGCGCTTGAAATGAATCGCAGAGAGTTCTTGAAAATGGGTGGCATGAGCATGATGGCTCTGGTACTCGGAGGCTGCGGCCTGTCGTCATTGACGGGGCAGCCGTCGGGCAGTGCCGCGGCTGATGATGCTGGCACGTCGTCTTCGGCAGCTTCCGCAGGTGCTGTGGCAGCGGGCAGCAAGACGCTCGTCGTCTATTATTCGGCGACGGGCCGCACGGAGCGCGTGGCCAAGGTAATCGCCAAGGAGCGCCAGGCCGACATCATGAAGCTCGTGCCGAATCCGGACTACACGGAGGCGGACCTCGACTACAACGACAAGAGCAGCCGCGTGAGCCGTGAGCACGACGATGCTTCGCTGCGCGAGAAGATCCAGCTGCAGAAGGCAGTGCCGGACAACTGGGCGTCGTATGACACGGTATTCATCGGTTATCCAATCTGGTGGGCCATCGCGGCCTGGCCGGTCGATGCCTTCGTCAAGGCCAACGACTTCACGGGCAAGAATGTCGTGACGTTCGCGACGGCCTACAGCTCGCCACTCGGTAACAGCGGCAAGCTGCTCGCCGAGATGGCCGGCGGCAAGGGCAACTGGCAGGACGGCACGTGCTTCACGGGCAGCCTTAGCGACGCCAAGGTCGTGGAGTGGGTCCGCTCGCTGAGCGCAGCAAAATAAACGGAGACAGAAAAAACCACTTGTGCGGGCCGCGCTCGCAGGCAAGTGGTTTTTTACTGGGCAATAGATGCAATCATTTCTCGTCCGTGCCGTCGCCGTCATCGCTGGGCAGCAGATCGCTCTTGTAGGGGATTTTGCCGGACAGGGCGTCGCGGTAGAAGCCCTGCTTCCAGGCGATGTAGTCGATGGCTTAGAGATTGAGGAAATCCTCTTGCACGTGCTGGGATGAGTGTGGCAGTACAGCAGCAGAGAGAACGTGTGAGCAGAATGAGAGGGGAGCAGGGCTTTGTACAATCCACAATTGATAACCTTCATGAAAGCGGCAGAGGAGGGGAGCTTCAGCAAGGCGGCGGAAGCGCTCTTCATCTCGGCGCCGGCCGTCATCAAGCAGATCAACCTGCTGGAGGCACGGCTCAACCTGCGCTTGTTTGAGCGCACGCATCGCGGCCTGCGTCTGACGAAGGCGGGCGAGTCGCTCTACAAGGATGCGGCGTATCTCGTCCAGTACAGCAAGGCGGCCGTGGAGCGGGCGCGCAAGGCCATGCAGGATACGCAGCAGGTCATCCGCATCGGCATCTCGGTCATGACGCCGACGAATTTTCTGCTGAGCCTTTGGCCAAAGCTGCAGGAGGTTAGTCCCGACCTGCAGTTCCAGCTCGTGTCGTTCGAGAACACGCCGGAGAACGCGCGCGAGATTCTCACGCATCTCGGCGCGAACATCGATGTGGTCGCGGGAGTCTTCGATGCGAGCATGTTTCATCTCAAGGGCAAGTGCGAGGGCATGGAACTCCGTCGTGAGCCGTTTTCCATGGTCGTGCCGCTCACGCACCGACTTGCGGGCAAGGAGCGCCTGAAGCTCTCCAATTTAGCAGGGGAGACGGTCGACATTATCCAGCCAGGCTGGTCTTCCGTCATGGATGATCTGCGGCAGGATCTCCTGGTGAATCACCCAGACATCACGCTGCGCGAGTTCCCGTTCTACAACATCGACATATTCAACCGCTGTGTCAACGAGGGAACGCTCATGATCGGCGTGCCGGAGTGGAAGGACATCCATCCGCTGATGCGCGTCATCCCCGTGGACTGGGACTACGAGATCCCGTTCGGCATCCTGCACGCGACGGAGCCGTCTACTGCTGTGAGCCGCTTCCTGAATGCCGTCCAGAAAATCCTGTCACGATAACCACAAGTTCATACTACCTAACGAAATGAGACTTCTGATGAGGTTTCGTTTTCTTTATGATAAGAATTGAGGAAAACTCTGCATTACCGCAACAGGTCGGCCGCCAAGATGCGGCAGGTACGCAAGGCACTGTTCCCGACGACGTGCTCGTCACGCATTCGGCGGGCGGCGGCCCGGGCTGGCTGACGGGCCTCCGGTCAAGCTTGACTGCTGAATCAATAAATCGATAAACGAACAGAAGGGATATAGATGGAAACAAGACGTTTGGGACGAAGCAATGTATTCGTCAATCCGGTCGGCCTCGGCTGCATGGGCTTCAGTCATGCGATGGGTGAGCCCGTCGCAAAGGAGCAGGCTGTCCGCACGCTGCGCGAGGCAGCAGAGGCCGGTTATGATTCTTCGATACGGCGGAGTGCTATACGGGCGTATTGCCGGATGGCTCGACCTCGTACAATGAGGAGCTCGTGGGCAAGGCGCTCCAGGGTATCCGCAACAAAGTCGTCATCGCGACGAAGATGGGCGTTTACCACAATGAAGACCGCACGCTCTCGCTCGACAGCAGTCCGACGGTCATCCGCAAGAGCATCGAAGGCAGCCTACACCGCCTTGGCACGGACTACGTCGACCTCTACTACCAGCACCGCATCGACCGAAGGTGGAGCCGGAGGTCGTGGCTGCCACGATGAAAGAGCTCATCAAGGAAGGGAAGATCCGCGCCTGGGGCATCTCGGAGACGACTGAGGAATACCTGCGCCGTGCGAACGCTGTCTGCCCGGTCACAGCTATCGAGAACCGCTATTCGATGATGGCGCGCTGGCATGAGTCGCTGTTCCCCGTCTGCGAGGAGCTCGGCATAACGTTCGTCGCGTTCTCGCCGATGGCCAATGGCTTCTTGACGGTAAGTACTCGCCGAAGACGAAGTTCGAGGGCAGTCAGGACTACCGCAAGCAGATGCCGCAGTATTCCGAGGAAGGCTACGAGAAGGGCAAGAAGATCCTCGACATCCTGACGGGGCTCGCAGAAGAGAAGAAAGCGACGCTCGGCCAACTCTCGCTCGCCTGGATGCTCGCTAAGAAGCCGTACATCATCCCAATCCCGGCTCGCGCAAGCTCAGCCGCCTGAAGGAGAACCTCGCGGCAGCCGACGTCGAGCTGACGGCGGATGAAGTGGCGCGCATCGACACGGAACTCGATGGAATGGATTTTGAAGTATTTGGCGGCTATGCAGCAAGATGAGGAAATAAAGATGCTGGTTGCAGAAAGTGGGTGTTTGTCATGGACAAGCTTTCGAGACGCAGTTTTGTGAAGATGGCGGGGTTGGTGGCCGCAGCGGCGGTCATGCCGGGCTGCTCGTCGGACGAAATCAAGAAGGCGGAGGGCAAAGAAGAAGAATTGGCGAAGGCGGAGCCGGAACGGGCGGTGACCATTACGAGGCGCCGCAGGGCCGTCAGGGCGGCGAATCGGTCGTCTATTTCACGCGTGACCTCTCGGCCGCCGGACTGCTCAAGCTGTACGAGAAGATTGCGCCGAACATCACGGGGCGCGTCGGCATCAAGCTGCACACGGGCGAGCCACACGGCCGAACATCATCCCGCGGCCGTGGGTCAAGGAGCTCATCGCGAAGGATCTGCCTGAGGCGAAGATCGTCGAGACGAATACCTACTATCAGGGTGACCGCTACACGACGGAGCAGCACAGGAAGACGTTGACCATCAACGGCTGGGACTTCGCGCCCGTCGATATCATGGATGAGTCCGGCACGGCCATGCTGCCCGTCAAGGGCGGCAAGTGGTTCACGGAGATGTCCGTCGGCGCGCATCTCCTGGATTACGATTCGCTGCTCGTGCTCACGCACTTCAAGGGCCACACGATGGGCGGCTTCGGTGGCTCCAACAAGAACATCGGCATCGGCTGCGCGGATGGCCGTATCGGCAAGAAGATGATCCATGCGGGCTCGGAGTCTGAGCAGTGGGCCATGAGCAAGGAAATGCTCATGGAGCGCATCACGGAGTCGTCGAAGGCGACGGTAGACCATTTCGGCGATCACATCGCCTACATCAATGTGCTGCGCAACATGTCGGTGGACTGCGACTGTGCGGCACGACGGCTGCGAAGCCAACGGTGCCGAACATCGGCATCTTGCTTCAACCGATATCCTCGCCATCGACCAGGCTTCCGTCGACCTCGTCTACGCGCTGCCGGAGCACTACCGTCATGACCTCGTCGAGCGCATGGAGACGCGCCACGGCCTGCGCCAGCTCAGCTACATGAAGGAGCTCGGCATGGGCCGCGACCGCTACGTCCTGCTCGACTGCGACCATGGCGAGAAGCCCATCACGCTCGCCGACGCCGTGAGCAAGGTCAAGCCGTTTCGCTGAGCTGCCCGACGAGTGGGTCGCATGATACGAGAAAATACGATAGAGATACGATAGAAAAGGAGCATTGTGAAAATGGAGTATACGAATCTGAGCAATGGCGTCAAGGTCCCTCTACTGGGCCTCGGCACGTTCATGATCAGCCGGAGGATACGGAGCGCTCAGTCTACGAGGGCATCAAGGCGGGCTACCGCCTCATCGATACGGCGAATGCCTACCTGAATGAGGAGGCTGTTGGCAGAGGAATCCGACGCGCGCTGGAGGAAGGCCTCGTGAAGCGCGAGGATATCTTCCTCTCGACGAAGCTCTGGCCGACGCTCTACGAGAAGGAAGATGCGGTGGAGAAGACGCTCGAGCGCCTCGGCGTCACGTACGTCGACCTGCTCTTCATCCATCAGCCGGCCGGTAATTTCCTCGCGGGCTACAAGAACATCGAGCGCGCCTATCAGGCGGGCAAGGCCCGCTCGCTCGGTATCTCGAATATCCACGGCGAGAAGCTCGAGCGACTGCTCGCCGCTGCAGAAGTCAAGCCGCATGTCATCCAGCTCGAGACGCATCCGTACTGCATCCAGCACGAGACGCTGGACCGCCTCAAAGAGTACGGCACGAAGCTCATGGGCTGGTATCCACTCGGTCATGGAGACAAGGAACTGCTGCAGGAACCCGTCTTCGGCAAATTGGCTGCGAAGTATCAAAAGAGCACGGTGCAGATCGTCCTGCGCTGGGCTGTGCAGATGGGCTTTATCACGATTCCGGGCACGAAGAATCTCGACCACCTGCGCGCGAACATCGACCTGTTCGACTTCGCTCTGACGCCGGATGAGATGGCGAGATTGCCATGCTCGATGGCAAGAAGCGCTATTACACGGCCGACGCCGCTCAGGAAGAGAAGTATGCTCGATGCATCTGCCGTTTGAGGTCTGAGCGCTCCGATAAGACAAAAAATCCGCAAGACGATTGTCATGATCTGTCTTGCGGATTTTGTCGTATGGGGCATCCTCACGCATCTTTTGTCAGCACGACGCGGTCGACGGTGGAGCCGTCCTCGAGGTAGCAGGTGGCGATGCACTTGGTCGGGGTACGGCGAGCGTCATGTAGTTGCGGTAGCGGCCCGGGTCGGACTGGTCGAGGCTGACCTTGTCGAAAGTCGTATCGGGCGGCACGGTGTAGCGCTCGTTGCCCGCGGGGCCGAACATCAGGTAGGTGGGGCCATGGTCAGAAGGCGTTTCGTCATAGATGTGGCCGCGGTTGCGGTACGTGTGCATGTGGCCCGTGAGCACGAGGTCGATGCCGAGCGCGTCGAACGATTTCATGAAATCGTGGCCGACGTCGCTGATGCCGCCTGTGTGGCCCGTGCCCGGCTGGTACTCGTCGTAGGCGATGACGTCCTTGTGCATCAGGACGATCTTCCATGGCTTATGGCTGGCTGCGGCATCGTGCTTGAGCCAGAGCAGCTCCTCCTGCAAGAGGCCGGGCTTCAGGCCGTCGAGCTCTTCAAACTGTGTGTTGAGCACGATGAAGTGGGCGGGGCCGTAGTCGAACGAATAGTAGTAGCCGGGAAAATTCTGGCTGCCGTTGCCTGGGACGGCGAATGAGGCGAGGTAGCGGCGCGGCAGGGCGAACTTCCAGTCGAGCCCGTAGCACTCGTGGTTGCCCATGACGGGCGCAAACGGCATCGCCTTGGCGCGACCGGCCAGCAGCGCCGCAAAGAAGCTCTGCCAGTGCCAGTCGGACTGGCCGTTGTCCGTGAGGTCGCCGATGTCGGCGAGAAAGGCGGCCTGCGGATGGCGCGCGAGTGCCTTTGCGAGCAGCTCTGCGAAGGCTCGTACGTTTCGCCGCACTGCGAGTCGTCGATGAGCAGGGCCTCGAAGGCCGTGAGCTCGGCAGGCGGCGTATCGATCGGCAGCGAGACGGTCTCCGCGGCATGGCAATCGTGCCTCGTAAGACGTCGCGGGCGTCAGGCCCGTGAGGCGCACGGTGTAGAACGTCGTCGTCGTATCATCTTGCACGAGTGTGTTTGCTTCCGGTGTATAGGTTTGCGACTGGCCGTCAGGTGCGGTCAGCGTGAAGCTGGCCTGTTGCCGCGCGCCTTCTGCCTGCCACATGATGGTGCGGCTCGTCGTGGAGTCTGTCGTGATGATCTGGCGCGGGTATTTTATCGTGCGGCCCGCGGCAGCTACTGGGACGAAGCGCCCGAGGCCGAGCGCAGAAGCGCGCTCGTGCAGAGCTTGAGGAAGGTTCTTCTGGACATCTTTTGCATAATTTCCTCCTGTCGATTTCGTTGCTACTATTATACTTCATTTCAGCGGCCGTTTGCCTCACCTTATCAATTTTCTTGCGATTCTGGCAGGATTTTTTTGAAATTTCTCGTAGTCTTTCCATAGTGATGATTTTAGTGATACTTTCGCAATAGTTGAGGAGGGATTTTTATGGCAATCGTGGCTGCGATGGCGGTGCCGCATCCGCCAATCATTCTGCCGGAGATCGGCAGGGGCGAGGAGAAGAAGATCGCGAAGACGGCGGCGGCTTACCGCGAGGTCATGCGCCGGGCGGCGGACTTGGAGCCGGACACCGTCGTCATCACGAGTCCGCATGCGACGATGTACAGCGACTACTTCCACATCTCGCCTGGAAAGAGCGCGCGGGGGGATTTCTCGGCATTCCGCTGCCCGGAGGTCGAGATTGAGGCAGAGTACGATGCGGCCTTCTCTAAGGCGCTCGCGGATGCCTGCGCGGAGGAGGACCTGCCTGCGGGCTTCCTCGGCGAGCGGGAGCCTGCACTCGACCACGGCACGATGATCCCGCTCTACTTCCTGCAGCCGGCACTCAAGAAGCCGGTCAAGGTCGTGCGCATCGGTCTCTCGGGCCTCTCTGCTGACGTGCACTACCGGCTTGGCCGCCTGATCCAGGATACGGCGGAGAAGCTCGGCCGCCGCACCGTCTTCATCGCGAGCGGCGACCTCTCGCACAAGCTCAAGGAAGACGGCCCGTACGGCTTCGCGAAGGAAGGCCCTGTCTTTGACGAAGCGGTCACAGAAGACCTCGGCAAGGCCGACTTTCTCTCGCTCCTGACCATCTCGCCGGACCTCGCGGAGGGCGCGGCGGAGTGCGGCCTTCGCTCGTTCTGGATCATGGCGGGCGCGCTCGACTGCCAGCGCGTCCATGCCGAGCTCCTCGCGCACGAGGGGACGTTCGCGTCGGCTACGGCGTCGCCTACTTCACGCCGGAGGCGAGGACGATGCGCGCGACATCGGCCGCCAGCTCATTGATGCAGAGACGCAGGCCATTGCCAAGGTCCGCGAGCAGGAGGACGCCTATGTGCGCCTTGCGCGCGAGAGCCTTGAGACGTTCGCGCGCAGCCACACCATGCCTGCCCGTGCCGAAGGACCTGCCCGAGGACCTGCAGGACAGGCGGGCGGGCTGCTTCGTCTCCATCAAGAAGGACGGCCGGCTGCGCGGCTGCATCGGCACCCTGGCGCCGGGCCGCCGCAACCTCGCCGAGGAGATCATCTGCAACGCCGTCTCAGCCGGCATGCACGACCCGCGCTTCCCGCAGGTCACGCCCGACGAGCTGCCGAAGCTCGTCTACGACGTCGACGTGCTCTCCGAGCCGGAGCCCATCGACTCGCCGAAGGAACTCGACGTCAAGCGCTACGGCGTCATCGTGCAGAACGGCGAGCGCCGCGGCGTGCTGCTGCCGGACCTCGCGGGCGTCGATTCCGTCGAGCAGCAGATCGCCATCGCGCGGCGCAAGGGCAATATCGGCGCGAAGGAGAAGGTCACGCTCTGGCGCTTCGAGGTGACGCGCCATGTCTGAGCAATCGGGAGCCAAAGCCGTCTGCTGGCTCTGCCCGCACCGCTGCCATCTTGCTGACGGGCAGACGGGCTTCTGCCGCGCGCGGCAGAATAAGGGCGGCATCATCCGCTCCCTGAACTACGGCCTCCTGACTTCGGCGGCGCTCGACCCCATCGAGAAGAAGCCGCTCTACCACTTCCATCCGGGAAGCCACATCCTCTCGCTCGGCAGCTTCGGCTGCAACCTGCGCTGCCCGTTCTGCCAGAACTACACGATCTCGCAAGCCGGCCCCGATGGCTTTGCGGGGCAGAGACTGCCGCTGGACCGCGTGACGCCGAAGGAAATCGTGGCGGCGGCCCAGCGGCTCGAGGAGACGTCGGGCAACATCGGCGTGGCCTTCACCTACAACGAGCCGCTCGTCGGCTATGAATTCGTCTACGACACGGCAAGGCTCCTCAAAGAAGTCGGCCTTGCACCGTGCTCGTGACGAACGGCCAGATCGAGAAGGACTCCTGGCTGCACCTGCTGCCGTACATCGATGCCGTCAACATCGACCTCAAGGGCTTCACGCAGTCGTTCTACGACTGGATCGGCGGCGACCTCAAGACAACAAAAGCCGCCATCGAGATGGCGGCAGAAGAGGGCGTCCATGTGGAAGTCACGACGCTCGTGATACCGGGGAAGAACGACAGCGCCGCGGAGATGGCGGCGGAGGCGGAGTGGCTCGCAGGGATCTCGGCAGAGCTGCCATTGCACCTCTCGCGCTACTTCCCACGCTATCAGTCGAGGATTCCGATGACGCCAGTAGAGACCCTGCAGAATCTCAGGCATGTGGCAGAGGCGCGGCTGTGCTTCGTCCATCTCGGCAACATCTGACTTTGGTGTTACGTCTCGGGCGCGTGCTTGGCCGCGCGCTTCTCGTAGATCCAGGCGCCCGCGATGAGGACGACGGCGAAGATGCAGACGACGATGAGGCGCGTCGGGTCTTCCTGATGCGTCAGCGTGTCGTGGCCGATGATGCCTCGATGCCCGTCGACGGGAACTTGCCGACAAAAGAGGCGATGACATAGTCGCGCATCGACATCGCGGAGAGCGCGCCGAGCGCGTTGAGCAGGATGGAGGGGAAGTACGGCACCATGCGCGCGACGAGCATGACGGCGAAGCCGCGCTTGCCGCTGTACTTGTCGAGGTTCGAAAGTGTCGGGTGCTTGTTGATGATCTTCTCGGCCGCATCGCGGAAGAAGAAGCGCAGGAGCACGAAGCTCAGGAGGACACCGACCGTCTCGGCGGCGACGGAGAGGAAGATGCCCCAGAAGATGCCGAAGATCAGCGTGTTGGCCGTCGAGAAGATGATGGCGGGCGGGAAGCCCAGCGCGTTGACGAAGAGCGTCAAGAGGAAGCTGAAAAGCACGGCCCACTCGCCGAAGGAGGCGATGTAGGCGGCCGTCTCCTGGATGTCGCCGCGCGAGAGCAGCCCCAGAGATGCGGCAGGAAGGCCGGGTCGGCCAGGTGATGATGAGGAAGAGCAGGACGATGGCGAGCGCTGCGGCCACCTTGACCATCCTCATGGATTTTTTCATA
>ENA-OQEN01000387-OQEN01000387.1-human-gut-metagenome-genome-assembly--contig:-NODE-387-length-19324-cov-10.386310_pt1 | contig 19324 bp, 28 predicted proteins | sample MGYA00242791_ERZ504627 | MGnify/ENA primary metagenome ERZ504627 (study PRJEB26092, sample SAMD00036316) | human gut metagenome | host: Homo sapiens | study: EMG produced TPA metagenomics assembly of... | reverse complement strand
TGCAACGACGAGGCGACGAGGCACGGCGACGGCAACAAGCGAGATGGCGGTGCCGATGCGAATTCTTGGCGCGCATCTTGGGGCCGGGAGCTCGTAGAGCGCATCGCGCATGGTGAGCGCGGAGGTGGAGTGCTTGCTCATCGGAGGATCCTCACCTTCTTATCAATGTAGTTGCCAATGTGGCTCACCACAAAGGCAGTGCCCAGGTAGCCGAGCGCGAGATAAAGAACGCGGCGACGCCGCCGAGCGAGCGCGTGTTGATGTAGCTCACCACGCCGGTGAGCTCCTGCGGTTTAAGTGGCACCTGACTGCCGAGCGCGGTGGTGAGCATGACGGCGATAAAGAGGTTGGTCATGGGCAACACGCTCGAGCGCAGCGCCTGCGGAATCACGATCTTGGCGAGGATACGGCTGAAGCTCATGCCGAGCGAGCGGGCGGCTTCCACCTGACCGACGCCGACGGTGTTGATGCCGCTCATAAAGTTCTCGGAGCCAAAGGCCGAGCCCAAAAGAACCGTGGCGACGATAACGCAGGTGCGGTAGGGTAGGACGACCTTGAGCGGCGGCAGCGCATAGACGACGATGATGAGCAGTGCGATGCCGGGGATGTTACGGAAGACCTGGACATACAGGTCGCCAAAGACGCGCAGCGGCTTGAGCGGCGACACGCGCATCACGGTGACGGCGACGGCCAGCACCATGGCGATGGCAAACGACTCAAGCGTCATGCCCCAGGTTGCTAGCAGCGCATCGATATAGTTCTGGCCATAGAGCGACCAGAGCTCGGAGAGACTCATGCGGACCTCCCGCCGATAAGGAAAGGGGCTCCCGTGTGTACGGAAGCCCCGACAACTCAGTGAGGAAACAGTTTACCGCAATAAAGCGCATCATGCGTTTCCATATGGTTTCGTTGCGGCCGTTACCAGGCTCGCTGCCTAGGCCCCGATCTCGGGCAGCTCGGGAACATTGGTGTCGCCCGTACGGTCGCCGATGCAGATCTGCCACAGCTCAGTCCAGGTGCGTCGTCCTCGATCTTCTTAAGGAAGTCGTTGACAAAGGCGACGGCGTCGGAATCGAGCGGCAGACCGATGCCATAGGGCTCCTTGCTGCCGAAGGGCTTGCCGGCGATCTTGTACTTACCGGGCTCGCGGACCAGGGCGCTCTGCTGCATGTTGTTATCGATGACGTAGGCGTCAACGCGGCCCTGCTGAAGTGCCTGGCGGGCCTCCTCGTCGGTCTTGAACTCCTGCTGGCTGGCCTTGGGGGCGAACTCCTCCAGGATGGCGGGGCCGTTGGAGCCGGACTGGACGGCGACGTTCTTGTCGGCCAGGTCGTCGACGCTCTTGATATCGTCGTTGTCGGCGAGCACCAGGATGGCCTGCTGCGTGTAGTAATAGGGACCGGCAAAGGAGACGAGCTTCTTGCGCTCGTCGGTAATGGTGTAGGTGGCAAAGACGGCGTCGACCTGGCCGTTCTGCAGGACGGACTCGCGCGTGTCCGAGGTCACCTGGGTGATCTCGACCTTGTTCTCGCCAAGAATGTAGTTGGACAGGAGCTGTGCGATACCGGCGTCGAAGCCGCGGGTCTGACCGTCTTTCTCGTTGAGGAGGGAGAAGAGCGTGGAGGTCTGAACGCCACCGATCTTAAAGACGCCGGCGTCCTTGACGGCCGTGGCCCAGGTGCTGGCGGCGATGGCGTCGTCATCGGCCTTGGGGCCGTTGTCGACGAGCTTGTCGAATGCCTTAGCGTCGAGCGTGGCGGAAACTTCGTTATCCTTGGAGCTCTTGGAGGAGCCGGCGGCGGAACCCTTGTCGGCCTCGGCGCTGGTGTCAGAGCAGCCGGCAAGACCAAGGCCGGCGACGGTTGCGAAGGTGGCGGCAACGAAGCCGCGGCGGTCGAGAACGACCTGCTGGGAGAGGTTCTTGCTCATGGTAGAACACCTTTCTCAATAAAATCCCTAGCGGTTGAGTAGAGTTATACCCTATCCCGCTCAAATGGGTCAACACGAAATAACTCAGAAACATACTTGTCTTATGGGTAATTCTACCTACAAAAAGGGACAGGTTTATTTTGGTAGGTTTTATCTGGCAAACGTCGATTATTACAGCTGAGATAGTGCTTTTCGGACGGTCCGCCTCGCTGTTTTGTCTCAATCAGTAACAGGTAGACGAGGAAATGGGCTCTACCTGTTACAGATCGAGATTATCTCCTTAGGAGGATTCGAATGTCTCGATCTGTAACATCTACAGCCGTTTTTGCCGAGTAACTGTTACAGATTGAGACAAAGGTCAGGGACTTAGACGTCTTGTCTAGATCTGTAACAGTTAGACGGGAATTCGGACCCTAGATGTTACAGATTGAGATAATCGCGCCGCGAAAACAAAAACCTCCGCAGGGGTGCTTCCCTTGCGGAGGTTTTTTACTCGTTGAGTAGTCTTGCGGCTTCGGCGGCCATGTTCTCGACCGTCATGCCGTTCTGCGCGAGCAGCTCGTTGGGGTCGTAGCGGTCGGGGAAACCCTTGGCAATGCCGAAGGTGCGCGTGCGCAACGACGTGCATGCCAGATAACACGCGACGCGTTCGCCCCAGCCACCGTCCAAGATGCCGTCCTCGAGGGTGACGACAACGCGATGCTCGGCGGCAAGGCTGTCGAGAAACTCGCGGTCAAGCTCGGTTGCAAAGCGCGGGTTGACGAGCGTGGCCTCGATGCCGTACTCGGCAGCCAAGCGGTTTGCCACGCGCTCGCCCAGTTCAAAGAAGTCGCCAAGCGCGAGCACGGCCACATCGCGGCCCTGACGCGCGACGTTGTAGCGCACGACGCTGTAATCGGCGCCTCGGCGGGCGCCAGATCGGGACGGCTTACCAGGCCGATGCCCGGTACGCGGATCGCTACGGGATGCTCACGGTGGTCGAGCGACCAGCTCAGCATGGACAAGTATTCTTCCATACAGACCGGTGCCAGGTAGCGCATGTTGGGAAGTCCGCCCAGCATGGAAATATCAAAGAACGAGAGGTGCGTCTCGGACGTGGTGCCAAAGACCGAAGCGCCAAACACCAGGATGGTTGCGGGGGCGTCGTTGAGGCACAGGTCGTGCCACAGTTCATCGTAGGCGCGCTGCAAAAACGTGCCGTATGCGCCAAAGACCGGCTTGGCGTCGGCGCTGGCGAGCGCGGTGGCAAAGGTGACGGCGTGCTCTTCGGCAATGCCCACGTCGACAAACTGCTTGCCTGTCGCGGTGCGAAGCTCGGGCGTAAAGCCCATGATATAGGCGTGGCAGCCGTGATGGCGACAACCTGCGGGTCGTTCGCGATAGCGGCGTTGAGTGCCTCGCCCGTAATATCGGCATAGGTGCGCGGTGCGGGTTCGCTCGGGTGGCCCGGGCAAAGTTTGCGGCCGGTTGCCAGATCGAAGGGCCCCACATGATGCCAGTGCTCCGGGTCGCTCTGGGCCGGCTCAAAGCCCTTGCCCTTGGCGGTGGAGACGTGCAGCACGATGGGATGATCGATATCGCGCAGCTCCTGCAGCGTATCGACCAGCGCTTGGACATCGTTGCCGGCGTCCAGGTAACGATAGTCGAGCCCCAGCGCGCGGAAAACGTTGCGCTCGCAGGTGCCGTTGCTGGCGCGCAGCTCGGCCAGATTGCGATACAGACCACCGTGGTTTTCGGCAATGGACTGGTCGTTATCGTTGACGATAATGATCAAGTTGCTGTCGAGATCGGCGGCATTGTTAAAGCCTCAAACGCCAGACCGCCCGAAAGCGAGCCATCGCCAATAACGGTAATGACGTTATACGTGTCACCCGCCAGGTCGCGCGCGTGGGCAAGACCGCAGCCCAAGCTCACCGAGGTCGAGGTGTGACCCATGGCAAACAGGTCATGCTCTGACTCGTCGGGATTGGCAAAGCCAGAGGCCTCGCCATAACGCTCCGGATCGATATAGGTGTACGCGCGCCCGGTCAGCGCCTTGTGGGCGTAGGTCTGGTGCGACACGTCGAAGACAATTTTGTCGGTGGGGGAGTTAAACACGCGGTGGAGCGCGACCGTGAGCTCAACGACGCCCAGGTTGGGGGCAACGTGTCCGCCGACAGCGGCGGAGCTTTCGAGGATGGCGTGGCGAATCTCGTCGCAGAGCTGCGGGAGCTCGGCGCGATTAAGAGCCTTGACGTCCTCGGGCGTTGTCGTTTGCGTAAGCAGCATCGTTGTGGGTTACTCCATGCGAATCGAGCGCCGGCGCTCCCTCGGCCGGCACAATTGCACAGAACAGTCTCGCACATTTTGGCGTTTGATATGTGACGGCGGCGCGGTAATTCGTCAACTGGCGGGGCAAAACGTTTTGTCCGATGCCATACTGGTAGATTCGATGATGATTTTATTCAATGCGTGCAGGCCGTGGCTTGCCGCCGTGAGCCGCTGGAAGGAGGCAGCATGTCCGATACCGTTCGTGCCGAGAAAATCGCGCGCGAGGTTGACTATGCCGCCCGTCAGCTCGCCCAGGCGGGCCGCTTGGACCTGACGCACGAGTTTATCCAGCATGGCGACGTGACGGTCTATGCACATGTGACTTCGGTAGCGCGGGCGAGCCTGTCCTTTGCCGAGCGCTTGGGCCGTGCTGGCATTTCGGTCGACCGTGCTTCGTTGCTGCGCGGGGCCTTGTTGCACGACTACTTTCTCTATGACTGGCACGACCCCGACCTGAGCCATCGACTGCACGGATTTCGGCATCCATTTTTTGCCTGGCGCGTGCGGAGGAAGATTTTGAGCTGACGTCTCGTGAGCGGAATATTATCGTGCGCCATATGTTTCCGCTGGTGCCGGTGCCGCCGACGTGTCGTGAGGCATGGATTGTGTGCCTGGCGGATAAATGGTGTGCCCTGCGCGAGACGGTCGCCGGTCGCCTGCGGCGCAAGGACGAGGCGGACGATTTGAACGAGGGCTCGAGTGACGGCTCGAGTAAAGAATCGAACGAAAAGTGGAGAGGGTAGACGGTGGGGACCGCGGTCGACATGGCGTTTGGCGGCGCGACGCTTGCCGCCTGCCCGCTCTCGGCACTGGTGCTCTCGTTTGCCTTTTACGGGTTTTGCGGTTGGGCATGGGAGTCGACAGTATGCGCCATGCTCAACCAAGGACGCTTCGCCAACAGCGGATTTTTGCTGGGGCCGTGTTGCCCTATCTATGGTGTGGGCGGCATAGCCTGCTGGCTTTTGCTGCGCGGAATTCCGGATGCCTCGAGCCAGTTTGTCGCCGCGGCGCTTGTATGCAGCGTAATCGAGTACAGCGTGGGCCTTCTATTGGAAAAGACAACAGGAGCGCGCTTTTGGGATTACTCGCACCTGCCGTTTAATTTGCATGGACGCATCTGTCTGTACTGGGCCTGCGCGTTTGGCCTGGGTGCGCTGTGCATTTGCCGTTTAGTGGAGCCGGCATTGCTGGGGCTGCTTGGCCATTTGCCGGTGCTGATTGTGCGGCTGTCCGCCTTTATCGTCGCGGTCGCGATGATGGTCGATGCAGTGTGCTCGTTGGCCAGTTGGCGCCGCCTGTCCGATCAACTGGAGCGTGTGCGTGCCGACCTTGCCGACCGCATCAATGAGTCGCTTGCCGATGCGTCTGACTCCATGCTCGAACGTATTCCCGATTCGACGATTGACTCGGTGGCACAGACGCATATCCGCAGTCGTGCCGTTAACGCGTGGCTGGCCGAGCTGGGCGACGCGGCGCTCGATGCCCTGCGCGAGAAGGCTCGATGCCGACGTTTATCTCGGATGGTGCTCGCGGCCTGGCGCTCGCTGCCCGCCGCGTGGCCGATGCCGCGCCGAACGTGCCCCATCCATCTCTCGCCCGTCTCCGTGCCGGCAGGCGCGCGAACCGTCCGGTGCCGAGTGTGTCGCTCAGCCGTCGCGACCTGCGCTTCTTCAATGCCTTTCCGCGCTTGCGCATCAACCGCTACGAAGGCATCATCCGAGCTACCGACCTCCGCGACCGAGCCCGCGAGCTGTTTCGGCGCTAAGAGCTGGAGTCGTAGAGGCGCCTTGCAAGTGCGTGTTTCCTAGGAAAGTCACCTTATCACTCTGCCCAATCGTGATTCCCCTAGGGAAAACACGCTACTGCCGCCGCCGGCTGTGATTCCCTTAGGGAAAACACGCTAAAGAGCTCCTAGCCGTGTTTCCCCTAGGGGAATCACGTTTGAACTGAGGCTACGAGGCGTCATTGATGCCAGGGGCCTAGAGAGGGCAAGGAAACTGCCGCCTGCACCTCGAGGACAACCGTTCACCGAGCGACGTAGTTGCGGTGCGCGCCGGGATGACGTCTCTGACCTGCGGCGTCAAGCAGTACGTCAAGCTTTTGGTCAGTTAATGGCAAGAGATTGGCAAGGTGCCTTTTGGTTATGCTGCCTCTATTGGGAGGTGGCTTTCGTGAGGAATACCAGCGCACGGCAAAGGATTGAAGAACAGCTTGATGGGGCGGAGCGCTTGCAGCGTTGTCTAGTGCCCAAAACCAGGGCGGATCGCGAAGCACTTCGTCGCGCCGTAGCGGCAGGGGTGGCCGTGCGCCCGTTTAGCGGGATGTTCATGCGCGCCTCTACGTGGGATGCGCTCAAGACGAGTCCGCGCGTTCGTTGGCGCTATGTTCAAAATACGTTTCTCGACGAGCACCCTGACGAGGCCGTCTGCTCCTTTTCTGCTGCGCTTGACCATGGACTTTGGGTTTCGAAGAAATATCTGGACACGATTCATCTTGTAGCTAGCGGGCGCTCGCATGGTAGGTGCGGTACGGGAATCCATCGGCATGAGTGCCCTCTAAATGAGATCGAGCTAAACGGCACCGTGAAACGAACGACGCTAGAACGGACGGTGCTCGACTGCTCACTTGTTGCTTCTTTTGAAGACGGTCTGGCTATAGCTGATAGCGCCCTGCGGTTCTGTAAGCTTGATATCCAAAAGTATCGCGACTATGTTGAAGCGCTGGCGCGATGTCGCTCTGGGGCCTTGTGCGCTGAGATGGTAGCGCGCTATGCCGATGGCGCTTCGGAGAGCGGCGGCGAATCCATCGTGCGCGGATTGATTATCGCGCTGGGTTACCTTCCTCCGACCATGTTGCAAGCCGAGTTTGTTGACCCGATCGATGGCGGTGCGATTCGTGCCGATATGTACTACGAGTTGCCGAATGGGCTTCGCTTAATTATTGAGGTCGATGGTTTTGGCAAATACGTTGGTGCGGACGGCCTGGGAAAAGAGATGCAAAGGCGCTTGGTTGCAGAGCGTCAACGAGAGTCGCACATTACGGCTCTGGGCATTCCGGTCATGAGGGTGCAATTTAGTCGCGTGTACGAGGACGGTTATCTCGAACACCTACTGAGGCGTTTCGGTGTGCCAAAAGTCGCTCCTCATATGTAGTGTTGGGCAGTGGAGGAGAGGCTGATAAGGGTTGTTTTGCGTGGTATGGCTTTTTGATATGGTCGTCAGCTTCGTTTTCCTTAAGGGGGCGTTACCCTGCTCCGCCCAGATGTGATCTCCCTAGGGAAAACACGCTGCTGCCGCCGCCAACTGTGATTCCCTTAGGGAAAACACGCTAAAGAGCTCCTAGCCGTGTTTCCCCTAGGGGAATCACGGTCGAATCTGATGCGGAGTCTGCCTTGGGACTGCCTTGCCTCTGCATATAGCTGATTTGAAATGCGGGCATAGATGGCCTCTTGATTTATGCGTTTCCCCTTCGTTTCGCGTCCGTTGCCGCGCCGTTTCCAAGATTGCGATGCCGTTTCCATTCGACAACGCAGCGTTTAACAACGCCGTATCTGGTCTACACCAGTTGCCCCTCGGCCGCATTATGGGCGCCGACAACGTTCATGCGACTAAGGGGGAGCGAATGTACGATACGGGATCGACAACGTTTATGCTCATCTGCACCATGCTCGTGTTTTTAATGACACCGGGCCTGGCGTTTTTCTATGGTGGCCTGTCCAGGCGCAAAAATGTCATCAACACCATGTTTATGTGCTTTGGCGCCATTGGCCTGGTTGGCGTGCTGTGGATTGTTGCCGGCTGGTCGCTGGCCTACGGCGGCGACGGTTCCAGCCCGTTTATTGGAGGCCTTGACCAGCTGCTGTGTCTGCCGGTGCTCAACCAGGTGCTGCAGGCGGCTGAGGGCACCGCGTCGGACGGTGCCGTCTACCCTCAGATCATCAACATCGCCTTCCAGATGGCATTTGCATGATCACGGCCGCTATCGTCACGGGCAGCCTGGCCGGCCGCGTTAAGTTTGGTGCCATGGCGGCTTCCTGGGCATTTGGCTGCTCGTGGTCTATGCGCCGCTCGCCCACATGGTCTGGGGTGGCGATGGCTCCTTTATCGGCGACATCATCGGCGCACTCGACTTTGCCGGCGGCGACGTGGTGCACATCTCGTCCGGTCTGACGGGCCTGATCCTCTGTTTGATGCTCGGCCGTCGTCGCGGTTTTGGCATGGTGAGCTATCGCCCGCATAACGTGCCGTTTGTGGCGCTGGGCGCCGGCCTGCTTTGGTTTGGCTGGTTTGGCTTTAACGGCGGCAGCGAGTTTAAGGCCGACGCCGTGGCGGCGCTCGCCATCCTCAACACCGTGACGGCCAGCGCGGCGGGTATGGTCTCGTGGCTTGCCGTCGAGCGCGTGCACACCGGTCGCCCCACGCTGGTGGGTGCCAGCACCGGTCTGGTTGCGGGCCTTGTGGTGGTCACGCCCGGCGCGGGCTTTGTCGAGCCATGGGCAGCGCTGGTCATGGGACTGATCGTCTCTCCCGTCTGCTACCTGGCCATCAGCCATCTTAAGACCAAGTTCGGCTACGACGACGCGCTCGACGCGTTTGGCTGCCACAGTATCGGCGGCATCTTGGGCGGCGTGCTCACGGGCCTGTTCTGCGTGCCGGAGCTCTCGTGGACCGGCAAGGGCGGCCTGTTCTACACGGGCGACGTGTCGCTGCTCATCTCGCAGATCTTGGGCATTGTGGTGACGGTCGCTATTGTGCTGGCGCTCGACTTGGTGATCGCGGCGGTAGTCAAGGCACTGTTCCATGGCAGCCTGCGCGTGGACGAGGCCGACGAGGCGTTGGGCTGGATGCGAGTCAGCACGGCGAGAGCGCCTACCCTTCGTTCTCCGGACTCGATTAGCAGCTTCCCCAAGCACCGCACCTCGGCTTCAATCGTCGTTTGCGTACCTTAAGTACGCGGCACTCCTCTTTCAGGCCGATCTGCGGCACTTGGGAAACCTGCTAAGACCTGTTAGTTGCACTTATCTGATCTACAAGGTTGGTCTGTGGCACCTGGAAAACCCGTGCCATGTGAAGGACAATCAATTTCTTTTATTGAAGAGAGGAATTCACTATGAAGAAGATTGCGGCGATTGTTCGTGCCGAGAAGCTTGAGGTTCTTAAAGACGCGCTGTTTGCTGCTGATGTTCGCGGTATGACCATCAACCAGGTGCAGGGCTGCGGTGCACAGCATGGCTGGAAGGAATACGTGCGCGGCAACGAGCTGCTTGTCAACACGATCCCTAAAGTGCAGTTCACCCTTATCTGCGCCGATGAGCACGTCGATGGCATTGTCGACATCGTCTGCAACGCCGCCCGCACCGGTGCCGTTGGAGATGGCAAGATCTGGGTCGAGCCGGTCGAGGAAGTTATCCGCATCCGTACCGGCGAACACGGCCCTTCTGCGGTGTAGGACAATCTTTCGCCCGACGGGCGTGCCTCTCTTGGGGTGCGCCCGTTCTCGTCTACAATATCGTGCAGACGAAGGAGAGGCATGCCCATGATCAAGATGTTTGCGAGCGACTTAGACGGAACGCTGCTGAACGCCCTGCACGAGGCGGATGGGACCATCCGCCGTGCCATTCGCGAGCTGACTGAGGCGGGACTCCACGTGGTTCCCGCGACCGGGCGCTCGACGTTGCCAATCGGCGAGCATGGCTTTACGGGCCTGGCGCTTGACGCCTGCTGCTCCAATGGATCAATCGTGCGCGACAGCATGGCGAGGTGCTCAAGACCTGGACCATCGACCCGCAGATTACCGAGGAGCTGCTCAAGCGTTCCCGGACATTTGCTTCGACTGCTCCACGCCCGATGGCATGTTCTCGAGCGGTTCGTTCGAGATGCACCAGGCGGGTTTTAAGAAGGACAGCCCTATCAAGCGCATCGTGATGCGCGGCATGCGCGCGCGTGGCGGCTATCACGAGGAGCAGTATTTCGATCAGTCGATCGGCGACATCTTGCGCCACGATGTTTGCAAGATCAACTGCCGCGTGACCTCGCCCGAGCTGGAGTGCGACCTTAAGGCATATTTGGCTGAGCGCTCGGACCGTGTGGTCAACGCGCCGTTTGATCCGGTGATGTTTGAGATCACGGACGTGGCGTGCAACAAGGGCGAGAGTGTGGCTTGGCTGGCGGGCTACTACGGTATTGCCGAGGACGAGGTCGCGGTTTACGGCGACGGCGGCAACGACATTGCCATGCTCAAACGTTTCCGCCACAGCTACGCGACCAAAAACGCAAGCGATGCAGCTAAGGCCGCCGCGAGCGCGACCATCGGCAGCTGCATGGTCCACGCCGTCCCCAAACATATGCTCGCCACCATGCGCAAGCAAAACTCCCGCACTGTCATCGAATAATGTGACAAAGGGACTGCCCTTCGTCACATCCAAAATATTGCCTTTACGTGTTGATGCACACGGTGTGCAATAATACTCGCACTGTGCAATAGCGCACAGGCTGAGTAACAAGGAGGACGCTTGTCCCAGCTCGAGAAATGCGATCGCCGGTCCCTTCGCTCGCAGCGTGCCCTTCGCCAGGCACTTGCCAGCGAGCTTGCCGAAAGCGGCGACCTTTCGCGCATTAATGTCGCGTCGCTCACCGAGCGCGCTGGCCTTACGCGCCGCACGTTCTATTCGCACTACCGCGATATCCCCGACTTTATCAATCAGATCGAGGACGGCTTGTTGGCCGAGATCCGTGAGCGCATTGAGCTCATCACCGCGGCTCAACTGCCCGATCTTTACCGCAACATCGATGAGCTCGAGCCGGCGCCCGGTTCGGTTGAGCTGCTGCGTTATCTTGCGGCCAACCGCGACTTAATCGGTGCGCTGCTGGGTCCGGGCGGCGACCAGGCTTTCATTAAAAGGATCATCGACACCGCTCGTGAGGCTGTGGTGCCGCGTGCGCAGACGGGCATTTTGGGCCTGGCGCTGGCACGTTCTTTGACTACTACGTCACCTACGTCGTGAGTGCCGAGGTCGGCATGATTCAGCGCTGGTTTGAGCGTGGGCTCACCGAATCGCCCGAGGCCATGGCGCGCATTATGACGGTGCTCGCTTTTGTGCGCCCTGGTGATCTGTATGGCCAACCCATCGATATCAACGTGCCGGAATACGGCATGAAGTTATTGAATTTGCAGCTCGAGGACGCGGCCGACACCGCCGCAGCCGTCGAGTCCAACAACTAAGAGGAGAGACAGATGAGCAAACTCGTCGAGGGCATCAAGGACCGCATGGTCGCTGCCGCACGCGAGGCCGCGCCCGCCGTGGTGGACGCCGCGCAGAAGGCCGCGACCGCGGCTGCCGAGAAAGTTGCCGAGGCAGTCGCCGATGTCAAGAACGCGGCAGGGGAGACGTCCGTTGCTAGCGAGCCCGCCGCCGCCGAGCCCGTAGCCGCTACCCACGCCCCCGAAGGCGCGATCTTCAACCCGAGAACGCCCGCGGCAACCTGCACCTGGCATCGACGTGGCTCCACCACCGTTAAGCTCGCCGTGCTCAACGACGACAACCAGATCGTCTACGCCAAGTACCAGCGCCACCACACCGACGTTCGCGCCTGCGCCCGCGACCTGTTCGAGGGCGCTGCGACCGTGCTGCCGACGGCCCAGATGACCTGCGCCATTACCGGCTCGGGCGGCCTGCTGCTGTCCCAGTGGCTCGACCTGGAGTTTGTCCAGGAGGTCATCGCCAGCAAACGCGCCGTCGAGACCCTTATCCCGGCCACCGATGTCGCCATCGAGCTGGGTGGCGAGGACGCCAAGATCATCTACTTCGACAATGGCATCGAGCAGCGCATGAACGGCACCTGCGCCGGCGGCACGGGCGCGTTCATCGACCAGATGGCCACTCTGCTGCACACCGACGCCAGCGGCCTTAACAAACTCGCGGCCAACGCCACCACCATCTATCCCATTGCCAGCCGCTGCGGCGTCTTTGCCAAGACCGACGTGCAACCGCTGCTCAACGAGGGCGCCCGCCCCGAGGACGTGGCGGCCTCCATCTTCCAAGCCGTCGTGACCCAGACTATCTCGGGTCTGGCGTGCGGTCGTCCCATTCGCGGCAACGTCGCCTTCCTGGGCGGCCCACTGCAGTACCTCTCCGAGCTGCGCCACCGCTTCTACCTCACGCTCAACCTGGACGAGGAGCACCGCATTGTGCCCCAAAACGCTCACCTGTTTGTGGCGAGCGGCGCCGCCATGGCGCATGAGTCCAACAAGCTCAGCACGTTCCCGCAGCTCATCGAGCCATCGATGCCCTGGGTGACACGCAGGGCGCCGAGGTTGAGCGCCTGGATCCGTTCTTTGCCACTGACGAGGACTTTGCCGAGTTCAAAAGCCGCCACGACCAGGAAGTCGTCCCCAAGGGCAAGCTCGACGGCTACACCGGCCGCGTGTTCATCGGCATCGACGCCGGTTCCACCACCATGAAGGCCGCGCTCGTGGGCGAGGACGGCCAGCTGTTGCACACCTGGTACGGCAACAACAACGGTGACATCCTGGGCACGGCCAAGGTCATCATGCCGATTTCTACAACCATATCCCTGCAGGCTGCACCATCGGCCACGTGACCACCACGGGCTACGGCGAGGCGCTGCTCATCGAGGCCCTCAAGGCCGACTCCGGCGAGATCGAGACGTCGCGCACCTGCGTGGCGCCAAGGCATTTCTGCCCGGCGTGGAGTTCATTCTGGACATCGGCGGCCAGGACATGAAGTGCCTGCGCGTCAAGGACGGCGTGATTGAGCACATCATGCTCAACGAGGCCTGCTCGTCGGGTTGCGGTAGCTTTATCGAGAGCTTCGCCGTCTCTATGAACATGGACGTGCGCGCGTTCGCCGACGCCGCCATCCATGCCAAGGCCCCGGTCGACCTGGGCAGTCGCTGCACGGTCTTTATGAACTCGCGCGTCAAGCAGGCGCAAAAGGAAGGCGCCACGGTGGGCGACATTGCGGCCGGCCTGTCCTATTCCGTCATCAAGAACGCCTTGTTCAAGGTCATTAAGCTGCGCGACCCCAAGGAGATTGGCAGCCAAGTGATCGTCCAGGGCGGCACCTTTATGTCCGACGCTACGCTGCGTGCGTTTGAGCAGCTCACTGGCGTTCACGCCGTGCGTCCCGACATCGCCGGCTGCATGGGCGCCTATGGTGCGGCCCTGCTCGCCCGCGATCGCGCCGGTGCCGATGGCACCTCGACCATCCTTTCAGCCGAGGACATCGCGCACCTCACCGTGACGCAAAAGCATGTCCGCTGCGGTCGCTGCTCCAACAACTGCCAGCTTACCGTCAACGACTTTGGCGGCGGTAGGCGCTTCATTACCGGCAACCGCTGCGAGAAGGGCGCCGGCCACAAAAAGCAGAAGACTGAGGCCCCCAACCTCTTCAAAAAGAAAAACGAGCTGCTCTTTGACCGCGAGGTCCTGAGCCCCGACGAGGCCCCGCGCGGCACCGTGGGCATCCCGCGCGCACTCAACATGTACGAGAACTACCCCTTCTGGCATGCGTTCTTTACGCGCCTGGGCTTTAGCGTGCAGCTGTCCGACCAGTCGAGCAAAAAGACCTACCAGGCGGGCATCGAGTCCATGCCGTCCGAGAGCGTGTGCTATCCGGCCAAGATGAGCCACGGCCACGTGATGAACCTCATCGACCGTGACGTCGACTTTATCTGGATGCCGTGCGTGCGCTGGGAGCGCAAGGAGGATCCGACCGCCGGCAACTGCTATAACTGCCCCATCGTCATGAGCTACCCCACGGCGCTGGCGCTCAACATCGACGAGATCCGTGAGCAGAACATCGAGTTCTTGTACCGTTTGTGCCCTATCACGACAAGACCGAGCTCAAGCGCCGTCTGTATCAGGTGCTCGCCGTCGACCGTGTGGCCGATGCGCAAGCCGGTCGCGGTCGCGTGCGTGGACCCAAGATCACGCGCTCCGAGGTCGATGCCGCCGTCAACGCTGCCTTTGAGGCCGATGCGCGTTTCCACGAGGACATCCAGACCATGGGCGAGGAGGCTCTTAAGTGGGTCGAGGATCACGGCGGTCACGGCATCGTGCTCGCCGGTCGTCCCTACCATAACGACCCCGAGATCAACCATGCCCTGCCCGAGCTTATCTCGAGCTTTGGCTTTGCGGTCTTTACCGAGGATTCGCTCGCGCATCTGGTAAAACCTGAGCGTCCGATTCGCGTCGTCGACCAGTGGATGTACCACAGCCGCCTGTACGCCGTTGCCCGTTTTGTGACGATGCGCAACGACCTGGACCTGATCCAGCTCAACTCCTTTGGCTGCGGTCTCGATGCCCTGACCACCGACCAGGTGCAGGAGATTCTGGAAGCCAGCGGCAAGATCTATACCGTGCTCAAGATCGATGAGGTGTCAAACCTGGGCGCCGCGCGCATCCGCATCCGCTCGCTCATGGCGGCGCTTAAGGACCAGGAGGCCGAGCGCTTGGCTGAGGCCACGGCCGCGGGCGAGGCCTACGAGCAGGGCGATGCCGCGCCGGTGGCTCCCTCCAAGGATGCCCCCGCGTTCGCGAGCCGCAAGTACACGTTCGAGGCGCAGCGTGAGAGCGTCTCGACCGCATGGCCCAAGGTGCCCTTTACCGAGCAGATGCGCGACGAGGGCTACACCATCCTGTGCCCGCAGATGGCGCCGATCCACTTTGACCTGGTCAAAGAGGTGTTCCGCGGTGCCGGCTACAACTTGGAACTGCTGCCTCAACCGATCACGACGCTGTCGAGGCTGGCCTGCGCTATGTGAACAATGACATTTGCTATCCGTCGATCCTGGTAACGGGTCAGATTATGGAGGCCATCGAGAGCGGTCGGTACGATCTGTCCAAGACGGCCGTGGTTATCAGCCAAACCGGCGGCGGTTGCCGTGCCACCAACTACATCGCGCTCATCCGCAAGGCTCTGCGCGAGAGCGGCCACCCTGAGATCCCGGTGATCTCGCTTTCGGCCGTGGCACTCGGCGAGGACAACCCCGGCTTTAAGATTACGCCGGCGTTGCTTAAGCAGGCAGTCTACGCGGTGCTCTTTGGCGACGTGATGATGCAGATGCTCTATCGCTGCCGTCCGTACGAGGCCACGCCCGGTGCTGCCAACGCACTCTACGAGGAGTACATGGCGCGCGCCCGCAAGCTGGCGCCTAAGTTCAACCGTCACAACTACACCAAGCTGTGCCGCGAGGCATCCACGCGTTCGACACCATACCGCTTGTGGGCGAGGGCACCAAGCCGCGCGTGGGCGTGGTCGGCGAGATCTTGGTCAAGTTCCACCCCACGGCTAACAACCATGTGGTCGACGTGATCGAGCGCGAGGGCTGCGAGGCCGTGGTGCCGGGCCTGCTCGACTTCTTCCTGTACTCCATGAGCAATGCCGAGCTGCAGAAGGACGAGCTGGGAAGCTCTGCCACTACGCGCGCGGGCATGCAAGCGCTTATTAAGCTCGTGGACTGGATGCGTACGCCGGTGGAGGAGATGCTCGAGAAGTCCCGCCGCTTTGAGGCGCCCGAGCGCATCGGCACCATGGCCGACAAGGCCCGTACGGTGCTTTCGGTGTGCAACAACATGGGCGAGGGATGGCTCCTCACGGCCGAGATGCTCGACCTGATCGACCATGGCGCACCCAACATTATCTGCACGCAGCCCTTCGCGTGCCTGCCCAATCACGTGGTGGGCAAGGCCGTGATCAAGGAGCTGCGCCGTCAGCACCCCGAGAGCAATATCGTCGCGGTGGACTACGACCCCGGCGCGTCCGAGGTCAACCAGCTCAACCGCATTAAGCTCATGATCAGCGTGGCGAAGGAGAACATGCGCGCCGGTAAGGGCTTTAAGCTCGAGAAGGTGGCGCCGCTCGCGATGGACGAGGTCACCGGCCAGATGCGTGCCCATGACGGCTGCGTGAGCTGCGGACCTGCCAGCGAGGGGGCCGTGGCATCGGTCGCCAAGCGTCTGGGGCGCGGCATTAAGAAGTAACTGGCCTGCTATGGGCTAGATGTGAGACAAACGGTGGTAGCCGTGCCGGCTACCACCCGTTTTTGCTGGACATATGTTGCGTAAATCGTTTTGTCGCAGCCTTCTATGCACTCGAATTTCGGAAGTACGGGGAAAAACGCGAACCTCCCGAGCGCACCGCCTTTTTAGACTCTCGCGACCTGCGGTTTTGTTTTAAAAAAAGCCGGTCTGGTCGGCGAAACCCGATTTTTCCCCGCACTTCCGAAAACAGCGGTTCAGCAGCGCCAAAAAATGCCCTCAAAATCGAGAGTTAATGAACAGGTGTTGCCGTTCGCCGCAAATTACCGTCCGTTTATAGAACCCACCCCCAGCGCGCGTCCTCCTTACGGTTGAATAAATACACATCTATGGAATTACGTAAGAGAGGACCGTCCCATGAGCTACAAGACCGTTTGTGTTGCCGGCGGCGGCGTGTTGGGAAGCCAGATTGCCTTTCAGGCTGCCTACTGCGGCTTTGATGTAACGATTTGGCTGCGCAGCGAGGGCAGCATCGGCCGCACCCAGCCCAAGATCGATCATGTGCGCGAGGAGTACATCGCTGCTATCGAGGGCATGGCGGACGGCACGGGCGAGTGGTGTGCCGGTATCGCCGATAGCGGCCAGCCCTTCGACAAGGAGACGGCACTCGCCGCCGTTGAGCGTGCCTACTCCACGCTCAAGCTGGAGCTCGATCTTGCCAAGGCCGTGGCCGACGCCGATCTGGTCATCGAGTCTATGGCCGAGGACACCCAGGCAAAGATCGACTTCTACAAGAAGCTCGCCCCGGTCCTGCCGCAAAAGACCGTCATCGTGACGAACTCCTCCACGCTGCTGCCGAGCACCTTTGCCAAGTACACCGGCCGCCCCGAGAAGTACCTGTCGCTGCACTTTGCCAACTCCATCTGGAAGAACAACATGACCGAGGTCATGGCCCAGAGCCAAACCGACAAGCGCTACTTCGACGAGCTCGTCGACTTCGCCAACGATATCCGCATGCTTGCCCTGCCCGTCAACAAGGAAAAGAACGGCTACCTGCTCAATTCCATGCTGGTGCGTGGCTGCTTTCGGGCCTTGACCTGTATGTCTCGGGCGTGAGCGACCCCAAGAGCATCGATCTCGCGTGGACGCGCGGCACCGGCGCTCCCAAGGGTCCGTTTCGCGTATTCGACACGGTGGGTATCCAGACGGCTACAACATCGTCATGCAGTATCAGAAGGTCCCGGGCCTGGTGAGCCCGCTGCTCAAGAAGATGATGATGCCCTACAACTTTAAGGCTATGGCATCCGTCCTCAAGAAAATGCTCGACGAAGGTAAGCTGGGCGAAAGCTCGGGCGAGGGCTTCTTCAGGTACTAAAAAATGACATCTCGGGGACGGAGGAAAACGGATCATTTTCGGCCGCCAACAGTGAGAAGATGGACCCAGAAATAGAAAGGAGTGGCAATGGGCCGGCTCGGGCTTTGAGGACAAGCTGCTGCAAGCCCAGGGCGATTTTTCGCTCAACGCGGGCCAGCACAGCGTGACCTATCTGCCAAACGACAAGACGGCAACGACCGGTCGCTACCAGGTGCTGCTGTACGACAACAACTTTGGCGCGGCCAAGAGCTACCCCAAGTTCGACTGGGGCCAGCTGGGCGCCGCGGTGGTGACCGACTATAGCAAGGGCACGCATTCGTTTGGGCGCATCTTTACGGTGGACGAGACCGCGCGCACCTACGAGCTTGTGGACCAGATCGCAGTGCCGTTCTCGGGCTACGTAAGCAGCGCACAGCGCGTTGGCGATTCGAATAGTATGCTCGTGGCTTCGGGCCAGGCCAAGACCTTCACCGAGTACGATCGGTATGGTCTGGCCATCACCACCTACGAGATGGAAGCCGAATAGTACATCTACCGCGTGTACAAGTACGAGCTGTAGAGCCGCGCTTAGGTTTGACCAATGGAGTATGAAAGCACGCCGTTCGCCGATGTCCCCTCCGCGAATGGCAGCCATATGGTTTGATGTTGGAAACATATGATTGCCGGCAGGCCGTAGGTGACGTTTGCCTGATATCGGAGGTACCAAGTATGTTTCGTGCTCCGTTAAACAAGTATCGGGCTGGCTAACATGGGCCGCCGTTTTGTCTCGATAACCCTTGCAGTGGTCTGCCTGGCTGTGCTCCTGGGCGCTACAGGGCTGTTTGCTATAAGCCGAGAAACGTCCTATATGCAGGAATGCGCTTCCGAAGGGTTTGCCATTGATGGTTTCTATCGGGATGACAAAACGAGTCGGGAAACCCTGACTTTTCTTGAGGAGGACAACTGTCGATGGCAGCTGGTCGACCAAGACGGAATCTGCACAGACGGACAGTTCGAGCGTATGGACGACCCCAACATTCTGGTATTAAAGAATGAAAACGGCGAAATATTCGGCGCGGTCCACGTGGCGTATATTTCGCGCCGACGCGACCAGGGCTTGCTCTACCTATTTAGAGATACCAAGGTGACCCGTTTTTATCTGGTGAGTACCGGTCCGGCGTTTACAGTGGAGTCTGGTGATGTCGATGCGGACAGTTGATTCACGGCAATAAAACAGCGAGCGGGGCGCGGGCATGGACCGCGCCCCGCTTTTTTGCTCGCGGCCTGCGTCGCGCCGGCACCTCGTTCCGACTCGCGCCTGTGCGCGCATCCATCTCACGTCCTGCATCACTGCACGTCAAACTCCACGCGATCGAGTTCGGGTACGTTGAGGTCGATGAGCTTGCGGGCGACGTGGCGGTCGTGTGCCCCGAGCGCCTCGCTTGTCGTCACGTGGGCGACAATCTCACGCTCGACAATGCCTTCTTCGTTGCCCTCAGTTGCCGAGGTCTCGACGGCAACGGTGTAATCCTTAAAGCCCGGCAGCACCGCGGCAAGCTCGCGCGTGGTCTCGGTGACGCCGTAGCCGTCCTGCACGCCGGCCTGTGCCGAGCCAATGAGCCCGCGGTCATGAGATGCAGGGAATCGCAAAGATTACCGTGCCCACAATGATGCGGCGGCGCACTTTGCGCGACAGCTCGTTGACCTCGGCATTTTCCTCGGCGGTTACAA
>ENA-OQEN01000386-OQEN01000386.1-human-gut-metagenome-genome-assembly--contig:-NODE-386-length-19348-cov-2.626971_pt1 | contig 19348 bp, 26 predicted proteins | sample MGYA00242791_ERZ504627 | MGnify/ENA primary metagenome ERZ504627 (study PRJEB26092, sample SAMD00036316) | human gut metagenome | host: Homo sapiens | study: EMG produced TPA metagenomics assembly of... | reverse complement strand
CCTCGCGCATGGTCCCTTTAAACGAACCGCGATACTTGCTCAAGGGTTGTAGCGAAGCCCCTTCCCCGCGTATGAGCACCGTTCCAGATACCCACGCTCATCGGGTGTAACGGCGAAATCCGGGCACGCTGCAGGCGCAAGCGTGATGGCTGATCCACAGGAAACACCGCGCCTGGTCATCGATGTAGGCAAGGAACGAGATGCTCCGCGCGTTGTTGAACTTCACGACATAACACGATCCGTGCGCCGGCATGGGAAAGGAGCTCCACACAACCCCGTACGTCGTACCCTCTTCCTGCCCAGGAAGCGAAGGCAGATGCTGACGCTGTGCCAAGACAGAAAGCTTGTAAACCTGTGTCTCCGATGCTTGTTCTGCCATGGCAACCTCCTCGCCTCACGGCCACCAAGGCACGCGGCACGGATGCCTCCCAAGATGGCTTGTCATCTTTCATTGTGAGCACATGGAACACGAAGCAATGCGACGTTTTCGTATCAGGTCGGTTTAAGCCGCCGAACGTATGCGCTAACAGAAAAAGGGCGCTCCGAGGAGCGCCCTTCAATCTCAACTGGTGCGGCGTATAGGATTCGAACCTATGACGTTCTGATTCGTAGTCAGACCCTCTATCCAGCTGAGGTAACGCCGCAACGCGCTAACTATAATGGCATTCTCCCCCGGGTGCGTCAAGAGATTTTTTTAAAAAAGTTATCTCCTGCATGATGTTGCATTGTCAAAGTACGAAACTCGCTGGTAGATTACGCGGGATCCACAATAATGATTAGAATCGGCGCATATTCGGCATGCGCCCATCCCCTTTTCTATCGAACGATGGGGTGCTCGGATACCTCATACGCCACCCCTAAGCGCCGCATGAGGCACGGATGCGTATAGATGCGTCGTATCCGCTGTATGCCGCCGCAAGCAAGTTGCTAAGTTGCTGCACGTCCTCTGCATGGAGATACTCCAGCATGGGTGCGATGGCCCGCGGCGAAACGGTCACCTCCACTTCATGCGGAGACTCCTCGAAGCACCACGCCGTAAGATCGCCCTCGCTCATCTGGTGAATTACCAGCCCGCCCTCCTTCGTCGCCCTGCAGGAGATGCGCAGCGCCTCTTCATCTTCTTCGCTTTCGAACAGCAGAACCTCATCGTTGCCTCGTGCCTCATAGCGTCCATCTCCTTTCTCCAGCTCCCTTCCCTGGCTCCATTGTAAGAGTTAATAGGAACATTTGTTCGTGGAACTTTTGTTCGTATTTTTAGGAGATGTCCGTACGTTGTGCTATAGGAAAACGGGCCTCCGGCAAACCTCGAGCAGCCGAAGGATCGTGCCGTCTCTTACTAGGCATACCCTGCTAGGGAATACTCTTCGAATGAGTTACCTATCTATTGCCTTTCGTACGTGGCCTCCTGCCACAGCCAACTGGTCACGTGCCTGGACGGCGCTAAGCCGCAGAGCACCATGACGATGGCGGTCTTCACCTCGCCGCCTGCTTCGTCGAGCGCATCCCAGGCCACCTGATCCGTACAGCCGGTTGCGCTCACGACGATTCCCTTGGCGCGCTCGCGCAGCTTCTCGTTGGTCTGCTGGACATCGACCATCAGATTCTGGTAGGCCTTGCCCGAGCGCACCATGCATCCGGTCGATATCATGTTAAGGATGAGCTTTTGTGCTGTACCCGCCTTGAGCCTCGTTGACCCAGTAAGCACCTCAGGACCCACCACCGCCTCGATAGCGAGGTCGGCATGTGCCCCCACCTGTGACGAAGCATTACACGCGATTCCGATCGTACGGCACCCCACCGAGCGCGCATAGTCAATCGCGCCGATTACATACGGCGTGCGGCCGCTAGCGGCGAGGCCGACGACCAAATCTCGCGGATCAAGGCCAATGGCTCGCAAGTCCTCAACGCCCAAATCCGCATCGTCCTCGGCCCCTTCGACGGCGGAAACGAATGCTCCGTTGCCGCCTGCCATGATTCCCACAACGGTAGAGGACGAGACGCCAAACGTAGGTGGGCACTCAACCGCATCGAGCACGCCCAATCGGCCACTGGTTCCAGCGCCCATATATATGATTCGCCCGCCCTGGGCCAAACTCTCTTGCGCCCAGTCGATAGCCTGTGCCACCAAGGCAAAACCATCCCCACTGCCTCAACGGCATGGGCATCCTCCCGGTTCATGGCTTGTGCTATCTGAAGCGAGCTCATCTCGTCCAGATTCATGGTGTTCGGGTTACGCGACTCGGTGGTAAGCGTGGAGAGATCGACCATAGTGTTTCCTCTCGATGAGAAATGTGGCAGAGAACGTGCGACCATCATGCCATGTTCTCCCGAAATGCAATTAGATTTCATTCTCTGATTTCTGTAGACGGTATGCTCCCCTCCGCCTACGGGGCTTGCAACGCGCACACTCACCAGCACACAAGCAAGCCCTTCCCCGAGATATGCCAGCGAAGATGTTATGATTGCTGCGAAGAAACAAAAGGAAACCAGTTCAAACAATGGTGCTTGTATGGAATGCTTCGAAACGATCCAGGTAAATATGCCCACGTATTCGCGATCGCAGCGCACGATCGCCCAGTACATCATCGACCATCCTTCGCGCGCGCTCTCGCTCAGCATCCACGATATGGCCGCCGAAATCGGCACATCTGCCTCGTCCATCACGCGCTTCTGCCGCAAACTTGGCTATGATTCCCTTCGTGACATGCGCGTGAGTCTGGCGGCCTCGTCGGACCACCGGGCCGCCGAAGATTTCCAAGAAGCCATGAGCATCGTCGGGTCGCCCGAGCGCCTTGCCTCCGATTACCTGCAGCACATTACCGACGTTTGCAGCAAGACCCTCGAGGTCAACAGCATGGAAACCCTACAGGAAGCAGCGAGGCTCATTGCTCAAGCCGAATCGGTCTACCTCTTCGGCATCGGCGCCTCGGCGCTTGCCGTAAGCAACCTTCTGGGAAAACTGGTAAAGCTCAAGGTTCGCTGCATCTACAGCGCCGATTCCGATATGAACGTCCAGATGGCGGACTCGGCCGGCGCGAACGATGTAGCCATCGCCTTCTCGTACTCAGGCTTCACCACCGACGTGGTCAAGGGCGCGCGCAACGCCCACGACAATGGATGCCCGCTGATTACGGTCACCCATCAGGCGACTCTCCCCTGCAGTCCATCTCCGACTACGCGCTCCTTTGCCCTGCTGTCGAGCAGCTCACGCGCGTAACTACGCTTTTCTCGAATTACGCCCAGGCCATCATCGTCGACATCCTCTTCCTGCTCGTGGCACGCCAACTCGATATCAACCCGCGCGAGCTGTTGCAGGAATACCGTTCCATCATGCAGAGCCCCGATGCCCTGTAGGGACGCAATAGCGGCACACAGCAACGCCTCTCAACGACTGCTTCAACCGTTCACAAGGAAAAATGATGCCGTTCGCCGCCTGCTAGGAAATTTCGTACTTGTGTACCAAAAATGAAATTATATTTTAGATAAGAGTTTCAGTACCGGTATTACTCTGCACACGGCTCCCGATAAAGGAGGGTTTCATGAGTCAGCCGATTGCGTCGAAGCTCCTTGAGCTTCTGGGTGGAGCAGGCAACATCGCCGAGCTAGAAAACTGCATGACGCGCGTACGTGTCCAGGTAAAGCAAGAAGATCTGGTAAATGTCGAGGAAATCAAGAAGCTGTCTGAAGTCCTTACCGTCATGAAAGACGATACGGGATTCCAAATCGTTGTGGGTCCGGGCGCCGCAAGCCGCATTTGCGACCAGATGAAGGAGCTCGGCATCGAGGTGATGGAACAGCAGACTGAGGACCATGCTGTTATCCACAAGCATGATGCTAAGGGACTCTTCGCGTACATCTCGAAGGTATTCCTACCGCTGATTCCGGTCTTTGCCGGCGCCGGTCTGCTCTTCGGCCTCAAGCAGTTTTTTGTAGGCGCCTACGACGTTGCGGGCATCGAGTTCTTCAACCCGGCTAACGTTGCCGACGGCGGATCGGTGTTCATGGGCGCGCTCAACGTACTCGCCGGTACGTTCTTCACCTATCTGAACATCGCCGTGGCTATGTCTGCTTGTAAGAATCTTGGCGGCAACCCGTATCTTGGCCTTGTGGGCGGCGGCATCGTCATCAGCGTTGGCGCGCTCGAGGGCGCCGCGACCGGCATCCCGGGCGTTGTCTTCCAGAGTGGCCGCGGTGGCGTCATGGCAGCTTTCGCTGCTGGCGCACTCATGGCGATCGTGGAGAAGTGGGTTAAGAAGCGCACGCCCGATTCGCTGGCAATCCATGTGCCGAGCCTTGTGTCGATCATCGTCGTTGGCCTGCTTACCTCTTTGTGCTGCAGCCCGTCTTCGGATTCGTCCTGGATCTCATCACCGGCAGCCTCATGTGGCTCTTTGAAAATGCCGGCCCGCTCGGCGGCGCAGCCCTCTCGTTCTCGTGGCTCTTCCTGGTCATGCTGGGCATCCACCATGGCTTTACGCCCATCAACACCGCCCTCATCCAGAGCGTTGGCTACACCCCGCTGTATCCCTTTGGATCCCTTGCGGGCGGCGGCCAGGTAGGCGCTTCGCTCGCCTCATGGTCAAGTATCGCAGCAATAAGAACCTCGTCAGCGCCATTAAGGGCGGATTGCCCGCAGGCATCCTGGGCATCGGCGAACCACTTATCTACGGCGTCTCGCTCCCCTTGGGCCGTATCTTCCCTCTCGCCTGCCTGGGCGGTGCAGTCGGCGGCGCGGTCATGGGCTTCTTCACCCAAGGCTCGGTAGCCGTGAACGTCTCCGGTATCCTCGGCGTGCTCGTGAACATCAGCCGCTTGTATACTTCGCAGGCTATGCAATCTCAGTTGTCGCAGGCTTTGCCCTCGTCTACTTCGTGGGCGCCAAGCAGAGCGCGCTCGATGCCTTCGAGGGGCATGACCTCGATTCGCACTAACCCGTTCATGGCACATAGGCAAGCATTCCTAGCTTCCCTCTGGAAAGGCCCCGGTTCTCCGGGGTCTTTCCCGTTGGCTTTGCCGCAGCGTAGCACGAAGATGAGCTGCGCGGGAATCTACCAGCAATGCGGCTGCCATAGGTGAGGTTTAAGCACCCCACTAAGCCATCCGGGAATCCGCGTCCTATCCTCAACCCCATTAGAAAGGAAGCACATGGGCCAACAGGAGATCGGCTCCCCGCAGCTCATCATTGATGGGCGCACCATCAAAGCCGCCCTCTTCGATCTTGACGGGACTCTTCTCACCAGCCAGGGTCACGCTGACCCACGCACCGTCGACTCCATCAAGCGCCTTCGCGCGGCAGGCGTGCTCACGGGCCTCTGCACGGGCCGAGGCGTCGCGAACATCGAAGCTCATCTCGAACCCTGGGGCCTTATCGGATGCCTCGATGCCTACGCTGCCTCTGGCGGCGTGGACATCGTCGATGCAACCCTTACCAAGCACGAACGCCGAGCTCTGCTGGCAGGGACCGTCATCGATACCATCATCGAACACTTCGCCGATGTTCCGGCAACCCCCGCAGTCACTATAGACGGCGTGTGCATGCGCTGGAAGCGAGCCCGACCGTTTGCTGGTTCTCAGAACGCGAGCACATGCCGTATGTCGTGGTACCACGGCAACGCTTATCGTGCGAAGGCCAGCCAAAACTCACCTTCATGCTCGACCCCTCGCATATGGATGAAGTCTGCGCTGCAGCAGCAACGCTTCCCCCCGACCTAGAAGCCTCCGGCCATCCCACGGCCCCCTACCTCTTTGAATTCACCAACCCAGAGGTTTCTAAGGAAGCTGCTCTCGCGGTTCTCATGGGATGGCACGGCTGGAGCCTAGACGAGCTCCTGGTATTTGGCGATGAAGAGAACGATATAGGCATGCTCAAGACTGCAGGAGTAGGTGTTGCCATGGCCAATGGCTGCGACGCCGCGCGCAGTGCGGCAGACTTCGTGACGCATGGTAACGACGAAAACGGAATTGGCGCTTCATAGACCGCTATCTGCCGTAGGAATCTAGCAGGCACCAAAAACCGCGCCGGGGCATGAGCAACATCCCCGGCGCGGTATTGCGCTTCGCTGCTTTGATGCGTCTACGGAATAGGATCGAGCACCACAAGGCAGAATGCGTTCTCGCCCAGAGGCAGACTCATCTCCCAGCAGCCATCCTGAGCCTCCACGGTTTCGCAAGCGGTCGCTTCGAGCTCTGTGCAAGCATGGTTGGCGACCCAGTTGTTATGGGCTCCATCTACCAGATAGCGCGTGCACGCATACCGCTTGGCAGGCAAGCCATTCACGCTCAGCTCGTGCACGTCCTCGCCCTCGCCAGGGTGAGAGAGCAGCACGCAGATGCGCCTGTGACGCTATCAATCGTTGCAACATGCCGGTTGTAGGTATACCCCTCGATCAGCAACTCGGTATCGCCTAGCATCGCGAAGAACTTCATCGTGTGGCCGCTCGGCGTCGGCACGTAGCGCCCCGTCCCCTCATCCATCACAAACATGGTACGACCAGCTGCTGGTTGGGATTATGGAAGGTGCACCAAGGGAACATCCGGAGGTTCTCGCAGTACGAGCAAAATCATGCCCTGGATCTCGCCGCACGCGTTTTGCAAATTGTGCGGACGGCCCGCATCGCCCTCGCCCACGCGCAAACCGTACTCGGTCATCATGAGTGGCAAATCCGGCAAACCCAATTCATGCACAAGCGCCTCGTGCCGCACGTAAAACTCGAGAATGCGGCAAGGGTTGGTGTGGTACTCGTGCATCGAGTAGAAATCGATCGTGCGATCTTCGTCGGCAGCAAGCCGCTTCAGGAAATCGCTCCAGAAGCCCCAGTTCTTCACGCCAGCAGTAAGGCCCATGGTTCCCGTGAGCAGCGGAATCGCATAGTCGTGGCGCTCGTTAAGCCGGCGGATGGCACGATAACCGCACTGGAAGAGCGGATAGAACTCATCCACGGTAAGCTCTCCGAAGTTGGGAATATCAACCTCGTTCATAAGCTCGATGTAACGGATGTTGGGACAGAGCTCCTTGTAATGCTCGATGACCCGCTCAACCACTTCCTCATACTTCTCGTAGCTGATCACATGCTCCACAGCCACCTCGCGCTCGTAGCGCCTGATGTTGAGCATCACGCTCTCAGCGCATTCAGCGTGGCTGCGGAGGTAATCTTCCTCATGCACGCCGAGCGGCGAGGGCACCGTGAGGGGCCAATCGTAGTGGAAGTGATAATGCTCGCTATCGCCCTCGAACTTGTTGACGCCGATGAGGTAGTTCCAATCATACGTATCGGTGCGATAGTCCCACACCTCGTCAAGGGTCACGAACAAGCGAATGATCTGGGGTTTACCCAGATAGGCCTCCATCGCAGGAGGAAAATCTGGACCGGGCGTGTAGCGCAACGTGGTGTTTTGATAGCGCTCCACGTGCGGCCAAGAGCGCACGGAGCAGCTCGCGTCCACAGAAACCTGGGTCCACACGCGATCGCCGGCATTGGGCACGACGCGCCGCGGGCGGCCACTTGATGATTCGGGCATCTTTGGTCCTTTCATTGATCCAGGCGACATGCGACCCTATTCCGCACACCTTTCCACGGGGTGCCAGCTCCTGAGGACTCGGCATGCGCCACGAACCTCATACGTGCGCACTGAAGCCGGGATGATTACCGACCGTGTATAGGGTAACGCGTACTCGCGCGCGTCAACCACGATGGTTGCATCATGCTTTACGCAGGTAATCACCTCATAGTGGTTATTCTTGTGCACGGTATAGCTTCCCACCACGTCAATCACATCGCTCGCAAACAGCCGATGCCTCACGCCCGGGCGCGAAAGGCTCTCGGTGCGCTCCTCATAAGCCCCCAGGCGTACCGGCTCCGGAGCGAGCGACGTGTCCAATACGTCGAAGGCCTTGTCGATATCGAGCTTGCGCCCTCGACCGTAGTCGCAGATGCGATAGGTGATTCCGCCAAAGCTGCCCACCTCGATAGCCAGCATGTTCTTTCCGCAGGCATGCATGGCTCCGCAGGGTATGAGAATGAAGTCGCCTTCGCTCACGGGAACCTTGCGCGCATAGTCACCCACCGCATCGCGTTCGGCCGCTTCTCGCAGCACGTTGACGTCGGTTGTCGGTGGTGCCCCGCCACCACATACGCACCTGGGTCTGCTTCGAGAATGTACCACGACTCGGACTTCTCTCGATCGCCTTCGACCTCACAAGCATAGGGCTCGCCCGGATGAACCTGGATGGACAGGTCTTCGACGGATCCATATATGCCATGCGAATGAGCTGGTCTTCTGGGTCATCGCCCATCAGCTCTTCATGATGGTTTGCAATAGCCCAACGCAGGTCGTGCCCGGCCCACGGGCCACCCTCGATCTGGTTGCTGGGCGCCCCGGCATAGGCGCAGACCTCGCGCGCTATGCCATAGGGCTTGCCTCTGGAGGCTCCAGCCCTCGGATACCCGATAGACGCCCTCCCGCCCAAATCGTCGATAGATAGTATGGCTCGGGATAGATGACATCGACCGGAGCATCCTCGGAAGACGCTCCCTGCGAGCGCTGATCGCCCATGGCCTTACGCCTCCTCCCACACGATCTTCCCGTCGCGCTTGAAGCAACGATACGGAAAGACCTGGGCCTCTACCACAGCGTGATCTTGCTTCGTTGCCGGAAGGCTGCACGCGGCGACCGCCAGCACGGTATCGCCCGTATTGATGAGCCTGTGCCCGTACACGCCGCTGATGTAATGAAGCGAGCCCGGATATACCTTCTCGGCGCAGAAATCGTCCTTGCCATCCCAAAACAGCAAGAAGCCCTCGCCCCCCAGCCCGTAGTAGTATTCGTCGCACGCGGGATCGATATGAAAATGCCCATGCGTCATGGCGCACTCGCCGTCGACCGTGAAGGGCTCTATATAGGTGGTTCCCCACTGAAGGTTGCCCATTACGAAATCCTCGCGATGAAAGTTCTGATTGGCGACGCGATAGGCAAGCTCGTCGCTGCCTTCGATGGAAGCGGGGTTCTTGTACACGCCCGTAAGAGCAGACTTCTTCTTCTCGCGCCAAACTACATGTTGGCCAGAGAGCTCGCACGCCCCGGTAAACTCCTGAATGCCTTTGGGCTCGCGAATGATATCCATAGTATGCCTCCTTGTTTGGCGATTGAAGCAACGCCAACGTAACCCATCCGAAGGAAGCGGGCGCTCAGACGGTCCGGACGCCCGCGCAGAAACGTTACCGCTCGGCCTGCATGAGCTCCTGATAGCCCTCGCGAAGCATGGTTTTATGCACGACGCAGCTGATAGCCAGTATTCTCGATCACGTAATCGTCAATCGAGGCAGGCACTACCACAACGTCAAGATAGCGCTGGTCGTAGTAGAACTCGGGATGCGACTTGGAATACACGCGAATGTTCTCTCCGTCCACGAGCGTAAGCACCGTGAACTGTCCGTTGTTCGAGAACTCGGCGGTGGCGCCGGCATCCATGAACAGGTTCTTGGTCATGTAGTACATGAGGTCCGTCTTGCCTACGATGAACTGTTCCCAGCCCTCGCCCGAACCGTCGGGAATGGGCTCGATGGCAACGTTCTCATTCACCCACGAGGTGTCGCGCTCGAACTTGAGCGCCTTCTCACCCATGGCGAGGTGAATGGGGCGGGGCGCGCCATCGGCATCAATGCGGTTATAGTCGTACATCTTATAGGTATACGAGCCATGGTGAGCGATCCGAGCTCCAAGATGAGCTGGCCGCGGCCGGAGGCGTGAATGGTTCCGCCGGGAATCATCACTTGGCGTCCAGGCACGGAATCAATGTGATTCACGTAATGCTCGTAGTCCACGTCTTCGCCCGTCTCTTGCGACGAACGTGCTGCTTCGATGAACTCATGCGGATCGATGCCCTCGTTGAACCCGATGAAGGTCTTAGCGCGATGCGCGGTAGCGACCACATAGTAGGCTTCGTCTTGGCTTCCGTGCTCGCCGTACATGCTACGGCACAGCTCGCCGTCTGGATGGCACTGCACCGACATGTTGCCGTTGGAGTGATAGGTGTCGTCGTAGTTGAAGCGAATGGGGAAATACGTTCCGAACGTCTTGACGCTTTCCTCGCCCACGATGCGCTCGGCCTTGGCCTGCACGAAGGTAGAGAACGGGAACTCCACCAGATGCTCGCCCGCCTCGATGAGCACGCTGACTCCATAGGAATGAGGTCGAAAATCCATGCGATGTTCTTAGGGCCCTCGGGCAGCTTGCGCGCCTTACGCATGTATTCGCCGCCCCAAATTCCCTCAAGATAGACAGGCTTGGTACGGAAGGCTGGTTGGCAAGGGAATCGAGCATCGCGAGAGCGGTCTCGCCCGTCATAAGCACGAAATCACGCGGCTGATTAGCGCTCACGTAGTAATCGATAAGGCCCTGACGCAGCAGACGCTTGCGGTTTTTGACGATAACCTCGAAGTCTACGTAGTAGTTTCTGCGCATGAGCTCCTTGAAGGGGCGCGGGGAGGTGTCGCCGATATTCACCAGCCTACCCTCACGAGCGCGGACCGCCGCGTTCTTCGGCGTGACATCCAAATAGATGCGCACGTCGGTAACCTCGTCGAAGGTGGTTGCCATGCTACCCAGGCCGTTCAACAGCAGTACCGTTCCCTGGGGAACATGCGCCATGCTCTCAGTAAGCTGGGCACCTCGCACGGGATCGATAAAATCGGCGATATCGCCTCGTACAACCGGCCGAACAGCAACACGGGGTCAAGCTCGAAATCTTGGGGCAGAGAATCGGCAACCATCTGGTCGAGCTCTTCAACAGGCTTGTAGACCTCGGACATGCTATGTTGAATGACCGGAACACCAAGCTGGAGGAGCTCTTGGGCCACAGCACCCACGAGATCGCTGAAGCTTGCGGAGCATAGCCATCAAACGCTGCGGTCACGCCACGCTCGCCGCTAGCTGCGCGAGCAGCCAGGTCCGCTGCAATGCGCTTGCCAGATGCAACCGTGCCAAACGTGAGGTCGTCGACGAGAGATTCATCGAGCTGTGGGCGGTTGATCGCAGTTTGGTCGTCGTAATCGAGCGGTTTAAACATAAAGCTCATGATGCACTCCTTTTATCGCGGACTTTTTGCATGCTGCTCCTCTGGGAACGTAACGCTTCTCCTCCGTTCTCTCCTGCGCTTCACCGTAAGGCGTTCCAAAATTGAAATTCTTAACTGTAATAATATTTCATTTTTGAATTACACGGAGCCTCCCCTGCGATAAAACCACAAACGGTCGATTCTCCCTGCCGAGCGGTAAGCTATGCGGGCGTGGGGCCCGCAGCGACATCCTGGCTCATGGAGGCGACGAGCTGGGAAGCTCTCATCTAGGCTATTTCCCGTTTTCGAGCAGAGCGATGAATGCCAGATCCACAACGACAAGGCCGTATATCACGGCTACGGGAGCCCAAAGCGCCAGCAAGCCAGCAGCGGCGAGCAGCAACACGAGCCCAACCACGGAGGTTACGCCAACGCGTATGAAGGTCACTTCGACACCGTCAAGCGCTGCAACAAGCGAAAATCCCGTACCCAAGAGCACGGAAATGGCAGCCTCCACCATCGTGAACGACCCCGGCGCACATGCATTCACCAGGAGCATAGTAATGAATGAGCATGCTCGAGTATCCCAAGCGCCGGCAAGGCGTCGAGCACGGCGAGCACGAGGTTCGAAAGAGGAATCCGATCGCGAACGAGCGTTACTCGCATATCCTCACGAAACGACAGAGAAAGCTCGCGCAAGAAAGATAGGGAGGCGAGCGCCATGAACATGCCGTATGCCCAAGCGACAATCACAACAGGCGAGGACGCGTGAGCAAGCGTCCATGCGCTCAGCGGCACGACAAGCACACCCATGGCAACGATTCCCAGCAGGCTCTCAAACTGCCGCGCATGCGAAAGCGCAGCGCGCGTAATCGCCGCGGCGGGCCCGCTCGCAAGACGAAACGTCGGACGCAAGCGACGATGCGCGATACGGTAACGGCGGCGCAGCTCGCGATACTGGTCGGGAGCCTGGAACGCAAGGCGTCGCACGCCAAAAAGCGCGGCATCCGCTGCCCCCTCCTCGATCGCACAGGCCAGGTCGGCCCGATTTGCCCCGCACACAAGCGCAGCAGCGCTGCAAGCAACCGCAAGCGCAAAGACCCCCACAACCACCCCAGGAACTGCAGCGTGCACACCATTTGCTCCGCTGAAGGCATCGAGAGAAGCCCTCCATCCCGCGCCTGAAACAGCGAACGCGGCGCCTGCACACAGCAAAATCTCGAACGCAAGGACGCCTATGCTCCAAGCCGCTCGCCTGGGTCCGCGCTTTGCGAAGGCTAGGCGAACATAGCCAGCGGCGCGCGCAATCAGAAGAGCCACAGCAACGGCGCAGGCCACGGTGCTCGATAGCGCAAGCGCATGGAGCTGCATTCCAGCTGCGGCACAGCCGCTACACAAGATCCAAACGCCAAGCGAGGTTGCGAAGCTGAACGCGAGCGTCCGCGGCATCGCATCGATCAGGCAACGAGCCCGACGGAGCGAACATAAGGAACCAGAAGCCATAAGTCCGGGCTGATAAGGCGCAGCGGAGAACGCCAGAGCGCCGAGACCGTCGAGCGAACGAGCACAGCCAGGAGAGCGAACACGAGCAACGCTCCCGTTATATCAAGCAGAATTGTCCCGCCAAACGCATAGGCTTCCTCGACACTCGACACCGCAAACATCCAGGCGCTCGCTGTCCACGCCCCGAGCAACACGAGGAGATATAGGTAGTACAGCTTGTCGATGAGATCGGGCTTGGACTCGATGTCCGCGCCAAACATGTAACCCCAATAAGCGCAGGCACTTCGTATGTGGCGAACCTTGAGCCACACCAGCAGCGATGCCTCATGCATGAGAGCCCCCATCGCCCGCAGCAGTCGCGCAAGGCCCCGCGACTCCACCGGAGCACGGCCCCGCGTCGCGTGCGTCTGGCTCCTCGTTGCAACCGTCCGGCCTCGCGTCGAGCTCACCCGGGGCCTCAACGTGCGCGCCCGGCCCTGAGGCCCCTCCCGCGACCACGCTGTCATGTGCGTCGACTTCACGCAAGCGGCCGTCGCGCAGGTTGTATACCACATCCGGCGCGACACCAGGAAGTTCGTGATGGCAGCTCAAGAGCACGGCCGCCCCGTCGCGAGCCGCCTCTTGCACCAGCTTTCCCAAAAGCACCCGCGCATCGGGGTCGAGTGGCCCCGTTGGCTCATCCATGAGCACGAGCTTCGGCTTCATCATGAGTGCGATGACCAGCGCGAGCTTCTGCCGCATGCCGCGCGAGAACGCAGACGGATAGGCATTGCAGAACTCTGCAATGCCGAACGCTTCCAGCATGCGCTCTGCCCTATCCGCCACCTCACGCTCCGCACGGTTTGCCCGCAGCACGAAGTCGATGTGCTCTCGCGCCGTCAGGTCCTCATAGAACGCAGGAACATCGGCAACGAAAGCAATCTGCCGGCGGATGGCGCGAGACCGCCCCGTAAAACGCTCGCCCAGCACATCAATCTGGCCGGAGCGCGGAGACATCCATCCCCCCAGGCACTTGAGCAGCGTCGTCTTGCCCGCTCCGTTCGGACCGGTAAGATAACCAATCTCCCCCGCATAGAGGCTACATCAACCTGATCCCAAACGCGCTCGGAGCCATACCCGAACGAGAGGCCGTACGCGTCGAGAACCGGGAGCTCGGCGCGTGGGGCATCATCGGCGCGTTGGCCATCACCATGCTCCAAGGCCTCGGACCGGCGCCCACGCCTCCGCCTTGGCTGCCTTATCGCCCGCATCGACCACCATATTGGCTCCTCTCGACATCGTTGGCGCGATTATACTCGCCTATCGAGCAAGGAAGCGGGTTGTTTGCGTCGCCTCTCCCCGGACACAGAGCGAGCGCCTCATCAACCGCAACGGCTCAAAAACAGAGCCTCGACCAGGGCGCATTGAGCGTCCCCGTCTTAGCCGCGACGGCCTTCTTCAACTTTGCCCCGATCCCGCGCGAGCACGCCACCCATACGGCCGCGCCACCCATACAAGAACCGGTAAACCATATTCCAGCGAATTCTTTAGCATACGGCCCGCCCTGACGTGCAGAGCGGGCCGAAACCAAATCAAATTTGAAATACAGCGCGAGGCACAGAGCCCCTAGCCGAGTGCTTCCCTAGCGGATGACCTCCATGCCGCCCATATACGGACGCAGCACCTCGGGCACCGTGATGGAGCCATCGGCATTCTGGTAGTTTTCCATGATGGCCGCCATCGTACGACCCGTGGGCAGGCCGGAGCCGTTCAGCGTATGCACGAAGCGCGTACCCTTGAAGTTCTCGGGGTCGCGATACTTGATGTTCGCGCGACGAGCCTGGAAGTCGCCGCAGTTGGAGCACGACGAAATCTCCTTGTAGCTGTTGTAGCTCGGCAGCAAACCTCGATATCGTAGGTTTGGCGAGCGGAGAAGCCCAGGTCGCCCGTGCAAAGGCTGATCACGCGGTACGGGAGCCCCAGCTGCTGCAAGATGTACTCGGCCTCGGCGGTCATGCTCTCGAGCTCGTCGTCAGACTGCTCGGGCGTCGCAAACTTGACCATCTCAACCTTCGTGAACTGGTGCTGACGGATGATGCCGCGCGTATCGCGGCCGGCGCTGCCAGCCTCCTCACGGAAGCACGGGGTGCCCGCGGTGTAGCGCAAAGGCAGCTCTTTCGCGTCGAGCACCTCACCGGCATGCAGGTTGGTGAGCGCGACCTCGGCCGTGGGAATGAGGAACTGGTCCTCGCCCGTGTGATAGGCGTCGTCCTCGAACTTGGGCAACTGGCCCGTGCCGTACATAATCTCGCGGTTCACGATGACGGGCGGAATGAACTCCTTGAACCCGCGCTCGAGGTGCGTGTTCAGGAAGAAGTTCTGGAGTGCGCGATCCAGGCGAGCGCCTCGCCCGCGAGCACCGTGAAGCGCGCGCCCGACAGCTTCGAGCCGCGGTCGAAATCAAGGATGCCCAGATCGGTACCCAGATCCCAGTGCGGCTTGGCCTCGAAGCCTCTGCAGCGAAGTCGCGCGGGGTGCCCCAGCGGCGACGCTCGGGGTTCTCGCTCTCATCCTTGCCCACGGGAGTAGCGGGGCAAGGGATGTTGGGCAGGTGCGCCATGAAATCCGCCACTTCGGAGTCGAGGGCGCTGCGACGGTCGGCAAGGCCTTCGATCTGCTCGTTCACGCGGCGAACGGCCTCTTTGGCTGCCTCTGCCTCTTCGCGCTTGCCCTCGCGCATGAGTCGCCGATCTTTTTGGACTCGGTGTTGCGCGTGGCCTGCAGCTGCTCGACCTCGGCGATAACGGAACGACGCTCCTCGTCGAGCGCGAAGAAATGCTCACGGTCCCACGAGGTCTGGCGATTCGCCATCGCGGCATCCACCGCGTCGGGGTTCTCGCGTACGAATTTGATGTCGAGCATGATCCTCCGGTTTCGTGCGTGCTCTATCGTGCTTCATGCCGTGCGACGCCAGCGCCATGCGTACCGGCTTGGTAAGCATTCGGCTTGAAACGCCCGGCCGTGCTTTGGCAAGTATATACTTATTGAACACCGTTCGTGGCGGGTTCGCGCCCGAAACGAGCGTAAGCACAGCATTCCAACCGATGATGCGAGAGAGCACAGCATGGATACCATCTTTTCGTTCCTGTTCGGTACGCGCGAGGGACTCGCGGTACTGTTCTTTGGCGGCATCGTAATCGTTGCCATCGTCGCTTCCTGCTTGAGAAGCGCACGAGCAAGCTCTATGTCGATCGCGGCCCCAAGCAGGATGACGACGACGGCCTGTTCTAGCAGGCAGGACAGCGGCCGCTCACGTAGAGGAGGCGGCTTGTTCTAGCACGCCTCGGACAGTGTCCGAGTAAGTTCACCTCGCGGCATCTCGCGCCTCGCTACGCCCGCCCGCACGCCGAGCGACCATCCTGTTCGCAAGCGGCAGGCAACGCGCCCTGGAATCACCAGACTCGATAACGGAAGGTTGGCTGAACTCATGGCTTGGAAACTTCATCCCTCCGACGAGCCTATGATTGACCCGTTCAACGCCCCAGATCCGGTCATGCCAACCGATGAGCCCTCCCTCGAGGCGCCGGATTCGAGCGATGGTTCCGAGCGCCTGCGCAAGCATGAGCTGCAGCGGCGCCTCGAACGGCGCGTGCGGAGGCATCCCGTGGCCATCACGCGCCCGAGCACCGGTCCTCCTCGTACACGCCGCCGATCGAATCCTCGCAGGGTCCGTGGACGCCCCGGCGCCCTCATCTGCAACGTCCTCGGCAACGCACCGGACTGCACCGGATACAGCCGATGAATCCAGCTGGCTCGGCACGTCATCTTCTTCATCGAACCGGAAGCGTCGCTCCGGCCACCGCGATCGCCACACCTGGCACCGCACCGCAGAGGCCCGACGAGCCGCCGCGCGCCAAGCCAACCCGGGCAACCGTGCCCACGCTCGCAGGCTCATGATTTACATCATCGTCATCGTTATCATTCTGAGCGGCGCCATCGGGCCCCTCTTCGTTGCCTGCAGCGCGGTAACCGGGGACTTGTTCGACCAGGTTTTCGATAGCGGCACCGCAAGCGATGCCGACATCTACGACAACTACGACGACACCGATACCGATTCCCCAGATTACGAGATAACGGGAACGCTCGCGAGCGATGCCGAGGAGTCCGCGACGATGCTTACACAAGAACGGCTGGATTCCGCAATCGCAGGCACCAACGAAGAAACGCTCCAAATTGCAGAAGACGCCTTCACGCAAGCGTTCGAAACCTATTCGGGCCTCACGCCCGATGAGGCTGGCATCGATGCGCGCGCGGTTGCAGAGCGGGTGCTAGCGAACCTCTCATACAACGACCTTATCGCTTACGCCTACACCGAGACCTCTGATGCAGGCTACGATATCGATTGCACGGTCTACTACAGCATCGAAACGCCGCAGATAGACGATATCGCCTACGATCTGCGCTGGAATACCCCGAGCTCCATCTGGGACACGTACCGCGAGACCGGCGTGTTGGACGAGGAGAGCCGAGAAGCCCTCGCCGCAGAGCTGGAGAGCATCCTGGCTGACCTCGGGTCTAACCGCACGGCATATTCAACCTACCTCGAGTTCACGGGCACGGCGCAACAAGATGGATCCGGTCTTGAACTTGAACTCGACCAAGATGTTTGGGAGAGCGAAATGGGCTGGATCATCGGCTAACTCAGAAAGGCTGTAACTGCATGTCGACACTTCGTATCGCTCGCTGCGGGCTCTGCATTGCCCTGCTCGCCGTCGCGTCTTCGATAAGCATTCCCCTGGGGCCTGTTCCCTTCACCCTGCAGACGCTCGTGCTCGCCATGCTTCCCATCGCGCTCGGCGGCCGCGATGCCGTCGTCACCGTAGCTCTACCTCGTACTCGGCTCGCTCGGGCTGCCCGTGTTCTCCGGATTTTCGGGCGGTATCGCATCGCTCGTTGGCCCTACGGGTGGCTTCCTCTGGGGGTTCCTCGTTGGAACGGCTTCCGCCGCCCTCATCCTCGGTGTAGAGCGCATGCCCGAGCGGGCACGCGAGGCATTGGCTGTCACGTCGATGCTGCTCATCTCGTATCTACTTGGAACACTTCAGCTCATGGTGCTCATGAACCTTGACATCGTCGGCGCACTCGCCATTGCCGTCTTGCCGTTCATCGTGCCCGACATTGTCAAGCTCGTCGTTGGCGTGCAGGTAGGCCGCATCGTGCGCCGAGCGACCTCTCGCACGCGCAACGTGCAGGCCTAGGCGCCGATGCGCCCAACCCTGCAGTTCTCAATCCTAACCCCGACCAATTTCGTTGCTCAGAACGCCTTGCCCCTAACACTCTGACACCAGTTTTCAACTTTTGGGCACTCGAAGGTATACACCGAACTATCCGGCATTATGGACAGAACAAAACCGCAGGTCACAAACGTCCGCGCTGTTTTTCTACTGCGCCGCAGGCGTTCTAGTGCCCAAAGTTGCAAGTTGATAGCTCATGGCAAGGAAGCCGCCCCGGCACCACCGAAGATGGGGCTTCGCAAGCCGGTTTCGATCGGACCTGCCAAGCAGACACCGCCGTAGCCTCAAAGAAGCCGCAGGTCACAGAAGTAACCTGCGGCTTCTGGCGTAACGGTGTAATCAGAATCGTTCTAGAGCGGAACGGCTGCTTGCAGCACACTTCGGCCTGCGGCCATTTTAGTACCGCGTGCCTCCTAGTCCTTCTTTACGGGCGTGGGCGGAACGTTGCCGGCATCGTTTGTCTCCGCTGCCGCCACCATCTGCTCGAACATGCTTGCGCTCTCCTTGAAGTTGGAGGGAAGCACCACCGTTGAGCTCTTGCCGGTACGCGCGAACTCGGTCATCATCTCGGTCCACTGCGTGTACATAAAGAGCAGGTTCGCCTCGTTGTTGGAGACGCCCGTCTCTGGATGCTCTCGAGCGAATCCTTGATACCCACGGCAATCGCCTTGCGCTGGTTAGCAATGCCCTCGCCGGCCTTCTCCATGGCCTCGGCCTCGGCGCGCGCTCGGTCACGCGGCGAATGCGATCGGCCTCGGCAAGGTCCTGCGCCGCCGCTTAGTGCGCTGGGCGGCGTTAATCTGGTTCATGGAATCCTCGACCTCGGCGGGCAGCGCGATGCGCGTGATGAGGGTCGAGACGAGCGTGAAACCATAGGCGGCCATCTGCTCGGAAACCGTGGCATTCACGTCTTGGGCGATGTCGTCCTTCTTGGCGAAGACTCATCGAGCGTATAGACGGGGATCGAGCTGCGCAGGGCATCGGTAATGAAGTCGCGCATCTGGGCGACCGGCTGCTGCAGCATGTAGTAGCTCTTGTAGACGCCGGAATCCGCCGGGCCCGCGCCCATCTCGTAGCTCACGTGGTACTGCGCCGAAACCTCGAGCCCGATGGTGACGTTGTCCTCGGTCTTGGCATCGATATCGAATCCGTTCTTCATGGTGCGCAGGCTCACCGTCGCTGCCTTGCGGTCGATGAAGGGAATCTTCGCATGCAGACCAGAGCCAACGATCTTGTTGAAGCGCCCAAGTCGCTCGATGATAACCGCGTGCTGCTGCTTGACCACGAACAGGGTATCGGCAAGAAGCACCACAACGATGATGACAATGACGGCAAGACCGATAAAGCCGCCGATGAACTCTCCCAACATAGGCCCCTCCTTGAGCAAGCCGGTTGCATTGCGCCTAGCATATCAGGTTTGTGCACTACTGCGGGCACAACGCGGTAAAGACTCGGAAATGAAAGCCAAGCGGCGCCGGGCACCTGCGGCAAAGCGGGCGGCGCCGGGCCCTGCGACGAA
>ENA-OQEN01000385-OQEN01000385.1-human-gut-metagenome-genome-assembly--contig:-NODE-385-length-19369-cov-8.732772_pt1 | contig 19369 bp, 25 predicted proteins | sample MGYA00242791_ERZ504627 | MGnify/ENA primary metagenome ERZ504627 (study PRJEB26092, sample SAMD00036316) | human gut metagenome | host: Homo sapiens | study: EMG produced TPA metagenomics assembly of... | reverse complement strand
CAAGGGGGATTCCGGGCCGTGGTTTCCCCGAGGACCGAAAGCCGCCCGCCCCCTCGACAAATGATCCATTCCCTTCGCCGCATGCAAAACAACCAAGGAGTGTCCCAAGGCGCCGGCACAACAGGAACGTCCCCAGCTGCCGGCAGCATTTCGCCGCAACAGCAAGGCCCGCGCTGGCAACAAATGTCACCTGCGCGGGTTGGTGGGCGCTCACATAGGCACGTTATAGAGACCCACATCAGCTATGGAATGCCAAGTAGCACCGATACGCAATGCCCGCCGGCTTACCAAGCAATGAAACTCGCCATAGCCTTAGACAATCGGCGCAATGCCGGCAAAGTGCAGATACAGCGAAATGATTGCCACGACAATGACCACCGCTGCGATCAGCTTGTCGTGCAGATGCGGAAGCACCGGCTTACCGCGGCCTCGCTCGCCCAGCATATAGACGGGAATGGCCGGAGCAAAAAGAATCGTCGTGATCATAACGCCCTGAAGACCCGTCGACCACACCAGGAACAATGTGTAGATGAAGCCGAGCGTACCGAAGAAGCGAGCTTTGCCGACGCTTGGCGCATGCGGCCCGTCCAGATGCTCGTTCTTCCAGCCAATCACCATGTAATAGGCAGCCGAGCAAACATACGGAACCAGAATCGTATTGACTGCGCAGCTATAGAAGACTGATAGGTGCTCGCCGCCACATACGACACGATCAAGAAGAGTTGCGTAATGCCGGAGCTCACGAGAACCGTTACCACCGGGGCATCGTGTTTGTTCGTCTTGGCAAACGCCAGAGGGAAGGACCCCTGGCGCGCTGCCTCGAACGGCGTCTCGGATGCAATGATGACGTAGCCCAGCATCGCGCCGACCAGCGAGAGAATAACGCCAAGGTTTACGATGCAGCGCCAACAGGACCGATTGCGCACTCGAGAATTCCCGCCATGGAGGGCGTTGCGAGCTGTGCCATCTCCTCGCGCGGCATAATGCCGAGTGACAGCATCGAGATGATCAGATACAGCGTGAACACAGCCGCGAATCCAAGTGCCGTCGAGCGGCCGACGTCACGCACGTACTTGCACGGCCCGAGATAACGACAGCGCCCTCGATGCCCGTGAAGACCCAGACAAGGGCGATCATGGTCGAGACAACCTGCTCGCCAAAGCCAGGACCAGCCGGCTCTCCCCAGAAGTTGTCCATAAAGATATCGACGTTGAACTTGCCCAGGAGCACGATGCTCAGCACAAAGAGTCCCAGCGGCACCATCTTCGCCAACGTAACGATCGTGTTAATGCCCGCAGCCTCCTTAACGCCACGAAGCACAAGGGCGGTAAGGAACCACAAAAACACACTGGCGCAGACGATGGAAAGCAAGTTGTTGCCCGCGCCAAACGCAGGGAAGAAATAGCCCAGCGCGCTAAACAGCAAGAGCGCAAAGCTCACGTTGGAAAGACATGCGCTGATCCAGTAGCCCCAGGCGGAGTTGAATCCAATGTAATCGCCAAAACCGGCCGCAGCGTATGCATAGATGCCGCCGGTCAGGTCGGGACGGGCCTGAGACAAACCGTTGAACACCATCATCAGCGCAAAGACGCCAATAAAGCAAATTCCCCACGAGACGATAACTGCACCGGTATTTGCCCCGCCCGCTGCCATATCGCCGGCAAGCGAGAAGATGCCGCCACAAATACTGGCGGTAATGACCATCATGGTCAGACGAAAGAGATCGAGGCCATTAGGGTCGATAATCTCGTCGTTTTGAGCTTTAGAGGCCATTGTATGTGCACCCCCTTCATCATGTGATCGAACGAAAGATGCCCGGACGTCCCGAATCGGGTGCCGGGCCATCGGTCAAGCGATCATCAGACTGTTACAGCTATCGCGTTAGAAGCGCAGCGACAGGCAAGAAAGGCCGCCGTCGACCTTGCGATACTCGGAGGTATCGACGACGAGCGTCTTGTAGCCCAGATCCTGCACGGCCTTGAGCACGGTCGGATAGCCCTCGGCGACGATGACCGTACCGTTGACCCAGATGCAGTTGGCGCCGTAAGCCTCGTCCTCGGGCACGACGATCTTGTTGTACTGGGCAAAGTCGGGTTTATCGATAAACTCACCGGAGACGAGCATGTTGTTGTCCTCGATGTAGTTGACGCCCGTCTTGAGGTGCAGGACCTCCTCCAGCGGAACCTCGGAACCCTCGAGGCCCCAGCCCTCGAGAATCTCGCAGAACTGGCGGATGCCCTCTTCGTTGGTGCGAGCGGAGCGACCGACGTAGAAATGGTCGCCGACCATCATGACGTCGCCGCCGTCGAGCGTGCCCGGAGAAACGATGTGCTTGACATGCTCGTCGTCAAAGAAGCGACGGACGGCCGGCTCGATCTCGTCCTTCTCGCCGTTGCGGCTATCGGCGCCGGGGTTGGTAATGATGGCGCCGCAGCGAGTGATAACGGCCGGATCTTCGACGAAGCAGCTGTCAGGATACTGCTCGAGTGCCGGCAGCACCGAAACATCCACGCCGCACTGCTCGAGCGCATGCTCGTAATCGTAGTGCTCCTCGATGGCGCGCTCGTAGATGGGCTGGCCAAGCTCGGGGGCGCTCGTGATGCCATTGCTCAGGGACTTGCCGGGGCGGCGGATGATGACGTGGCTGAACTTGGTCATGATGATCCTCCTTGGATCTCTTAGCAGAGAGCGGGACTTCTTCGCGCCCGCCTTCCTTTCGATGGCTTTATCTTAGTGCGGTTTTCCTGTTTTGTATATTGTATACAATACTGAACGGTAGATATTCATCGGTAAGCGTATTCTTACGTATCGGCGCAAAGTAGCACGATTTAGCTGGTCGTTCTATAATTCAATTGAGCTATTCAAGCGAAACGTATTTAGTTTTAGAAATATACAGTTAAGGAGCATAAGCTCATGGAAACGCTCAGAAGGCCCCTGAAGGACCACGTATACGACTATATTTCGAGCCGTATTGACGCCGGCGAGTTGTCCGCCGGCGACCGACTGAGCGAGCAGACGATCTGCGATGCCATGGGCGTGTCGCGCACGCCGGTCCGCGAAGCGCTCATCCAGCTGGCAAGCGATGGCTACCTGGACAATCTCCCCCGCCGCGGATTCCGCGTCCGTGGGTTCGATCAGCAAAACGCCGTTGAAGTCTTTGAGATTATGGGGCCGCTCGACGGGCAGGCCGCATATCTCTCCTGTCCGAACCTAACCGACGATGACATTACGCAGCTGAAATTTCTCGTCGGCTCTATGGACCTCGCGATCCAAGGCGGTCTCATCCGAAAGTACGACGACATTCAGCGAGACTTTCATCTGACGTACTTCAACCGCTGCGGCAACGACCGTCTGCGCGATATGATCTCGCAGCTCGAGCGCTGCTTTATCAAGCGCGATTACGAGACTGTCGACCAGGAGACGGCGTGCAAACTGCTCAACAAAGCCAACAACGAACATGCCCATATTCTTGAGTTGTTCGAAGCACGAGATGCGACGGGCGTGCGCGACTACGTTCGCGATGTCCATTGGAACACAGAAAACGCCCAGTTCACCGTCTGGTAGGAAAGCAACAAGGGACAACGTCGGTCTTAAACCTTGGCGCCAGCACCGCCCAAACTGATCCGTTTTCCTCCGTCCCCAAGGGATCATTCTTTTGACAACGACAGCGAAAGCCCCGTCAGAGCGAGCAAGGTGCCTTGAAACGAGGCGGCATTGACCTTCTGGTCATGCCGCCGAAGCTGAACGTCAGATTGCCGCTCTGGCGGGCTTGCAGCGTCGGCTGGTTACGCGGTTTGGTAAAACCGCGTAACTAGAAACCGTGGCGCTCCAGGAAGCGGAAGGCTAGGCGAATCCAAGGACGGACCGCCACCTGCTTGTCCTCGTTGTCGACCGCGGTGTTGGCGTTGCCGAGTGAAAGGCCGTGACCGCCCTGGTCAAAGACGTGCATCTCGCAAGGGACGCCCTCCTCTGCCATGCGTTGGGCGAACGGATAGACCTGCGCGATCGGCGCCGTTTTGTCGTCGGACACGCCCCACACAAAGGTCGGCGGCATCTGACGCGAAACATGTGTGGTGGGGCAGATATCGGCCAAATGCTCGTCAGTTGCCTCGCCGCCCGTCACCATCGACAGGTAGTCGTTGAGCAGATCGCGCCCCGTCTTGCCGCCCGTCTTGGCACGCGCAAGTCAATGCGCGGATCGCGCGTCTGCATGTCGCGCACATAGGCAAAGTCGAGCAATGGATAGCCCAGCACCACGGCATCGGGACGAATGTCGTCCGGACGCGCCCCGGCAAGTGCCGCGAAGGGGCCGGTCTTCCACTGTGTTGCCAGCGAGGCGCAGATCATACCGCCCGCGAGAATCCCACGACGCACACGCGCTTAGGATCGACATGCCACTCGTCGGCGTTGGCGCGCACCGTGGCGACCATCTTGGCAAGATCTGCTGGGGGTGCGGAAAGCTCACGTCACCCGTAGAACTCGTGACATAGTTGAGCACAAAGGCCTGGTAGCGTGATCCAAAAACGCAAAAGCCACGGGATCCTGCTCATGCGGAGCGATATGCGTAAACGCACCTCCGCCACAGATAATCACGGCAGGGCGGCGACCATTCGGTTTATCGGGCAGCGGCTCGGCACCCAAATACGTAAACGTCGCCGGATATTCCTCGGTCGGCTCCTCGCCCCACAGGGCATGGTTCTCGACAATCATATGTGCTCCCTTCGCGCAAATTATGTGCCCTTGTTTTTCGCCTTCAAGCTACCCCACTTGAACCCGTGGCGCAGAAACACTCCGACAATAAGTTTCCCTTCAACTGATATATCACATAATCCCAGTTCAGAGGTATCGTTGAGCAGCGTAAAATAGGGGCGTTGACCAAGCCGCGAAACACATACGAAACGTTTCCGGCAAACTAAACGCGCGATATGCGCCTATTTAAGTTGGAGGCAACTATGGGTCTGCTCGATTCGCTTAAGTCCACCTTCACCTCGACCGGCGAGGCGTCCGTTCCGCCCGCAGCAAGCTTCGCCACCCGCGAAGGCGTCATCTATGCCCCCGTCAACGGCGTGCTCGTCAACCTGGACGAGGTTCCCGACGAGACGATCGCCTCGGGCATGCTTGGCCAGGGCTATGGCATCGAGCCCATTACCGGCACCATCTATGCGCCCGCCAACGGCCGCATCGGTGCCACCACCGTCACCAACCACTCCATTGGCATGATCACCGAGGACGGTCTTCGCGTGTTCATCCATGTTGGCCTGGGCACCGTGGAAATGAACGGCAAGGGTTTTGCCCGCTTTGTCGAGATGGGCGATGTGGTCAAGGCAGGCCAGCCGCTCATCAGCTTCGACCGCGAGGCCATTAAGGCGCTGGTCACGAGGACATCGTGACCGTCATCGTCTCCGAGCTCGATCGCCTTAAGAGCATCGACCATGTCGGCGAGTCTGGAACGCTTATCGGCGGCAACCCGCTCGTCAAGCTGGGCGACCCGCTGCTGGTAGCCAAGACCAAGTAGCCAGGCCCCGCGCCACACAGCCAAAAGGCACCTCGTCAAGCGCCGCGACCATTTGGCCGCGGGCGCTTTTCGTTTGAAAAACCATCCGCCAATGCCTTATCTGTATAGCCCAAATGAGCCGAGCTGCTAGAATATCGAACTGTATGGATAACTATCATTCAACCGTTATGGGAGGATACGTGAACCGCACCAAAATCGCGCAGCTCTATGCCGATGCCGAGTCGCTCGGCGGCCAGACCGTCACCGTCGCCGGCTGGGTCAAGTCCGTCCGCGACATGAAGAACTTTGGCTTTGTTACGCTCAACGACGGCAGCTGCTTCCGCGACCTGCAGGTCGTCATGAACCGCGAGGCACTCGACAACTACGACGAGATCGCCCACCAAAACGTCTCGGCCGCACTCATTTGCACCGGCACCGTCAAGCTGACCCCCGATGCGCCCCAGCCTTTCGAGCTTTCTGCCACCTCCATCGAGGTCGAGGGCGTCAGCGCCCCGGATTACCCGCTGCAGAAGAAGCGCGCAACCGTCGAGTTCCTGCGCACCCAGCAGCACCTGCGCCCTCGCACCAACCTGTTCCGTGCCGTGTTCCGCATCCGCTCTGTCGCGGCTGCCGCCATCCACCGCTTCTTCCAGGAGCAGGGCTTTGTTTACGTCAACACCCCCATCATCACCACGAGTGACTGCGAGGCGCCGGCGAGATGTTCCGCGTGACCACACTCGACCCCAAAAATCCGCCCCTCACCGAGTCCGGCGAGGTCGACTGGAGCCAGGACTTCTTTGGCAAGCACGCAAGCCTCACCGTGTCCGGCCAGCTCAATGCCGAGAACTTTGCCATGGCCTTTGGCGACGTGTACACCTTTGGCCCCACCTTCCGCGCCGAAAACTCCAACACCACGCGCCACGCCGCCGAGTTTTGGATGATCGAGCCCGAGATGGCCTTTGCCGATCTGAACGACTACATGGATAACGCCGAGGCCATGCTCAAGTACGTCCTTAAGGACGTTATGGCCACCTGCCCGATGAGCTTAACATGCTCAACAAGTTTGTGGACAAGGGCCTGATCGAGCGCCTGGACCACGTGGCAAACTCTGACTTTGCCCGCGTTACCTACACCGAGGCCGTCGAGATCCTGGAGCAGGCAGTCGCTGCTGGCCACAAGTTTGATTACCCCGTCAGCTGGGGCATCGACCTGCAGACCGAGCACGAGCGCTTCCTGACCGAGGAGCACTTTAAGCGCCCGACCTTCGTAACCGACTACCCGGCCGAGATCAAGGCCTTCTACATGCGTATGAACGACGACGGCAAGACCGTCGCCGCCGCCGACTGCCTGGTTCCCGGTATTGGCGAGATTATCGGCGGCTCCCAGCGCGAGGAGCGCCTGGATCTGCTCGAGGCCCGCATCAAGGACCTGGGCATGGCACCCGAGCAGTACAAGTACTACCTTGACCTGCGCCGCTACGGTTCCTGCAAGCACGCCGGCTACGGTCTGGGCTTCGAGCGCTTGGTCATGTATCTGACCGGCGTGGGCAACATCCGCGACGTCCTGCCGCACCCGCGCACCGTGGGCAACGCCGACTTCTAATCGTCGGACGCTAGCTCGCGTCGCCACACGCCAACGCTCATCGCACAAGCGTCTCTCGGCATCGGTCGAGAGATGCTTTTTTCAACAGCATCCGTCAAGCTTTTGGCAAGTTTTTGGTCAGTTGAGCAGGGCTGTTGAAACTCGACCCGCCGTTTGCCGACGACTACCGACCGCCCAGAGCGCCCTGCGCCCCTGGGAAAACCCCGCGCCCTAGGTCCATACCGTCGCCACCCAAAACGGAAAGGACGTGGGCGCCATGACCGAAGCCGCTGTTGAAACCTACGACACCACAACGAGAGGCGCCGCCTCGATGGCAGCCTATCGTGCCGTTCGCATCCTGCAACTATTAAGCGAGAACACTGGCGAGGACAAGGCCATGCTTTCCGATGAGTTGATCCGGCGCCTCGCCCATCCCGACGACCCCGCCCGCATGCCCATCTCGCGGCGCGACGCAGCATCTACACCGCCATCTCCGCACTTCGCCATGCCGGATACGAAATTGAGTACAAACGCGGCGTGGGGTATCGGCTCTTGACCCGTCCGCTCACCGACGAAGAGATCATCCGGCTCCACGGTATGGTCATGCGCAACCGCTCTACGCCCATCACCATTCGAAAAAGCATGGCTCAGCACTTGGTCGCCATGGCGAGTGCCGACGTTCGCGGCTACCTCGATGCACCCGAGCCTGCTCCAAGCGCCGGTGGCAAATCCACCAAGGCCATGCGCACGCCCGTCAAGCGCATCGACACCTGCGAGCTCGTCGAGCAGGCCATCGACCACGGAACCACGGTGAGTTTTGATATTTCGAGCGTCACGGCACGTGGCGAAACCGAAGTAGCACGGATGACGCTCCGCCCCTTTGCCATTAAGCAACGAGACGGCATCTCGTATTTGCTGGGAACGGTCTATGACGCCCGAGGCGCCGATGACACGTTGCGTACCGTAGAGATCGGGCGCATGAGAAACGTCACCACACGTCTCCTTGACGGCAAGAAGCTCTTCGCCGCCTCGACGAAGAGGACGCCTCCGCCGCATAAGAACCTCCGCCGTCCATTCGACTACCCGTACCGCCCATCCGGTTCTGTATTAAAAAACCCGCCAGGTTATTGTAAAAATGGACATCCGCGCTACTATAGTTCCACTTGCACTTTGTTTGAGTGCAGTGTTTCCAGCCATTTCTATACTGGGGGTAACGATATGAAGGACATCACCATCAGCCGCAGGAGCCTTCTGGTCTCTGCTGGCCTGCTCGCGCTCGCTCCGCTCGCCGGATGCGGCGGCAACTCTGGTTCCGGCTCTGCTGCCGCCGGTTCCGACTACACCATCGGCGTTCTGCAGCTCACCGAGCACTCCGCACTCGACGCCGCCAACGACGGCTTTGTCAAGGCTATCAAGAAAAGCGGTCTCAAGGTCAAGATCGATCAGAAGAACGCCCAGAACGACCAGTCCACGTGTAAGTCCATCGCCGACAAGTTCGTGGGCGACGGCGTCGACCTGATCTATGCCATCGCTACGCCCGCCGCGCAGGCCGCCGCTGGTGCCACGGCCGATATCCCCATCGTGGGTTGCGCCATCACCGACTACGCTGCCTCCGGCCTGGTCCAGGACAACGACAAGCCCGGCACCAACGTCACCGGTGCCTCCGACCTCACCCCGGTCGCCGAGCAGCTCGAGATGATGCAGAAGGTCCTGCCCGACGTAAAGAAGATCGGCTTGCTCTACTGCACCGCCGAGTCCAACTCCGACGTCCAGATCAAGGCCGCCAAGAAAGAGCTCGACAAGCTGGACCTGGAGTACACCGACTTTACCGTCTCGAGCTCCAACGAGATCCAGTCCGTCGTCGAATCTGCCGTGGGCAAGGTCGACGCGCTGTACTCCCCCACTGACAATACCATCGCCGCGGGCGCCTCGCAGGTGGGCCAGATCTGCAAGGAGAACAAGCTTCCCTACGTGACCGGCGAGGAGGGTATGTGCATGGCTGGCGGCCTGTTCACCCTCTCCATCAACTACGAGGATCTGGGCTACGCCGCGGGCGAGATGGCCGTCAAGATCCTGAAGGGTGAGGCTAAGCCCGAGGACATGCCGATCAAACACCTCTCGAGCAAGGACCTGGTCGTCGTCAAGAACGACGAGATGGCCGAGGCCCTGGGCATCGACCTCTCCGCTCTGGACGCGTAGCGTCATGCGCGGCAATGCATCTAGAGCCCGCGCTCACGCCATAGCCGCGTTATTCAATATCTGAGCCACGTGGGCGGACGTCGTAGACCGGCGTCCGCCCTGCTTGTTACGGATGAGACAAAACATCCGACCGCAGCTCTTTCATACATTGTTACCGCTATCATGGTGACTCACGTGTCCACCCTATCCTAGGAGGTATGAAGCATGCTCATTGCATTGCAGGGCGCCATTTCGCAGGGCGTCCTCTGGGGCATTATGGTGCTTGGCGTGTTTATCACGTTCCGCCTGCTCGACATCCCCGATATGACCTGCGACGCAGCTTTGCCCTCGGCGGCTGCGTCTGCGCCGTACTCATCGTCAATAACAACGTCGACCCGCTGCTCGCCGTGCTGGCCGGCATGTGCGCCGGCGCCATCGCGGGCGCTGTCACAGGCATCTTGACCACGGTCTTTGAGATTCCCGCGATCCTCGCCGGAATCCTGACGCAGATCAGTCTGTGGTCCATCAACCTGCGCATCATGGGCAAATCCAATACGCCCATCCTTGCCAAAGGCACTATCTTCTCGTCTGTCAGCAACATGACGGGCCTGCCGCAGTCCACCGTCGCCATCATCCTGGGCATCTTGCTCGCTGTTGCTATCGTTGCCATCCTGTATTGGTTCTTTGGCACCGAGATCGGCTCGGCACTGCGCGCCACCGGCAACAACGAGTACATGATCCGCGCCCTGGGCGTCAACACCAACTCCACCAAGATGATCGCCCTCGTGCTCTCCAACGCTCTCATCGGTCTTTCGGGCGCGCTCATCTGCCAGAGCCAGAAGTACGCCGACATTGGCATGGGCACCGGTGCCATCGTTATCGGTCTTGCCGCCATTGTTATCGGCGAGGTGCTCGGCCGCCTGCTGCCCGGCGGCCTCACGCAGTTTAGCGTTCGCCTGGCCTCCGCCGTCTTTGGCTCCGTGGTCTACTTCCTCATCCGAGCCATCGTGCTGCAGCTGGGCATGGACGCCAACGACATGAAGCTGCTCTCCGCTGTGATCGTCGCCGTGGCCCTGTGCGTGCCCGTGGTTTGGGAGCGCTATAAGCTCCGCAGCTCCTACACGAAGGGGGATGAGGCAGATGCTTAAGCTCTCACACGTCAAGAAGACCTTTAACAAGGGCACCGTCACCGAGAAGCGCGCGCTCACCGGCGTCGACCTCACCCTTAACGACGGCGACTTTGTAACCGTGATTGGCGGCAACGGCGCCGGCAAGTCCACGCTGCTCAACATGATCGCCGGCGTGTATCCGCTCGATTCGGGTGTCATCGAGCTCGACGGCACCGACATCTCGCGCCTGAGCGAGTCACAACGCGCTAAGTATCTGGGCCGCGTGTTCCAGGACCCCATGCGCGGCACCGCAGCGACATGCAGATTGCCGAGAACCTGGCCCTCGCCAAGCGCCGCGGCCAGCGTCGCGGTCTTTCGTGGGGCGTCACCAAGGCCGAGAAGGACGAGTACGTTGAGCTGCTCAAGCGCCTAGACCTCGGTCTGGACACGCGCCTCAACGCCAAGGTCGGTCTGCTTTCGGGTGGCCAGCGCCAGGCACTCACCCTGCTCATGGCCACGCTCACCAAGCCACGCCTGCTGCTGCTCGACGAGCACACCGCGGCGCTCGACCCCAAGACGGCCTCTAAGGTGCTCAATCTGACCGAGGAAATCGTCGACGAGCACCACCTGACCACGCTCATGGTCACGCATAACATGAATGACGCCATCCGTCTGGGCAATCGTCTGATCATGATGCACGAGGGCCACGTAATCTACGACGTGGCTGGCGACGAGAAGAAGTCGCTCACCGTTGCCGACCTGCTGCAGAAGTTCGAGGAGGTCTCGGGCGCGAGCTCGCCAACGACCGCATGCTGCTGAGCTAACGACCTAGAAAACCACCACAAAGGGGACAGGCACCTTTGTGGTGGTTTTTGTTAAAGAGTAAGGAGACAGCCATGAAAAGACTCCCCCGCCTTGCGTTAGCCACCGCGTTAATCTGGAAGCGTCGACGCTAAGCTACACCGCCGGGCCTTGCAGCCCCGCCGTGCAAACCTTATATCGAGCGCAAAAGCCCGTCCGAATGTGATCGGACGCTTTTGGTGGGTATCATGGTTGGACGATCATGAGGAGGTTTTCCCAACATGGAATTGTTTGAACCGATTCTTCATTTCTTTGAACAACGGTGGGTCCACAACATCATCTGGGCCGGCATCTTGGTAATAGGCACCACCATCGCCACCAAGGTCGTATCCAAGACCCTGCGCCACCTGCTCAACCGCGACGACAACCCGCTTCCGGCATCGAGTATCTTCATCAACATTGCGCGCGCCGTCATCTGGATGATCGGCGGCAGCTTTATCCTCGACAACTGCTTTGGCATTAACGCAAACGCCCTCGTCGCCGCTCTTGGCGTCGGCGGCATCGCCATCTCGCTCGGCTTTCAGGACACGCTCTCAAACCTTATCGGCGGCATGCAGGTAACCTTTATGGGCATCATCAAGCCCGGCGACAATATCGAAGTCGGTGGCGTGTCGGGCGTGGTCCAGGACATCACCTGGCGTCATACGACCATCGAGGACGCCTGCGGGCAGACCATCATCGTCCCCAACTCAAATATCTCCAAGAACACGCTCGTGCATCTCATGCCCTTTGGGCGTGTGGCTGTGCCCGTTGTCGTAAAGGACACATCCAAGTGGGCCTCACTCGACGCGCTGGCAGACGAGCTGACCAGCGCCACCAAGGCCGCCGTGCTTCCCATCTCGGGCTTTGACAAGGAGCCTACGTACTCTTTAGCGAAATCGGCGACTTTGGCATCAAAGGAAAGATCATCTTTATCGTCAGCGACGACAGCACTACTTTCACGGCAGCCGACGCCTGCATCCGCGCCATCGCCCCCATCATCGCCTAAACCACCGCAAAGGGGACAGGCATCTTTGTAGTGGTTTTCATTCGTGGTACCATGGTTCATATCGTTGTTTAAACGACTAAGGGAGTAGACACCATGGAAGAGGCCTATCGTCAAGCACGCAAGCGCGGCGAGCAGGGACGCCGTCGCGCCATCAGCCAAAGCGAGCATCCATACCTTACGGACCTCGATAGCTTGGTTGCTCAGCTCCCCTTAGGTCAGCGAGTGAGCGTCGGCCTGCGGGATATTCCGCTTGAAATGGTCGTCGGCACGGTCACCAAAGGCCGTCAGTCCGCCTTTTCATGCAACTTTATGCCCCTGCTGCCGTTTAACACCGAGTTCGCCCGCAAGTGGTCCAACCTCTACGACATCCAGGTAACCGAGGGCTATCGCGACCCCATCATCGTCACCGAGTTCATGCATCGGTTCTATGTCCAGGAAGGCAACAAACGCGTCAGTGTCCTCAAATTCCTGGACGCTCCAACGGTTTCGGCCAGGGTCACCCGTCTCTACCCCGGCACATGGGATTCCGTCGAAAGCCGCCTGCACGGTGAATTCTGCTCGTTTTGGCGTGTCTGCCCCCTATACGAGATCGAGTTCTCGCGTGAGGGAAGCTACGAGACGCTCGCCAAGATGCTCGGTCAGAACCTTATCGAAAAATGGCCGCAGAAAAAGGTCGACTACCTGCGCCACACCTTCCTGCTCTTTAAGCGCGCCTACCTTCGCGCAGGCGGCGACCACCTGGACATTACGCCCGCCGACGCCATGCTCGTCTACCTCAATGTGTACAACCAGGACCGCCTGCTGGATACGCCGACGGATATCGTCGTAAACCGCCTGTGCAAGATTTGGCGCGAGCTGGTCATTGCCGGCAAAAATGACGAGGACAAGGTCGATCTTGTCGAAGCGCCGAGCGTCGATGAGGAGGAGTCGCCCGCCAAGTCCACCTCCGGCGTGCTCAACTTCTTTATGGGCAAGACTGTCTATTCGGCGGCCAACCCCCTGCGTATCGCCTTTATCCATGAGTTCCCCTGTGCGGCGTCGAGCTGGGACAGTCTGCACGACCAAGGACGCCAGTATCTCGATGAGCACTTTGACGGTATCGTGCGCACCGAGGCGTTCGAGGACTGTCACGATCCGGACGTGTTCTACGCCGCCGTGGAAACGGCTGTCAAACATGGAGACAACGTCATCTTCTCGACCTCGCACCGCCTGATGGAATACACGCTCAGAGCTGCCGTTGAGTATCCCCAGGTTCGGTTCCTCAACTGCTCTATCGGCCTTCCCCACCAAAGCGTCCGTTCGTACTTTGGCAAGATGTACGAGGCCAAGTTCCTCCTGGGCGCCCTTGCCGCCAGCATGGCGGACAACCATCGCATCGGCTACCACGCGTCGGTCTTCGCATCCGGCGCGCTCAGCGAGATCAATGCCTTTGCCATCGGTGCCTCGCTGCTCGACCCCCGCGCGCAAATTATCCTCACCTGGGGCGATGTACCCGCCGGCGGTCTTGCCGAGGCCATGTGCCGCGAAGGCGTGAGCGTCATGACCGGCGCTGACATGTCAAAGTCACTCGAAGACCCTACGGCCTACGGACTCCACCGCCTGGTCGATGGCAAGGTTTCCGGCATCGCCATGCCGGTATGGAACTGGGGCCGTTACTACGAGCTCATCGTTCGCAGCCTTCTGCACGGCACATGGGACGAGACCAGCGATGACAACCAAGTGCGCGCCGTCAACTACTGGTACGGCATGAGCTCTGGCGTTATCGACATCCGTTACGCTCCGGGCCTACCCTACCAGACGCGCAAACTCGTGCAGTTGCTCCGTAACGGCATTGTTGAGGGATCCATCAACCCCTTTGGCGGCGAGCTCCACAGCCAGAACGGCGTGGTACAGATCGAAGGCTTCCCTCCGCTGCCGAGCACGCAGATTGTCGAGATGAATTGGCTGGCGGATAACGTGGTAGGCACCATTCCGCAGCTCGACGATGAGCCGAAAGTCCCTGCCCTATGAAAATCCTTGCCATAGCCGATACCGAAGAACGATGCCTTTGGGAGTGCTTTCGCAAGGAACGCTTTGAGGGCGTCGACCTGATTTTGTCCGCCGGCGATCTGGACCCGGACTATCTTGAGTTTTTGGTTACGGTCATCAACAAACCGCTCATCTACGTGCGTGGCAATCACGATGACCGCTACGCACGTCATGCACCGGGCGGATGTATCTGCGTAGAAGACAGCGTGTACACGTACCGAGGGATTCGCATTGCGGGCCTTGGCGGGTCCATGCGTTATCGCGACGGCGCCAACATGTACACCGAACGCGAGATGTCCAAGCGTATGCGTAAGCTGTCGCGTAAGGTTAGGATGGTCGCGGGTGCGACATTCTGCTTACCCATGCGCCCGCCGCCGGTATGGGTGATCTGGACGATCTACCGCATCGAGGGTTTGAGTGCTTTAACACGGCGCTTGAGTCCTGGGGAGCCGACTACATGGTGCATGGGCATGTACACCAAAGCTACGGTTACGATTTTCAGCGTGAGCGGCAGCATGTGTGTGGAACGACGATCATCAACGCCTGCGGCTATACGCAGTTTGAGCTCGACCAGACGCGCTACCCCATCCGTGGCTGGCAGGCAGCCTGGCTCAACTCGCAAACCATGCGCCGCGAGCTCAAGCGCCACGAGGCCATTGAGTCCTCTACCGCCAGAACACCCTGGTAACCACCTCAAAGGGGACGCTGTCCCCTTTGAGGTGGTTTTGGCACGCGATAGCAAGAAACCCGGTCCCACACGAGGCGGAACCGGGTTTCTTTAGCAATGCTTGCTTTGCTCAGGCAGTAACTAGCAGTTACTCAGCCAGGAAGTCACGCTGGACAGCGGGATCGACCTTGACGCCAGGGCCCATGGTGGAAGACACGGAGATGGACTTGACGTACTTGCCCTTAGCAGAAGAGGCTTGACGCGCAGGATCTCGGTGTACAGGGCAGCGTAGTTCTCGACGAGCTGCTGCTCAGAGAAGGACTTCTTGCCCAGGGCACGTGGCAGATGCCGTAGCGGTCGGCACGATACTCAACGCGGCCGGCCTTGAGCTCGGAGACCATCTTGGCGACGTCCATGGTCACGGTACCGAGCTTAGGGTTCGGCATAAGGCCACGGGGACCAAGGATCTTACCGATGCGGCCAACCTTGGCCATCATGTTCGGCGTAGCGATAGCGGCGTCGAAGTTGATCTCGCCCTTCTGGATCTGGGCGACGAGCTCGTCGGAACCAATGATGTCGGCGCCGGCAGCCTCGGCCTCGCGGGCTTCTCGCCCTCGGCGAAGACGGCAACACGAACGGTCTTGCCGGTGCGTGGGGCAGGGAGATGGAACCACGGATGTTCTGGTCAGCCTTACGAGTATCGATGCCCAGACGGAAGTGGGCCTCGACGGTCTCGTCGAACTTGGCGGTGTCGAGCTCCTTGATGAGCTTGGCAGCCTGAAGGGGGGTGTAGAGCGTGGCGCGGTCGATCTTCTCGGCAGCGGCGTTATAGCTCTTACCATGCTTAGCCATGTGCATTACCTCCTGTGGTTAAACGGGCGTGAGCCCTCCCACATCGTATCGTGTGCCCTATTGCACACATTTAACGGGCGCCCCGGTCGGAGCACCCGTCGTTACCATAAGAAATCGCTACTCAGCGATGGTGACGCCCATGGAACGGGCGGTACCGGCGATGATCTTCTTGGCGGCGTCAATGTCGTTGGCATTGAGGTCCGGCATCTTGATCTCGGCGATCTTGGTGAGCTGCTCCTGGGAGAGCTGACCAACCTTGTCGGCCTGGGGCTTAGCGGAACCAGACTTGAGGTTCAGCTCCTTCTTGATGAGGTGAGCCGCCGGCGGGGTCTTGGTGATGAAGGAGAAGGACTTATCCTCGTAGACAGAGATCTCAACGGGGATGATGTCGCCCTTCTTGTCCTGCGTCTCGGCGTTAAAGGCCTGGCAGAACTGCATGATGTTCACGCCAGCAGCGCCCAGGGCGGGGCCGACGGGAGGAGCGGGGTTAGCTGCACCAGCAGGAATCTGGAGCTTAATGACGTTGGCAACCTTCTTCTCAGCCATGGTCATTCCTTTCGAATCACGAGTGTGAAGTACTTGCTATATCGTAAGCACGCACGTGTTAGAAGCACTCCTGAGATGAGCAGTCACAGAAGAAGCACGCTCGCGCGAACGGACGAAAACTTAAGCGATGACAGCGACCTGGTTAAAGTCGAGCTCAACCGGCGTCTCGCGGCCAAAGATCATCAGGGTGACCTTAAGCTTGCCTGCTCGGTGTTAACCTCGGAGACCTTGCCATCAAAGTCGGTAAGCGGGCCATCGGTGACGCGGACGGACGTGCCGACCTGAATATCAACCGAGGTGCGCTTGGGCGAATCGCCCTTACCGGGACGACGAGTCATCTTGTTGTACTCGTCACGGGAAAGCGGAGCGGGCTTGCCGTTGCCGCCTAGGAAACCGGTGACGCCGGGCGTGTTGCGAACACACGTCCAAGCATCGTCATCCATCTCCATGCGGACCAGGACATAACCCGGGAAGATCTTGGAATCCTTGGTCTCGCGCTTGCCACCCTCTTTGATCTCGGTGACGCGCTCCATAGGAATCTCGATATCAAAGATACGGTCCTGCATGCCCATGGTCTCGATACGATGCTCGAGATCGGACTTTACGCGGTTCTCGTATCCGGAGTAAGTGTGAACGACGTACCAACGCTTAGACATGGTTTAGCCCCTCAATCCAGAGAACAGAGCAAGAGCCTCGCCAAAGCCAGCATCGAGCAGAGCGATGACGACGCCGACGACGACCAGAGAAGCGCAAACGACGACCGAGTAGTTCACGAGCTCCTTCTTATCGGGCCACGTGACACGCTTCATCTCGGACTTGACCGAAGCGAAATACTTCTTGGTGCGGGCGAAGAAACCAGGCTTCTCGTTCTTCTTGGACTTCGCAGCCTTCTCGTTCTTCTTGGCAACGGCCTTCTTGGCCTCAACCTTGGAGTTGGCGGCAGCGCTGTTGGCAGGTGCCGGCTGCTGAGCCTTCTTCTTGTTCTTCTTGTTGGCCATTTGGGTTACCTCCGCGCAATGCGCTTATACATGAGTAAACCGTAAGCCCCAAGTGGGAGCTTACGGAATAATGACTGGCACGCCAGGAAGGACTCGAACCCTCAACACTCGGTTTTGGAGACCGATGCTCTACCAATTGAACTACTGGCGTATGTGACTAGAGACTAGCGAGTCTCTTTGTGCAGCGTGTGGTGACGGCACCAGGGGCAATACTTCTTGATCTCCATACGATCAGGCATGGTCGACTTGTTCTTGGTGGTCGTATAGTTGCGGCGCTTGCACTCAGTGCACGCAAGAGTAACTAGAGTACGCATGTATCCTGAACCTTTCATTTCCGCCCCGTACGGGCACGAGTTGTTACTTTATCAGCTCCACGTAAGTGCTGTCAATGAAAACCTCGAGTCAATTGGTTCTCGGTGGATCCATTCATATTTGGAACACATCAATGAAGCCATCGAGAGCTAATCGACGGTACATCCAGGACCATTATCGATCCTCTCGACACCAGCAACGGCTCAATATCCATTGCAGAAAAGAACCCGGCACCCATATAAGTGCCGGGTTCTCTAAGTCAGCTATATCAAAGAGCTAATTTACTCAATGATCGTGGAGACGATGCCCGAACCGACGGTGTGGCCACCCTCGCGGATAGCGAAGCGCAGGCCCTCCTCCATGGCGATCGGTGGATGAGGTCGCCCTCGATGGTGATGTGGTCACCAGGCATAGCCATCTCGGTGCCCTCGGGGAGCTTGACCGTACCGGTAACGTCGGTGGTACGGAAGTAGAACTGAGGACGATAACCATCGAAGAACGGGGTATGACGGCCGCCCTCCTCCTTGGTCAGAACGTAGATCTCACCGGTGAACTTGGTGTGCGGGGTAACCGAACCGGGCTTGCAGAGAACCTGGCCGCGCTCGATGTCCTCGCGCTTGATGCCGCGGAGCAGCAGACCGACGTTGTCGCCAGCCTCGCAGAAGTCCATGGACTTACGGAACATCTCGATACCGGTAACGACGGTGTTCTGGGTATCCTTGATGCCGACGATCTCGACGGGCTCGTTGAGCTTGAGCTCACCGCGCTCGACACGGCCGGTAGCAACGGTACCACGGCCGGAGATGGTCATAACGTCCTCAACGGCCATCAGGAACGGGAGGTCGTTGTTACGAGCAGGCGTCGGGATGTACTCGTCGACGGCGTTCATGAGCTCGCGGATAGCGTCCATCCACTTGGCGTCGCCTCGAGAGCGCCCAGAGCGGAACCACGGATGACGGGGATGTCGTCGCCGGGGAAATCGTACTCGGAGAGGAGCTCACGGGTCTCCATCTCGACGAGGTCGATGAGCTCGTCATCGTCGACCATGTCGCACTTGTTCAGGAAGACGACGATGTAGGGAACGCCGACCTGACGGGCGAGCAGGATGTGCTCGCGGGTCTGAGCCATGGGGCCGTCGGTAGCGGCGATGACCAGGATAGCGCCGTCCATCTGAGCAGCACCGGAGATCATGTTCTTGACGTAGTAGCGTGGCCCGGGCAGTCAACGTGAGCGTAGTGACGGGCAGCAGTCTCGTACTCGACGTGGGAGACGGAGATCGTGATGCCGCGCTCGCGCTCCTCGGGAGCCTTGTCGATGTTCTCGAACGCAGTGAAGTCAGCCTTGCAGCCCTCGGTCTCGGAGAGAACCTTGGTGATGGCAGCGGTCAGCGTGGTCTTGCCGTGGTCGACGTGACCAATGGTGCCGATGTTAACATGCGGCTTAGTGCGCTCAAACTTCTCTTTGGCCATAAAGCCCTCCTCTAAACAGGTCGTCCCCGGACGGGACTTTGCCTTTATACCATAGTGGCCTCTCAACATACTATTGAGAAGCCACCGTGTTACCTATGGTAGCGGTGACTGGATTCGAACCAGTGACGCCACGGGTATGAACCGTGTGCTCTAACCAACTGAGCTACACCGCCGGATGGAGCCTGCAACCAGACTTGACTGGTGACCTCTTCGTTACCAACGAAGTGCTCTACCGACTGAGCTATACAGGCACTTGACGGTGGGAGCTATAGGATTCGAACCTATG
>ENA-OQEN01000384-OQEN01000384.1-human-gut-metagenome-genome-assembly--contig:-NODE-384-length-19382-cov-3.331343_pt1 | contig 19382 bp, 23 predicted proteins | sample MGYA00242791_ERZ504627 | MGnify/ENA primary metagenome ERZ504627 (study PRJEB26092, sample SAMD00036316) | human gut metagenome | host: Homo sapiens | study: EMG produced TPA metagenomics assembly of... | reverse complement strand
TGCCCCTTCCAGAGGAAGGGGCGAGAATGATTCTTGATCGGGCATCGCCCCATATATAATTGCGGCGAAGCCGCCACGAGAGCCCTGAACCTGAACCTTGAACCAAATGAAAGCAAAGTAAAAAGGAGCTGTGAAGAAATGAGGATTCATTTCTTCACAGCTCCTTTTTCTTGGGCTTCTTTTCAGGGGGGTTGAAAGATAGGCGTCATCGAGTGACGCAGATCGGGGGCTTGTGGTGGTATCTCCGCTCCGCCTTGACATGGTGCGCATGGGCTCTCCTATGCTTCTTATGGTGGCGGTATTCCGGCGGCGGAAGGGGATCGCCCGGATGGCGGGCTTCATGGAGAGCGATGTGGTAGTCACGGCCCCTTTCTTCCATGTCTGCGGCCGAGGCCGTATTCAGGGCAAAGGCACCGGCGGATAAGAAGGCAAGCGCACAAGCGGCGATCAGAAAACGTTTTTTTATCGTAGTCATGACAGGCTCCTTTCATTGGGGATGAGGAGCAACGACTCCGAGAAGCACTGCTTCCATCGGACTGGCCGACGAAGGCAGTGTTTTCTTGACGTCGTCTCAGAGCCGATGCCACTCTACGTCATCCTCATCGGTATGACGTCTCTTTTCGGGATGGGCTTTTTCCTGATCCTGCTTCAGCTGGTCAGGATGAAGTTCGTAATACTTCTTCTCCCAGTCTTTCAGCTCGCGCTGTGCGGGCTTCTTAGCCTCCGTCTGCTCGGCATTCTGCGGCGCCGGATCCTTGGCGCTTGCCGTGTCAGCGAGGAGGGCAGTGCCCGCGAGGGCAAGACCTAAGAGGGAAGCGGTGAGGAGTACATTCAGCTTTTTCATGATGATTCATCCTTTCTTTTATGGCGGCGAGGGTCGCATAAAAAATCTGTTGTACTCAGTATATATAAAAACGCGGGGAAAGGGAAGGGGAGAAAAAATAGGAATGAGGAATTAGGAGTGAGGAGTGGTGGTGCGGCGCCAGATCCTTCGACTCAGTTCTCACTGCGTTGCCTTTACATGATCGAACATCCGACATTTCACTCCGCTCAGGATGACGAAATGCGCCGCGGAGTGTAAATAATGGCGATGCCCGAACGTGGTATTTAGTCACTAGTCACTGATTTCCCTCTTCCTGCGGAGCTGCCGGCGGGCCTGCTTTGTCGTGCGCACTCTGGTGATGGTATTTGTCTTCCATTTTTGGATGGGACGGATTCATCATGGGCGCGCGCTGCTCTTCTTTTTTGGGACGGGCAGCAGGCGGGGGCATTTTGCCCGGCTTTTCTTTTTTATCCCGGCCAAAGGTCTCCATGATCTTTGGGCGGTTCACCTGTGCCCAGTTTCTGTACGCCGGGGCGTCATTGACGAGGAAGGAGGCAGCGGCGCTCATCATGGAGATGATCGCGAGTGCGATGCAGACGACGATCTTTTTCATTTTTCTTCACCGCCCTTCTCTTCCTTGGAAAAGGAGCCTGCAGGGCCCTGCTGCCTTCGCGGCCGATGAGGAAGACGGCGAGTGCGGAGGAGACTCCTGCGACGCCGATGGAGAGCTTCGTCATGAGGTGAAGGCCGGGCAGAGGCATGACGCCGGGCAGCGGAGCAAACTCGATGGAGATGAGAGCGAGGACTAGCAGGGTCGCGCAGATAAGAATGATAGCGAGGAGAATGCTGGTGCCGTAGAGCAGGCGTGAGGTGAGAAGCGCCGCCTTTTCGGCAGCCGCAGGCAGCTTCGGACTGACCTCGTCCCAGCTTTTCCCGCTTTGCGGGCCGCCGTGGCCGCGGCTTCCTGCGCGGCTTCCTTCGCGTCATCAGTGAAGCGCACGCTTTTGGATTTCTCATCGACGACGCCCTCAGAAGCGTAGGACTCATAGATGTCCTTAGGACTTCCGAGCTCCTTTGCGATGGCCTCTTCGGTGAGCCCGCGCTTCTTTCCTTCTTCAAAGTGGGCTTCGTAATCAGCGAGGATCTCTTCCACCTCGCTCTTCTTTGCATTTCTGAAATAGTAGCGGAGAAGGTCTAAAAATTCTGTTTTATTCATTGAGCTCGCCTCCTTCTTGCATGAGCTTCTGTACTGCTTTGTTAAATTCCTGCCATTCTTTGACAGACTCTTTGAATTCCGTGCGCCCGCTGTCCGTGATGCGGTAATACTTTCTGGGCGGACCATTGTGTGACTCGGCGAGATAGGTATCGACGAGCCCATCCTTCTTGAAACGGTTGAGGAGCGGGTAAATGGTGCCTTCGGACATTTCAATGTATTTGGAAATCTCTGTCACCAGCTCGTAACCGTAGAAGTCTTTCCGGCGGAGCATGGAGAGCACGACGATCTCCATCACTCCCTTCTTGAGTTGGACGTTCATGATCGCTCCTTTCTTTAGGGAAATGCTGATCGCATAGGCGACCTTGGTTCTCATCTGCTAATACTATATCACAAGGTACTTTGTAATGCAAGGTACTAAACGATGAAAGAGTCGAAGGGGGCTGTGGGGCGTACCGTCCCTTGATTGTGAATGAAAGTTCTACGCTCTAGTTAGGAGTGAGGAGTGAAGGTACGGCGCATAAAATTAGGAAGCGCCGTTGAGTTTTATAGGAATGATGAACAGGCTGTTTTATGTAATGAGGGGGATTGGGGTGCTATATGAATGGTGCGCCCCTTCCGCCACTTCTCACTAAGTCCAGAGATTGACAAATCGCAATACGAAATCCTCATTCGTTCAAAAAATTTCCATTTGACAAACCTGCGTGTATCCGTTATACTTGCAGTCAAGTTAAAACAAGCACATGCTGTGAACGAGAGGAAATCGGAAATTCGGAGCCTCAGAGAGCCGGTGGATGGTGAAAACCGGTGCGACGTATCCGTGATCTATCACTCGTGAGCTTCCCAGCCGAAGGTAGTAGGCTAGGACGGATGTCCCCGTTACGGAATAGCCATTAAAGTATAATGCAGGGTGGTACCGCGATCTCGCCCCTGTCCCAGAGTGGACAGGGGCTTTTTGATTTCCGGTACGCCCCTTGGCAGAGTATAAATGCAAGGTGGTACCACGCAAAAGCGTCCTTGCCCTTTCGGGGCAGGGACTTTTTTCTTGGATCATCTGCGGATGGTGAGTGATAAGCCGGAGTGGTACCGCGCCAAAGCGCCTCCGATGAGAGTATTCTCGTCGGAGGCTTTTTTATCAGGAATGAGGAATGGTAAAAAGCGCCGCGAGTCTTGCCAATTTGCTCGTATCGCAAACCTCAAGCCTTTCACTTTGGATTTCCCAAGCAACACGATCAAGAACGATTTGCTATTGACAACTAAAGGAGAACTAAAAATGGAAATGAAAAAATGATGAAAAGAGCAGGACTTGGACTGATGCTGGCAGCTGCGATGGCAGGCATGGCAGGATGCGGCGGCAATGGCAATAAGGAAAGCGCTTCGAAGCCGGCAGCAGGAGCGAAGGTCGCAAAGGTGGGCTTCCTGAATGGCGTGTCGGGCGGTGTCGCTTCGTATGGTCTTGCGGAGAAGGAAGGCTTTGACCTGGCGGTCGAGGAAGTGAATAAGGAAGGCAAGATTCACTTCGATGTCGAAATGGCGGATACGAAGGGCAATGTGCAGCAGTGCGTGAGCGCGGCGCAGAAGATGATCGCTGCCAAGAAGGTGCTCGTCGTCGGCCCCTTGATCTCCGGTGAATACAAAGCGGTCGGCCCGCTCTTCCAGAAGGCACAGATCCCGCTCCTCGGCGCAGCGACCACCGCAGAAGCCTCATCGAGATCGGCGACTACATGTTCAGAAACTGCGTGCCGGAGTCGAAGAATATCCCGCAGACCGTGCAGAAAACGCACAAGCTCCTCGGCTATAAGAATGTGGCTGTCCTCTACTCGAACAACAACGAGCATCAGGTATCTGCCTACAAGACCTTTGTGAAGGCGCTCGAAGCGGAGGGCGTGAACATCGTCGCGACGGAAACCTTCGCGGATAAGGATACGGACTTCTCCGCACAGCTGACGAAGATCCACAATGTGAATCCGGATGCGGTCGTCGTTGCTGGTTACTATCAGGAAGGCGGACTCATCCTGAAGAAGATGAGAGAAATGGGAATGAATCAGCCTGTCCTCGGGGATAACGGCTTCGTTTCACCCGAGCTCCTCAAGATCGCAGGAGCGGCCGCTGACAATGTGTATGTCTCCTCTATGTGGTCGGCTGACCGCAACAGCCAGGCGACCCAGGACTTCGTGAAGAACTTCAAGGCGAAGTACAATCACGATCCGGACAACTTCGCAGCATGTGCGTATGTCTCTGTGAAGCTCGCAGCGAAAGCGATGGAAGACGCAGGCACCACGACGGATTCGAAGAAGGTCAGAGAGGCCCTCGCGAATGTGAAGAATTTCGAGTCCGCTGTCGGTCCGATGACCTTCAATAATTCCGGGGATCCGGATGTCGACCTCGTCCTCCTCAAGGTCGAAGACGGAAAGTATGTGACGCTGAACTAGTGCTGGTGACTAGTGACTGGTGACTAGGAAAATGGCAAACAAAAAACGCAGCTTGATATGGCTGCGTTTTTTACTTGCCAATCATCCATCATTTACAACTGCACGGGGATCAGGACTTCGGAGCCGATGGCTTCGCCGTCAGGGTTCTTCGCAGCGGTGAAGGTCCAGGTCTTTACGGAAGCGGTCACGTATTTCGAAAGAGCTTTGAAATCAGCACCGGACAGCTTCTCATCCTTCATGACTTCAGGAGCGCCGTCCATCTTCCCATCGCTATTCACATACACCTTCACGGTGAGGACGGGGTGAGCGTTTCTTTCAGCGGCCTCGCGGACTTCTTCCGGCATGTCTTTCAGGACCTGGCTGGTGGGGGCGGCGGGGACGGAGATCATGGTGGAGATGAAGCGGAGCGGAATGGTCACGCTCGTGGAGACAGATCTGTCACCGCGTTTCGCCGGCCGGAACTGCCAGAGGTTCACGGAATCTATGGCGTACTGATCGAGAATGATGGAGCCGGAGCTTTGCGCCACGGAAGCATTGGCCGCTGTCCCGTCTTCGGTGACGGTGAGGGCGATGAGCGTACTCGTGCTGTGTGGAAGCGCTGCCATCGCTTCCTGAATGGCGGCGTTCTGCGGCGCCATTTTGTGAGATCTAAGCGACGGCGGGACCTGCTGCGCTTCCGTGAGCGGGGTGCCGTCCTTATCTAGTATACACCGCCGGAGGGAACGGCAGCCGATGCAGAGGCCGCGAGAGCGAGGGTGAGCAGGCTTGTGAGGATCAATTTTTTCATCAGAGTTCTCCTTTGAATGGTAAATGGAAGTTTTATGTTTCTTTCATTTATTCTAATGAATATGGAGAATTTCTGCAAGGGGGCGGGGAGGGGTTCAGAAGGTTCAACGGGTTCTATGGGTTCAACGGGGTTGGTGCGGCGCATAATACTATGGAAGCGCCGTGAAGTATAAATAGAGCGATGCTCAAAAGTCGTATTCAAGTCCCCAGTCACTAGTCACTTCTCCATCCCAAATCCGTGATCCAAAAGCGCGGCGGCTTCCGTGAAGCGGCTGTCCCAGCCGGCGTGCATGATGACGGCGATGAGGGTCCTGCCATTCCTTGTGGCGGCTGCGTCAAGGCAGCCTTGCGCGGCGCGGGTGTAGCCTGTCTTGACGCCGATGGCACCGTCATAGGTGAAGAGGAGATGATTGGTATTCGTGCAGGGAGATTCTTGCTCGGGCGTTCGTAGTGGACCTGCTTGCTTTTGGTAGAAACGATCTGCCGGAATTCTTTGTTTCGAAGACCATACTGCGCGATCTTCGCCATGTCGCGGGCTGTCGAGTAGTGGTCTTCATCTGGCATGCCGTTTGCATTGATGAAGTGGGTACCGACGGCTCCGATGGCGCGGGCTTTTTCATTCATCATGGAAGCGAAATGGTTCACATTTCCGCCGATGGCTTCTGCGATGGCGGTGGCCGCCCCGTTATCAGAGATCAGCATCATCTGATAGGTGAGGTCTCCCAGACGGATCCATTCGCCGCCGTAAAGCTCGGTGGACTCGACGTTGGCGGCATTGGCGCTGATGGCGATGGTTTTGAGAGGATTCCCCTTTTCCAGAGCGAGGATGCAGGTCATCATCTTCGTCATGCTGGCAGGGTATTCCCGCTTGTCCGCATTTTTTTCATAGAGGACTTGTCCCGTCCGGGCATCAATCAGGATCGCGGCGTCGGCCGTGAGGATGGGCGCTTGCGCATTCGCGGAAAGTGTGGCGAGGGTGAAGAAGAGGAGAGTGAGAAGGCGGAAGAGCAGTTTCATTTTGGCTCCTTTCGGTAAAGGCTGGGGGAGGGAGGATCCGCGCGGGCAACGATCGGATCCGCGGGCCCTAGAAAAACAACGCAGTGACAGGGTCACTGCGTTGTTTTTACATGGTTTGACAGGCGGGCATCGACCCGTGTTCCTTTTCCCTTACAGCAGGATATATTTCAGGATGAAAAGCACGGCCAGGATGTACATGAGCGGCTGATCTTTTCTGTCTTGCCGGCGAGGGTATTGATGATGACGTAAGAGATGACGCCGAAGGAGATGCCTTCTGCGATGGAGTAAGCGAATGGCATCGCGATGATGGCGAGGTAGCATGGGATGGCTTCTGTCATATCCGTAAAGTCGATGCCGGCTACGGCGGTGAACATCAGGAAGCCGACGGTGATGAGTGCCGGTGCGGTCGCAAAGGCGGGGATGGCCATGAAGAAGGGGGAGAGGAAGAGGGAGAGGATGAAGAGGACGGCGACGGTCATCGCAGTGAGACCGGTGCGTCCACCCTCCGAGACACCTGCTGCACTTTCGACATAGGTCGTGGTGGTGGAGACGCCGAGGACAGCGCCTGCGGTGGTGGCTACGGCGTCTGCCATGAGCGCGCCCTTGATGCGCGGCAGACGGCCTCATCATCGAGCATATTGGCTTTGGAGGAAACGCCGATCAGTGTGCCTAAGGTATCGAAGATATCAACGAAGAGGAAGGCAAGAAGGACGACGACGAAGTTGAAGGTCGCGACTTGCGAGAAGTCGAGCTCACCGATGAGGGGAGAAATGCTGGCCGGAGCAAAGGAGGCAAGGCCGGCGGAGAGATTGGGCAGGGTACTGAAAGCGCCGTGCGCCGGATCCGGCACATAGAGACCGGTGACTTCGCAAAGAATGCCAAGGATCCATGTGAAGAGGATGCCCCAGAGGATATTGCCTCTCACCTTTGCCACCATGAGGAAGGCGGTGAAGAGGACGCCCAGGATGGCGAGTACGACGGTGATGCCGGTGGTATGGAAGGTACCGGCCAGCATGGCCTGCTTGAAGGAAAAGAGGGAAATCTTGGTGGCCGGGTTGCCGACGATGATCTGCGCACCGGTGAGGCCGATGAAGCAGATGAAGAGGCCGATACCGGCAGAGACGGCTTTCTTCAGATTGAGCGGGATCGCATTGAAGATCGCTTCACGGACATTCGTGAGAGAGAGCACGATGAAGATGACACCCTCGACGAAGACGGCAGCCAGTGCCATTTCCCAAGTGTAGCCCATCTGCTTTACGACGGTGAAGGCGAAGAAGGCATTCAGCCCCATGCCCGGTGCCAGGGCGAAGGGTAATTCGAAAAAGCGGCCATGAGGACAGTCCCCAGAAAACCGGCGATGGCGGTCGCTGTCAGGACAGCGCCCTTGTCCATGCCGGCTGCGCTCATGATGGCCGGATTGACAGCCAGGATGTAAGCCATGGTCATAAAGGTGGTGATACCCGCCATAATCTCCGTCTTGACGGATGTACCGTTTTCACTCAGGTGGAAAACTCGCTCCAAAAGCCCCGTTTCTTTCTGCATGGGTATGCTCCTTCCTAGGGAAACACTGATTCAATCGTTGTCAGATTTCATTCTTGGAGTTTATACAGAGCGAGGAGACAGAGGGCGCGAATAGCGAGCTATTTAAGGAGAATGTCGACGACGCTATGTATAAAAAGCCATATGAAATCTGATTCTGCGATTGAATCAGCGTTTCCTTAAATCCATTATGGAAATTCGTACTTATTATATGCTGTTTGGGAATCAGTGGCAATAGAGAATTGGGTTGACTAGTGACAGGTGACTAGTAGCTAGGGATTAGGAGCCTCAAGTGACTGATGACTAGTGGATCTCTCGCACCGTCATTTCGAGCGAAGTCGAGAAATCTTTGTTATTCGCGGTCAGGTGGGTAATGTTTGGAAAGTCCAAAACGGGAAACCTGATATTGAGAGACTTTCGGGCATTGCCCTATTGATACTCTGCGGCGCATTTCGTCATCCTGAGCGGAGTGAAATGCCGAATGCTCGAAAATGTAAAGGCAAAGCCGTGAGAACTGAGCCGAAGGATCTGGCGCCGCACCACCATTTCTCATTTCTCATTCCTCATTTGAGCAAAGATTTCCTCTCAGACCAAGGAACAGCATGCCCCGTGGGCTAACCCTTACCCCATATGCTACAATAGACATAATCAAATAAATGAAAGAAGGTCAATCGAAATGAGCGTATGCAATCTGTGTCCGCGTGCGTGCAAGGTGGTGCGCAGGGAGAGCATCACGGGTGAGGGTCAGCTTGGCTATTGCCAGAGCGGGATGCTGCCGGTGATCTCCCGCGCGGCTCTTCATCACTGGGAGGAGCCGTGCATCGCAGGGACGCGCGGGGCGGGGACGGTCTTTTTCGCCGGGTGCAATCTGTCCTGCGTGTACTGTCAGAACTATGAGATCTCCGAAAGAAGAAAGGGTATCGAGGTCTCCGTCGAGCGGCTGCGGGAAATCTACTTCGAGCTCATTACCCAAGGGGCGCACAATATCGATCTTGTGACGCCGACGCATTACACCCATGCGATCTTCCAGAGCCTTCGCGAGCCGCTGCCGGTGCCGGTCGTTTATAACTGCGGCGGCTATGAGAGCGTGCATACCGTGGCCTTTCTGAGAAAGAAGGTACAGTGCTGGCTGCCGGATCTCAAGTATTATGATGCGGAGATCTCCGGGAAATACAGTGATGCGCCGGACTACTTCGAAAGGGCGAGCGCAGCCATCGAGCAGATGTTCAAAGAGACAGGGCCCTATGTGATCGGGGCGGATGGCATCTTGCAGAGGGGCGTCCTCATCCGCCATCTGATCCTTCCCGGCCAAGTGGAGGACACGAAACGGATCCTCGAGTATGTGGCGGAGACGTTCGAGCCGGGAGACGTCCTTTTCAGCCTCATGCGTCAGTACACGCCCTGCGGCCGCGCGGCGGAATTTCCCGAGATCGATCGCAGGATCACGGATGAAGAATACGAGGCGTGCGAGTCCTATATGGAGGAGCTCGGCATCATTGATGGCTACGTGCAGCAGAAGGAGAGCGCGGAGGCGGCTTCATCCCTGCTTTTGACGGGACGGGCGTTTTAAGGAAACGCTGATTCAATCGCAGAGTCAGATTTTACAAGAATTTTTATACATGGCTTCGTCATAACCTTCCTTAAATAGCTCGCTATTCTCGTCAGGTTATTCCTTGCTATGCATAAAATTCAAGAGTAAAATCAGACAACGATTGAATTAGTGTTTCCTTAAAATCATAAATCAGTAAAAAAACCAGATCTCACATACGTGGGGTCTGGTTTTTAGGTTCGGGGGTAGCCCGTGGGGCGGGGCGCTTTTTGATTACTTTTGAAAGTTTCGCGCTCTCTAGTGAGGAGTGAGGAGTGAGGAGTGGTGGTGCGGCGCCAGATCCTTCGGCTCAGTTCTCACGGTTCCACCTTTACATTTTCGAGCATCCGGCATTTCACTCCGCTCAGGATGACGAAATGCACCGCAGAGTATCAATAGGGCGATGCCCGAAGGTGGCATTGAAGTCACTAGTCCCTAGTCACCAGTCACTTGAGACTGCTAATCCCTAGCCACTAGTCCCTAGCCACCAGTCAGTAGTATAGCGATTTGTTAAATTCTGGACTTAGTGAGGAGTGAGAAGTAAGAAGTGCTGGAAGGGGCACACAGTTCATATAGTGCCCAATACCACCTCATTATATAAAACTTTGCGGCGCTTCCTCATTTTATGCGCCGTACCTTCACTCCTCACTCCTAACTCCTCACTCCTAACTTGACTCGGAATTTGACTTACATGCCAGTTATTTAGAAAACGCAATACTAGCCACCAGTCACCAGTCACTGATCCAAAATTTCCGCGAAGCGCTTCACAGGGGCCATGGGCGCCCGGTGCGCACCGATCTCTTTTTCCATCCATACGACATCGTACCAGCGGTCGAATTTATATCCGCTCTTTTTGAAGTTGGCGACAAGGTCGTAGCCATATGGCTGTGGAAATCGACGCTGTTCGTATCCACATAGGGATCGGGCGTGGCGGGATAGGTGATGCAGGCGTAGAGTGTGACGATGCCCTGTGCGCGAAGATAGGTCTCAAGGGCTTCGTAGAGCTTGCGCCCTGCGCCGGTGTGACGGGCGTCTTCAGCGATGTAGATGGATGTCTCGACATTCCAGTCATAGGCGGGGCGGGTATGGAAGGCGCTGGCGTAGACGTAGCCTATGATCTTTCCTCCCCGCTCTGCGACGAGGTAGGGATAGGCTTCAAGGGTGGTCTGGATCCGGCGTCGGAATTCTTCTTCGCTGGGGACTTCGTATTCAAAGGTGATGGTGGTCTTTGTGACGTAGGGGGCATAGATCGCAAGCAGCGCTGCTGCATCATCGGGGGTCGCGGTGCGGATGGTGATGGGAGAGGATGTCATAGGAAGCCTTTCTGAAGATACAATGACTTTTTGGGGATGGCTCCATGGGCGCAGTATCAGCCCGCCGTCTCAAATGCGGTTTTCCGCTTTTTCCATAAAAGGCTTTGCTTCTACGACGAAGCGGACATGTTCGGCCTCACCGATCTCTCCGGCTTCGTCATAGGCGATCAGGTGGAGGGTGATCTTCTTCCCTTTGACGACTGTGACGGTGGCTTCGGCGCGGACGGTGCTGCCGACGAGGGTAGCTGCTTGTGGGCAAGGCCGATGAAGCCGCCGACGGTGGTTTCGCCTTCGGCGAGACCTTCCTTCACCGCATCGCAGGCGGCTTCTTCCATGAGAGCCGAGAGGACGGGGGTGGCGAGGACGGGGAGCGAGCCGCTTTTTACCACTTTCGCGGTATCATTTCCTGTGACGATCTTGGTGGCAGTGCCTTTCATTCCGGTGGTGATGGACATGGGGATTCTCCTTTTTATCATAGATATCGATTGACCTGTTGGGATTATCAGGAAACACTGATTAAATCGTTATCGGATTTCATTCTTGATTATACAGAGCGAGGAGACAGAGGACGCGAATAGCGAGCTATTTAAGGAGGATGTCGACGACGCTATGTATAAAAATCCATATGAAATCTGATTCTGTGATTGAATCAGCGTTTCCCTAACTACTTCATTGTACCACGGACTATTGTATATTTACATATGATATAATGGGTAGAGTAAAAAATAGAGACATCTGTCTCGGATAGGGGTGCTGTGTGGAAGACAACGACACAGAGCTTTCTCGAAAGAAAGCAAAGAAGAGAGGTGTGTGCATCGCGCTCGGTATGGCGGCGGGGCTGGCCATCGCCCTCCTGGGCGGCTGGTATTTCTATGCGGCAGACCACGGGACGCGCAGCGGAAAGACGCAGGTCAGGATCGAAAAGAATGCGACGGGAGGCGATATCGCATCCCTTCTGGAAAAGCAGGGCGTCATTGAGAGCGCGGTGCGCTTCCGCCTCTATGCCCGCCTTCTGGGAGAAGGAAATCAGCTGCAAAGCGGGGACTATGTGCTCGAAAAGGGGCTGACGATCCGGGACGCCATCGATGCCTTAAAGCATGGGAAGACGGAGGCATACTTGGTCACGGTACCGGAAGGCTCTACGGTGCATCAGATCGCTCAGTTGCTCGCGCAGGCGGGCATCGAAGGGGCAGCAGACTTTGAGGCAGAAGCGGCGGCCTATGGCCCCTTGAAATACCAGTACGGCCCCGTCGCGGTACCGATCAAAGCAGAAGGATTTCTCTTCGCGGATACGTACAGCATTCCCAAGGAGTACACGGCGCGCCAGATCTTGGATCTCATGTATCGTCATACCGATGAAATGCTGACGCCGGACATCCGAAAGAGGGCGGAGGCGAAGCACATGACACTGCATGATCTTTTCACGATCGCCTCGATGGTGGAGCGCGAGGCGCGTTTCCCGGAGGATCAGGTGCCGATCGCCTCCGTCATGCTGAAGCGCCTTTCCATCGGCATGCCGCTCCAGATCGATGCGACGATCCAGTATGCCTTGGGCGAGCAGAAGGCGGAGCTGACCATCGCGGATACGCGCATCGACTCGCCGTACAATACGTATACGCACCCCGGCCTTCCGCCGGGACCGATCGGCAGCCCAGGACTTCCTGCCATAGAGGCGGTGCTGGCTGCGAGCCGGGTGACTACCTCTACTACGTCGCGCAGGCTGACGGGCATCATGTATTTACGAGATCCTATGAAGAACACCAGCAGGAGACGGAGAATATTTATGGATCCAGTTCTTGAAGCACTGAAAAAAGAGTTAGAAATCGAAGCCGGCCGTGACCATGTCCCCATCATCCGAGGTCCGGAGCGCTCGCTCCTCCTTTCGGCCGCCGAGAAGGCTTCGCCGAAGCGTATCCTTGAGATCGGGACAGCCATCGGCTACTCTTCGCTGCTTTTGGCAGAGCGTTTCCCTCTCGCAGAGATCGATACGCTCGAGATCGATCCTGCGCGCCATGCCCGCGCGGAGGAGGTCATGCGAGCGGCCGGCTTCTCGCAGCGCGTTCACTGCCATCTGGGCGATGCGGAAGAGCTTTTGGAAACGCTTGAAGGGCCCTATGATTTCCTGTACCTGGATGGCCCGAAGCCAGTACCTCCGGCAACTGAAGGCCATCGAGCAAAAGCTGTCGCCGCATGCGGTGATAGCGGCGGATAATGTGCTTTTCCGCGGCATGGTAGAAAGTGATGCACCTGTGCCGCATCGGTATCGGACGCTGGTCGTGCGCCTGAGGGAATATATAGCGTATGTGAGGACGCACTACGCTACGGTCATTTATAAGGATGGAGATGGACTGGCAGTCAGTGAGGAGTTAGAAGTGAGGAGTTAGAAGTTAGGAGTTAGGAGTTAGGAGTTAGGAGTTAGGAGTGAGGAGTGTTGGTGCGGCGCATAAAAATCAGAAGCGCCGCGGAGTACAAATAGTGGCGATATTTAGTCACCAGTCACTTTGTGCGTCTAATCCCTAGCTACTCATCCCTGCTTTCAAACTTAGAAGTTAGGAGTGAAGGTGCGGCGCATCAAATTTATAAAGCGCCGCCAAGTTTATATAATGAGGTTGCATGATGGATACCAATCAAACAGTAGCAAAGAAAAGCAAGCAGTTTGCGATTCATGTCATGAAATTGGTGGAGTATTTGAGGAAAAATAAGCGTCCGTACTTTATCATAGACCAAGTGGGGCGTTCGGGAACCAGCATTGGTGCCAATGTAATGGAAGCAGAGCATGCTATCACACAGAAGGAGTTTTTGCAGAAAATGTACATCGCCTATAAAGAGTCCAATGAAACGTTGTACTGGCTGGAACTGTTGCTTGAGAGTGGTTATGTCGCTCCAGAGGGTTATCAAAGACTATATACGGAGTGTAATGAAATAGAAAAAATGCTGTCTGCGATTACCAAAACGATGGCAGAAAAAATAAAAAGAAGCGGCGCTTTATAATTTTTGCGCCGCACCATCACTCCTCACTCCTCACTCCTAACTCCTCACTTCTAACTATTTAAAATAGCGTTTAACGGAAAGGTTTTAGATAATGAACAAAATCGAATTATTAGCACCGGCGGGGACGATGGAAAAAATGAAAATGGCTCTTCTCTACGGAGCGGACGCCGTCTATCTTGCAGGGAAGGTCTTCGGCCTTCGCGCATATGGCGGCAATTTCACGAAGGAAGAAATGAAGGAAGCCGTCCGATATGCGCACGGGATGGGGAAGAAGGTCTATGTGACCGTGAATATCATCCCACGCAATGAAGACCTGGAGGGACTGGACGACTACCTGCGGTATCTGGAGGAGATCCACGTGGATGCGGCGCTGATCTCCGATCTCGGGGTCTTTTCACTGGCCCGCGAAGTGGCGCCGACGCTTCCGATCCATGTATCCACGCAGGCGAGCGCAGCAAACTGGCGGACGGTCAAGGTCTGGAAGGAGATGGGGGCAGAGCGCGTGGTGCTTGCCCGTGAAGTATCCGTGAAGGAAATGGCGGACATCCGCAAAAAGGTGGATATCGAGCTGGAGGTCTTCGGTCATGGCGCGATGTGCATTTCCTGGTCCGGCCGCTGTCTGCTTTCGAATTTCTTCACGCATGGCAAGCGCCAGTCGAACCGCGGCGAATGTATCCAGGCCTGCCGCTTCAAGTATTCGGTCATGGAAGAGTCCCGTCCCGGACAGTACTGGCCTATTGAAGAGGACGATCACGGGACATACATTTTCAACAGCAAAGACCTCTGCATGATCGATCACATCCCCGAGCTCATCGAGGGCGGCGCTTCTTCCCTCAAGATCGAGGGCCGCATGAAGAGCGTGTACTATGTGGCTGCGGTCGTCGCTACCTACCGCAAGGCGATCGATACCTACTACGCAGAGCGCGGAGCTTACCGCGTGCGGGAGGAGTGGCGCGAGGAGCTGGAAAAGGTATCGCACCGTCCCTACACCACGGCATTCGCTTTTCAGGAGGCGGATCATACCGCGCAGGAGTATGTCAAGTCACAGCCGGAGCAGCCGTATGATTTCGTCGGGCTCATCCTGCCATCGGAAGAGGGGACGACCCGGGTGCAGCAGAGAAATCATTTCAAGGTGGGCGAGACTTTGGAGTACCTGACGCCGAAAGGGGATGTCGGCCTCTTCACGGTCGGACCGCTCACCAATGGAGAGGGCGAGGCAGTCGACCGTGCGCCGCATCCGCTCGAAGTCTCATCATGCAGACGGAGATGGAGCTCCCTGCCTATACCATTTTAAGGAGACGTGCGAAACATGGATGATACCAGAGTGTATATAGAGATCCCGCCGGAAGCGGTGAATTATATCAACCGCATCATCGAGGGCTACGAGTACCTGGCATTTTGACGACGCTTGATCCGAAGCGCGCCACCTGCCAGATCAATTCGACCGCTGACACGAGAGATATCGTCATCGATGTCCTGACGCATCTTACGGATGTGGATGTGAAGATCCTAGGGAGCAGGGAAGAAGCCGTGAAAAAGTAAAATGAGTGACTAGTGACTAGTGATTAGGGATTGGGAGCCTCGAGTGACTAGTGGCTGGGGATTAAAAGCAAACGGTGATTGAAATAGCGCAATTAGCGAGCTGACCGTTCTGTAAGGAAGAACGAGGGCTACGCTCGAGATGACGACGGCGCGAAGCGCTATCAAAATTTTGCGGCGCTTAGATCCTTCGACTCAGTTCTCCTGTTTCAGATAAGCCATTTTTTAACATACGACGTTTTTCTCCGCTCAGGATGACGAAATGCGCCGCACCACCATTTCGCATTTCTTATTTCTAATTTCTCATTCAAGCGATGCTTACAAACGGAATCAAAGGGAGAGCCATCCCACGGGCTCACCCTGTTTCCCTTGACACTTTTCCAATAGGTGCTATACTTGACTGCTAAAGACGTATTGTCTTGACAATGGAGAGACGATCATCGTTACTTCTCCGTTTCATGATGATCTCGATGATCCACTTTCACATAAAGGAGATACAAATAATGGCTGCCAATGGACTTATTACAGACTTATACCAGCTGACCATGGCGAATGCGCTCTTCAAGAAGGGCATGCATGAACGCCGCGTGGTCTTTGACCGTTTCTATCGCAAGAATCCTTTCAATGGCGGCTATACCGTGGTCGCAGGGCTCGCGCACCTGCAGGAATTTGCTGAAAATTTCCGTTTCGATGCCGATGACATCGCCTACCTCAAGAGCCTTGGGATCTTCTATCCGGAATTTTTGGACTACCTGGCCGATTTCCGCTTCACGGGAGACATCTATGCCATGCCGGAAGGCACGGTCGCATTTCCAGGCGAGCTCTTGCTCCGTTTCCATGGCACCACGACAGAGGCGATGCTGATGGAGACAGGCCTCTCCATGATTATGAACCATGAAAGCCTCATCGCGACGAAGACGCGCCGTGTGCGCACCGTTGCGGGCAAGGATGCGCTGATGGAATTTGGCCTGCGCCGCGCGCAGGGCCATTCTGCCGGACTGTGGGGCGCGAGAGCGGCTATGATCGGCGGATTTAACGGCACCTCGAATGTCGAAGCAGGCAAGCTCTTCGGCATCCCGGTCCTCGGCACGATGGCGCACAGCTGGATCATGAGCTTTGACACCGAGATCGAAGCCTTTGAAGAATATGTGAAGCAGTATCATAGCAATCTCATCCTGCTGGCCGATACCTACAATGTGCTGGAGATGGGCGTGCCGGATGCGATCCGGATCTTCAAAGGGCTGAAAGCCAAGGGCGAGCTGCCGAAGGTCTACGGCATCCGTATCGACAGCGGTGACCTCGGCTACCTTTCCAAGGAAGCCAAGCGCATGTTCACGGAGGCCGGATTCCCGGATGCCATCATTTCCGGTTCGAATGATCTGGACGAATACCTCATCCAGTCCCTGAAGGAGCAGGGCTGCACCGTCACCAGCTGGGGCGTCGGCACGAAGATCATCACGGCGGACGGCTCTCCGTCCCTGGGCGGCGTCTTCAAGATGAGCGCCAGAGAAAAAGACGGCATCTTCGAGCCGGTGATGAAGATCTCCAACGATGTCGCCAAGATGACGAATCCGGGCATCAAGGAGGTACGTCGTTTCTACAAGAAATCGAATGGTAAGATGATCACGGATCTCGTCTGCCTCACCAGCGAACCGATGCCGGACGGCGGCGATTACACGCTCGTCACCGAGTCGGCCAAGTGGCGCCGTAAGGAGCTGAAAGCAGGCACGTACACCTGTGTGGAAATGCTGAAGCCCGTCATGCAGAAGGGGGAAGCCGTCAAGCTCCCGACGCTTCCGGAAACCATCGCATATGCGAATGAGCAGATGGAGACCCTTTGGCCGGAATATACCCGTCTTCTGAATCCGAATATCATGGAAGTGAATCTCTCCGATGCCCTGCAGCTGCTGAAGAGTGAGATCATTGAGAAGGATCTCAAGAAATAAGAAAGAGCCAGCGCAAGCTGGCTCTTTTTGTTCAGGGGTAGGCCGTGGGGGGCTGCTTCTTGATTGCGGGTGAAAGCTTCGCTCTCTAGTGAGGAGTGAGGAGTGAGGAGTGGTGGTGCGGCGCATAAAACTATAGAAGCGCCGCGGAGTATAAATCATGGCGATGCCCGAAAATGGTATTGAGGTCACGAGTCACCAGTCACTAGTCACTAGTCACTCGAGGCTTCGCATTTCTAATTTCTCATTCAAGCGAAGCTTCAAACGTAATCAAAGGGCAGCACGCCCCCGGGGCTAACCCCGAACCCCCAACTATGCTATAATAGAGGCACGAACTCCCACATATTTCCTGAAAGAAAGGTGACATAGATGAAACTTTCGAAATGGATGACGATTTCCATGGCATCTCTGGCGCTGGCAGGCGGTATCCTGACAGCGGACGCAGACTCGATGGTTCTTTCCGGCGGCGAAAAGCTCGACCTTGGTGAGAAGGTCAGTGTCTTTGACGGAAAGCGCTCCTTCTTCGGCAGCCAGCTCCATGACTGGCTCATGGAAGATAAAGCGGTGACGACTGTGGAAGAGGCGATCAAGAAGGAGAATCTTTTCCCAAAGAACGAAGCCTACTCTCATGACGTGGCACAGATGGCGTCGATGTACTGCGCCGCGGCAAGCTCTATCAGGTGAGAAGCGAGGACAAAGGCATCTGCTATCAGGGATGGTCGTCTCGATCGCGCTCTCAGATGCTGACGAGATGAAGCTCGCCCTCTATAGCGCGGCGCTCGATACCCAGTCGAAGAAGGCGGTAAAGGACAATCAGGCGGAAGCCAAAGAGCTCGCTCCTCTTCTGGCGATGACAAACGGACAGCTTACGGTGAAGGCGCACTCGGACTGGGCGGACAAGACGTCGAAGAAGGGGCTTTCCTACAGCACGGGCAGCGCACAGATCTCCATCATCCGTGACGGCTTCACGCTTCCGGTCTATCTGAAAGCGATCATTCACAAGGATAAGGGCATGACGACCTATACCCTTCTCGCGGCGGATCAGGCGTCCGGCGCGTATTTAGAACCCATCATCGACAAGGCGCTGGCAGGAGCTGGAAAATGAAACGCATGCTTTCACTCTGCATGGGAGCCGCCCTTCTTCTGACGGGCGGACTGTCTCACGCAGACGGTATGGACGGCATCTCGGCGGTGTCTCCTCTCGCACATGAAGAGAGCGTCAGCACGGCGGCTGCCAAAGTCATGGAGCCGCTGCCGATGGAAGAGCTTCTCGCACTCATGCCGGAGAGCCGGGGATTTCTGGGAGATGGAAATCTTCCCAAAGGGATGACCTTTACGCCCTTTCACCTCTCCGCAGATCCACATCCCTCTGCGGGGCTGCTCTTCCTTCCCGGGAAGAAGCAGGATGCGTCCGTCATCGCTTTCGGGATGGAAATGAAAGGGGAAGCGGCAGAGGCCTATTTCCACGACATGTTCCTGCCAGAGGGCTTCACTCCGGCGGCGGGGCAGCGCATGCTCCACTTCAATATCGGTCTGATGGAGGCGGAAACGATGCTGAACAACATCTTTCTGCAGACCGCCAAGGGGACGCGCGAGGCGACCGGCGAGCCCATCCCCTATGACCTCATGGGCGTCAGCATGATGCATGTGGAGCAGCTGCACAAGGTACTCAGCCAACCCAAGACCTACGGCTTTGCTCTTTCGCCATATCTGGTCGCTGACGGATGGGCGATCCCTCTCTATATGCGCGGCTTCCTTGCCAAGACGGGAGAAGGCTACCGGAGCCTTCTCTTCCTCGGCTTCCAGAGCCAGAAGGATGCACTCGATCAGGCCAGCTATGAGATATTGAGATCCATGAAATAAAGGAAACGCTGATTCAATCGCAGAGTCGGATTTCATATGGATTTTATACATAGCTTCGTCATCATCTTCCTTACATAGCTCGCTATTCGCTCAGATGATTCCTTGCTCTGTATAAAATCCAAGAATGAAATCTGACAACGATTGAATCAGTGTTTCCTAAAAAAGACGTCACGATGCGAAAGCATCATGACGTCTTTTTCGTGGCCAGCCCCATGGGGCGTGCCGTCCTTTGATTACGTTTGAAAGCTCGGCCCGAATATAGAGAGTCCTTTCAAAATAATGGGTTATGGTGGATAGTTCATGGTCAGCCCGTGGGGCGTGCTGCCCTTTGGTTG
>ENA-OQEN01000383-OQEN01000383.1-human-gut-metagenome-genome-assembly--contig:-NODE-383-length-19410-cov-3.462324_pt1 | contig 19410 bp, 20 predicted proteins | sample MGYA00242791_ERZ504627 | MGnify/ENA primary metagenome ERZ504627 (study PRJEB26092, sample SAMD00036316) | human gut metagenome | host: Homo sapiens | study: EMG produced TPA metagenomics assembly of... | reverse complement strand
TTGCTTATGAAAAAAGTAAATCGAATAGTAATATCCTAAAAATATTTAGGTTAATGATAAATTAAAATTTTTATTGTATATTTGTGTCCGCGCAACGAAGGCGCGGGGAAATGGAGGAAAATATGAATAATTTAAAAATGTTGACAATCAGTTCTTTGTTGATGATTAGTTCATTATTTGGTTCTAATCATACGATTAAGCATAAGAAGATGGTTGATGAATTAAATCTAAAAAATATAGATTCTGTGATGTTTGTAGCACATCCTGATGATGAAACGATCTGGGGTGGCAATCATCTTTTAAAGAAACATTATCTTGTTGTATGTCTAACAAATGCTAATAATAAGACAAGAAGAAAAGAATTCATGAATGTCATGAAAGCCACACATAATACAGGTGTAATGTTTAATTATCCAGATAAGACAAATGGACAGAGAGATAACTGGGATAAAGCAAGAAAAGATATTAAAAATGATGTACACTATATATTAAGTAAGAAGAAATGGAAAACTGTAGTCACACATAATCCAGATGGAGAATATGGTCATATTCACCATCAGATGACATCTTATATAGTAAGAAAAGATAGTCGTGTGGATATGAACCAGCTTGTCTATTTCGGTAAATACTATAGAAAAAAGAATATGCCTAAACACCTCAATTTTATATCTTCAAGTGATTTAAAGAAGAAAATGAAGTTGACTGGTATGTATAGTTCACAATCCAAGGTGATGGATCATCTTAGTCATATGTTACCTCATGAAAATTGGGTGAAGGCAAAGGATTGGAGATAGTTATGAACGAAAAGATCATAGTTGTGGATGATGATAAGGATATACGTGAAGTCATCCATGTATTATTATCAAGTGAAGGGTATGAAGTGATAGAAGCAAGTAATGGAAAAGAAGCACTCGAATTAGTGGATGATGATACGGATCTCATTATTCTTGATGTGATGATGCCAGAGATGAATGGATATCAGGCTTGTGTTCTATTAAGAGAGAAAACAAAAGCCCCTATTCTCTTTTTAACCGCAAAAGGGCAGGATAGTGATAAGACATTAGGTTTTTCTAGTGGTGGTGATGATTATCTAACTAAGCCATTTTCTTATAATGAATTAAATGGGCGTGTGAAAGCATTACTGAGACGTTATCATGTGTATCAGGGTAAAGGTACTACACAAGAAAAACAGATGATATATAAGACAGGTAATATAGAAGTCAATAGTGCGAAACGTACAGCATCAATAGATGGAGAGAAACTCAACTTGACAGATTTAGAATATAATATTCTAGAGTATCTATTAATGAATAAACAGCAGGTTATTTCTCCTAGTCAGCTATTTGAAGCTATCTGGCATGAAGAATATTATTATGGGGCAAACAATACAATCATGGTGCATATTAGACATTTAAGACAAAAGATTGAAAAGGATCCTACAAATCCTGAACATATCAAAACAATCTGGGGTAAAGGATACTATTGTGAGTAAGAGATATGTAAGTCTTGCATCTAAGATTGTTATGATATTGATTGTCTCTAGTATTTCTGCTGTACTTGTCTATAGCTGTTTTAGAGAACAGATTTCCCATTATTATTCTTTTGTTGATGATATTGCTGGTATTAAAGAAAAAAGAACAAAGTTCTTTAAGGATTTTAAAGAAAAAGCGAAAGATGTGAATCTAACTGATAAGAAAAAGATTAAGAAATTAATTAAGACAAAAGACCCTTATTTGTCTGTTTATATTTATGATAATGTGGATGAGTATTATGTAGCAGGTAATTATGCCACTGTTCTTACAGAGCCAGTGAGTATGATTACACCACTTTATATCTTACAAAATGACTTTGAAACAGATGCTTATAATATGGTTTATACAAAGACAATCCAATTTAAGGATCAAAAGGCTGAAGTAGAACTGTATGATATGAACTTGCTTAAGTATATTAAGTATTATTTCTATGCTGCTTTGTTTACTTCTTTCCTCACATTCCTTCTTCCTACTTTCTTTTTTATTCGTCATAAAGTTAAATATATTGAATGTTTAAAACAGGAAATACTCAATATGTCCCATGGTGATTTATCTCATCCTATGACAATTCAAGGACGTGATGAACTTGCAGTACTTGCTCATCAAATGGATGGTCTAAGAGTGACATTAGAGGAAAATTATGAGAAAGAAAAAGAAATGCAGCAGACACATCATGATCTGATTACTGCCATGTCCCATGATTTAAGAACTCCTCTCACAAGTTTAAGGGGTTATCTGGATATTCTTGCCTTACATTGTTTCAAGGATCAGGAACAGATGGATAACTACTTACATAGATGTATTGACAAAGTAGAACAAATCAAGGAATTGTCTAATAAGACATTTGCCTATTCACTTGTGTTTGAACAGAATAGTCATCCTCAATTAGAAAAGATATCTACAGAAGAACTCTTAGGTTATATAGAAGAGAATCTTAACTATCTAGAATTAGAAGGTTTTATCATTCACAAAGACATTAAATACATAAAAAAAGAAGTCCTTTTAGACTTCTCCATGATCAAAAGAATGATCAATAACCTCTGTTCTAATATCCAGAAGTATTCAGATAAACATGTTGATATGACTCTTACTCTTGATGATTCTTTTGATCTCCTCTTAACCAATAAAAAGAAGAGTGACTTATCTAAAGTAGAAAGTAATAAGATTGGTTTAAAAATTGTAAAACGTATTGTAGAATTACATGAAGGAGCATGTTCTATTGAAGAAAGTGAAGAAACATTCTCCATCCATATCTCTATTCCACTAAAAAGGCTTGATTTTATTTCAAGCCTTTTTAATTACTTATTAATATCTGCTTCATCAAATACTTCCGCAATAGAGCTTCCTGGCGCAACCATTGGGAATACTTTATCATCATCATCAATGATACATTCGATTACAACTGGACCATGATAATCCACTGCTTCCTGTAAAGCAGGCATCACTTCTTCTTTCTTAGTGACACGGATGGCTTTACAGCCTAATCCTTCTGCTACCTTACAGAAGTCTACCTTATCATGAAGTACTGTTGCACTATAGCGTTCACCATAGAATAATGTCTGCCACTGTCTTACCATTCCAAGTACATGGTTATTAAGTACTACTTCAATGATTGGGATATTGTAACGTGATGCAGTGGCTAATTCATTGAGGTTCATACGAAAACATCCATCCCCTGCAATATTGAATACTAACTGATCAGGACAGCCATATTTAGCTCCCATTGCTGCACCTAGTCCATAACCCATAGTACCAAGTCCACCAGAACTTAAGAACTGTCTAGGACGTCTATAGTGATAATACTGAGCTGCCCACATCTGGTTCTGACCTACTTCAGTTGTAATAATAGCCTGAGAATCAGTGAAGTTATCAATCTGTTCAATTACATATGGACCAGTTAATCTAGACTGATCATAAGTTAAAGGATAACGATCCTTTAATGTACGTACTTCCTTCATCCATCCTGGATGGTTCTGTTGTGTTAAAGTCAAATTAATAGCTTCAATAACATCTTTTGCATCTCCGACAATACCTAAATCAACAGGCACATTCTTATCGATTTCTGCATCATCGACATCAATATGAATAATCTTTGCATTCTTCGCAAATGTATCCACATTACCTGTAATACGGTCACTAAAACGTACACCAATCGCAATCAATAAATCACATTCTGATACACCGATATTACTTGCTTTAGTCCCGTGCATTCCTAGCATCCCTGCATAACGTGGATTAGTGCCATCATAAGCCCCTTTACCCATTAATGTATCAGTAACAGGTGCATCGATCTTTTCTACTAATTCTTTTAAAGCTGCACTCGCCTGAGAGGTAATACATCCACCACCGACAAATACGAATGGCTTTTCTGATGCTTCAATCATCTCTACAGCTTTCTTAATAGAAGCTGTAGGGAATGTATAATGACGGCTGCCAATGACATCTGGCACCTTTTTAGTATATTCACATGAACTTACAGTCGCATTCTTAGTCATATCGACTAGTACTGGACCTGGACGACCTTCTTTCGCAATCTGAAATGCTTTACGAATAGTAGGAGCCAATTCTTCTGGTGATTTACAAATAAAGTTATGTTTAGTAATAGGGATAGTCACACCCTTGATATCAATTTCCTGGAAGGCATCTTTACCTAATGCATTAACACCTACGTTGGCAGTTAAAGCAACTAAAGGAATAGAATCCATCATGGCTGTCGCAATACCTGTGACAAGGTTAGTGGCACCTGGTCCACTTGTTGCCATACAGACGCCCACTTTACCAGTGGCACGTGCATAACCATCAGCTGCATGAGCCGCCCCCTGTTCATGAGATGTAAGGATATGATGAATCTTATCCTGATATTTATATAAACTATCATAGACTTCTAGGATTGTCCCTCCTGGATAGCCAAAGATAGTATCAACGCCCTGTTCAAGAAGGCTTTCTACTACAATGTCCGATCCTTTCATTAACATTTTGGATTTTCCCCCTTTACTTATCATTTGGCTGTAATACAGCACCTGTATTGGCACTTGTTACCTGTGCAGCATAACGTCTTAAGTAACCTGTAGTGATACGAGGTTCTCTTGGTTGCCATTTAGCACGACGTGCTTCTAATGTAGCATCATCTACAGCTACATTAATTTTATTATTTGGAATATCAATAGAAATCATATCTCCTTCTTCAATTAAAGCAATAGGTCCTCCTACTGCTGCTTCAGGAGATACATGTCCAATAGAAGCCCCTCTAGTTGCCCCTGAGAAACGACCATCTGTAATTAATGCAACATCTTTATCAAGTCCCATACCAGCGATTTCACTTGTAGGAGATAACATTTCTCTCATACCAGGACCACCTTTAGGACCTTCATAACGAATAACAACAACGTCACCCTTGACAATCTTACCAGCACGAATTGCCTTGATTGCATCATCTTCACTATCAAATACTCTCGCTGGTCCAGTATGTGTCATCATTTCAGGAGCCACTGCAGCTGCCTTAACGACACAGCTATCAGGTGCAATATTACCCTTTAATACCGCAATACCACCTGTTTTCATGTAAGGGTTATCAACAGGACGGATGATTTCTGGATCTAAGTTTACACATCCTGCAATATTTTCTTTAACAGTCTTACCAGTACATGTGATACCTGTTGTATCTAAGATACCTAATGAATCAAGTTCATTCATGACTGCATATACGCCACCGGCATCATCTAAATCTTCCATAAATGTAGAACCTGCTGGTGCTAAGTGACAAAGGTTTGGTGTATATTTAGAAATTTCATTCGCAATTTCAAGATTTAATTCAACACCTGCTTCATGTGCGATAGCTGGTAAATGAAGCATTGAGTTTGTAGAACATCCTAAGGCCATGTCCACTGTCATCGCATTCTTGAATGCAGCAGGAGTCATGATATCTCTTGGTTTGATGTTCTTTTCTACTAATTCCATGATCTTCATACCAGCATGTTTCGCAAGTCTGATACGTGCTGAATAAACAGCTGGAATAGTTCCATTACCACGAAGACCCATACCGAGTGCTTCTGTTAAACAGTTCATAGAGTTCGCTGTATACATACCTGAACATGAACCACATGTTGGACATGCTTTTTCTTCAAATTCTTCAAGATGAGCCGCATCTAGAGTACCTGCATTATATTGACCAACTGCTTCAAATAGTGAAGAAAGACAAGTTTTCTTACCATTTAATTTCTTACCTGCAAGCATTGGTCCACCTGATACAAAGATAGTTGGAATATTTAAACGTGCAGCTGCCATTAATAAGCCTGGAACGTTCTTATCACAGTTAGGAATCATAACAAGACCATCAAACTGATGTGCTGTCGCCAGACATTCTGTACTATCTGCAATTAATTCTCTTGTAACGAGTGAATATTTCATACCTGTATGGTTCATCGCAATACCATCACATACTGCAATCGCAGGTACTTCAACTGGTACACCGCCCGCTAAATAAACACCTTTCTTAACTGCTTCACTGATCTTATCGAGATTCATATGACCAGGAACAATTTCATTATATGAACAAACTACGCCGATTAGAGGTCTTTCTAATTCTTCTTCTGTCATGCCTAAGGCATTGAAGAGTGAACGATGAGGTGCACGTTCTACTCCTTTTTTTACATTATCACTTCTCATATTACCCTCCTAAAGTCTTTCTACTACAGCATCACCCATCTGTGATGTAGATACTTTTGTCATTCCTTCTTTATAAATATCAACTGTACGGATATTATCCGCAAGAACCTTTTCTACTGCTTTTTCAATACATGCTGCTTCTTCATCCATATCAAATGAATAACGTAGCATCATAGCAGCACTTAAGATAGTCGCAAGTGGATTCGCAATATTCTGTCCTGCAATATCAGGTGCACTGCCATGGTTGGTTCATACATACCTAGACTGTCTTCACGAAGTGAAGCACTTGATAACATACCAATAGAACCTGTGACCATAGATGCTTCATCACTTAAGATATCCCCAAACATATTCTCAGTGAGGACAACATCAAACTGTGCTGGATCTTTAACTAACTGCATGGCACAGTTATCTACAAGCATATGTTCTACTTTTACTTCTGGGAAGTCCTGAGCCACTTCATTCACAATCTTACGCCATAAGCGAGATGTATCTAAAACATTGGCTTTATCCACACTTGTAAGTTTCTTACCACGTTTCATCGCAATTTCAAATCCTCTTTGTGCGATACGTCTAATTTCATGTTCTGAATAAACAAGATTATCATGAGCCACTAATTCACCATTGATTTCTTTTGTGTTTCTTTCCCCAAAATATAAACCACCAGTAAGTTCTCTTACGATAATCATATCAAAGCCTGCTTCTGATGTGCTTTCCTTTAAAGGACATGCACCTGCAAGTTCTTTATATAAATAAGCAGGTCTTAAGTTTGCGAACAAACCTAATTCTTTTCTAATCTTTAATAATCCTGCTTCTGGTCTTAATGTAGGATCTAATTTATACCATGGAGATGTATTAGTATCTCCCCCAATAGAACCTAATAATACAGCATCGCTGTTTTTTGCGACTTCTAATGCTTCATCAGTTAATGGGACTCCATAAGCATCAATAGAACAGCCTCCCATGAGGATATTCTTGTAATTGAATGTATGATTATATTTCTTTGCGATAGCATCAAGTACCTTAATTGCTTCATTCACAATTTCAGGACCGATTCCATCACCTTTAATAACCGCAATATTCTTTTCCATATCCTCTATCCTTTCTTATTATTGACATAGTTTACAAGACCACCCTGTTCAATAATCTTCTGCATGAATGGTGGGAAAGGCTGCCCCTGATATTCTGTATTCTTAGTGAGGTTATAAATCTTACCTGTTTCATAATCTACTTTTACTTCATCGCCATCATCAATACCATCTACGGCTTCTGGACATTCAAGAATCGCAAAACCGATATTAATAGAGTTACGATAGAAGATACGTGCAAAGCTTTTTGCGATAACACATGAAACACCTGCTGTCTTTAATGCAAGAGGGGCATGTTCTCTTGATGAACCACAGCCAAAGTTCTTCTTTGCGACAATAATATCACCAGGCTGGACTCTTTCTACAAATGTAGGATCTAAGTCCACCATAGCGTGACTTGCTAATTCTTTGGCATCAAATGAATTAAGATATCTTGCTGGAATAATAACGTCTGTATCAACGTTATCGCCATATTTAAATACTCTACCTTTAGCTTCCATTAGTTATTACCTCCGAATTTTTCTGGATTTGCGATATAACCTGCAATCGCACTTGCAGATGCTGTTTCAGGAGATGCAAGATAAATTAATGATTCTACATCACCCATACGTCCAACGAAGTTCTATTTGTAGTAGAAACACACTTTTCACCTTTCGCAAGTACCCCCATATGACCACCCATACATGGACCACAGCTTGGTGTATTGACAGCACATCCTGCTTCTACAAATGTTTCTAGAATACCTTCAAGGATACATTGTAAGTAAATCTTCTGAGTTGCTGGTACAACCATCACTCTCACATTATCAGCCACTTTCTTACCTTTAAGAATAGCGGCTGCTTTTCTTAAGTCTTCCATACGACCATTTGTACATGATCCAATAACAACCTGATCAATATAGATCTTATCCATTGCTTCAATTTCATCCACTGTCTTTGCATTACCTGGAAGATGAGGGAAAGCAACAGTTGGTCTAATAGCAGATAAATCTACATCTACCACTTCTTCATATTCTGCGTCTTTATCTGCTTCATAGATCTTATAGTCACGTTTAGCATGTTTATCTAAGTATTCAATAGCGGCTTCATCAACAGGGAAGATACCGTTCTTAGCTCCTGCTTCAATAGCCATATTACAAATAGTGAAACGATCTGCCATAGATAATTCTTTGACACCCTCACCCGTAAATTCCATTGATTTATATAATGCTCCATCTACACCAATACGTCCAATAATATGTAAAATAACATCCTTACCAGATACGTATTTTGGTAGTTTACCATGAAGATTAAATTTAATGGCTGAAGGTACCTTGAACCATAATTGTCCAGTCGCCATACCTGTCGCAATATCAGTTGTTCCTACACCTGTAGAGAAAGCACCAATAGCCCCATAAGTACAAGTATGTGAGTCTGCACCAATGACAGCATCACCTGCCACAACAATGCCGCTTTCAGGTAAGATAGCATGTTCTACACCACATTTACCCTGTTCCATATGATGTGTTAATCCCTGCTCACGAGAGAATTCTCTGATTGCTTTAGAGTTCTCTGCAGATTTAATATCTTTATTAGGTGTAAAGTGATCTGGCACTAAGACAACCTTATCTTTATCAAAGACCTTATCAGCCATTTTCTTAAAGATTGGTAAAGCCATAGGTCCTGTAATATCATTTGCCATTACAATATCTACATTTGCTTCAATTAATTCACCTGCATGAACTTCTTTTACTCCCGCATGATCAGCTAAGATCTTCTGCGTCATTGTCATTCCCATTATATATAATCCTGCCACTCAAAATGTGATTAAATATACTCACATCAAGATAATGTAAGTTCTCACGAACATTACTTACTATGTCATCGTGTATGCTTTTGATTGACCGAAATCATATCTACTCACAAGTTCTAGTACACTCCATAGTCGTAAATTCCCGAAATAGCCTTCGTACATACTTACGTTTGCGTTTGTTTATGCAACTTCGTAAGTCGTAGCATCTCTCAGATTAAGTGCAGCATTGAAATCTCTGTCTTCGATATAACCACAGTCACATCTGAAAATTCTATCTGAAAGTTTTAAATCTTTCTTGATACTTTTGCAACAGTGACATGTCTTAGATGATGGAAACCATCTATCTACAACTCGAAGTTCAATTCCATTCTCTTTGCATTTAGCTTCAAGCTTTGTTTTAAATTCATAAAACTTCTGCGAAGCAACTGCCTTTGAAAGATGTCTGTTCTTCATCATTCCTGATACGTTTAGATCTTCAATCGTTATATGAGATGGCTTGGTTTTCACTATCTCTGCGATTGTCTTATTGATGTAATCAGTACGAATATTGTCAATTCTATGATGAAGTTTCTGTATCTTAAGCTTTTGTTTTTGTATATTTCTTTTTTGAGTGGACTCTCCTTTCTTTATATTTTCATACTTTCGAGAAAGACTTCTCTGTTCTCGAATAAGCTTTTTTTCAAGCTTCTTTAATTTTGCAGATTTATTGATGTTCTTATAAGCTTTTCCATCAGAGACAATCGCAAAGTCCTTTAATCCAAGGTCAATACCAATTCCTTTACTGGAATTATTGGCTGTTCTTCTATCTGGGATTTCTATAAGAACTGAAACATAGTATCTGTCAGCCTTTATTGAGACATGACCGCTCTTAATTACATATCCATCCTTTGTTGTGGGAATATATCCTTTCTCTTTGATGCGCACCCACCCAAGTGACGGAATCTTGATTCTATGTCTTTCACATTGGCAATCTTTTGGATTATTCCTTACAAAGTACATTTTCACATTAGATTTGCCTTTTTTCTTAAATTTTGGAAAGGCACTCTTGTGATCAAAGAATCTTTTAAATGCAATCTGTCCGTTATCTACTGCCTGTGTTACCGATTTTGAATAAGCTTCCTTGATCCAGGAATATTCTGGATGGCTTGGAAGATACTCATTGTTTAGCCATACTCTAAACTGGCTGCTGCTCATAAACTTTTTGCCACTTTCATGAAGCTCCTTATTATGAGCAAGATAGAAGTTATAGATAAATCTGCAAGTACCTATTGTTTTACGAATCCTGACTTTCTGCTCCTCTGTCGGATTAATTTCCGTTTTGAAGCTCTTCAGCAATTTCCTCATCCCTTTCTATCAGCTTTTTTATACTTACTAAACCCATACAGCCTGCAGGAGAACACATGAAGTATTGAAACAATATCCTGCATGAGTTCTTCATCTGATTTCTAATCTAATTATAGTACAAATGGAAAATCCATGCATCAAGTTCAGCTTCATGAACGCCGTTTAATAGGCGTTAATAAAATTTAATTTTCACTAAGCAGTGGTTTTGAGTATTCAAATTATGGTTTTTATTTTTTTGTTCCATTACTTCATCTAATAAATCGTTACACGGTTTCCATAATCTCCAATACACTGGTCTACAATAGTTCTTTCGCATTACAAAACTATCTTAAAAATGCAAGTTGATTTAGTAAATGCTGATTATAAGTATAATAATGCCTATTAGTTTGGGTTCGGTTTACCTTTAAAGTTCCTTCTCTATCTCAACGTTATAATATCTTAACAGATACGCCTAAAAGTTCAGCAAAATCCTTTGGTTTATAATTTGTGAGATTTGATGCATTCATTTTAACGCTCTCCTTCGAGGTGATTTGAACACATTTAATCACAATAGTCAATATATTTAGTTACTTATATTTTCCTCCTTTTCCCCATTATAGCATGCTATAATGAGGAAAACAAAGAGGAGATGGAATCATGTGGGTTGTTGAAAGAATTGATGAAAAAGGGTATTATCATCTAGAAAACTTAAAGACAGGTGAAACCATTTTAAAGAGGGGTTTAAATGCACATGAGAATGATGTATTAGATGAATGCTTCCATGTTTTACCTGAAGAGACTAAGAAGAGAAAACAAGAAGTGGATGATTTGTTCCACTCTCTTTTATAGAGGTGACTACATGTTAATTAATATACAGAATTTATCTTATGCGATTGGTGAGAGACAGTTGTATAAGAACTTGAATATGATTGTAGAGGATACAGATAAGATTGCCTTAGTTGGTGTCAATGGAACAGGTAAGAGTACTTTATTAAAGATGATTGCCCATCATGACAGTCCTGCAATCACTTATAAGAAGGATCTAAAGATTGCATACTTATCTCAGAATCCTGTATTTAGAGATAATGAAACGATTCTCAATGAATCAAAACATATTCTTAAGGATGTCCCTGAATATTCTATTAAGTCTTCTTTGACACGTTTTGGTTTAGAAGATATGGATCAGGTAATCAGTACTTTATCTGGGGGCAGAAAAACGTTTAGCTCTTGCAATCGTATTACTGGAAGAATGTGATCTACTTATTCTAGATGAACCGACTAATCATCTAGATACTCCTATGATTGAATATCTAGAAAAATATTTAATTAAGCGTTCTAAAGGTTTACTTATGGTCACTCATGATCGTTACTTCCTAGAACGTATTACAAATAAGATTTATGAATTAGATAGAGGTGAGATTTTCCCTTATGTTGCTAACTATTCTCATTTCCTAGAATTAAAAGCTGAAAGAGAAAACAATGCCTTACAGGCACAAAGAAAAAGAAACCTCTTCTTAAAGAAAGAATTAGAATGGGTCAGAGCAGGTGTTCAGGCACGTTCTACTAAGAGTAAAGACCGTTTACAGCGTTTTGAAGAATTATCTTCTATTGAACAGATTCAGGACAAAGGAACTGTTGAACTTATAGATACTACAAGTCGTTTAGGTAAGAAGACTATTGAGTTAGTGAATGTGTCTAAAAGCTATCCTGATAAGGTGATGTTTAAGCCATTTTCTTATTTATTTAAGAGATTTGACCGTATAGGTATATTAGGACAAAATGGCTGTGGTAAGACAACGTTACTCAATATGATTGCAGGTATTATCACTGATTATGATGGTGAGATTATTATTGGTGATACAATCCGTATGGGTTATTTCCAGCAGCATTTCCATTATGATGATCCTACAATGAGAGTTATTGATTATATTAGAGAAACAAGTGATAATCTAGAAACAAGCGAAGGTACACTTAGTGCTCGTAATATGTGTGAACGTTTCTTATTTGATGACCATGCCCAATATACACAGATTGGTAAGTTATCAGGTGGTGAACAGAGAAGACTTTATTTATTAAAGGTTTTAATGGGTGCACCGAATGTATTACTATTAGATGAACCGACTAATGACTTAGATATTGAAACATTGAATGTATTAGAAGATTATCTAGATACATTTAAAGGTATTGTGATTACTGTATCCCATGACCGTTATTTTCTAGATCGTATTGTGGATGGTTTATTTGTCTTTAAGGATCAGGAAATTCATTATGTGAATGGTGGCTATAGTGCTTCTATTGATATCACTAATACTAAGAAAGAAACAGAATCTCAAAGAGAAGACTATCGTAAACAGGCTAAAGAAAATAGAAAGAGAAGATTAACCTTCAGTGAAAAGAAAGAACTAGAAGGTATGGATGATCTTCTTATGAATCTAGAAACACGTTTAAGTGAAATCGATGAAGAAATGGGAAGTACCCAGGATTTTGAAAAGCTCGATGAATTAAGTAAAGAACGTGATGAAGTTGAAAAGACTTTAGAAGAAAAGAATGAACGTTATCTAGAACTATTAGAAATAGAAGAAAGCTAATGAAAAGAGGAACCCATTTGGATTCCTCTTTTGCTATATAAGGAGAAGCATTAGACTCATTTGAATAATTTGTCAAACCCATCTTATTGATATTGAGTTCTTTTTATTATTAGACTAGTAATGGATTCAACATTTTATTAGAAATTTTCATTTCTCACTGAATATAAGATCGAGTCTTACTATAATTGCCGTATTTCTTCATTTTACTTTTCGGTTCGTTAGACTAGGAAGTCAAGTAACATGTCTTATATTTAATGTTTTATCTTCTGTCTTCTCTTTTCGCTTATATCATATATTATCATTTGTACGAATGCAAGCGTTTACAACAAATTTTTATAAAATGAAAATTTATTGTAAAATAGATGCTTTTTCACAAATACAATTGACGTTAGTATACATATACTATACAATACAACTACGCCAGCAGTAGAAGTACTCTAAGTGAGCTTACCTGCGCAAAATCTCCTTGTCCATCGACAAGGAGTTTTTTTCTCCAAATGAAAAAGCTATGGCTTTTACATCACCATAGCTTTTTCTGCTGGATACTAGGATTACATCTTTTGGATTCAATTTCCAGCATTAATAGATAAATAGAAAACCTTTTCACAGCCTTCTGATATATAGATCAACGTACCTTATTATTATATTCAGGAGCTATCTCCCGTTTTCCACCTTTCTTATAGACCATATTATTAATAAAGCATATAAATCATTATTGGTGGATAAATACGTTTTTCCTAATTTAATTGAGTATCCTCAACGGATACTCAGTCACAGTATCCCATGGGAATCTCTCCTTTCTGACTAAGTTCTTTGAGATGAATGTATATGTTAAGGAGGTCTTCCTCCTCTCTTTCTGACTTAATTGTAACCTAATAATCGCAATTATGCAAGCGTTTACATTCTGTTTTTATATAATGAAAATGCTTGTTTTGTGAACTACCTCACTTAATACTCCGTATTTGAAGTCAAGGCTTCTAGATGCTTACGCATCCGTTTAAGAAGATTGATATTTAAGTCTCCACCTATTGCTAGGCAATCCTTATTCTTATTGCGTGTCCACTTCGCCTCTACTGTATAGGATGTTTACATCCACAACGCTACTTTTACGCATGATATTTAATGCACCATTCACATCTGCATTCAGAACTTGTCCACTGGCTGTTCTATACTGTCCACGATGTATTCTCTTTCCACTGAAATGGTATTCTTCAGTATCATCATTATTTTGATAAGAAATTACAGGAAAATAAAATAAGATTACTCCAGCTTCTTATAAGAAATCACAAGAAGCAGTGAGTAATCTACAAGAATTATTTGTATTATCAGATAAGATGAGACAGGTTATCGCATATTTATTTAAAGGATTAAATGAAGTTACACCATTGATGCTGCAAAAACTTCTTTATTTAATTCAGGGAACCTCTTATGCCTTATATGATCATCCTATGTTTATAGAACATTCACAGGCATGGGGTCATGGCCCTGTCTATCCTGATGTTTATCATTTATTCAAGCAGTTCAGTTTTAATCCTATTGATGATGATCGATTTGTACTCTTTGAAGAATTAGAGAATACATTAAGTGAAGAAGAATGTCATGTGATTGATTTAGTTATTCATACATATGGTCTCTATAGCACTAAAGTATTAGAAACAATCACTCATACACAGGATCCTTGGATATCAGCTAGAAAAGGCTATGAAGGAACTGTTCCTTCTCATGAACCTATTATAGAGGAAAATATAAGAAACTATTTCCATACATTAGATAGACAATATGACTTTTCTCATAGAGAAGGAATCGATCACTATATTCATGATATTATCATGTAATGACTATGTATCACTTATTATATTCTTTATTCTGTGAATAACTAGAAATCCATCATACAGATTTAATAGAAACATGCCAATGACAATAATCATCCTCATAACATGAGTATACTCTTGCGTGAAGTATCTTACCTGCATCCATTAGTCGAGTAAAAATACTATTATCCCTCTTAGGAATATACCCAAGCTTTTCACCATCTATTGTAAGCACCTTAATCGCATTACTATCATATTTATTATCTGCTTCTCTTTCTAATAGAAGAGGGTCATTCTTCTCTAGTTTCTTAAATACATCCTGGTTATCTACATAACGTGTTCCTGCAATATCAGTAAAAGACAAAAAGATTTCATTCATTAAAGGCATAACCACATTCTCTATCCCATTCATTTCTACTGCTTCTAAAATCACATCTTTCATATTATCCATAAATGCTTCCTCCTAACATGCATGCATAACTTTTTCATAACAGGAATATTGTTTATCTAAGTTATATTTATACAATCTGTATATCATGATTTTCTTTTCTAGATACTCTTTTGTTATTTTAGGATTTCTATTTTCAATAGACTCTATTTCTTTTTTGATTCTTTCTATTTGTATTGTGAGATAGGTCATATCTAAGTTTTTTCTGATTGATTGGGTATCATAATCCACCAATATTTCTATATCTTTTAAATCATTCAAGTTATTATATCGATAGGATTCAAGAGCACGTTCCCATAAAGGATGGTCTTGATCAATTCTTTTAATGATTCTTTTGAATATCTTCTTTGCCTGCTTCATATCTTCATCATTTAGATGCTGTTTCACTATTTTCTTATGAGTTCTTAGTTTCTCTAACTCATGCATATAATCTTCTTTCACAGCATCCATATAGCCTTCTAACTCTTCCTTATATATCTTGATATGATGATTCTTACATCGCTGACAATAGGCAATTCTTTCTTAAGGAAGATACACTCAACCATCAAACTATAATATTCTTTATGTGAATCAGCATACATTTGATAATTATCTTTTTGATTCTCTTCAACTTGTTTCTTCAGTTCATCACGCTTAATGATTAAACTTCTATAAAGATTGATGAAGTAGTTTGTTGTAGTAGACATCTTTCTATCCTCCTTTACTATATCATACAACTTTTACTCAAATCATGTATTGAGCAAGACTCTCATAAAGTACATTTATAGGTGTTCAAATATTTTTTTGCGTAATGACTATGTATCACATATTAACTATCTTACTTTGTGCACAAAAAAGACAGAGATCAACTCTCTGCCTGCAATACTTTATTAATTGCTTCACTCACACTACTTACCACATCATTGATTTCTTCCTTTAAACTATCAGGAGAACTATGGAAAGTAAAACTATAATCACTTGCCTTAAACAAAGGTAAATCATTATAGGAATCACCAATACCAAGCATCTCATTCGCATTGAGATATTTTTTCATTGCCTTTACACCTGTTCCTTTAGAAACACCTTTTACTACAATATCAATAGAATTATTATTCTGATATCCAGATAATAGAGGATATCTCTCATTAACATCTGATACATAAGAAGCTGCTTCCTTATTTGTATCAAAGACTAAAGAAATACTATAAACCTTTAAGTCTCCAATATCTTCAAAACTATTAATAAGAGTTAATAAAGGATTATTATAATAACCAGTTGCATAGAAATGATGCAAATCATTTGTCTGTACAATGATAGTTGCTTTATTCATATAATAGTTGAATATATCTTTGGCTAGATTCTTATCTATAATATGTTCTTCTATCATTCCTTATTTCTATCTAATAATAAAGCACCAGAAGAAACAATATAGAAATCAAAAGGAATATCCTCTACATCAAATAAACTACATATAGGTCTTCCTGTACATACACCAAACATATTCTTCTTTTGAAACATACCAATGGCTTCCTTATCCATATCTTTAACTTTTTTATCAAATACTAAAGTTCCATCTAAATCACTTGCAAAAGCTATCATTTTTTATACTCTCCCAATGTATTGATAATCAATTGATGATCCTCATCATGGCAAGTCCTGATACGATCACACATCCACGTAACTCACCCTTTATAATAAGTGGAAAACCTCCTCCACATATTGCGATAGTAGAATCATTCTCATCATATACATGTCTTTCTTCTTGATCTAGAAATACATAATAAGTGCTATGTTGATATCGTTCCACTGTATTCTGCTTTCTATCTAACCATTCTACGCTTTTTTTGCCAGGCATCAAATACTGGAACACAATATCTCCATCTAATACAATTCTAATACGTACTGGTTTACTTGTTTTCTTTACTATTTCATTCCCAATACAATACGCATCTTCTGCATCAAAATGATCAAAACTTAGTTCTTCCTCTAACTTTAATACATCTTCTTTATTCATATTCATCACCTGATTCATTTCTATCACAAATCATCTTACAATGAAACAGTTTTCATATGTATAGAAACAAATGTTCTCTTATTCTTGTTTATTGATAGAATTGATTGGACTAAAAGTTCAATCATTCACCTGATGATAAATAATCGCATAAAGATTACTTAACACATACTGAAAAGCTAATTGTGAATAGAATGTACTAATTCTATTCTCTTTCTCACAATCAGGAATCATAATCAAATCATCACAATAAGCCATTAATGAATTCTTCTTATTCGCAGTAATAAGCCCAATTCTCACATGATTCCTACTCAATGTCTGAACACACTCTAGGAGTCTTTCTTGTCCTCTATAACTGATAATAAGTGCATAATCATCCTTGTTCATACGTTTAGAAATATGTCTCTCTTCTCCGAATTGTGTCGCAAGAGTAGGGAATATATTCACCTTTACAAGCTTATTCGTAAAATTAATCACTGTCGTCTGTGTATCCCCATAACTAAACAAAAAGATACGTTTCTCATGGATAATCTCATGTGCCATAGACTTGAGTACATCTATATCTAGACTTGAATACACCTGCTTAATACTCTCCTGATACAAAGAAAACATATTCTTCATAATCTCTTCTGTCGTTTCATTAAACTGAAAAGGTGTCGTATAATCCACACTCTCTACAATATATTTATTCGCTTCTCTTTCTTTAATTAAATCTACTTTTAAAGCCTTATATCCACTATATCCTGTCTTACGGCATAATCTAATAATAGTCGCATTAGAAGTATAAGTCTTTTTCGCTAAATCATTAATAGATAACTCTTCTAATAAATCCAAGTGATTCATTAAATAATCAATCACTTCTTTTTCAGTCTCTGTATATTTATTTTCCTGTGATATATCTAGTATCATGGGCTTCACCTCTCTTTCTATTTTAAGTGAATTTTCTTTGATTAAAAGAGTAAACAACAAGATATCTTTTATTCTCTTTCTATGATATCATGTATTAATCTTTTTGGAGGGAATAACATGAATCAGACACAAGATTTCACTAAGGGAGTCATCTGGAAACAGTTGCTTTTTTTCTTTTTTCCTATTCTTATAGGAAGTTTCTTCCAACAGTTATATAACACTGTTGATACAATCATTGTTGGACAAGCAGTAGGCACAAGCGCACTTGCTGCAGTCGGTTCAACAGGAAACTTAACGAATTTAATTGTTAATTTCTATGTAGGCTTATCTACAGGTGCTTCCGTAGTCATCGCCCAATACTATGGTGCACAAAATAATAAGAAAATCCATCAGGCAGTGCATACTTCTTATATCCTTGCAATTGTCAGTGGCATACTCATGATGCTTTTTGGCTTATTTTTTTCATATCAATGTCTAGATGCTATTGGTACACCACATGATATATTGAATGATGCCACTCTCTATATGCAGCTTTACTTCTTATGTATGATTCCAGGTGCAATCTACAACATCGGTGCAGGAATCTTAAGAGCAGTAGGTGACAGTAAAAGACCACTCTATTACTTAATTGTATGTAGTATTGTGAATGTTGCATTCGACTTTATCTTTGTAGTCATCTTCCATCAAGGAATCGCTGGTGCAGCCATTGCGACAGTTATTGCACAATTTGTCTGTGCTATACTTGTTACTATTCAATTAATGCGTACAAATGAAGTCTACAAGCTTACATTATCAAAGATGAAATTTCATTTACCTGTCCTAAAGAAGATTATTATGATTGGTGCTCCTGCTGGTATCCAATCTACAATGTATAGTATCTCAAACATTGTCTTACAGAGTCATATCAATGCTTTTGGTACACAGACAATCGCTTCATGGTCAGTTTATGTAAAAATAGATGCATTGTTCTGGATGATGATTGCGGCCATTGGTGCAGCTATCACCACATTCGCAGGCCAAAACTATGGAGCCCATCTCCATGACCGTATTAAAAAGGGTGCAAGAACAGCCCTTGCTATGGCTTTTGTTATGACTATTTCAATCAGTACAATACTCTGCTTAACAGGCAGTTATATCACAAGATTATTCTCGTCAGATCCCCATATTATTGAAGAATGTTATAGCTTGATGCTGTTCTTAATGCCATTCTATTTCTTATATTGTTGTGTTGAAATATTCTCAGGGACAATGAGAGGATGTGGAGA
>ENA-OQEN01000382-OQEN01000382.1-human-gut-metagenome-genome-assembly--contig:-NODE-382-length-19418-cov-4.193095_pt1 | contig 19418 bp, 25 predicted proteins | sample MGYA00242791_ERZ504627 | MGnify/ENA primary metagenome ERZ504627 (study PRJEB26092, sample SAMD00036316) | human gut metagenome | host: Homo sapiens | study: EMG produced TPA metagenomics assembly of... | reverse complement strand
GGAGGTTCAAGTCCTCTCGACCGCACCATCTAAAATCTTCATATTGTATCATGCGGTCGTGGCGGAATTGGCAGACGCGCTACTTTGAGGGGGTAGTGTTCACAAGACGTATGGGTTCAAGTCCCATCGACCGCACCATTTGCTTAAAGCAGCACTTGGTGCTGTTTTCATAAAAACTACATATCATGCGGTTATGGCGGAATTGGCAGACGCGCTAGCTTCAGGCGCTAGTGGTGGCAACACCTTGGAGGTTCAAGTCCTCTTGACCGCACCATATCTCGCGGTCGTGGCGGAATTGGCAGACGCGCTACTTTGAGGGGGTAGTGTTCACAAGACGTATGGGTTCAAGTCCCATCGACCGCACCATTGAAACATCAAGCTCAGATATGAATCTGAGCTTTTTCTGTATCTGTGTATCTCTAGACAGGACCGCCATGCGACAGCGTATCCGCTCCTCCACAAGGGCTTTGATGTCTCGACAGCGTATTCGTAATACAGAATACATAAAATTCTCTGAAAACTATCTTGATTTTCGGCCGTGCATCCTGTACAATAAAGATAAGCCAAGGAAAGGTCAGGTTCACCCTTTCCAGACAGCCGATTTACTTACTCAGGATGGAGGAGAGTCCAATGGGCTAGTTAACGAGTCCAGGTGGAACACAGTGTATCCCATGCATGACACAAACGACACGAACGGAAGGTTACTATCTCACAGATAACCATCAGCGGTGACGAGAAAGCTGCTGATGGTTATTTTATTTACTTTTTTGAGTCTGAAAAACAGGAAAATAACGCAGCGCGTCGAATTTAAAAAAAAAACGTTAATAACATTAGAAGTAAAGAGGGGCGCAAGGCCTCCTTTTTCGTGTAACTCATCTTGTATATCTTAGGGGGATCATTACATCATGGAAAAGGCAAAAGTTTATTTTACGGATTTCCGCGTGCCGGTCGGGCGCAACATCATGCAGAAGCTCCGGGCACTCTGCTTGGCTGCCGGCATCAAGAAGATCGATATGGACGGCAAGTTCGTCGCTATCAAGATGCACTTCGGTGAGCTCGGCAACATGGCGTATCTGCGCCCGCAGTATGCGAAGGTCGTCGCGGACCTCGTCAAAGAGCAGGGCGGTATGCCGTTTTTGACGGACTGCAACACGCTCTATCCGGGAAGCCGCAAGCACGCACTCGAGCATATGGACTGCGCGAACCTCAACGGCTTCAACACGACGACGACGGGCTGCCAGATCATCATCGGCGATGGCCTGCGCGGCACGGATGATGTCGAGGTGCCGGTCAAGAACGGTGAGTACATCGAGAAGGCCAAGATTGGCCGTGCCATCATGGATGCTGACGTCTTCATCAGCCTCGCGCACTTCAAGGGTCATGAGGCGACGGGCTTCGGCGGCGCCATCAAGAACATCGGCATGGGTTGCGGCAGCCGCGCTGGCAAGATGGAACAGCATTCGTCGGGCAAGTGTGTCGTCAACGAAGAGCTCTGCCGTGGCTGCCGCAAGTGCGCGAAGGAATGCGGCTCAGATGCCATCACCTACGAGAACAACAAGGCCGTGATCCACGAGGACCTCTGCAAGGGCTGTGGCCGCTGCATCGGTGCCTGCTCGTATGACGCCATCCGCAATGAGCAATGGGATGCCGGCGACCTGCTCGACCGCAAGATGGCGGAGTACGCACAGGCTGTCGTGCAGGACCGCCCGTGCTTCCACATCAACATCGTGCGCGACATCTCGCCGAACTGCGACTGCCACGGCGAGAACGACGCGCCGATCCTGCCGGACCAGGGCATGTTTGCCTCGTTCGACCCGGTGGCGCTCGACCAGGCCTGTGCGGATGCCTGTCTCAAAGCGACGCCGCTGCCGAACAGCCAGCTCGCGGACAACCTCGCGAAGCCGGACTGGCACCATCATCACGACCACTTCCTCGACAACAACCCGAACATCCATTGGAAAGAGACGCTCGAGCACGGCGAGAAGATTGGCATGGGCACGCGCAACTATGAATTGGTGACGATCAAATGAGGAAGAAGCGAAGGCAGATCGACATGCCACCATCCTATGTCATCGAGCACCTCGACGAGGCCATCGAGAAGCATTGGGTAAGGGTTCACTACCAGCCCATCGTGCGCACGATCACGGGGCAGCTCTGCGCGATGGAAGGCCTCGCACGCTGGACGATCCGAACTGGGGCTTCCTGACGCCGCCGTTCTTCATCGGCATCCTCGAACAGCACAATCTCATCCACAAACTCGACGCCTTCCTAATCGAGGAGGTCTGCCGCAATCAGGCGCGTGTCAGGAAGGCGGGGCTGCCGTCAGTAGCGGTCTCGCTGAACCTCTCGCGTTTGGATTTCATCAACTGCGATATCTTCGAGATCGTCGAGAACGCCGTGCGCAAGTACAATGTGCCGCGCGATCTCCTGCACCTCGAGGTCGTCGAGAACATCCTGACTGACCGCAACAAGAAGATTGGCGAGGTGCTCGACCGCTTCCGTGCAGCCGGCTATGAGATCTGGATGGACGATTTCGGCAGCGGGTACTCGAGCCTCAAGTTCCTCAAGGATCAGCGCTTCGATGTCCTGAAGATGGACATGGCCTTCCTCAAGAGCGACACGCAGCGGGCGCGCGACATCATCGTCTCGATCATCTCGATGGACAAGCGCATCGGCAACCGGACGCTCGCAGAGGGCGTGGAGACACAGGAACAGTTCGAATTCCTGCGCGAGATCGGCTGCGAGAAGATTCAGGGCTACTACCTTGGGCGTCCGCGCCCCTATGACGAGACCATCCACAACTGCCTTGAGAAGGGCATCTCGGTTGAGATGAGCTGCTGGAAGGCTATTACGATGCCATCATGGAAGTCGACTTTCTCACGGGTCATGCCCTACTGCTCATCGAATACCGCGACCACGCCTACCACATCCTGTTCGCCAACCAGAAGAGCCGCGAACTCTTCTGGCAGGGCGATGTGGAGAAGTGCAGGAAGTGGGAGGAATCCTTCAATACCTACAACCAGCCGGCCATGCGCTATCTGCGGCGCGGCCTGCGACGCGTCATGCTCAGCGGCGAGGACGAGGAACTCGCCTATCCGCTCGATGGCGACTTCGTCATGATGGACTGTCATCGCGTGATCTCGTACAACGGCCGCTGCCTGCTCTCGGTAAACTGCCGCCTGCACAAAGTCGCGCATGAAGGCGACCTGTTCCGCCCGGCCTATCTGTTGCGCAACCTATTCTATCTCTACGACAAGGTGGCGACGTTCAACCTCGCGAAGAATGAGGCCATCGAGCTGACACAGCCGCAGCTGCGGTCGGGCCTGCACAAGGTCCCACTCGATGAGATGCTCGCGGAATACCGTGAGCAGGAGGTCTACCATGCGGACCGCAAGCGCTTTGCGGAATTCTTCGATGTCGAGACCATCCCGGAGCGCGTGACTGCTTCAAAGCTCGGCAGCATTGTCGAGGCCTTTCGCACGAAGGGGCCGGATGGCACCTTGATCTGGAAGACGCACCGACTGACGCGCATCTCCAGCAGCCGGGGGGCAGTCTACTTCTGCGTCGTGCGCGTGTCGGATGCGCAGGACCTTGCAGACTACGAGGCGAAATGCTGGAACCAGTACGTCCTGCGGACTGATACGGGGGTGGACAGCGCAGACCTGCTCTGGCGCAACTTCATCACGGGTTTCCCGCTGCCGGCCTTCTGGAAGGATGCCAAGCGGCGCTTCTGCGGCGTCAACCAGAGATTCTTGGACTTCTATGATTTCGATTCAGTACAGGAACTTGCGGAGCGCACGGATGAGGATATGAACTGGCATGTCCACCCCGAGCCGTTCGAGCGCGATGAGCACGACGTACTCGAGAAGGGCATCACGCTGCGCGACGTGCCGGGACAGTGCCTGGCACGCGGCGTGCAGCGCGACATCCTCGCGACGAAGTGGCCAATCTACGATGCGAAGGGGAATATCGCGGGACTCATGGGCTACTTTGTCTCCGCGGAGGCGCTGGCCCGCGTGCAGCAGCAGTCGCATAAGGCTGCCTTTGTCGACGCGGTGACGGGACTCGCCAACGTCAAGGGCCTGCTGTTCCTGCTCGCGCAGTACCTCGATGAATACCGGTTCAGCCATCGGAATTTCGTCGCGATCTTCATCAAGATCCGCGCGATTGACCGCTTATTGCGACGCTACGGCGCAGAGCCTGCGACGAGGTGCTCTGTTGCATTGCGGAAGAGATACGGCGCGTCCTTGGACCTGTCGGCGCATCGGGGCGCTTTGAGCGGAATCAGTTCCTGGTCTTCAGCCAGTACAACTCACAGGAGGAAGTGCGCGACCTCGGGCAGCGCCTGCGCACAGGCATCGAATCCATCCACAACTTCGGTCAGCGCAGCTGTACGCTGTTCGTCGAGATGCACATGGCGTACCCGCAGGATCAGTCGGATTTCTACGAGGATATCATCACAGCGCTCTTGGGGCGCTCACGAAAGAAATGAGGAGTTGCTGCTGTTGCAGCAGCTCTTTTTTTGACTTTTTTGGTCGAACGCTCTATACTATTAGTTAGTAAGCTAACTAAATGGAGGAAGGATCATGAAACGTGAACTCATACCGAGCTGGGAGGAACTCGAGCAGCATCGGAAGATTGTGCCGGAAATCAAGCCGGCGGCGGTCATCGCCATGCTCGAGATCAAACAGGTCGGTGAAGATATCCAGCACGGCATCATGGATGTCCTGCAGCAGGAATACCACTTGTCGGAGGGCAAGTTCTGCATGCTCATCGTGCTGCACCAGAATCCACAGGGCATCGCGCCATCGACAATCGCCGAGAAACTCGGCGTGACGAAGGCGACCGTCAGCAATATGCTCATGCGCATGGAGCGCGACGGCCTGGTTGTGGAGAAGCCATCGCCGGGCGATGCCCGGGGCAAGCTCATCTGCCTGACGCAGGATGGACGGGATTTCATGAATGAGATCCTGCCGCCGCACTATCTTCGCGTCACGAAGCTCACGGAGAAGCTCAGCGAAGAGGAGCAGCACGAACTCATACGCTTGCTCAAGAAATTGTCCGGCTGACAAGAGCTGGCGAGAAAGACAACAAGGGGGATATTGGGATGAATACGAGACAGAAAGCCCTGCGCACGGGGGCCATCTTCATCGCGCTGCTGGTGATTGCCGGCATCCTGCTGATGTACAGAGGCAACGATGCCGTCGCTTTGGGCATGGAGAAGAAAGAGGGCATCCTGACGGCAGAGCAGGTCAAGATGTCGTTCGATAGCGTGAGCGGCCGCCTGCTCAAGGAAGCCGTCAAGGAGGGCGATACGGTCAAGGCCGGTGACGTCATCATGGAGCTGGACCCGACGGACACGGATCTCTCGATCGAGCGCACGAAGGCGCAGATTGCTCAGCTCGACGCGCAGATACGCTCGACGGGCGGCACGCAGTCCGTCAACTACATGAAGGCGGATTCGGATGAGCAGCAGAGCTTCCGCCAGATCGACCAGCAGCGCGCAGCCGTCTCGGCAGCGCAGGCCACGCTCAAGAACAGCCAGGTCGACTACAACCGCAAGGCGGCCCTGCTCGATGCCGGCGCCATCGCGAAGTCGCAGCTCGACGATGCGGAGATGGCCCTGAGCGTCGCCGAGGCCAACGTCACGCAGCAGCAGCAGCTCCTCGACAAACTGCTGTCGGGCGCGCAGGATACAGGCAATACGGATTCCATCAACCTGCCGACGATTGCGCAGCAGCGTGAAGCAGCCGGCAACATGAGCAATGATATCGACGCGCTCATGCAGCAGAAGCAGGCGCTCGTCGTGCAGCTCAAGCAGCTCGAGGTCCAGAAGGAGCGCCTGACGCTGCGCGCGCCGGAAGACGGCCGCATCATCAAGGTCCTCGCGAAAGAGGGCGAGATGGTCGCCGCTGGCACGCCGGTCGTGCTGCTCGAGAGCAACCGCGGCTACTACGACATCTACATCAGCGAGAAGCAGGCACAGGGACTCGCGGAGGGCGACACCATCACGGGCCGCACGGTGGCGGGCGACAAGCCGGTAGCTGGCACGATCCGCCTGCTGACGAAGGCACCGGGCTTCGCGGACCTCAAGCAGTCGCGTGAGAAAGGCCAGGCTGACCTCACGGCCTTCCAGGTCCGCATCGATGTGGACCCGCAGGACGGCGTGATGCCGGGCATGACGATTGGGGTGAATGAACGTGAATTCACTAAGAGATGAGATTCGCTTCCTGTTCTCAGGCAGGGCATGCCGTATGAGAAGGTCTGCCTGATGGTCGCAGCTGTCGTCTGCATCGTCCTCGGCACCATGCTCAGCAGCAACTTCTCGCATGATGCGCGCGTGGTCGTCATCGACCTCGACAACTCGGCCTACAGCCATGAGCTCACGAGCCGCATCGACGCCTCGGAGTACATGAAGGTCACGGCCGTGCTCAACACGCCGGTCGACCCCTCGACGCTCTTCTACCGCGACCAGGCGGTCGCCGTCATCTACTTCCCGCGGGACTCGAGAAGGACCGCTATACGGGCGCGGAGAATCACGTCGGCGTCTTCTACGACAATACGAACACGGCGCAGACCTCGGACATCAAGATTGCGCTCAACGAGCTCATCGGCCTCGACAATGCGGCCGAACAAGGCGATACGGGCAGCACGAACGACAGCCTCAGCGGCACGATCGGTCTTGCGGACCGCAACCTCTTCAACCCGAGCGGCTCGAACTACAACGTCGAGGTACAGGGCTTCCTGTTCTTCTTCGGGTCGATGTTCTTCACGTTCGCGACGATCGGCATGGTGCCGAGACTGCGCCTCTCACATCAGCTCGACAGGATACTGCTCGAGGGCACGCCGTGGATATCCTCGTGCGCCTCGTGCCGTACGGTGCTTGCCTGGCCGTCTCCTTTGTCTTCGGCATGGCGATCTTGCGGCTCTTGGGCGATATGACGTTTTCGGGCAGCCTGCTGACCTTCCTGTTCGTGCAGGTCTTCTACGTCCTGACGGTCGGCACGATGAGCGTGCTGTTCGGCTGGACGGCGGCGAACCCGGGCATTGCTCCTCGCGCATGATCCTGTTCATCCCGGGCGGCTTCATCTTCGGCGGCCCGACGGGGCCGATTTCCTTCTATCCGGACTGGGTCGTCGCGGCGTCGCATCTCTTCCCGCTGACCTGGGAGTTCCACTTCGTGCGCGACATCATCGCGCGCGGCGCCGGCTTTGCGGACATCTCGAAGGAGTTCGGTGCCTTCCTGCTCTACATGGCCGTCGTCCTCATCCTGTTCTGCGCCAAGTTCTTCTCGGCGCGGCGTGCGATGCTGAAGCGCCAGGCGCAGGACGAGCTTCATCGCCAGGAAATGCAGCAGCTGAGCCTCGAGGAGAGCGCAGCTGCCGGACAGGCGGAATAAGGGGGTATCACGATGGAAAGAGAAGCGCTGATCGAGGAGATACAGCATCGGAAGCCGCAGGCCATCCACTGCGACCGCATCCTCGTGCCGACGGACGGTTCGGGGCAGGCCTTCCGGGCCGTCAATGAGGCCATCCACATCGCGGCCATGACGGGCGCGCACCTGACGGTCCTCATGGTCGTCGACCTCAACAAGCACGTGGCTGCCTTTGAACAGGTCAGCCTCAGCGGCTATGTGCCGGCGGAGCTCAAGATCGCAGCCTATCAGTTCCTCGCGGATCTCATGCACATGATCCCGCCGGAGATCAAGGCGAGAACGCGCGTCGAGGTCGGCAATCCCGGCGAAGTGATCGTTGATGTGGCCGACGAGGAGCAGAGCGACCTCATCGTCATGGGCTCGCGCGGCTTCGGCACGTTCCGCAGCATGCTCGTCGGCTCTGTCTCCCACTACGTCCTGCAGCAGGCGCACTGCCCGGTCCTCATCGTCAAGGGCATGCCGGATGATTGGGACGAGGAGGACTCCTACCTCGGCGAATCGGATGATTGAGAGACAGTCGTGAAATAGAACTACTATATTTTGCTAGAAAGATGCCACCCGCTGTAAAATACATCTACAGCAGGTGGCATCTTGTTGTGTCACATAGTATAATAAAGGGGTATTATCGAAATTTGGGGAGAGAAAACTATGCATGCAGAATATCTGATGGGCAATGAGGCCATCGCCATGGGGGCGGTCGCGGCCGGCGTCAATGTCGTCGCCGGCTATCCGGGCACGCCGTCGACGGAGGTCCTCGAGACAGTTGCCCGGCACAATCCGGATGGGAAGATTCACGTGGAGTGGTCGACGAACGAGAAGGCTGGCATGGAGGTGGCGGCAGGGGCGGCTTACTCCGGCGCCCGCGCCTCGTGACGATGAAGCAGGTCGGCCTCAACGTCGCCTCGGATCCGCTGATGAGCCTCGAGTACCTTGGCGTCAAGGGCGGGCTCGTCGTGCTCGTCGCCGATGACCCGGGGCCGATTTCGTCGCAGACGGAGCAGGACACGCGCCACTTCGCTTCGTTTGCCAAGGTCCCGTGCTTCGACCCCGCGAGCGTGCAGGAAGCCTATGAGATGATCCAGGAAGCGTTCGACTTCTCGGAGCGCTACCACACGCCCGTCTTCCTGCGCCCGACGACGCGCATCGACCACGCTACGCCTCCATCACGGTCAAGGACGAGAGCGAGTACCGCGTCCATGAGCCGAGGGCTTCGTGCGCGACCCGGCGCGCTGGGTCATCTTCCCGCGCCTCTCGTACCGGGCACATCAGGAGATTGAGCGGCGCAATGAGGAACTCAGCGAGGTCTTTTCCTCGTATGCGCGCAATCAGGTGGAGCAGGGCGCCTGCCGCCGCGGCATCGCGACGCAGGGCGTCAGCTACTCGTACGTCGCAGAGACGCTCGCGGAGCGAGCGGATGAGGGGAAGGAAATGCCGCGCGTGCTCAAGGTCGCGACGCCGTTCCCGTTCCCCGAGAAGCTCGCGGTTGAATTCCTGCAGGGGCTCGACGAGGTGCTCTGCATCGAGGAACTCGACCCCGTCATCGAGCGTGAGCTCATCTTCCTCTGCGGCAAGTACCAGCTGCCCGTCAAGATTCGCGGCAAGTTCACGGGCGACGTCAAGCGGGCCGGCGAGAACACGCGCGACACGGTCTACGACGATGTCGCCGCGTTCATGGGCTGGCCAAAGGCGGAGCCTGCGGCGCTGCCGGAGCCGCCGGTCTCGTCGTGCGCCCGCCAGTGCTCTGTGCCGGCTGCCCGCACCGCGCTTCGTTCTACGCGGTCAAGCGCGCGATGAAGGGCCAGAAGAGCGTCTTCTGTGGCGATATCGGCTGTTACACGCTCGGCAACGCTATGCCGCTCGACATGGTCGACACCTGCCTCTGCATGGGCGCAGGCATCGACATCGCGCAGGGCATCGGTGCCGTGACGCCCGGTATGAAGTGCTTTGCCTTCGTCGGCGATTCGACGTTCTTCGCCTCGTCGATCACGGGCATCATCAACGGCGTCTACAATCAGGCGGACCTCACGGTCTGCATCCTCGATAATTCGACGACGGCCATGACGGGCCACCAGCCGCATCCGGCACGGGCCACACGATGATGGGCCAGATTGTCGACAAGGTCTCCATCGAGGCGACGCTTCGGGGCATCGGCGTCAAGACGGTGCGCACGGTCGACCCGCTCGACCTCGAGGCTGCCATCGCGACGGTCAAAGAGGTGGCTGCAGAGCCGGGCGTCAAGGCCATCATCTTCAAGTCGCCGTGCATTGCAATCGTCAAGCCGCTCGGCAGGGCCGAGGTCCTGCAGGATGCCTGCCGCAAGTGCAAGAAATGCATTCGCGAGATCGGCTGCCCCGGCATCGTCGTGGAGGATGGGGACATCAAGATTGACGCTTCGCAGTGCACGGGCTGCGGCATCTGCGCGGAAATCTGCCCGTTCGATGCCATCGAAGTCACACCGTTTGCGAAGAAAGAAGGGGGCGCGAAATGATGCAGAAGAATATCATCCTGACGGGCGTCGGCGGCCAGGGCACGGTGCTCGCCTCGAAGCTCATCGCGGCGGCGGCCATGGCCAAGGGACTGCCCGTCATGAGCGCGGAGACGATCGGCATGGCCCAGAAGGGCGGCGCGGTCTTCAGCCACCTGCGCATCGGCGAGGGCGTCAAGAGCCCGATGATCCGGCGCGGCACGGCGGACTTGCTGCTGGCCTTTGAGCCGGCGGAGGCCGTGCGCATGCTGCCCTACCTCAGGAAGGGCGGTATGGTCGTCGTCAACTCGCACCCCATCATGCCCGTCACAGCAGCGCTGCAGGGCACGGATTACACGGGGGCGGAGATGGTCGCGTACCTGCGGGAGCACGCAGAGCACGTCCTCGTGCTCGACGGCCAGAAGGCGGTCGAAGCCATCGGCAACCCGAAGACGCTCAACGTCATCATGCTCGGCGCAGCGCTCGCGAGCGGTGCACTCGACTTCCTGACGGAGGAAGATGTGCTCGCGGCTATCCGCCAGAAGGTCAAGCCGAAGTTCGTTGCGCTCAACGAGAAGGCATTGCGCTGCGCTTCGTCGCTGGTGTAAGGAATCAAAGATAAGGCAGGGAATCATATGGAAATCTCAAATGAACAGCTCGCGCTCGTCAATGAGCGCATCGCCCAGCTCCTCGAGGCAGACAGCTTCTACGGCAAGCGGCTGCGCGAACACGGCATCGACCACGTCGCAACGCCGGAGGAATTCAAGAAGCTGCCGTTCTCGGAGAAGAAGGACCTCCGCGACGCTATCCGCTCGGGCTCATGAGCGTGCCGGAGGAGAAGATCGTGCGCATGCACTCCTCGTCGGGCACGACGGGCAAGCCCGTCATCATCCCGTATACGGCGCAGGACGTCGAGGACTGGGCCACGCAGTTCGCGCGCTGCTATGCGATGGCGGGCGTCACGAACCGCGACCGCGTGCAGATCACGCCGGGCTACGGCCTCTGGACGGCGGGCATCGGTTTCCAGGCCGGCTGCGAGAAGCTCGGCGCCATGGCCGTGCCGATGGGCCCGGGCAATACGGAGAAGCAGCTGCAGATGATGATGGACATGGAGAGCACGGTCCTCTGCGCGACGAGCTCCTATGCGCTGCTCTTGGCCGAGGAGATTGAGAAACGCGGCATCAAGGACAAGATCCACCTGCGCAAGGGCATCATCGGTTCGGAGCGCTGGAGCGAGAAGATGCGCAAGGCCATCTGCGAGAAACTCGGCATCGATGCCTACGACATCTACGGCCTGACGGAGGTCTACGGCCCGGGCATTGGCATCAGCTGCGATGCGCACGACGGCATCCACTACTGGGATGATTTCATCTACGTCGAGATCATCGACCGCAGACGGGCGAGACGCTGCCCGACGGCGAGTGGGGCGAGATCGTCATCACGACGCTGCGCAAGGAGGGCGCGCCGCTCATCCGCTTCCGCACGCACGACCTCTCGCGCATCCTGCCGGGCGACTGCCCGTGCGGCAGCAAGTTCCCGCGGCTCGACACGATCCAGGGCCGCACGGACGACATGGTCAAGATCAAGGGCGTCAACCTCTTCCCCGCGCAGATCGAGGAAATCCTCAAGACCTTCCCCGAGGTCTCGAGCGAATACCAGATCCACATCTCGCATCTCGACGGCAAGGACACGATGCGCCTCTACGTGGAGACGAACGGCAGCATCGACTTCCTCGACCTCGCGAAGCGCATCGCCGAGCGCGTCAAGAGCCGCATCGGCTTCACGCCGCTCGTCAAGGTCGTCGAGATCGGCGTCCTGCCGCGCTCCGAGAAGAAGACGAAGCGCGTGATCGATACGCGCTATGAATGATGTGAACGATATGGATGATAAGTGCGATAGCAATGAGCCGCGGGAAATCATCACGGTCTGGCCCGACTTCGCGGACGCTTTCGTCTGCAAGGCTGATAGGTGCCAGCACACGTGCTGCCGCGGCTGGGAAATCGACATCGATGCGGCGACGGCTGCGTATTATGATTCGCTTGAAGGCCCTATCGGTGAGGAACTGCGCCGGAATATCGACGCGCAGGCAGACGGCACGCATTCCTTCCACCTGACGCAGGATGAGCGCTGCCCCTTCCTGCGCGAGGACGGCCTCTGCCGCCTGATCCGCACGCTCGGGGAAGATGCACTCTGCGAGGTCTGCACGATGCATCCGCGCTTCTTCATCGTGAGCGGGCAGCTGGAGCTCGCAGGCTTCGGACTGGCCTGCGAGAAGGCGGTCGAGCTCTTGCTCGCGGCGGACAGTCTGCGCCTGCGAGCGGAGGGCGAGAGCCAGTCCTTTGACTTCCCTGCGCTATTGGCCTTCCTGGGCAGGGAGGTGCCGCACGAGTGGCTGCTGCCGCCGCGCGAGCTGACGCTTGCACAGTTCTCGTTCCTGCTCGCGCAGATGAAGGACACCGAGCCCATCGACCGAGTCTGGCCGCAGCAGCTCACCGCTCTGCGTCTGGACTGCAAGAAGCTGCTGCCGCGCTACGCGAAGCTGCTATCTGAGCGGGGCGAGCGGGCGGCCGAGAAACTCGTCTCGTACCTGCTCTACCGCCAGCTCAGCAAGGCGGATGCGTACGGCATGGAGGCGCTCTGCCGCTACGCGCGCTGCAATGCGGCCTTCATCTATCTGCTGGCCGCCAAGACGCATGACCTGCCCGAGGCCGTGCGCCGCTGGTCCGAGCAGATCGAGTACGACGAAGTGAATGCCGCACGCCTCATCGAAGCGTGCGGCCAGGTGCCGGCCGCGTTCTTCTGAGTGGACGACAATATGCCCCGCACTGCGGAATAGAGATGCAGTGCGGGGCATATTTTGTGGTGTTCTTGTCACGCTGGTTTTTAGTAGGTAGCGATGTTCTGCTGGTTCGCGGTGACGTGTTGCGGCGGGCAGAACTGCAAGGTCGGATACTGGTCGCAGTTGGTGCTCACCATGATCACGATGGGATCGTAACCGGATTTGCGCACCTTGTCGAGGTCCACGTTGACGAGAAGGTCGCCCTTCTTTACGGTATCGCCCTGCTTGACACAGACCTCGAAGCCATCTCCCTTCATGTTGACAGTGTCGATGCCGATATGGAGCAGGATTTCCATGCCGGTGTCGAGCCGCAAGCCGAGCGCGTGTCCCGTATCTTCCATGACCATCATGACTTCGCCCGATGCGGGGGCCGTGATCTTGCCGTCCTCAGGCTGTATCGCACAGCCATCACCCATTGCTTTCGAGGCGAATGCTTCATCGGGGACTGCGGTGATGGGCATGAGACTGCCCGTGGCAAATGCACTGAGCGCTGCGGTCGGGGCTCCAAGCGGCGGCTCACTGCTCTGGAGCAGCGTCTCGAAGCGCTCGCGAATCTGCGGGACGGAGAGTCCGACGATGACTTGGATGGCGCAGCGTTGTGGACAAGGCCGTGCGCGCCATGGGCCATGAAGGCATTGGCGTCTTGGACCTTCGTATCGTCTTTGACGGTCACGCGCAGACGCGTCGCACAATTGGTGACATCGACGATGTTCTCTTTGCCGCCGAGAGCTGCCAGGAACGCTGCAGCTTTTACGTCGCGTTCATCTTGAACCGGCTGGCCTGCTTCGCTGACTTTTGCCTTGTAATCTGCCTTCGTGTAGAGTTTCGCTTCACCATCGCCGCGTCCCGGTGTCTTGAGGTCGAGCTTCAGGATCATGAAGCGGAAGACAAAGAACCAGATGCAGGTAAAGGCGAGACCGATGACAATCTGGGTCGCATAAGTCATCCAGTGATTGTGGAACAGCGGGATCCAGTCCTGGAACAGGGCGCAGTCGAGGATACCGCCGCCGAAGTTGCCGGTAACACCGAAGAAATACATGGTGGCAGCCAATGTGCCGGCCAGGATGGCGTGGACGAGGAACAGGATGGGGGCGACGAACAAGAACGTGAATTCCAGCGGTTCAGTGATGCCGCAGAGGACAGCGACAGCAGCTGCTGGGAAGACGAGTGCGCCTACTTTCTTGCGGTTCTCTGGCTTAGCTGTGTAATAAAGCGCGAGTGCAATGCCAGGGCAGCCAAAGACCTTGCTCATGCCGTGCAGCGCAAAGCCGCCCTGTGGGAAGAGCTCAATCAGGGGTTTTGTCGAAGCGGCGAATTCCTGGAGATGCTGCAGCCAATAGACCTGGATGCCGTTGTCCACGACAGCCGGACCAAAGATGAAGGGGATGTAGATGAAGTGATGTAGACCGGTCGGGATCAGGATGCGCTCGAGGAAGGTGTAGATCCATACACCAGCGACACCGGCTCCGGTGAGAAAGCCCTGCAGGGAGGCAATCGCCGCTTGGAATTGCGGCCAGATGATGCAGAACAGCAGAGCTATCGGGAACATGAGCCAGAAGCCAGCGATGACGACGAGAGATGAGCCGCGGAAGATGCCGAGGCTTTCTGGCAGATTGACATCGAAGAATTTCCCGTGGAGCCAGACGGACAGAGCGGCGATGAGGATTGCGCCGATGATGCCGGTATCGAGTGTCTTGATATTCGCGACGAGCGTCAGGCCCGACCCCGCGACGGCGTTCTGAGAAAAATCAACGCCAAAGGAGGTCCGTAAAGGGAAAGCATCGCGCTCATGAAGTAATTGAAGATGATGTAAATCAGGAAAGACTCCATGCAGGCGCGGGCATTATTCTTCCTGGCCAGACCAATCGGAAGGCCGATGGCAAACAGCAGGGGCATTTGCCGGAAGACTGTCCAGGCGCCCTCCTGGATGATGTACCAGAAACTGTACCAGAGCGTCCCTTTCTCAGCAATCGGCCCCAAGATCATGGGTTGGTGCAGAGTATCGATACGGCGACAAAGATACCGAAAACGCCAAACATCAGGACTGGCGTAAACATGGCGCCGCCAAATCGTTGTACCTTCTGCATGATGATATCTTTAGAGATGGTCATAGCAGATTCCTCCAAATTCTCATTATTTAATCAGAATATTCTACTTATATTTTGCCGTAAAAAAGGCACAAGGCATTGCCTTGTGCCTTTCAGTAGGGAAAGCGTGTCATTTGAGTTCCGGCCAGTAATCCTTGTTGGCTCGATGAGGTCGTCGAGGATGGCCTTGGCGACGGAAGCGGAGGGAACGGTCTTGGAGAGGGTCAGGGCCTGCCAGAGTTTCTGGTAACTGCCGCTGATCCAGGCTTCGACGACGAGTTTCTCGACGGAGACCTGCTGTTCCATGAGTCCCTTCTGGAACTGCGGGATCTTGCCGATGCAGACTTTCTCGTAGCCATTGGCACCGACGATGCAGGGAATCTCGACCATGGCAGTCGGTCGAAGTTCTCGATGGCGCCGCCGTTCTCGACAATCAGCAGCATGCGGGCCTTTTTGTTGAAGGCGATGGCTCAGCGAGGTCGACGATATAGCTCGCGTGGTCATCAGCGTGGAAAGCGCAGTCCTTGGCCGTGCCCTTCTCGACGATGTCCTTCGCCGCCGTGAAGACATCCTTCTCACGGTGCTCCATGACTTCGTTGGCACGCGTGTGGTCCGGGTGCTGGTTGTCGTGGTTGAAGACGTAGTCCGGATAGAGGTAGTACTTGAGGTACGTGTTCGGCAGCGTGTCGGGGTCGACGGCGTAGACGTCTTTTGCCTTGCCGAAGGTATCCTGCCAGCTGGCTCCGTCGTCGTGTCGTCCGGATTGACGATGTAGCCGTGCTGCTTGACATGTGCTTGATGCGCGGCATGAGGTCGTTTCCCTCTGGATCGCGGATGTCGCACCACCATCCGAAGTGGTTGAGGCCGTAGTAGCGGACCGTCATGTCCTTGCGGCCGTTCGGGAGCTTGAGGATCTCAGCCATGCGCTCCTCGATGCCGACCGGCATGTCGCAGATGTTGATGATCTTGGAGTTCGGGCGCAGGCGGCGCGTGGCCTCTGCGACGATGGCTGCCGGGTTGGAGTAGTTGAGCATCCAGCGTTCGGCGAGTACTTCTCCATGTAGTCGAGGATCTCGATGACGCCGCCGATGGAGCGCATGCCATAGGCGATGCCGCCCGGGCCGCAGGTCTCCTGGCCGAAGACGCCGTGGCGCATCGGGATCTTCTCATCCTTCTCGCGCATCGCGTACTTGCCGACGCGGATGTGCGCCATGACGAAATCGACGTCTGTGAAGGCTTCCTCAGGGTCCGTCGTGTACGAGAACGCGATTTCCGGTGCGCGCTCGGCGAGCAGGATCTTGCAAGCCTCGGCAATCTTCGCCTGGCGCTCCGCGTCGTTGTCGTAGAACTTGATCTGGCGGATCGGGAAGCGGTCCTGATGGTTGAGCAGCATGAGGACGATGCCCGGCGTAAACGTGCTGCCGCCGCCGGCGATGACGATGGATGATTTCTTCATGGAAAAAGCTCCTTTCATTGTTTCACAGTTTCGCGTTATTTCTTGTTTGTTTCGATGGCTTTATCATACGGGAAATACCGAGTGAAATCAATAGTTTCAGAGCCTTTGGGGACAGGGTGCGCCTGCTCGTGCGATGTCACAGGCGGCGTGATATATCACAGGCCATCTGTTTCCTGTCTGTCATGGTGATTGGCCAGGAAATGCGTGTAGCTCACGAACCAGATCTCGGCAAGCAGGAAGAACGCCAACATGGATTCATAAGGCGTTGGCAGTGCAGCTGGCAGAGTCTGCGGCGTCACATAGAGGTTCTCTGTGCTGAGACGGGCCAGTGCATTGCTCTTGAGCTGCGTCAGCGAGATGAACGGCACGCCTTTGAGGCGCAGCTCCTGAGCAAAGGCGACGACAGTAGGCTCTCGCCGCTCAGCGAGATGATGATAAAGAGGTCGCGCGGCGTGGCTTGGCGCAGGATAGTGCGGAATTCATCGCGGCCATTGACTGTGAAAAGGCACTTGTCTGTCTGCAGGAAGAGGCGCGCCAGCTCGCTGGCAATATTGCGCTGGACAAGGCCGGAGGGATAGAGAAAAACGCGCTTCGCCTCGTGCATGAGGCTGTTGACGCGCTGGAAATCCTGCTTGGCAATCTCCTCGCCAATCTTCTGGCAGAGGTTTGTCGTGGCTTCGGCGATGTTGAGTGCAGGCACCGCGTCCGCGCGGCTCTGATCCAGTTTCAGCATGGATTTGAGATCGCTGAAGCCGTCGAGCCCGAGCTTCTTGGCGAAGCGCAGCACACTTGTGCGCGAGACGTGACAGCGGTTAGCGAGGTCATAGATGGAGATGTAGCAGCATTCCTGTGGATGCGATTCGATGTAGCGCCAGACCGCAAGGTCGGTCTCATTGAGTGCGCTGGCATGATGGCTGACGAGTTCCTGCAATTTCATGATAAACCTCCTGGTCGATAGAATGTATCACCATTATACCATTGGATGAGGGGCGGATGGTACGATGGCAGGCGGGAGTGTCAATTTCTTTTGGTTGCACGTCGTTCTATGCCTGCGATAAAATAGGGGGAAGGAGGGATGGAGATGGAGCGGCTTGTCATGCACGTGGATATGGATGCGTTTTTTGCCTCGATTGAGCAGCGCGACCATGAGGAGTATCGCGGGAAGCCACTGATTGTCGGCGGGCTTTCGGGGCGCGGTGTCGTTTCGACGTGCTCGTACGAGGCGCGGCGCTTCGGCGTGCACTCGGCCATGCCGATCGTGCGGGCGCGGCGGCTCTGCCCGCAGGCATCTTCGTGGAAGGCGATTATGCGCATTACAAGGCAGTATCACAAGATATCTTTGCCATCTTTGCGCGCTATGCGCCCGTCGTCGAGCCGCTGTCCATCGACGAGGCGTTCCTTGACCTCACGGGCATGGAACTCCTGATGGAGTCGCCGCGCGCTTACGCCGAGAAGCTCAAGGCAGAGATCCGCGAGAAGACGGGGCTCGTCGCATCTGTCGGCATCGCGCCGAATAAATTCCTCGCGAAACTGGCCTCAGACCTCGAGAAGCCGGACGGGCTCGTCATCATCACGGAGCAGACGAAGCAGGCCGTGCTGGACCCGCTGCCAGTCGGCCGCATCTGGGGCGTCGGGAAGAAGACGGCTGCAAGGCTTGAGGCCCTGCGCATCTGCACGATCGGTCAGCTGCGCCGGACGCCGCGCGAGCGGCTCGTCCGCGCTCTCGGCGCGCATATGGCAGACCATCTGCTCGCGCTGGCCTCGGGTATCGATACGAGGCCGGTGGCGCCGCGTGAACCGGCTAAGTCCATCGGCAAGGAAGTCACGTTCCCCACAGACATCGAGTCGGCCGAGGCGGTGGAGCGTGTCCTGCTCGCTCTTTCCGAGAAGGTCGGTTATCGCCTGCGCCGCCATGGCTGCAAGGGGCGGACCGTCCAGCTCAAACTGCGCCTCGGCGATTTCCGCACTTACACGCGGAGCCGCACATTGGCGGAGGCGACGTGCTACGACCGGGAAATCTACGAGACGTCACTGGCGCTCTACCGAGCGCTTGGCGTGAAGCAGGGCATCCGGCTGCTCGGCATCTCAGTCTCCGGCTTCGACACATCGGGCGCCATCTCGCTCTTCCACGAGGAAGCGCGCAAGGAGAATCTCTACGCGGCCATCGACGCTATCAAGAAGCGCTTCGGCGAACAGGGCATCACAAAGGCGCAGCTGCTCAGGAAGTGCAATGAGGCGGAGGACAAAGGCGATGGGGTGTGAAAAATATTATAGGAAACACGAGAAGAATCTGCTAGAATAAGAAAAGATACGGATGTAATACGACTCCGAGCGAAATCCGCTAAGGCTGTGATAGGCACAAGGCTATGCGGATGAGCCAGGGTCCCGGGGGAAACGCCGGGGCCTTCCGTGATTGAAAAGGGGCGAAATCCAAGGGGCGAAGGCCATCCTCTTGCAATTGCGGGAGGATGGCCTTTTTTATTGATTTTTGATGATTCGCACAATGTGCATCAAGATAGGAGAGTTGAGCGCGATGAAAGAAATGAGAACAGTCGATGCAGTCGGGCAGGTGCTCTGCCAGGACATCACGCAGATCGTGCGCGGTGTGACAAAGAACGCGCGGTTCCGCAAGGGCCATGTGATACAGGAAGAGGACATCCCCGTGCTGCTGTCGCTCGGCAAGGACCACATCTACATCTGGGAAGAGAACGCGCAGGAGATGCACGAGAATGAGGCGGCTGACGTGCTGCGCGAGCTCTGCCAGAACGACCATATGACGGCGACGGAGCGAAAGAAGGCAAGATCGAGCTCGTCGCGACCTGCGATGGCGTTCTCCAGGTCGACGAGGACCGCTTCGATGCCGTCAACGAGCTCGAGGACATCACGATCGCGACGCTTGCGCAGAACATGCCGGTCAAGAAGGGCATGAAGCTCGCGGGCATGCGCGTGACGCCGCTCTTCATCGCGCGCGAGAAGATGGAAGAGGTGCGCCGCACGGCGGGTTCTGAGCCACTCCTGCGCCTGCTGCCGTACCGCAAGGGGCTCAAGGTCGGCGTCGTGACGACGGGCACCGAGGTCTTCCTCGGCCGCATCAAGGACACGTTCACGCCGGTCATCGAGCAAAGCTCAAAAATTCG
>ENA-OQEN01000381-OQEN01000381.1-human-gut-metagenome-genome-assembly--contig:-NODE-381-length-19457-cov-2.327832_pt1 | contig 19457 bp, 28 predicted proteins | sample MGYA00242791_ERZ504627 | MGnify/ENA primary metagenome ERZ504627 (study PRJEB26092, sample SAMD00036316) | human gut metagenome | host: Homo sapiens | study: EMG produced TPA metagenomics assembly of... | reverse complement strand
CAGTATCCCGAAGTCCACCAGCAAAAAGCGAGCGGCTCTAATGCGCGAGGGGGTAATCCGGCCGGCCAAGAAGCCGGATTTCGACAACGTAGCGAAGGTGATCTGCGACGCGCTGAACAAGATCGCGTATTACGACGACGCGCAGATTGTGGAAGCTGCGTTCGCGAAGTTTTACGCGGACGAGCCCAGGGTTGTGGTTGGGCTGTGGAGTTATTGAATAATTGTGAAAAAAGCGAATCGAAAAGTGTTTGGTTCGTAGATAAACACTCGAGTTACGAAATCTTAATCAAAGGACCGAGGAACGGAGGCAATCCGGCATCCGGAGAAGTGCCCGGAGTGCGGGCAGAGGATCGTTTATCCGGAAAAATGAAAGGAGATCAACAACGATGAATGTCATAGAAAGAAAATATTATACCTGTGAGAAATGCGGGAGGATGTCCCAAAACGAAGAAAAAATCAAAGAATGCGAAGCGTCACATTTGATGGTCAAGGAAGATGGCACAATTGAAGCCATGTATCGAAAAGGGGCAACATGTCCGGAAATCTTAAAGATTGAGATGGCAGATGGGTCGTTTGCGACATATCAGTTGACAGGCGCGAAGAAGCGAAGGAGTGACCACCATGTCCGACATCGACCCCGGCAAGCTCCGTGCCGTCCAACGCCTGTGCAGCCTTAAACCGCCGGCAGATAAGCCGCAATGCCCGGATGAACGGTGTGTATGGCTGCTGGATGGCGGGCTGTGTCCGTTTAAACGTTGTGTGAGGAGGGATGGGTTTGACCGTCCGGGAAATGTCCCAACTGTATTACCTGAATCGGGAGATTGTGCAGTTGGAGCGGCAACTTGAAGAGCTGGAATGCCTGGCCGAGAGCACCGCACAGGTAATAACTGGCATGCCCCACGGGGGCGGCACGTCGGACAAGGTTGGCCGCTATGCCGTGCGGATCGCCGACTTGCGGTCAATGATCGACGACCGCAAGGCTCGGTGTTGGGATGAGCTGCGCCGGCTGAACGCGTACATAGATGGCGTGGAGGACAGCTTGACAAGGCAGATATTGACCCTGCGGTATGTCAATGGGCTGAGCTGGCAGCAGGTTGCGAATAGTGTGGGCGGAGCCAATACCGAGTACAGCGTTAAGCATATTTGCTACCGATATCTTGCGAAGAACTGAAACTTGGCTCAAATGGCACGCCACGCTGTGATATCATACAGTTGATGAGATATGCTTAATCTCATTCATTCTTTTTTCCTTTCTCTCCCGCCTTCCCCCGGGGCGGCAATACCGGGGACTATCGTGGGGCAACAGGTCGAGACCGGCGGAGGCCAATATTCCGGCAATTTAAACCAACACCAGCGGACTTTGCCTTTCTCAGGTGGTTCGCTATTTTTATGAGTTTTAAATGAGGTGGTGAGGACAGTGTCCGAACAGCTTACGCCACGGCAGGAACTTTTTTGCAGGGAATATATCATCGACTACAACGGGAAGCAGGCCGCTGCCCGCGCCGGCTACTCAGAGAAATCAGCGGAAACACAGGCAGCAAGGCTGCTAAGGAATGACAAGGTTCTTTCGCGCGTGCGGGAATTGCAGGCGGAGCAGGTCAAAAGGCTATCGATCTCCGCCGACTGGGTGATCCTCAAGTTAAAAGAAACGCTCGATCAGTGCATGGCCGCTGTCCCAGTGATGGTCTGGGACCCGGAACTAAAGTGCAAAGTGGAATCTGGGGAATATGTGTTCGACAGCAAAGGCGCAGAGAGGGCCTTGGAGTTGATTGGTAAGCACATTGGAATGTTTACGGATAAACTCTCAGTTTCTCACGATACGCCCGTCATCATCGATAACATAGGTGACCACGGTGGCTGAGATTAAGCTTGACCGGGTGATTGCACCCGCCTTCTATGGTCTCCATCAGGATATCAGGTCCGAGGGACACACACATTACGTCCTCAAGGGCGGGCGCGGAAGCACAAAGAGTTCCTTCACATCGATTGAAATTATTCTGGGGATCATGCAGCACCCCGATGCACACGCAGTCATCCTGCGCAAGGTCGGGAACACGCTGCATGATTCTGTTTTTACGCAGATGCTCTGGGCGGTTCAAGCCCTCGGCGTGCAGGAATACTTCCGGCCCAACCAAAGCCCCCTTCGGCTAGCATACGCCCCCACAGGCCAGACAATCCTGTTCCGCGGCGCCGACGAGCCAATGAAACTCAAATCCATCAAGCCGCCGTTCGGATATTTTCGATATGTCTGGTACGAGGAGTGGAACCAGTTCGGCGGGATGCGGGAGACGCGCAGCATCAACAGTCCCTCATGCGCGGCGGGGAGCGATTTACAGTTTTTTACACATACAACCCACCGAAATCCGTTCGGGACTGGGTGAATGAGGAGGTGCGCGCAACCGGCCGGACCGCCTGATCCACCACTCCACATATGAGAGCGTCCCTGCCGGCTGGCTGGGGGAGCAGTTTTTCATCGAGGCGCGTCATCTTCAAAAAACGCAGCCTGAACGTTACCGGCATGAATATCTCGGCGAGGTTACTGGTACCGGCGGCGAAGTGTTTAAAAATGTCACGCTGCGCGGGATCACCGATGATGAAATCAAACGATTCGACCGAATCCGTCGCGGCCTCGACTGGGGATATGCGGTGGATCCGCTGGCATATATCGTCTGCCACTACGATAAGACCCGGCGACGGCTTCACATCTTCCACGAGCTGTATAAGGCCGAGATGAGCAACCGGGCGGCCGCCAGGCTAATCCGGGCGGAAAATACGCTCAATCAGGAGATCATCGCGGACAGCGCCGAACCGAAGAGCATTGCCGAGATGTATGAGTATGGATTGCGGGTAATCGGCGCCCGCAAGGGGCCTGACAGTGTCAAACACGGCATTGACTGGATGCGTGACCTTGAAGAGATCATCATTGATGACCAGCGCTGCCCAAATGCTGCGCGGGAGTTTTTAGGATACGAGCTGGATCGGGATAAGAATGGTAACTTTAAGGCCTCCTACCCCGACCGGGGCAACCACACCATCGATGCCGTCCGTTATGCGACGCAGGATGATCAGATCAATGTGCAAGTGAGGTAATGCTATGTACATCACCAACATGGAACTCATCAAGCAAAAGCTGACCGCTGAGGGCAGGCTAAGCACGAGCGATATCATTAAGCAGATCCTCAAAGATGAGGATGCGAACCCTGCAAAGCGATACATGGCTGTTGGTAAGCAGTATTACGACGGTGCTCACGATATCCTGCAACATGATTTTCGGCAGTCGTGGGTTTATGACGAGGTCGGGACAGCAGCAGGGATTGACCGCTCGGGACACCTCATCACGAACGAGAACAATTCCAACCACCATAATGTCCACAACATCTATCAGCAGCAGGTGGATCAGAAAACTGCATACATCGTCGGGAAGCCGCCCAGCGTCACGGTGGAGGGCGCGGAAGATCATTCAGAGTTGAAGTCCTTTGAGGACGCAGTCACCGCCGTTACGTCGGATGAGGAGTTTGCGGATACGCTCAATGATTACGTTACCGGTGCGAGTAACAAGGGTGTAGAGTGGCTACACGTTTATTACGATAAGGCGGGCATGCTGCAATATGTCGTCACACCCGCGGAAGAGGTCATTCCCTTCTATGATTCGGTCTACCAAAAAGAGCTTGTTGAGCTCATCCGCTACTACTCGGTCGCAGTAGTGGCCGATGGCAAGGAAACGCTGCACAAGAAAGTTGAGTGGTGGACGAAAGACGATGTCACCTATTACGAGGAATCCGAGTCAGGGGAATATATCCTTGATCTGGCCCGCAGTCCAAACCCCTCCGCACATTGGTACCGGATTACCATTACCAATGGCCTTGTCACCCGCCGGGAGCCGCACGGATGGGGGCGGGTGCCGTTTATCCCGCTGTATAACAACGGGCGGCATACGAGCGACTTGACGCGGATCAAGGGCTTGCAGGATGCATACAACCTCATATCCTCCGCCAGTACAAACAACCAAATTGATTTGGTTGAGCTCTACTGGATCGTGCAGGGCTACGGCGGAGAGACAGCAAAAGCCATCCAGCGCAAGCTGCAAATGAACAAGGCGGTCAGCATCTCCGACCCGCAGGCAAGGTCAGCGCCGAACAGGTCACATTGGCGTGCAGGAGCGCCTTGCCTGGCTCGATATGCTGCGCAGCGACATGTACAGCCTCGGCATGGCGATTGATACGACCGCCGATAAATTCGCGACGGCGCCCTCCGGCGTGGCGCTCAAATTCCTTTACACGCCGCTCGACCAAAAAGCAAACATGATGGTTATCAAGCTCAAGCGGGCGCTCAAGCAATTCATGTGGTTCATCACGCAGGATATCAACCTAAAAACAGGGCACAGAGTATGACAGCGCCTGATCAGGGTGGACGTCAATAAGACGATCATCACAAACGACGCAGAGACCGTAACGATGATTCAACAGTCGCAGGGCATTGTTCCGGATACAATCCTGCTCGCAAAACATCCATTTGTGGATGATGTCAATCAAGCCTTAAAAGATCTCGAAAAGCAGCGGGAGGAAGCGGCAAAACGCTTTTTGGACAGCGACGTCCCGCCGGGAGATGGAGAGGGTGAAGATGAATGAAGTCCTCGGATTATTGGGAAAAACGGGCGCTGGCACGAAAAGCGCAGGCCCGAAGAATTGCAAACCGGGAGATTGTGAAAGACATTCTTCCCGCCTATGACCGAGCGGCCCGGCAGATTACGGAGGATGTCAAGCGGATTTTGCCCGATACGCAAAGGACGGCGAATTAACGGAGGCAGAAGCCCGTAAGCTACTCAACGTCCGGGAAACCGAAGAAGTGCTGAACAAGCTCCGCGAGGAGCTGAAGGAGATCAAGGACCCACAGCTCCGGCGCAAAGCACTTAACCGGCTGAATGTCCCGGCCTACGCCGCGCGGATCAGCCGACTGGAGGCACTGCGGGAGCAGGTTTATGCGGAGATGGCGAAGGTGGTATCTGACAAGGAAATTGAAACGACTGGCAAGGTCATATCCAAATCTTACGAGCACACCTATTACCGTTCTATCTTTGATACGCAAATCGGCACCGGCTTTGCATTTTCCTTCACGCAGCTGCCGCAGCAGGCCATTCAAACAGTACTGGCGAGGCGTGGAGCGGGGCTCACTATAGCCGGAGGGTATGGCGCAATACGCAAATGCTGGCCCAGGAAGCCGAGAAGGTTATTACGTCAGGTATCATCTCCGGGGCAAGCGTCCCGCGCATGGCGAAGCAGATTGAAGATGTGATGCAGACCGGGAAGTATGCGGCGACGAGGCTTGTCCGCACGGAGCCAGTCGGGCGTATAACGCGGCAGAGCTCCATTCCTACGAGGAGACAGAGGTCGAGAAGTATGCCTATCTCGCCACGCTCGACAGCCGCACATGCGTTGTCTGCGGCAGGCTGGACGGAAAAGTATTCCCGGTCAAAGAAGCAAAAGAAGGGATCAATTATCCACCGATGCACCCGAATGACCGCTGCACGACTGTCGAATATTTTGATGACCTTGGTCTGGAGGGATTAAAGAGGCGCGCAAGAGACCCGAAGACGGTACAGTGAAAATCGTCCCGGCGGATCTCTCTTGGGCAGAATGGAAAGCCGGAAACTATACAAAACCGAAGAATAGTGGTATAATACAAGCAGGACGTGATGCAATGAAGATGGACATTGAAATTGACGCGCTTACCCCGTGTCTGGTTGATACCTCAACGGGAAACGTTGTCAAAACTACATTTTCAAAGGCAATTTCCAGCGATTTAAAAAGTGCGAAATCAAAAGACGGTTGGTTATTTAACTGGACTGACCCAGATCTCGCAGCTGACGACATCTACAAACTGACGGTAGCCGGGAGCGAAGAAATCCAGGGCATGATTGCATTGCAATATGAGGAACGCGATAAAGCTGTTTATGCGCATATTGCGGAGAGCGCCCCGTGGAATCGAGGAAAGGCCAAGCGCTATGAGGGCGTAGGCGGTCATCTGTTTGCGATCGCCGCGCAAAAATCTATGGAGAAGGGCTATGGTGGGTTTGTCTTTTTGGATGCAAAGAACGCGGATTTAGTCCGACATTACGAGGAAGCGCTAGGCGCTCAATTCTTGGGGATCGCGCACCCTTACCGTATGATTATCGACGAGGAAGCCGCCGCGAGGCTGCTTCGGATTTATACTTTTGACGAGGAGTGACCAAAATGTCTGAGCAAGAAATGGAAGCGATGAAAGCTTTAGATGAAGCTGCAGAGAAGCTGGCGGATACCTTTCGCCGTTCTTTGATTCGAAAACACACTACGATTACCGGAAGATCCTCGCCTACTGCCGTGAAAAGGGCATCGAGCGCTTGATCTGACGATCCGGGAACTTCATCAATTTATCATCGGGCAATAAGCGAAGAGAGACTTGCGGGTGCAGGCCTCTCTTTCTTTATGCCGTTTTTGAGGTGATCATTTGAAATGCCCATATAACCGAAAATCCGAGACGCATTATCAGCGCTGGGCGCAGAAGTACGATGAGGGTTCACAGTCTCCCGAAGGGGAGCCAAATAGATCAGTATATTTTTGAATTGGAGGATTGTTTGAAACAGGAGTGCGGCGCTTGGCAAAATGGCCGGTGCTGCTATGCGTCTGTTAATCTCCAAAACACTTAAAATTATGAATCTCGCTAACAGGGGCGACGCAGCTTTTGCGCCGTCCTTTTGTTATACAAAAATCCGCTGACCGCGGGCGTAAACGGCGGAGCGGTGCGGGATGCGACCCCGTAAAAAGCGTAGCCGCAGGAGGCATGCATGGAAAGAAAATTTTTGGAATCCCTTGGGATAGAAAAAGAGGCCATTGATAAAATCATGGCTGAAAACGGCAAAGACATTGAGGCGCAGAAAGCCCTCACCGCCGCTGAAACGCAAAAAGTGACGGCGGCAAACAACACCATCAAGCAGCTGCAGGACGCCGTCAAGAAATTCGACGGTGTTGACGTTGAAAAGCTCAAAGGTGATCTTGCCGCGCTCCAGCAGAAGTACAACGCCGACACCGCGAAGCTACGGCTAGACAATGCGCTGGATGTTGCTATCATCGGCGCGAAGGGCCGTAGCACAAAGGCAGTCAAGGCCTTTTTGGACTACGGCAAGCTGAAGCTGAAGGACGACGGCACGATTGACGGGCTGGATCTCGAAGCTTTGAAAAAGAGTGAGCCGTATCTTTTCGAGGCCGTCAAAACCAACATTATAGGGGGCGGAGATCCAGGCGCGGAAACGAGCCGCCGGAGGAGGGAGAACCGCCCAAGGATTACGCCGGTTACAAAAAATGGCGTGAGAAACATCAGTAGTAAAGGAGTATGATTTATGCCCAACAAATTTTTGACCCCTGACATCATTGCAAACGAAGCGCTAATGGTCCTTGAGAACAATACAGTAATGGCCGGTCTCGTCCATCGGGATTACTCTAAGGAGTTTAATCGCGTGGGAGATACCATTACCATTCGCAAGCCCGCAAAGTTCATTGCTAAGAACTTTGTTGGCGAAACGTCCGAACAGAGCGCCACTGAAGGCAGCACGACTGTTACGCTCGACCATTTCCGCGACGTAACCGTCCCTGTCACCTCCAAGGAGCTTACGCTTGATATCAAGGATTTTTCCGCCCAGATTGTAACGCCCGCCATGCAGGCGATCTCTCAGGCGGTCGACAGCGATATCATCGCCGAGGGAATCCGAAGCGCAGGCCGTACCGTGGCAGGAACTGCGGACGCAACTGATCTGAAGGATCTCGCTAATATCGCCAAAGGGTTCGATCTTGCGGCGGTGCCTGTTGCAAATCGACGTCTGGTACTTCATCCGACGCACAAATACCGCTACCTGACCACGGATAACCTTACGAAAGTTGCGTATGCGGGAACTGGAGACGCGCTGCGCAATGCAGAGCTCGGGCAGATTTACGGCCTCGACACCTACATGAGTCAGAATGCGCCGGATACGCTTGCCGAGAAATCCGGTACGGCGACAGCTGCAAAGATCACCTGCACGGCCGGAGCGGAGACAGTTGCGCTGTCCGGCGTCACTGCGGCGGCAGGCACTATCAAAAAAGGTGATGGATTTATCCTGGATGGATATCTTTATCGCTTTGCGGAGGATAAGACAGCAGCCTCCGGGGCGGTTGAAAGTATTGCTATCGACCAGCCAATCCACAAGGCTGTAGCAGAGGCGGAGGATATCTACCTCATTCATACGACGCATTCTCTGGCTTTCCACCGCAACGGCCTGGCATTGGTTACGCGGCAGCTGGAGCTTCCGATGGGAGCATCCAAAGCCTCCATTGCATCTGCGGACGGCTTTGCAGTTCGCGTTGTATTTGATTACGATTCCACCCATAAGAAGGATACAGTCAGCTTCGATGTTTTGTACGGCGTGAAGACGCTCAACTCGAGCATGACTACAAGGCTGGTGGGGTAATGGACGAACTGCATGAGCGCATGCTGGAGGATTTATATACCTGATTGGATTCGAAAACGCTGGAAGGGAGGAGCTTTGCTTTTTCCTGCGGTCTGCCGAGGAAAAGGCGCTTCGGTTTACCCGGCAACAGGAATTGATCGGCGGCATGCCCACCATCGTTGTGGAAATTGCTGCCGACCGGTTCCGCCGGCAAGGTGTCGGCACCGCAGAGGCCGCGCAGCGCGTTTCTAGCCTGTCCGACAACGGCCAATCCGTGAGCTTCCAGGCCTACGCGGCGGAAAGCGTCCCCTCTTCTGGTTTAACAGAAAGCGAAATGCAGGCGCTGTGCGCTACAGAAGCTGTGGTAGTATGATAATCCCCGATAAGTTCAAAGACATGCAGGCAAGAGTGTTCCAGGATAAAACCGTCGAACACTTCTTGCCCATTTCTTCGTCCGGCTCGCTTGGAACGCCCACATCCCAGCCGGCCGATGCACCCTCTGGAAGATACCAGGTCAACTTTATGCTTGTAACAGACGACCTGAAAGCTCAGGAGTGGGGCCTCAGCATCAACCGGGATGCAGTGATGACGGCATCCTTCCCGCCGCCGGTCGAGGAAGGACATTTCATTCGGCGCAACGGACAATTTTACCGTGTGGCCGGCGTGCAGCCGTTCGACGCATACACCCGATATCTGCTAAAGGCGGTGGATATATGAGCGTGGAAATTAAGGGCCTTGACAGCTGCGTAGGAAATTACAATCGCTGGGCGGTGAGCTGGAGCAGGCGACGGAAAAAGGCGTGGAGAAGGCCACGAAGACCGTGCAGACGGCCGCAAAGCTGCTCTGCCCGGTTGACACTGGTTATCTGCGCGAGAGCATCCAGACAAATTTTGCGTGGCAGCCCTCAGGTGAATACGTCGGTACAGTCGGAACGATCGTGGAATACGCCCCGTATGTCGAATTCGGCACAGGGCAGATGGGCGCTGCGTCTCCGTCCCCACCGAAGGCACCCCTTAGTTTGGGTTATCGTGAGGACTGGAAAGGCCAGTTTGCGCAGCCATACCTGTATCCAGCACTGATCAATAATCGCGACCGCATCGTAAAACATCTGGAGATTGAACTCCGCAAAGGCATCCGGGAGGCAATGAAATGATTGACATGGAACAAACCGTATATGATATCTTGATCGTGGCGCTGCCGGAATGAAATGGTCCGTGGGCTTCCCGCAGGACTTCCGCGCGTTGGGCGACGGTCTGGGCAGCATCAAGCAGGCGGATAACTCTGTGCGCACGTCGACCTCCTCCGGCGTTGACCGTATCTCCAATGTGGCTGTGCAGGTGCAGACCTGGACTTCCATGCCAGAGCGGCGCAACGAGCTTGACCGGGCGATCGATACGGCGCTCGCTACCCTTGGCTTACCCCGCAGCACTTTAAACCACCTGGAGGAGATACTGCCGGGAGAAATCCCTGCATACCGTTCCGTTCTGCTGTACAGCGGTGCGTATGACAATGTGACAAAACAATTTTACATCAAATAAAACAAAAGTCAGGTCCTGCATGGGCCTGAGGATTGAAATTACATCAGATAATTAGATAAGGAGCTGATTTTATGGATGGGCTTTCTACCATCGGCACAATTTTAAAAATGGGCGCACAATCTTCATCCTGACCGAGGTGCCTGATCTTCAGGATTTCCCCGATTTGATGGGTGCGCCAGATAAGATCGAGACCACGACCATGAAAAATACGTCCCGCACTTATATTCCCGGCCTGAAGGACCCCGGAGATATGGCGTTCAACTTTTTGTATTCCGGCATGGGGGCGAGTTCGAATTACGCCATCCTGAAGACCGCACAGGATTCCGGCGCTACACAGTATTTCCAGCTGGAGTTCCCGGACAAATCCGGCTTTGCGTGGCAGGGTAAAGTGACGCTATCTGTGCCCGGCAAGGGCATCGGTGAAGCGTTGCAGTTCACGGCGAATATCACGCCGACAAGCGAGATAACGGAAATTGAAACCGAATAAGGAGGTCATGAAACATGGCGGCATTCTACATCCTGGCTGTTGACGACCGGGAATATAAACTCAAACTCACCACCGCATCCAAAATCGAAGCGGAGAAGCGCCTCGGCTTCTCGCTATTGGAGGCTCCAGAGAACATCACACGGGCGGAAACCTTCGCGGTCATCCTCTGGGCGGCCCTCCAGAAATATCACAGGACGATGACCCTGCCGAAGGTCTATGATCTCATCGACGAGATGGAGGACAATGGCTGCACGATCAGCGAGAAGGCCGATCTGCTCTTGGAGGTCATGAAGGTCAGCGGTTTTTTTTCGCAGGAGGATCTGCAAGAGATGGAAAAGAAGCAGGAGACGGAATAACCTACCGAACTGTAACGGAACTGATAGAAACCCTGTATCCGCAAGCGCTGGATGCAGGGCTTGCCCCAAATGATTTTTGGGAGATGAGCATCGGCGAGGTTGAGCAGGTCATAGCCACCCGGCTCAAACACCAGCAGGAGCAGACGAAGTCGCAGGCTACGATGCTTTGGAAGCTCGGCAATCTGATCGCATTTGCTGCACATGATCCGAAGCATTACCCGCCCCTGCATGAAGCTTTTCCCGGCTTGTTCCAGCCACCGCAGGAGCAGCAGACGGATTGGCGTGTGATGAAAGCCGTATGACGGCTTACAGTGCCGTGAAAACGCAAAAATGAGGGGCGGTGAAAGTCATTGACCGTTGAGGAATTACAGGTCGTGATCTCCGTCAAGATGGAGAAGATCGACGCAAAGATCAATAGCCTGATGAAAAAATGCAATAGCCTCGGCACGAACGCATCGAAAGCCGGAAAAGGCACAGATAAGCTGTCCGACGCCTGCACGAAGCTCAAGGATCGGGCGGAGCCGGTAGTGCAGGTACGCACAAGCTCTCCGGTGCCTTGAAAGCCCTGAAAACCGGTGCGGCTGTTGCTGCAATCACGGCCGTCGCGAAGGCCGTGAAGAAGCTAACGGACTCTTATGCGGAAACGCAGGCGGCGCAGGTCGGCCTGGAAAGCATCCTTGCAGCCCAGGGGAAGGACGTATCGCAGGCAAAAGCTTGGTTGCAGGAATACACAAAGGATGGCCTAATCCCCCTGGCAGACGCCTACACGGCCTATAAGAACCTATCCTCCGCCGGGTACGCGGACGACCAGACGCAGAGTGTCCTGCAAAACCTAAAGGATTCTGCGGCGTTCGCCCGGCAGGGGTCGCTCACGATGGGCGAAGCGGTCAAGTCCGCGACGGAAGGCATCAAGAACGAGAACAGTATCCTGGTTGATAATGCTGGCGTTACAAAGAACCTCTCCGTCATCTGGGAAGAATATGCTGCGTCCATTGGGAAGGGCGTGGGGACCTCACAGCGGCCGAAAAACGCCTTGCCACGGTAGAAGGTCTCATGCGGGAAACCGCGTTCCAGACCGGCGACGCGGCCCGTTATGCCTCAACTTTCGCCGGCGCGCAGGCGGCGCTGAAAGCGCAGACAAAACAGCTCTCCAGTGCCTTGGCTCAATTTTCGCCCCGGCGCTGCATGCGGCGTTGCCGTACCTGACCGCACTGGCTGAAAAAATGACCGTGCTTGCCACACGCGCAGGGCAGGTCATGGCCGTGCTGTTCGGGATCAAACCAACGCCCATCAAGCAGCTCTCCGCGAGCACGCAGGCGGCTTCTGCGGGGCTTGAGAAGGCCACAAAGAAGGCAAAAGAACTGAAAGGCCAGCTCCTCGGCATCGACGAACTGAACGTCATCGAGAAGGCCGACACAGGTGACAGCAGCGGCAGCGATACCGCGGGGAACACCGGCGGTATGAACGTGGGAAGCCCGATCAATAGTGCCCTCTCCAATGCGGATAATGTGATTGATCCGAGAATTACGGCAAGGAAGGAAGAGATCAGGGAGAAGCTGCGTGAGGTCAAAGACTTGATCCAAACCTATAGCCCGGCCATCAAGGGCGTGGCGGCGGTTGGTGCCGCAGCGTTTGGTGCGGCCAAGATCAGCAAGTGGTTTGGGTTGGCCAAGGCAGCAGTGGGCAAATCGCCTTTACTATCCAAGGGCGTGAAGGCACTTGGAAAATCGTTGCTCTATGCAAAAACCTCGTTTGCCATAACCAGAAATCCTTAAAGGGGTTGGCGAATGGATTTAGCTCTCTGTGGAGTAGCTTCAAACATTTTATGGGTGGGCTGAATCCTATGGTGAAGATGGGTGTTGGCCTTGCAGCCCTTGGTGGTGAGGTTGTCGTTGTCAAAAACGCGGTCGAAGAGTATGCCCTGGGCAACCTGTCACTTAAAGATGCCCTGTTGCAAATCGGTCCTACGGCTGCGGCCGCGGGCGGTGTTATGTATGCAACATTTGGTCCTCCTGGCCTTGTAGTTGCTGCGGTGGCTGGACTTGATGCAGCATTACTTGGCGCATGCGAAGCGGAACAAGCACTTGCAACGGAGGCGGCGAAATCCATATTTTATAAAGATGATGCGGCGGCGGTCAACGTGTCCCTCGTAGCAGACGCATATAAGCGGGTAGCAGAAAACATGAGCGCATATACGACGGAAATACAGTCTAGCGCGGAAACTCGTGCACAGGCGGATGATCAGATTGAAGCCTCCACTAAGAAAATCGAAGGTTTATCCCTAAGTATACTAAATACAAAAGGCGACATCAGTGAAAGCGTTGCGGCAATGTCCGCAGAGTTTGAAACTTTGAAAAATTCAGTGAACACAAAATTGGATGCCGTTCAAACTATCCTTGTGACAACGTTCGTTAACACGCCAGAAGAGGTGCTCAAAAAGTTTGGCGTTACTGCTGATGAGCTAACAACCGAGGTAGTGGCAGCTGTGTCTGGTACCAAAAAAAATTTGTAGAAGCAGTCGAGACCTTGAAGAAGCGCTTGAAAATCTGCGGTCAAACCAAAGCAGCCAAGTTTTCAAAGACAAGTTTAAAAGCGCGTTTGATGAGGTAACTCGTTTGAGCGGCTACGGAAGTGAAAGCATTGATGAATTTCAAGGAAAGTTAAAAAAGTATGAAAATTATAACTTTGAAGGTCCTAAAGAGGCAGCCAATGCACTAAAGCAAATATCCGAATCTTATTCCAAAGCAATGACATCTTTTGACGAAATGGAAGAAGCTTCCTACCAATCCATCGAAGATTTGAAAGGCAAACTGCCTCCTGCGATGCGCGAGCTGATGAAGAGCATTGTTAGTGAAAGTGCGTCAGTGCAAAAAGAAGAACTCTCTAAACAGACTGCCGATCTGGTGCAAAGCATATATAACTCGGCGTACAAAAAAGCCGCAGAGGCGGCGAAACAAATTGACATTGGTTTCTTTACACGTATTATATCGGGCACAAAGGTTCCAATGGTAAATGCCTTTGAAGACATTCTAGATGAAATTGATCAAGAGATTGGTGTAAAGTTTCCGGAATTGTTCAAGCAGTGGGGCTATTCTTCTGCCGACGAATTCTCATCGGCTCTCGAAAGTAGTGCAAAAGCTGCACGCGATTCCATTTGGAAATCGAGTAAGGGAATTACGCAAAGTGCAGCTGACGGAATCAGCAGCGGCCAAAAGGAGCTTACAAAAGCAGTGAACAATAGTTTCACTAAAGTGACAGATCAGATTCAAAACTCCTTTTCTTACAACCGCTTCAACAAAATAGGAAGGGATGCCAGCAACGGCCTCACTGACGCTTTCCGAGATCTTTCTTTCCCCCGTATCAAAACCCCGCATTATGAACTGGATTACGACACGTGGGGCGCTGAGGGGGAAGCTTGGCGACAGATGGGCTTGCAGGGCCGCCCCTCGGTCAACGTCAAGTGGTACGCCAAAGGCGGCGTATTTACCGATCGCTCACTTATCGGCGTTGGCGAGTACCCAGGAGCAGCCAGCAACCCGGAGATCGCAACGCCGCAATCCATCATGCGCGACACGGTCGCCGGTGTACTCCAGTCCGACCGCAGCAATCAGTACGACGTGATCTACGCGCGGTTTACGCCGCTCTGACGGCGTTGGGGCCGGATTTATTCTCCCCCGAAGTGGTGGTTGATCTGGATGGTCGTAATCTAGGCCGTGGCAGCGCAAAGTACGTCAAGCAGGAGCTTATCCGCTCCGGCGAATGGTAAATAACAAAATCCTCCTGCCACAATAGCAGGGAGGAACGGATTATTTTTTATTCTTTGCAGTCCATTCACTCCATGAAATGCTCTCTATTAATTCGCTTTCCCCTGTCACGGGATTTTTAGCTCTGCGCATGTGCGGGGAATCATCCTTAGAGTAAGAGACCGTTCCACATCTACATCCGTGATGCAAAGGTGGAAAATTTTTTCCTATTTGTGCCTCAGATGTATAAAATATTTTCTTGTCCATTTCGCCACAAATTGGGCAGGTTTTCGCGTCCAAAGCGGCCAAAAAAGTATACTGTTCTATCCCATTTTGTTTATAAAAATATAACTCTCGATTGTTGCAGATTAGAATAAATGCATCATGAAAAAGATGCGGCAAAAATCCCCTTTCTTCATCAGTGAGCGGAATGCGCAGTGCTCGTTCTGCCAACGGGCCAAGGCGGGGAACGGTAGCACCGATAAGATAAGTGGTGACTAAGATGGCCTTCATTTGATATTCGTATTCGGATAAACCTGAAGGAAGTTCCAATCTTGAATTCATAAAGCAATATATTCCATACGATTCTTCTTCTCTTAATTCAGCATAGCCCCCTGAGTTCCCATATTCCTCAGATTCGCGTGGAATGCGTTGTTCTTCCCGGTATATCTCTACACGCTTATACGCATCTCCGATTCTTTTCCGGCAAATAAGATCAAAGCATTCATCCTCAAGGTTTCTTAGTTTCGATTCCTCTGCAATCGCATACGCATTTAGTGCCTCTTTTCCTTTCTCAGTAATTATATATACCCTATCGTTTAAAAAAGGGAAATCTTCTAAAAGCTCTTCCTTCCACACGTTATCCTGAATTCTTTCAATCAATTCGTTTTTCTTTCCCGACACTTTCAAATTGAACTTTTTTGATATTTCTTTTAGTTGCGGCATTTTCAGCAAAGAGAGATCATCCGCGAAGGAAACCTCTGTGAGCAGCTCTTCCCTCTTCAATTGAGCAATTACCCCCGGAAGATCGTCAGAGAACCTATTGATGATCCCAGTAAGCGGAGAGCTCGCGCTGCATCCCTTTGCTCTTTTCAAAACCTCCATTTTAACCGCCTCTGGCATAGCTTCTGGAGTTCCGTTGTCTTTTGTTTTTGTTATGATCTCCTGTGTTTCCCAATTCATAATTTTGGGGCCTGAAGGCTGAAAGAAGGAACCAGTTTGGTAGTTTTCGCAAACGTCGCACAGACCGTCTGCATTTACCTTTAAAAATAGACCTTTACGGCCACATTTTTTACATTTCAAGACAAAATCCCCCTCTCACATCACAAAATAAATGTAACACAAGAGGGGGATTTTGTAAAGATTTCAACCCACAGGCCCCATGTGGAGCCTGACAATCCAGGACGCTATGTACTGATGGGCAGCTTCATTTCAACCCACAGGCCCCTCGCGGAGCCTGACCCGTCCTCCAGCTGTTTGGTATAGACAACTACCGGATTTCAATCCACGCACCCGCGAGGGGTGCGACAGCAAACACAGCCAATCGCTTGCCTGTCTTTACTCCTTTATTACAGCATATTTTACAGGATTTTACAAGCATCCGACACATACAAAACGCGGAAACGGCAAAAAAATCTAAAAATCAGGTGCGAAACTCCTGGCAATTTCATGTTCGCTCAAGGTTCGCACCTGTTTTGAAATAATATTTACAAAACCTCTTGCCTTGTTACTAGTAACAGGAGGTGATAGATTGTCGCCAGAAAGCAGAGCCGAGTACATGAAAGAACGTCGCAAAACCATTGGACAATTTAGCGTCTCTATCCAAAGAGAGAGCTTGATGCGCTCACCAAAAAACTGGAGACACAGAATAAAACAAAAACCCAATGGCTGAACGAAAAAATTGATGAAGAACTCGGCAAATAAAGAGAACGCCCACCCTCCGACCAAGAAGCTGTGGACGTTCCAACGCACCAGACCGTAGTCTGATAAATCTATTATATCAGGCTACCTCTGGAATTTCAACGAAGTTCAGGAGGTATTTTTATGCTCAAAACGAGAATCAAAGAAATCCGGCAATCAAAAGGCATGTCGCTGCGTATGCTGGCCGATATCAGCGGCACCAGCAAAGAATCCATCATCAATCTGGAAACTGGCCGCACCGATCCGAAACTCAGCACCCTGCTGGCCGTTGCCGACGCTCTGCGCGTCCCGCTCGCGGAGCTGTTCGACGAGCCACAGCCAGCACAGCAGCCCGACCTGCCGCAGAAGCAATATGACGCGCTCGCATGGGCGTATGTAAAAATTGCAGAGAGGTGTATCGCATGAACGATATGGAATACGCGGAAACCCTTGCCGACATGCTGCGCAGTTTAGACGATTCCACGTTGCAAAAAGCAATTGACGTTTCGAGAAAGCGCTTGACGAAAGAAAGGAGCAGACAGCATGAACGAACTGAAAGTATTTGAGAAGAACGGACAACTTTTGACCGACAGCCGAGAAGTGGCAAAGATGATCGGTAAGGAACACTTTCATTTGATGAGAGATATTTCAAGCTATATGAAAGTCCTGAATGGCATTGAAACCGAGGATTCCGACGAATCCAAAATTGGATTCGTTAAAAACTCACGGCTGAAAATTAAGCCGTCAGATTTCTTCCTCGAAAGCACGTACCTGGACGGCAAAGGAGAAATCCGCCCCTGCTGCCTCCTCACCAAGAAAGGCTGCGACATGGTCGCAAACAAGCTCACCGGCCAAAAGGGTGTATTGTTCACCGCCGCCTATGTCACCGCCTTTGAACAGATGCGAGAGCGTATTAAAACCGGCAAAGCACTCCCAGACGACGAATCCCGCAAGCTCCGCGCCCGTGCAATGGCCTTGAATGCAGCCAACCGCTCCGCCCGGATGCTCATTGACGCTTACGACAGCGCCGGCATCCAGCCGAGCTACAAGGTGCTGGCCCTGACCGATCTTTACCGCAACGAGGGCCTCAAACTCCCTACGCCGCCGCTGGAGGTGGATGAGCTTACATACGACTTCACGGAAATGGCCGAAGCGCTTGGAATCCTGTCCGAAGCGTCCGGCAAGCCCCATGCGCAGGCCGTCGGCGCGATCGTCTCCACCCTCGCCATTCCGGAGCAGATGATCGTCCATGCACCTATGACCGCAACGGCCACGCAGCAGACTACGACCGCTACAAGGCCCCGGTGCTCGACATGGTGCGCAATTGGCTCGCAGAGCACGGCAACCTCGCCCGATCGCGGCGAAGGGTAAGAAGTATCGGGTGAAGTACGCCAGTTAAATTGTTGAAACCCTTGCATTCTCAGTATATGTACGGTATAATGTACATATACTGAGAGCAGGAGGCGAAGCAAATGACAAATACCAATATTACGAACCTGCGCAAGAATCTGTTTGAGTATATTGACCAGGCCATTACCTACAATGACGTCATCAATGTCAATACCAAAAAGGGAAATGCGGTCATCATGAGCGAAGAGGAATACAACGGCCTGATGGAAACGCTGCATATCGCGGCGGTTCCCGGACTGACAGAGGCCATCCTTGAAAGCTCGAAAGAGCCGCTTGACAGTATGGCAAATGCGGATGATTTGGAGTGGTAGGGATGTATGAGGTCAAGCTCTCAAAACGCGCGCAGAAGGATTTACAGAAGCTCAAGCAGAGCGGGTTATCCAAAAAGGCTAAGTCGCTGGTCGATATCCTGAAGGAAAACCCGTGGCAGAACCCGCCGCCCTATGAAAAGCTGGTGGCGATCTCAACGGATTTTATTCCCGCCGGATCAACGTCCAGCATCGTCTGGTGTACAAGGTCTATGAAGATGAAAAAGTGGTTGCGATCTACAGCATGTGGACGCACTACGAATAAGACACAACCGAATACCGAAAGCGTCTATCTCAACTGAGGTAGGCGCTTTTGCTATATCCAGAAAGGAGGTGATCCCCATCATCTACGCAATCGACGGCAAATCCTTCCCAAAGCCGCCCTCCACCTGTGAGCACACCGTCACGCAGGTTGTCACCAAGGCCAGCCGCACCGTGGGCAAGGGCGCGCTGCTCAACAAGGAGCTGCTTGCCGAGAAGGAGAAAATCAACTGCGTCTGGCTGTACATGACTGCGCGGGAATATGCGCAGCTCCGCCAGATGGGCGCAGGGAAAAATTTCTTCCGACTAAACTACTACGACGCGACCACCATGACGAAAAAGACCAAGGAGTTTTACGGCTCCGACGTCACCGCCACAGAGCTGAATGGCCTGGATCGAAACGATATCCCGCAAGGCTATCAAAATGTCAAATGGAACTTCATTGAAAGGTAGGTGATCCCCATGCTCACCGTCCCGCAAGAATACCACACTTATAGCGCCGCCTCTGAACGCCGCACAGACCTCATTGTCCGGCTCGATCCATTAAGCTGGCCGACGGACATCAACGCCCACGGCACCGCGCACAGCCTTTGTATGCCCATCCAATGGGACAAATCCCCGCCCCACCGTCTCTACGCCTCGGGCGAATATAACCGCACACCCCTCGACGGCCGTGCCCTCGTCAACGGCTGGGCCGGTCAGGTCTACGGCTATCTCTCCAACGCCCTGTCCGATCAGGACGGCCTGTTTGCCGCGGACACTGTCAAGCTCAGCTGTACCCGCAATGGCGGTGCGATCAGCGTTTTGACCATCTGCCTTGATCCCGCAGCCAATGAATACGCCGTAGACTTGACGTCAACATCGACGGTGCATCGTCCACGGAAATTTACCATCAAGAATGGCACATCCGCAACAATGACCAGCATTGTGTACATCACCGGTATCTGCGCCGCCTACGATACGGTTACGGTCATCGTCAGCAAGTGGAACCACCCAGTTT
>ENA-OQEN01000380-OQEN01000380.1-human-gut-metagenome-genome-assembly--contig:-NODE-380-length-19464-cov-5.807830_pt1 | contig 19464 bp, 25 predicted proteins | sample MGYA00242791_ERZ504627 | MGnify/ENA primary metagenome ERZ504627 (study PRJEB26092, sample SAMD00036316) | human gut metagenome | host: Homo sapiens | study: EMG produced TPA metagenomics assembly of... | reverse complement strand
ATATTTCCCTGAATCATTCGGCTATATTGGTGCATCTGCGGAATTTTTGGCATTTTTTGCATTTTTTAGTTGAAATCCTTCCGGGAATCCTGTATAATACTACATATCCTGTGAATGCCGGGGTGACCCGTTGTTCAGGCGCACGGCATATTGCGCACTTCTTTCAGCCGGACGCCACATATTAAAAGGAGGAAAACAAAAACATGAAAAAAGTTCTTGCGCTGATCCTGGCTCTGGTCATGGCTCTGTCTCTGGTTGCCTGCTCCAAGGGCGGCAACGACAAGCCCGACGACAACAAGACCCAGAAGGTCAAGGTGGGCTTCATCACCCTGCACGATGAAAACTCCACCTACGACCTCAACTTCATCAACGCCGCCAAGGAAGCCTGTAAGACCCTGGGCCTGGTGGAGAATGAAGATTACTTCATCAAGAAGAACGTCCCTGAAGGCCAGGAGTGCTACAACGCTGCCGCCGAGCTGGCTGAGCAGGGCTGCAACATCATCTTTGCCGATAGCTTTGGCCACGAGTCCTACATGATCGAGCCGCCAAGGAGTTCAAGAACGTCCAGTTCTGCCACTCCACCGGCGTCCGCGCCCACACCGAGGGCCTGGCCAACTACCACAATGCTTTCGCCTCCATCTATGAGGGCCGTTACCTGGCCGGTATCGCTGCCGGTCTGAAGCTCAACGAGATGATCGACTCCGGCAAGATCACCGCGGACAAGGCCAAGATGGGCTACGTTGGTGCCTTCACCTATGCCGAGGTTATCTCCGGCTACACCTCCTTCTTCCTGGGCGCTCGCTCCGTCTGCCCCACTGCCACCATGGAAGTGACCTTCACCGGCAGCTGGTACGATGAGACCGCCGAGAAGGAAGGCGCCGAGAAGCTGATCCAGAACGGCTGCGTTCTGATCAGCCAGCACGCTGACTCCATGGGCGCTCCCACCGCCTGCGAGAAGGCCGGCGTGCCCAACGTGTCCTACAACGGCTCCACCGTTTCCGTTGGCCCCAACACCTACATCATCTCCTCCCGCATTGACTGGGCTCCCTACTATGTCCACGCCATCCAGGCTGTCATCGACGGCAAGGATATCGAGGCTGACTGGACCGGCACCCTGGCCACCAAGTCCGTGGTTCTGGCTGACCTGAACACCAACGTGGCCGCCGACGGCACCCAGGCCGCCATTGACGAGGCCATGAAGAAGCTGGAGAGCGGCGAGCTGCACGTGTTTGACGTGTCCACCTTCACCGTCAGCGGCGAGAATGTCACCGCCGACATGAAGATCGACGCCGAGGGTCACCTGACCTCCTACATGGCCGACGTGGATAACGACGCCAACATGGAGCATGACACCGAGGTCGTCCACGATGGTTACTTTGCCGAGTCCGAGAAGCGTTCCGCTCCCTACTTCGACATTGCCATCGACGGCATCGTCCGCCTGGATGTGAACTTCGGCAACTAAGCCACCGTCTGCTCCGAAAAGTGCAAACAAAAGAGGCTGCCTCACCCGAGGCAGCCTCTTTTTCAGTCTGTCAAAAAAGCCTCGCAGAGTTCGCGGCCCGCAGGCCGCGAATAGTGTTCAATCCATTTTCACGGCGGCGCCCCCCAAGGGGACTTCCGTTGGGCGTGTACGTCGTGAAAAATACTTTGCGCGGAGAGAGTGTGTTTTCGCGCATTTTATGCGTGAAAACGCGCGGGTCGAAGCGGAATCTCTTTTGTCAAAGGGCGTTGCCCTTTTTTGACAAGCTGAAAAGAGGTTTCAATACCCCGCTCCCTGGGTGACGATCTTCGCCCACAGCACAGGGCCACGGCCCCGGTGGGGTCGATGCCCAGCTTTCGCTGCAAGGCCAGCACAGCGGCCTGGGTACCCCGGCCGAAAATGCCGTCCTCCGCCACGGCGGGAATATCCGGGTCCTGGGCCGCAATGCGATTCAGCTGCTGCTGCAAAAACAGTACCGTGTCGCCCCGGTCCCCCAGGACGATGAACCGCCCCGGATAAATCTCCCGGGCAAACTGCTGATAGTCCTCCGGCAGGTCCCCCAGCACGTCCTCATAGGCCCGCCGCAGGGCGTTCCAGGTGTCCCGGCCCACCACCCGTCGGCGGTCAGGCCCGCGTAGCTCTGGAAGGCGTACACGGCGTCCAGCATCTCCTGGTCAAAGACATCGCTGAGCCGGATGGGCGGCAGTTCCGGCAGGAAATACCCCAGAAAAGCCAGGAAAAACCGCACCGTCCGCACCGCCAGGCCGCTGTCCCCCAGCCGCAGGGCCTCGGTATACTGCCTCTGCACCTCGGAGATGGTCAGCCCCTCGCCGGACAGCTCCGACAGGCCCTTGACGCGTTATAGATCTGCTTGATCTTGTACCAGGTGGCCTTGCCCACGACGCCGTCCGGGGTCAGGTTGAAGATCTGCTGGAAGGACTTCACCGCCTCCTCCATGGGCACGTCGAACACCGTGGACGGCTCCGGGATCTCCGGAATGGCCGGATAGTTCCGGCGGATGCGGCTCAATTGCCGCTGGAGAAGCAGCACATCGTTGCCCACGTCCCCCCGGCGCAGAGGCCGCCCGGGATAGGAGGGCACGTTCCCCCTACCGGGGCGTTGAACACAATGCTGATGTCCCCTCCGTAGTAGTATTGTAGAATCTCATAGGGGTTCATGCCGTCCCGAGCCAGGTCCACACTGCCCCACTGAGACAGTCCCCCGCACTGGGTCCGCACTCCGTCGCAGAACTGGGCAAACAACGGCTCCACGCTGCCCTGCCGGACGATATAGTTGTTGAAGCTGTCGTCCACGATCTGGCTGATGTTCTCGAAAACGTCGCCGCCGTCCACATAGGCCTGGTCATACTGGGTGGTGCTGGTGATGTCATAGTCGTATCCCCGGGTGCGGTAATACTCGGTATACACCCGGTTCAGGGCATAGGAGATCTGGGCCAGGATGTTGGCCCGAATGGCGTTCTCCGGCCAGGTGGGGTAAATTTCGTGGGAGGCCACGTTCTTGATATAGGCGGCAAAGGGCACCTCCACGTTCCGTGCGTCGGACCCCGGCGGGCCCAGGTGTACGGTAATGGTCTCCGGGACCACAGGCGTTGCAGGCATCGCGCTCCCCCCCTTATATCACCGGCTCCAGCATCACCGGCAGAATGGATTCGATGCGGGCATACACCGTGGCCTCCCGGTCCTCCTGGGGCACGAACATGGGATGCCGCATCGACACCAGGTAGTCGGTGCCGCTGATGGACGCGGTGTCTGGCGCCTGGGACCAGGCAGCGGGCAGAGCCGGCAGGGCGATGCCCTGGACGATACCCGATTCATCGGTCAGCCCCCGGTAAAACGTGTGGGTCTGGCCCCCGAACCGCCGGTATACCTCCACCCTTGCCCCGGCCACCGGAAATGTTCCGCCGCCGGAGGCCACCTGCACCCGCAGGCTCCCCTGGTCGGGGTGGGCCTGCAAAAACGTGGACAGGGGCACATGCTGGGAAAAATCGGACATAGACATACATCCTTTCCTGAAAACTTCCCCTCAGTATATGCACCCCACGCATAAAATGCGCCCCGCAGGGCGCATTTTTTATGCAGTTGTTTAGTGCACCTGCAGGGGCGTTGCGGAGATCTCGCCGTCCTGCAGGGTGTGGAAGCAGCTCCGCCGATAGAGATGCTGTCCGGCGCGATGCTGCCGTCCGCCAGCCGCTGGTCCAGGGTCATGCCGTAATAGGCGTAGGCCGTGCCCTCCTTGAAGGTCAGCTCATAGGTGGCGTCGCAGAAATAGTTCTTCCCGTCGATGGTAATCATGTTCCATGCGTGACCCTCTCCGGTGTCGGTGCTGCCGGAAACCAGAGTGCTCTGGACGCCGATGCGGGTGAACAGCTGGGACAGGGCCCCGGCAAAGGTGATGCACACGCCCCGGTGGTCCACATACGCGTGGTACGGATTGCGGTAAGCACCGTTTTCCAGGGTGGCGTAGTCATAGGTCATCAGCGGCAGAAGGCGTGATACAGCTGCTGGGCCCGCAGGCGTCGGAGGCGGACACGTCCACCGCCGCCAGGATGCTGTTGGCCGCCGACGCAAAGTCCGAGATCATCCGGTCATGCTCCGCCTTGGTCTTGGTATAGCTCCAGTGAATGGTCTTGGTCTGGCTGTCGTACCCGGTAAGCATATCATATTCTCCGTCGGCATAGAACAGCGGGAACTCATAGAACATGATGGAGGTGAACAGGTCCGCATAGAACTTCTCCGGGCAGGGGCAGCTGGTCTTGTAGGACAGGAAGGCATCCACGAAGTCCATATAGAACGCCGTGTAGTCGTTGCCCACCTGCTCCAGGGTGTTCCGGGACAGGGAATAGAAGTTGTACACATACTTTCCGTTCCGGATCACCGGCTGCATCTTCTCCGGCAGGGGGATGGAGGGGTCGTAGTCGCCGGAAATGGTGGCCTCGGGATAGGTCAGCTCCGGCATGGCCCGGCCCACGTCCACGGTTTTGCCCACCTCGATGAGGCAGGGATAGAGATACAGGATCCCGGCCCCGCGATAGTTCTGCAGCATCCCCTGCACGGTGACGGTGCAGTCCCGGAAGTTCCCCAGGCTGTAGGCGTCCGTTTCAAACATACGGATGCCGGTCTGGTTGTCGAACACCTCCGGGCGATCCAGCAGCGCGGTCAGGGTCACGTTCACCGGCTGTTCCGTCTGGAGATACCAGCCGTCGGCGTCCTTGCGGACGATCCCCACCAGCACCGCCCCGGCCTCCGTCTCGATGGAGATGGGGTCCTTGCTGGTTTCTTCCTTCTTGGGCTCCTCCTGGGAGGGGGTCTCGCCGGGGTCCGTCCCGGGGTCCTGGCCGGGGTCGGTTTTCTTCGCGCACCCCGGCATCAGAAGAAGCACGCTGAGCACCAGGCACAGCAGCGCGGTCAGTTTCCGTTTCATTGGTTCAAACCACTCCTATTTTTCAGTCTGCTCCTGTTTTACTCCCTTTTTCCCCATTCGTCAAGGGATTTTTCCGGCTTATTCCAGAATCAGCCAGTTGTCCTGCCGCTCCGTGACGTAGCCCACTTGGCCGCGGCGGGGATGCTGTCCCGCAGCTCCCGCAGGCATGCCGCCGCGTCGGCGGGATCCACCGCCATCAGCAGGCCGCCGCTGGTCTGTGGGTCGTACAGCAGGTCCTGCATGGTACGGCTGACGTCTCCCCGGACGGTGACGCCCTTCTGGGCGAAATCCCGGTTCCGGTATGCCCCGGCAGGAATCAGGCCCATGGCCGCCAGGTCCCAGGCCTCCGGGTGGAAGGGGACGTTCCCGCTCTGGATATGGACGGTACAGCCGCTGCCCTGGGCCATCTCGAAGCTGTGGCCCAGCAGGGCGAAGCCCGTCACGTCGGTGCAGCTGTGGACCCGGTATTTCACCATAATGTCCCGGGCGGCACGGTTCAGGGTGGCCATCTGCCGGTAAATGCGGTCCATCACCGCCCCGCCGGCCAGCCCCGCCTTGGCGGCAGTGGTCAGCACGCCCACGCCCAGGGGCTTGGTCAGCAGCAGCACGTCCCCGGGCCGGGCCCCGCTGTTGGTAAGGATGCGCCGGGGGTCCACGAACCCGACACCGCCAGCCCATAAATGGCTCCGCCCCGTGGATGGTGTGGCCGCCGGTGATGATGGCCCCGGCCTCATAGGCCTTGTCATACCCGCCCCGCAGCAGCTCCTGCACCATGTCCTGGGTCATGGACTCCGGCAGGCACAGGATGTTCAGCGCCAGCTTGGGCTCCCCGCCCATGGCGTACACATCGCTGATGGCGTTGGCCGCGGCGATCTGTCCATACAGGAAGGGATCGTCCACAATAGGCGGGAAAAAGTCCGTGGTCTGCACCAGGGCCGTGTGCTCGTCCAGATAATACACGCTGGCGTCGTCGGACTTGTCATACCCCACCAGCAGCCGGGGGTCCGAATGGGTCCGGAACCCGTCCAGCAGCTTCGCCAGGTTCCGGCGCCTACCTTGGCTCCGCAGCCGGCACAGGCGGCCAGCTTCGTCAGCTTCACTTCTGTTTCCATGGTCATTCCTCCTATCCCAATAGCCGTCCCAGGCCCACAAATATACAGCCCAGGGCGAAAAACGCCGCCAGCACCGCCGCCACGCTGCGGCAGAACCTTTTGAGTCCCAGCTTTCCAGGTCCATAAACGGGTATGGATACAGCAGCCTGGTGTGGCCGATGGGCTTGCCCGTCCGGGCCCGCAGCATGGCATACGCAAAGTATGCCAGGGGCAGCACCAGCCACCACACGGCGGACAGCACCGTCAGCCCGGACTTATCGCCCCACAGCACCCACTGCATCACCACCAGCCACGGCGTTCCATAGTGGACGCACAGGTTCCCAAAGCTGCCGCCGAAGTCGGCAAAATTTTGCCCCCGTCGTCTGGCGTCCGGCACCAGCACAAAGTGATACACCAGGTGCGTTACACAGATGCACAAGGTCATGGCCAGGGCCACGGTGCTGCCGGTCAGCAGCCGCCGCACCCCGCCCGCCGGGACGATAGCCAGCGCCAGTTCGTATAAAAGCACCGCCAAATTGCTGAGATTCGTATAAAAACAGAACATCCCGGCCCGGATGTGCCCCGTTTGCAGCAGGTGGAGTGCAGCAGCAGCCCCAGAGCCCCCAGCAGGAAAATTCCCGCCGCGGAAAGACGCAGTCCCATGCTCACCCCTCCTCCGCCAGCTGCCGCAGCAGCCGGATCTCCGCCGCGTACCCCGGCAGGTCGTTGGGCGTTTCCAGCACCATGGGCAGGCCCCGCAGCGCCGGATGATTCACCACCCGCCGGATGGCCTCCAGGGGCATGGCGCCGCCCAGCAGCACGGCGTGCCGGTCCTTGTGGCTGCCGCAGGGGTTCAGACTGTTGTTCAGGTGTACTGCCCGCAGCCGGTCCAGGCCGATGACCCGGTCGAACTCCGTCAGCACGCCGTCCAGATCGCCGCAGATGTCGTACCCGGCGTCCCACACATGGCAGGTGTCCAGGCAAACCCCCACCGGCAGGGCCACCCGATCCATGATCTCCCGCAGCTCCCGGAATTGCCCGCCGAGCTCCGTGCCCTTCCCGGCCATGGTCTCCAGCAGCACCGTGGTCCGCTGCTCCGGCCGCAGCACGGCGTTGAGGGCCTGGGCGATCTGGCGGATACCCGTCTCCGTACCCTGGCCCGTGTGGCTGCCCGGGTGGAGATTGTAATAGTTCCCCGGCAGGTGCTCCAGCCGGTCCAGATCATCCGCCATGGTCTGAACGGCAAACTCCCGGGTCCGGGGCTCCTTGGAGCAGGGATTGATGGTATACGGCGCGTGGGCCACCAGCGGCCCGAAGCCGTGATCCGCCAGCAGCTGCCGCAGCGCCGCCGCATCGGCGGGGTCCATGGCCCTGGCCCGGCTGCCCCGGGGATTCCGGGTGAAAAACTGAAACGTATTGGCCCCCAGGGACAGCGCCGTCCGGCCCATAGCCAGAAAGCCCTCCGATGCAGACAGGTGGCATCCTGCGTACAGCATCCCGCCGCCCCCCTTCACAGCCGGAGGGCGGCGCAGTCCACCCTGCCGTCCTCCAGGGTGATGACGCCATAGGTCCGCCGGGGACTGGGCCCGATGCACCCGGGATTCATCACCCAAAAATCGCCGCTGCGGTCCACCAGCGGCTGGTGGGTGTGGCCGAACAGCAGGATATCCGCCCCGCACTCCCGGGCGGCGTACATGGCCGCCATGGGGCCGGACTTCACATGCCGGGTGTGGCCGTGCATCATCAGGATGCGGACGCCGCCCAGCTCCGTCAGCCGCTCCGGCTGGTCCGCGCTGCCATAGTCGCAGTTGCCGGGCACCCCCAGCAGCGGGATCCGGGGATACAGCCGCCCCAGCCGGTCCGCGTCCCGGGCGCAGTCCCCCAGATGGAGGATGGCCTGGGGCTGTACCAGCTCCACGCACTGCTGCATAGGGTCCACGCACCCGTGGGAATCGGATAAAACCAGTATACGCATAGCACATACCCTTTCAACGCTTGTTTTCCGTTATTTTACCACACCTTTCCGGGGATTTCCAGTCTCCCCCGTCTTTGCGGAAAACCGTTTTTCCGCTTCCGCAATTCAGAGAAAACGTTGACTTTCCCTCGCGAATATGTTATATATAATTTAACGGTATAATTGTAAAATAGTATGTTTTATGGAAAGAGCGCGTTTTATGCGTATCAAATCATTCAATTTTGCAGGTAATTCCGCCCATGGAGCCCGTGTAGTTTGGGCAAGGTGTACCCAAACGCTTTCCCCGGGCGCATAGACGGCTGCGCCGTATTCCGTCTGTGCGCCTGCCGCAGCCCATACGGTCAAAATCAGATCAGGAGGTAACGAGCATGAAAAAATTTCTATCCGCGCTTTTAGCGGCGGTCCTGCTGCTGTCTGCAACCGCCTGCGCGGCCCACGAGCCCGTTCTGCCCCCCAGCCGGTGGGGGAGGGAGAGGCCCAAGGAATGCTTCCCCACACCTACTCCCTGTCGGAGGCCTATGACGCCGCAGAGGTGGTGGCCCTTGTTACGGTGGGGGATTGGCTGGAGGAGGAGCTGATCACCGGGCGAACCTTTTTCCGGACAACGGTCCAAAAAGTGTACAAGGGGATATCCCCCATGAGTTTGTCCTGGCCCAGGAGGCTGCTCCACCTGGACCTACCGAAATTATCCCGTATTCACCTATGGCAATCAGCTGCTGCTGTTCTTGATCAAATACGACGTGTCCATGTACCGGGATACCTACGACCTGGTGGAGTATCCGGACGCCTATGAGCTGATAAACACGTATTCCACGGTGATGTATGTAACCCGGGACGACAGCGGCATGTCTTACGTTCTGGACGCCCTGGGCATGATGACCCAATGGAGTCAGATCAATCAGCCGCCGATTGCCCGGCCGTTGCGCACCCGGGGCAGGAGCAGCTTCTTCAGATCAGGGACAATCTGACAAAGCAGGACCGGTTCTGGCTGCCATTGCGCCCTCCCAGGCCGACCCGGACCGGCCGGTTGCGTCCTCCGGCGACCTCTATCGTCTGACCGACCTGGAGGACTATTTCGCGCGCCTGTCCGCCGGCTAAACGTAAAAAGGAGAATCACGAGCATGAAAAAATTTCTGTCCGCGCTTCTGGCGGCCCTGATGCTGCTGTCTGCAACCGCCTGCGCGGCCCACGAGCCCGTTCTGCCCCCCAGCCGGTGGGGGGAGATGCAGATCCGGTCCATGTTTGAGCGCTATTATTCCATTTCCGACGCCTTTCAGGCGGCAGACGCCGCGGCCCGTGTCACGGTGGGCGACTGGCAGGGAGAGGACCTGCACAACTGGGTCACGTTCTTCGACGCGGACGTTCAGGAGTCTTATAAAGGGGACCTTCCCCGGCACTTTACCCTGGTGCAGGGCGGCTGCTCAGAGGCATCCTCTCCCAACTACCCCTTGTTTATAAACGGAACCGAGTTGTTGGTTTTCCTGAAGGATTATGACGGCAGCGGGGAAAAATATCACCCCATCACCGATTACAACACGGTACTGTATGCCGTGTATGATGAAAACGGCCACCGGTATTTTCTGGATAGCTTCGGGACCATGAGCGCTCAGGATACTCTTACACCCGGCAGGACCACGCTGACCGCCCAGGAGCTGACGCAGCTGACGGCCCGCATCGCCCAGACGGATCCCGTTCTGTCGAACGCCGTGGTCCAGGCCAATCAGAACCAGGAAGCCGTGATCTACCGGCAGTCCGACCTGGAGGAGCTTTTCAAAAGCCTGTCCTGACATTGCAGCAGCCCGCCCGCCGGGGTTCCGGCAGGCGGTTTTTTATAGGTTAAAGGAGCCCGGCACGCGCCGGACTCCTCTTGTTTATTATCCCAGCGCCCAGGCCTTCACATCGCTGCCGTCGGGGTCGGCGATGCGCAGGCCCGCCGTTACGTCCACCCCGGGCGCAGCCGCCCGGATATCCGCCACGGAGGTCTCGATGCTGCTGCCGCTGGTGCAGAAGGGCCGGATGGTTTTCCCGGTCAGGTCATAGCTGTCCAGGAACGTGTTGATGATCCGTGGTGCGGTGCCCTGCCAGATGGGATAGCCCAGATAGATGGTGCCATACTGGGACAGGTCCAGCGGCTGGCCCGCGATCCGGGGCCGGGCCGCGGGGTCCTTTTGCTCCTGATTGGCCCGGCAGCTCTCGTCGTTGTAGTCCAGATCCTGGCTGGTATAGGGCTGCTCCGGCACCAGCTCGATCAGATCCGCCCCGGTCAAATCGCGGATGCGCTCTGCCGCCGTCCGGGTGTTGCCGGTGCAGGAGAAATAGATCACCGCCACCCGGGTACCGGCCCAGCCGCTGCCGGTACTGCCGGTGGTATTTCCGCCGTTTCCGGCATTTCCGGTACTGCCTGCACCGCCGGGCACACCGGTACTGCCGCCGGGATTTTCCGCCGGGCCGCTTCCCGGGTCCGTGGCCCCGGGGGTCACCGTGGGACTATCTCCGCCGGGGGCCACCTCCGTCTGCTTCTTTCCGCAGGCAAACAGGGCGCAGGCCATGCACAGGGCTAAAATCAGGGCAAAAACACGCTTCATGGGGCTTTTCCTCCTTATTTCCGTCTTTATTCTTCCTCCTGCTGCACCGCCGTGCCGCCCAGGCCGAAATCGTCGGCCACGGTGGCGCTGTCCCGGCGGAGCATGGTTTCCATGACCCGGATATCGCTGTCGATGTCCATGGCGTCGGCGCGGTACAGCTCATCCAGCTGCCGCTCAAAGCCCGCCACGATGCTGTCCATGGTGCTCTGGATTTTGGCCTTGGCCTGGTTGAGATTCTCGCCGCTGACCCCGGCCTCCTCAAACTCGGCGTAGGAATTCAGCAGCTTCTGGGTGGTGGGCAGATAGTAGTTCAGGAAGGTGCCGGCCTTGCCCTTTTTGGCGGGCTCCTTTTCGATGATGCGGAAAATCTTCCCCGCCACCTCCTCCAGCCGGTCGATCTTCTGGCTGAGGACAGGTCGGCAATGCGGTCGTTGGCCCGGCGGATCTCCCGCAGGATACCGGAATAGCCCTGCTCCGCCGGGGCCGGCTCCCGGACGGTCTGCCGCGGGGCAAAGTATGCCTCCGCCGCCTCCGGAGAGCGGAACAGCATGTCGCTGCTCAGATCCACATAGGCGTTCTTGCCCCAGAGGCCCTTTTCGATCATGATCTCCAGGTCCCTTTCCACCTTCCGCTGGGGGACCTCCGCCGTGTCGGCCAGCTTTTTCAGAGACACGGCGTCCTGCCCGTGGGCACAGGCCAGATATTTGCCGAAGCGGCGGGCCCGGCGGGTCATAGAGGCGCTGCCGATGACCAGTCCCAGGCCTCCGGCGGCCAGGCCCATGGTGGGAAACAGCTCCGCCAGCAGGCTCCAGCTCAGAACTCCGGCAGCGGCGCCAACGCCCTGCACCATAGACACCAGGCCTGCGAAAAGCAGCACCAGGCCCACAATTTTCATGGTATTGGCCCCTTTTGCGGAGTATTGGGGCGTTTTCGTCACCTTTTTGCGGGTGCTGGAGGCTGTCCCGGTACGAGGCCGGGACGGGGCGGGATTCTGCTGGGACAGGCCGGGATTCTGCCGGGACACGGACTTGCGCTTCGTGTCGCCGCCAAACAGCTTGGCCAGCAGCACAACAAGGCCCACCGGCCAGGCCACCGCGAATAAAATTGCGATAATGGCCCAGGAGCCAAAATCGTTGTCGTCCTTTTTTGGCGGACGGCGGGGCGGCTCCTGCCGGGTCTCCCCCTCCCGGTCGTCATAGGAATAGGCCATTACTTCTCTCCCTTCCGGCGGAGCTTGCGCTTGTTGCCGTGCTCATCCACCACATAGGTGTTATCCAGCTCCCGGGCCAGATTTCCCACCACGGAGTCGATGTATTCCCGGCGCAGGGCAAGCTGCTCCTGCTTCTCCTCCGGCGTCAGCCCTCCGCCGTTTTCGACTTGGCGGCCAGCTGGTTGATCCGGGCGATCTTCTTTTCATCCATCATCGGTTCCCCCTTACAGATAGCGCTTCAGGGTGATGAACACCCTGCCTTTTTTCGTTTGATTGCCGACCTCCTCCAGAACGCACTTGCCCAGACCCCGGAGGGTCAGGGTATCCCCCTGGGATACCGGGCGATCCGGCTTCTGGCAGTCGGTCCAGTTCACCTGGACCTTTCCGGAGGTCACGGCCTCGGCGGCCTTGCCCCGGCTGAGGGAAAAGCCCGATGCCAGCACGCTGTCCAGCCGCAGGGAGGACACCGTGTCCCGGATGTGCTTCACCTTTTCCTCCGGCGGGATCAGGTCCTCCAGAGGCAGGGACGCGGTGTGCAGCCGCACCCGGCCCGCAGCCGTCCACTCCGACAGCAGCAGCTCCGCCGCCGGTCCCGTGGCCAGTACGTCGGCCCAGCGGGGGGACACCAGAATGTCCCCCAATGTCTCCCGGGTGACGCCCAGGGCCATGAGACTGCCCAGAATGTCCCGGTGGGTCAGGGAATCCTCCTCATAAAACGAGGCCCGGACCACCCGGACGGCATCCTCCTCCGGGGCCTCCTGCCAGTCCGGCAGGAACCACAGCTGCCGCCGCTGGGCCCCGTCGTATCCACCCCAGAAGGTATATCCCTCCGAGACGGACAGGGCGTTCAGCAGCCGCTGGGCCGCCGCCTGCTCCGCCGGGGACAGAAAGCCCGTTCCCTGGGGCAGATTCCTCCGGCGGCACTGCTCATACTTGTCCCAGACCCGGCCCAGCAGCAGCCGCTCGTCGCCGTTTGCCGCAAGCCGGTCCAGCATTTCGCGTTTATCCATGGTATTCCCCCAGATTCTGGGTGTGGTACAGCCGGGCGTAGCTCCGCCCCGGGCCAACAGCTGGTCATGGGTCCCCTGCTCGGCAATGCAGCCGTCCTGGATCACCAGGATGCGGTGGGCGGCCCGGATGGTAGAGAGCCGGTGGGCGATGATCAGGGTGGTGCGGCCCCGGCTCAGCTCGTCGAAGGCATGCTGGATCCGGGATTCCGTGACACTGTCCAGGGCGGAGGTGGCCTCGTCCAGAATGAGGATGGGCGATTTTCAGAAAATCCGGGCAATGGCTACCCGCTGCTTCTGGCCCCCGGACAGCAGGGTGCCCCGCTCGCCCACATAGGTGTCGAACCCGTCGGGCATGGCGGCAATATCGTCGTACAGCTCCGCCCGGCGGGCGGCCTCCTCCACCTCCGCGTCGGAGCGTCGGGCTTACCGTAGCGGATGTTTTCCCGGATGGTGTCGGCAAACAGGAACACATCCTGCTGCACGATGCCGATGGACCGGCGCAGAGAGCGCTGGGTCAGGCAGCGCACGTCGTGGCCGTCCACGGACACGGTGCCGCTGTCGGGGTCATAAAACCGGGGAACCAGCTGGCACAGGGTGCTTTTGCCGCCGCCGGAGGGACCCACGATAGCCACCGTCTCCCCGGCCCGGACCGTCAGGTCCACCCCGTGGAGCACCTCGGGGCTGCCGTTGTCATAGGAGAAGGTCACATGGTCCAGGGCTACCTCTCCCCGGACGTCCGTCAGGTCCGCGGCGTCGGGTGCGTCCTGGATGGTGGGCTCCGTGGCCATCAGCTCAATAAACCGGTGAAGGCCCGCGAAGCCGTTGGAGAACATCTCGCAAAATTGGCCAGCTTTCGCACAGGGCTGATGAACGTGGTGATATACAGGCTGAAGGTGATCAGGTCGATATAGTTCAGCCGGTTCTTCATAATGAGCCAGCCGCCTGCGGCAATGACCGCCACGGACAGCAGGCTGATGAACAGCTCCATGCTGGCGTTGAAAAAGCCCATCTCCTTATGGAAGTTGCGCTTGGAGGTCTTGAACACCTCGTTGGCCCCGTCGAAGCGGCGCTGCTGCTCCGCCTCGTTGGCGAAGGCCTTGGTGGTGCGGACGCGGAGAGGCCGGACTCGATCTCGGCATTGATGGCGCCGGTCTTTTGCTTGGCGGCCCGGGACGCCTGGGACATCTGGCGGCGGCGGTACATAACCACCAGCAGGAACACGGGGATGATGCAGCACACCACCAGGCCAGCCGCCACTGGATGGAGAACATCACCGCCAGAGCGCCGATGATGGTGACCAGGGAGATGAACAGGTCCTCCGGCCCGTGGTGGGCCAGCTCCGTCAGCTCGAACAGGTCCGTGGTCAGGCGGCTCATCAGCTGGCCGGTGCGGTTTTTATCGTAAAAGTCGAAGCCCAGGTCCTGCATATGGGCAAACAGGTCCCGGCGGATATCGGCCTCCACCAGGATGCCGAAGGTGTGGCCCCAGTAGCCCACGATGAAGTAAAGCCCCGCCCGGAGGACAAAGGCCGCCACCACCAGGGCCATGACCGTGAAGAAAATGGAGAACTGCTTCTCCGGCAGCCAGTGGTACATGGCGGTGCGGGAGATCAGGGGAAAGGCCAGGTCGATGACGGCAATGAAGAAGGCGCAGGTGATATCCAGCAGGAACAGACCCCGGTGGGGGCGGAAGTAGGACAGGAAAATGCGCAGAGGTCTGCGGGTGCGGTAGTCTTGGGTGGTCATGATTTCTCTCTTTCTTGGGTAAAAATACGCATAGTAATCCAGTGTGTTGTTCTGTATAGTATAACACACCTGATTTCCTGGTGCAAGGCGTTCTTTTCCGGTATAACATCCTATTCAGACATACGCAAGCTGCCCCCCTCCGGTGCAAAAGCGCCGGAGGGGGGCAGTCCTATACTCTTGTCGCTATGGGATTCCGGATTTACCACTCCAGGTTCTTTCCGGTCTCCTTGTCGAAAACGTGGGCCACGTTGCCGCCGAAGATCATGTTGACCTCGCTGCCCATGGGGAAGTGGGCGGCGGCGCCGTTGGTGGGGACGATGACGATCACGTCCTTGCCCTCGGCAGTAACATGCAGATGCACGGAGGAGCCCATCATCTCGGACACGTCCACCGTACCCTTGACCCCGTCGGCGCACAGCATGATATGATCCGGGCGCACGCCCAGGGTCACGTCCTGCTCCGCCACGTTATGGGCGCCAGGCGCTGCTGCTTCTCCGGAGACAGCTCCACGGTAACGCAGCCCACAGTGACGGCGTACTTGCCGTCCCGGCGGGACAGCCTGGCGTCGAAGAAGTTCATCTGGGGCACGCCGATAAAGCCCGCCACGAACAGGTTCGCAGGGTGGTCGAACACCTCCTGGGGGGTGCCGATCTGCTGAATGAAGCCATCCTTCATGATGACAATGCGGTCGCCCAGGGTCATGGCCTCGGTCTGGTCATGGGTGACATAGATAAACGTGGTGTCGATGCGCTCCCGCAGCTTGATGATCTCGGCGCGCATCTGGTTGCGGAGCTTGGCGTCCAGGTTGGACAGAGGCTCATCCATCAGGAACACGGCGGGGTTGCGGACGATGGCGCGGCCGATGGCCACACGCTGCCGCTGGCCGCCGGACAGGGCCTTGGGCTTGCGGTCCAGATACTGGGTGATGTCCAGAATCTCTGCCGCCTGACGGACCGCTGGTCGATCTCGTCCTTGGGCAGCTTTTTCAGCTTCAGGGAGAAGGCCATGTTCTCGTACACGGTCATGTGGGGATACAGGGCGTAGCTCTGGAACACCATGGCGATGTCCCGGTCCTTGGGCTCCACGTCGTTCATCAGCTTGCCGCCGATGGTCAGCTCGCCGCCGGAGATGTCCTCCAGACCGGCGATCATCCGCAGGGTGGTGGACTTGCCGCAGCCGGAGGGGCCCACCAGCACGATGAACTCCTTGTCCGCAATGTGCAGGTTGAAATCCTGCACCGCCACCACGCCCTCGTCGGTGATCTGCAGATTGCCCTTTTTCTGGGGCTCGCCCTTTTTGGCCTTCTTGCTCTCCGCGTTGGGGTACACCTTCTTGAGGTTTTTCAGAATGACCTCTGCCATAATATACAGACTGTAACCGTTCTGCCTCCGCATGGAACGGTCTCGCGCCCGGCGAAGCCGCAGCGCCTTACGGCAGGTCTCCACACTGCCGCACCGCCAGTCTCAGCGGGACCTGGTTCCTCCTTTGTTTTTCCGCCGGGGGCCAAGAAAGTGGAGTGGCCGCCGCCGGTTGGAATAGGATATATTTATTTTACCACCCCTTGCCGCCCTTTGGCAACCGCCTTTGGTCAAAATTTTCCGCATTTCGCTGCCTTTATAGGAAAACTCTGCAAAAAACGCCGTCATCGCCCGTTCTTTTTTCTGTTATAAGAAATGATTATTGTATTTTCAGATTTTGTCTATTGTAAAAGGATGCGAATTATGTTAGGATACTGTGTGCCTGTCGGTGCACATATTATAGGCAAAGTGTTCTTCGTCCAAGGACAGGTAAATTATTTCAAAGGAGCGGGATAACATGCACAAAGCGTTCAAAGCCTGCACCGCTGTTCTGCTGGCCCTGGTTATGACGGTCAGCCTGGTCAGCGGCGCACTGGCAGTCGCCGTCCGCAATGATGACGACACCATCAGCTACGAGCCCTGGAGCAGGGTGTTTACTCCAAGGGCGGCTACACCATCGACAAGGTCTCCCACCCCACGCTGGGCGCCGGAGAGGTGGACGGTATCCTGACCGGCGACCTTCAGGACCGGGGCCAGAGCTACTCCTGGTCCATGGCCGAGGCCGGTGACTATGTCTACATCGGCACCTGCTATAACTCCACCTACTACATCTATCACAACAACGTCAAGACGTCCCTGGACGCCATGAAGAAGGCGGGCAAGCTGGACCAGAATGTGGACACCAGCCGGGCCGCGGCGGATTTTGTGAAGGTCATGTTCGGCACGGACACCTTCGATGAAACCCCCATGTCCCAGTGGACCCCCGTGATCATGGCTGTGAACCGCTACACCGGCGAGGCCCAGGTGATCTTCCGGGAGCGGGACATTCTCAAGGACTATCCCGATATCTATCCCGGCTATCCCCCTTATCTCAAGGGCGTGAACTATCTGTCCGGCTATCGCATGGCCTTTGAATTCAAGGGCAAGATCTATTTTGCCGGCATGGGCAGCCCCACGGCCACCCTCATCGAGGTGGACCCCGAAACCAATGAATGCCGCATCGCCTATCACAACACCAACTACACCCGGGGCGTGTCCAACGGTGTCCACGGCCTGCTGGTGTTCGATGACGAGATCTATATGTGCCTGGCCTCCGACAACTATGACGGCAAGGGTACCCCCGGCGGCATCATCGTGGCCAGCTCTGACCCCTCTGCGGGCCTGAGCTCCTGGCGCCGCGTGCCGATCAGGACGATTTTGACAACCTGCCTGCCGTGATGCATGTGGACGGCCTTAACGGCGGTGGTATCTGGGACATCATCGAGTATAACGGCTCCATGTATGTCACCATGGTCACCGATAAGTCCATCGACGGCCACATCAACAAGCAGGGCTTCGCCATGTATCGCGGCGACAAGCATGAGGACGGCAGCTTCACCTGGACCCAGGTCATCGGTGACCACGGCACCAGCGGCTACGACTTCGGCCTGGGCATCAACTACTCCATGAGCTGCAACATGTGGGTGTACAACGGCTATCTGTACCTGGGCACCTACAACGATCCCATGCTGGACCTGGCGGAGGTCCCCGCCTCCGGCAACTTCGAGCTGCTGTACAACGATCTGGACCATTCCATCTATCTGTACCGCATGGACGCCGACGGCAACTTCCAGCAGGTGGCCGGTAAGGACGACAACCCCTATTTTCCCGACGGCCCCATCGGCAACCTGGGCGCGGGTCTGGGCAACAACTCCAACCAGTATGTCTGGCGCTACGGCGAGCACAACGGTGAGCTGTACATCGGCACCTATGACACCTCCACTCTGACCTATCAGTCACCCAGATCACCGACGGTCAGGTGGCCAATATGGACTATGCCGACATCAGCGGCCGGGCCGATATGCTGAAGGACGCCGTGCTGGAGGTTCTGCAGCAGCACGACAACAAGTATCTGACCTGGTTCCTGGACAAGGTCCTGTTTACCAAGTATACCGCCCATCTGTATCAGATGCTGGCAGGCTTTGCCACGGATATGTCCGCCGACAAGAACCCCGTGCCCGGCTACCGGAACATGCTGGAGGAGTATGAGGCCTTCAAGCAGAAGGTGTTCGACCTGCTGGGCGTGAAGCTGGACAGCGCAGACTTTGCCCAGGAATACGCCCAGGTCACCGGCGTGGCTATGTGCAGCGCCGACACCCAGGGCCTGAAGGATGACCTGCAAAGCGCCGTGAAGGCCATCTTTGCCGCCCTGGACAAGGCTGTGTATGACGACACGATCCACAACTTTGTGTATTACTTCGGCTGCAACTACTATGCCCAGCAGAGCGAGAACGGCTTTGACCTGCTGGTGTCCAAGGACGGCGTGAATTTCGACGCCATCACCCGGGACGGCTTCGGCGACGGCTCCAACCACGGTCTGCGCACCATCTGCTCCACCGAGAACGGCGTGTATATGGGCACCGCCAATCCCTACTACGGCACCCAGCTGTGGCGCATGTACAGCGCCGAGGACAAGCCCCTGGTGAAGGAGCATACGCATCAGTGGTCCGATACCTGGTCCTCCGACGGCGAGAATCACTGGCATGACTGCCTGGCTGACGGCTGCACCGTCACCGACAACAGCCAGAAGGACGGCTTCAGCGCCCACGATTATGTGAACGGCGTGTGCTCTGTCTGCGGCTATCAGCAAACCGGCAGCGGCTCCGGCGGTGACGCCGGAGGAAACGGCCAGCCCAGTCAGCCCGGTCAGCCCGGTCAGGGCGGCGACTCCGGCAATACCGGCGGCAGCGGCAGCACCGGCGGCAGCGGCAATACCGGCGGCAGCGGCAATACCGGCAACAGCGGCAACAACGGCAATACCGGCAACAACGGCAATACCGGCAACAACGGTCCCAAGACCGGTGACAAGGGTGCGGCTCTGTGGTTCGCCCTGGCGGGTCTGTGCGGCTGCGGCCTGGTGGCCATGGCGGTTACTCCTCGCTATAAGGGCAAGCGCGTTGCCTAACCCAATTTTCCAATAAGCAAAGCCCCCGGTGTACGGCACCGGGGGCTTTGCGCTTGTCAAAAAGGATTTTTGACAAGCGCAAAAGCATTTTCAGAGCTTTTATAAAGGTTCTGAAATGCGGGCGCGATGCGCCGAGGGTTTTGCTTGTTTCAGACAGTTCTTCTTGACAGGTGCAAAAAGTCATCCATGTCAGGCAAAGTATTACACATTTTTCGTTCAAGCGCTTGATTCTTATCCCTATATCTGGTATGATATGCTGTAATACACGAATGGAGGACAGCGCATGCACGGTTTTTGGCGGGCCGCTCTGTACGCGGCGGCCTGGGCGTTCTGGCCCACCCGGTGGGACAGGCCCTGCCCCGCCGCTGGTTTGACCCCCATCAGGCCCCTACCGGTGCCGGGATTGGGAAAAGGGCGGACGGTATATAACAAGCTGCACATCCGCCGCTGGAAGGACCGTCTGCCG
>ENA-OQEN01000379-OQEN01000379.1-human-gut-metagenome-genome-assembly--contig:-NODE-379-length-19487-cov-4.800000_pt1 | contig 19487 bp, 23 predicted proteins | sample MGYA00242791_ERZ504627 | MGnify/ENA primary metagenome ERZ504627 (study PRJEB26092, sample SAMD00036316) | human gut metagenome | host: Homo sapiens | study: EMG produced TPA metagenomics assembly of... | reverse complement strand
GTCTCAATCCCTATGTCCGCGATGTTCTCGGGCTCATCGCCGCGCACTACAGGGAGCGCCTGAGTGTCGAGCAGACGGCCGATGCGCTCGGCATCTCCGCGAGCTACCTATCGCGCAAGCTCAAGGAAAAGACGGGCCATACCTTCAACTCGCTCGTGACGCGCTACCGCCTGCAGCAGAGCCTCGCGCTGCTGCGCGAAGGGCGGCTGCGCGTCTACGAGGTGGCCGAGCAGGTGGGCTTTGGCGACTACAAGAATTTCGCACAGGCCTTCCGCAAGTACCTCGCGATGACGCCCTCGCAGTTTATGCAGGGCCTGTGATGCATGAGCTAAACGACAAGAAAGAGAGAATCCCATGAAAGAGAAACCATATGAATCCTATACGATCATCAGTGACCTCGACGGCACGATCATCCCGCACGGAGGTTGCGTGTCGGAGGCGAACAAGCGGGCAATCGCTGCCTTCATCGAGGGCGGCGGCCACTTTGGCATCGCGACGGGGCGCACGCCGGAAGCAGCGGCGGGCTATCTCACGGACGTCGCCATCACGGCGCCGAGCATCTTCTTCAACGGCTCGATGCTCTACGACTGGCAGGCTGAGAAAGTGCTCGTGACGAAGCCACTGACAGCAGAGGCGCGCCGTACCTCTGGCCACGCTTTGCCGCAAGATGCCTTGAGCTCTTCCCAGAGGCCTGCATCGAGGTCTACACGCAGGAGGATTGCCACATCATCAGCGACCCGAAGAACGATGATCCGCGCCTGCCACATGAGCATTATCGCTACTGCCATAGCGACCTCGCGGAGGTGGCCGATGTCAGCAGGACGCCGTGGCTCAAGTTCTTCGCCTGTGCCGATCCTGCAGACCTGCGAGCACTCGAGCAGGAAGCAGAGGTGTTCGGCACGGCGGCCTGCTCGCATCACTTTTACTCGGAGGCGAATTACCACGAGTTTGTCGCCAAGGGCGTCTCGAAGGGCTCGATGCTCGCAGAGGTCCGCAAGCTGCCGGAATTCGCGGGGACCCGCATCATCGCATTAGGCGACTACCTCAACGACCGGGAGCTCTTAGAAGCCGCAGACATCGGCATCGCCTCGGGCAATGCGCACGAAGACCTCAAGGCCCTCGCCGATTTCACGGGCTGCCGCGCCGAAGAGGACCTGATCGCCTGGCTGCTCGCGCACTTCGCCGACATCACGGCCATTCATTCCACTCACTGAGGAAAAGAGACAACAAAAATCCGCTACCTGCTAACAGATGCGGATGGAAATAAAGGATAAAACCTCCTATAATCAGATTAAACGAACGAAAACAAGAAAATCTGATTTTGGGAGGTTTTTCTATGGGCATCTCTTTTGCGGCAGCGACTCAGCAATTTCATCTCTACAACGACAGGATCAGCTACGTCATGAAGGTCCTGCGCGACGGCCATCTCGGCCAGCTCTACTTTGGCGCGCGCCTGCCGGAAGACCGCGACTACGGGCATTTTGTCCACACGGATTACTACCGCCCGACGACGGCCTACGTCTTCGACAATGAGTACGGTTTCTCGCGCGAGCACCTGCGTCAGGAGTATCCCTCGTACGGCACGACGGATTTCCGCGAGGCGCGGTGGAGCTCGCGCAGCCGGACGGCAGCCACATCACGGACTTCTGCTACGTCTCACATGAGATCGTCGCGGGCAAGCCGAAGCTGCCGGGCCTGCCGGCCACGTATGTGGAGGCAGACGACGAGGCGGATACGCTCCTCGTGCGACTGCGCGACGAGAAGACGGGCGTCGAGCTCGTGCTCTCGTACACGATCTTCCGCGACTTCGACGCGATTGCCCGCAATGCTTGTTTTAGCAACAAGGGCAGCGAGACCGTGGCGCTCACGCGCGCGATGAGTCTCGCCATCGACCTCCCCGATGCGGACTACGACTTCGTGCAGTTCTCGGGCTGGTGGGGCCGCGAGCGCCAGAAGAGCGTCACGCACCTGCGCCCGGGCATCCAGTCCATCGGCAGCTGCGCGGCCAGTCGGGCCATGTCCACAACCCGTTCTTCATCCTCAAGCGCCCGCAGGCAGATGAGCAGCAGGGCGAGGCCATCGGTTTCTCACTCGTCTACAGCGGCAACTTCCTCGCGCAGGCGGAGGTCGACACCTTCGATGTTACGCGCGTGACGATGGGCATCCATCCGCAGGAGTTCCGTTGGCAGCTCGCGCCGTCGGATTCGTTCCAGACGCCGGAGGCCGTCATGGTCTGGTCGGACCACGGCCTCAACGGCATGAGCCAGAACTTCCACAAGCTCTACCGCACGCGCCTGGCGCGCGGCGTCTGGCGCGACAAAGTGCGCCCAATCCTCATCAACAACTGGGAGGCTACGTACTTCGACTTCGATGAGGAGAAGCTCGTGCGCATCGCCAAGACGGCACACGATGTCGGTGTCGAGCTCTTCGTCCTCGACGACGGCTGGTTCTCCACGCGCTGCGGCGAGACGAGCGGCCTCGGCGATTGGTGGCCGAATACCGACCGCCTGCCGAACGGCATCACGGGCCTCGCGGAGCGCATCAACGCGCTCGGCATGAAGTTCGGCCTCTGGGTCGAGCTCGAGATGGTCAACAAGGACAGCGAGCTCTACCGCGCGCACCCTGACTGGATCCTGCACACGGAGGGCCGCCATGCCTCGCATGGCCGCAAGCAGTATGTGCTCGACTTCTCGCGCCCGGAAGTCGTCGACTACATCCACGATTCCATCTACAAGGTCCTGAGCACGGCGAAAGTCGACTACATCAAGTGGACATGAACCGCAGCATCACGGAGTGCGGTTCGGCCGGCTGGGGCCCGGAGCATCAGGGCGAGATCTTCCATCGCTACATCCTCGCGTCTACAGCCTCTACGAGCGCTGACGCACGAATTCCCGAACATTCTGTTCGAGTCCTGCGCATCAGGCGGCGGCCGCTTCGATCCGGGCATGTTCTACTACGCGCCGCAGTGCTGGACGAGCGATGACTCCGACGGTGGCGAGCGCCTGCGCATCCAGTACGGCACGAGCTACGCTTACCCCGTTTCGTTCATGGCTCGCACGTCTCGATCGCGCCGAACCATCAGATCTTCCGCGAGACGAGCCTCAAGCTGCGCGGCGATGTCGCTTACTTCGGCACGTTCGGCTACGAGCTCGACCTCGGCAAGCTCTCGGCCAAGGAGCTCGATGAGGTCCGCGAGCAGATCCGCTTCATGAAGAAGTACGCAAGCTGATCCAGCAGGGGACGTTCTACCGCCTCAAGGACCGTTCACGGGCAACGTCGCGGCCTGGATGGTCGTCTCGGATGACCGCCGTCAGGCCATCGTCGCTACTACAAGATGCTCGCGCATCCCTGCACGCCGTACACGTGGATGAAGCTCGCCGGCCTCGATGATGCGGCTGCCTACAAGGTCCGCATCGATGACCATGAAGAGATGGGCGTGTTCACGGGCGCCGAGCTCATGCGCGCCGGCCTCGACACGACGGACTTCTCGGCTGGCGAGCAAAGCCACGAAGAGGGCAGGCATTGCACCGATTTCTGGTCGCGCCTGTTCGTCCTCGAAGCCGAATGACGAATGAGATTATTGTGATTGGAGAAAGAGGAGAAACGCAATGAAACGAGAGATGAGACAGAAGCTCATGTCTGTCGGTGGTGTCATGATCTGTGGCGCGAGTGTTGGCGTCTTCCAGAAGATCGCACTTGGCACAGACCCATTCACGTGCTTTGTCACGGGCATCGCCAATGTCTTCAGTTCGACGTACAGCACCTGGTACGTGATCTTGACGGGCCTCATGCTCGTGGGTGTCGCCGTGCTTCAGCGCCGCTACATCGGCTTTGCGACACTCATCAATCTGTTCTTGACGGGGGTGGCAGCCGATGCGATGCACGGCCTGCTGGACTTTTTGCTGCCGGATCCGACTTTCGGCATGCGCTGCCTGCTCATGGCATTCAATGTCTTGCTCATGAGCTCGGCGCCTCGCTTTACTATGTAGCAAATCTTGGTGTCTCGGCCTATGATGCTGTCGCCCTGATGGCATCGGAGTGCTACCATATCGCCTCGTTCCGCGTCTGCCGCGTTACGACCGATGTCTGCTGTGTGGCCGTCGGCTTCTTCCTCGCGGCGGATGTCGGCCTTGGCACGGTCATCACGGCCTTCTTCATGGGGCCTGTCGTGCAGTGGTTCACCGACCATCTGGCGCTGCCGCTGCTCAATGGCAGCACCCTGCGCAAACAGGCCATGCCGCGCGAAGCTTGAATCGTTCTCATCGCATAAAAAATCCTGACGATACGTAGGATTTTTGATTGGCTTGATATCTGTAGCCTGCAGGTAGGGGCTCTGTTGCAGACGGCGGTAGGCGGTGGGCGTCATGCCGACTTTGCGCAGGAAGGCGCGCTGGAAGGAGTCGCTCTTGGCGTAGCCGCACGAGTAGGCAATCGACTCGACGGAGAAGGTCGTCGTCTGGAGCAGGTGCTCGGCTTTTGTGAGGCGGCAGTTCTGGATGTACTCGTGGGGCGAGAGGTGCAGGTAGCGCTTGAAGAGTGTCGTCACATAGCTGCGGTTGAGGTTCATGTAGTCGGCCAGCTCCTGCACGGTGAACGGCTCCTCGAGATGGGTGCGGATGAAGTTCGTCATGTGCGAGATGTAGGTGTTGTTGTCGGCGGGCGGCAACAGGTCGCGCTGTGCCTCGGCGAGCACGGAGAGAAACTGCATCAGCAGGCCGAGGCGGTAATAGCGGCCTGAAAGCGTGAAGCTGTTGTGCGCGAGCATGTCCTGCACATAGGCGGCGAGCTTTGCGCCCTGTTCCTTGGCGCAGGTGTAGATGGGCTCTGCTTGGCTGAGCCTGAGCGAGGCGATGATCTCTGCGGCACGGCTGCCGTTGAAGGCCACCCAGATGTAGGTCCAGGGCTCCTTTGCATCGCTCTCGTACGTCGTCTGGTAGTCCGGCTCAATCAGGAAGCCCTGTCCCGCGTGCAGGTGGTACGTGTGCTGATTGGCCTGGAATGTTCCCTTGCCCGCGAGGATGAAGTGGATCAGGTGATAGGAGCGAACGGCCGGTCCGTAGCGATGGCCGGGCCCCGTGACCGAATGGCCGAATGTCGTCAGGAAGAGATCGCTCTCTCCCGCTGGGGGCACGTTGATCGACTGCATATCTTCCATATAAGATATCCTCCTGTTCTCATGATGAGTTTATTATATCATGTTTGTCCCATGTTCTGGCAGAGTGTCTTGGCGAGCGCTCTCATGATGCAGATAAAGCAAGAGGCCATCTGATACGGACAAACAGAATAAAATTTTCGCAAAATCCATTGACATTTATGGATTACAGTTGTATGATTGTAAACAATCTACCAAGAACTCATAACGGTATACAAAATGCTTGAAAGGGGACGAACTTATGCAGTTTTTAGAGAAACTCAGTAATTTCATATCGAAGTACATGGCGGTCTTCGTCATTCTCGTCGCTGCGATCGCTCTGTTCCAGCCGTGGACGTTCAAGTGGGCGGCGCCGAACATTGCGCTGCTGCTCGGCATCGTCATGTTTGGCATGGGCACGACGCTGCGCCTGCGCGATTTCCGCCTGGTCTTCCAGCGCCCGAAGGATGTCTTCGTCGGCGCCTGGCCCAGTTCACAATCATGCCGGGCCTTGCGTGGCTACTCGCCAAGGGCTTTGGCCTGCCGCCAGAGCTCGCCGCAGGCGTCATCCTCGTCGGCACCTGCCCGGGCGGCACATCGTCGAACGTCATGACGTATCTGGCGCGCGGCGATGTTGCACTGTCCGTCTCGATGACGATGACGACGACGATCCTCGCACCGGTCGTCACGCCGCTCCTGACCTGGTGGCTCGCGGTGCCTGGGTTGACATCTCCCTCTCGGCTATGATGATGTCGATCGTCAAGGTCGTCATCGTGCCGATCGTCGGCGGCATCCTCGTCAACTCGCTGTTCGGCAATGTCGTACAGAAGTACGTCAAGCTCCTGCCGCTGATCTCCGTCGTGGCCATCGTCCTGATTGTCGGCGGCGTCGTCGCCGTCAGCTCGCAGCGCATCATGGAGACGGGCGCACTGATCATGCTCGTCGTCATGCTCCACAACCTGCTCGGCTATGCGCTCGGCTTTGGCATCGCAAGGCGCTCCGCATGGATATCGCCAAGGTTAAGGCCATCTCCATCGAAGTCGGCATGCAGAACTCCGGCCTCGCTACTTCCCTCGCCATGATGCACTTTGGCGCAGCAGCAGCAATCCCGGGTGCCATTTTCAGTGTATGGCACAACATCTCGGGCTCGCTCGCCGCGAACTACCTCTCCAGCCGTATGACGAAGGAGAAGGAAGAAGAACCGGCAACGGAATCCTGATTATCACCATTTACCCCCCTATTATTGTAAAACCCATAAATTCACCGAAGTCAAAAGGAACTCCCATGACGCCGCAACTGCCACGCGCGCATGGGAGCTCTTTTTTTGCGGAAATGCATCATGTTATAATGAAAATAATGTGTGGAAAGAAGAAAGGGAAGGGAATCACGATGAAGAAACACATCTACATCCTCGCGACAGGCGGCACGATTGCCGGCAAAGCAGCATCAGAGGCGGCGACGACGGGTTACGAGGCGGGGGCCATCGGCATCGCGGACTTGCTCGCGGCCGTGCCGGAGGTCCGCCAGTATGCGGACGTAGAGGGGGAACAGATTGCCTCAATCGACAGCAAGGACATGACTTCAGCAATCTGGCTGCGGCTCGCCGCGCGCTGCAAGGAACTGCTCGCGCGCGCGGACGTCGACGGCGTCGTCATCACGCACGGCACGGACACGATGGAGGAGACGGCGTATTTCCTGCATCTGACGATCCACAGTGACAAGCCCATCGTGCTGACGGGAGCCATGCGCCCTGCGACGGCACTGAGTGCCGACGGCCCGATGAACCTCCTGCAGGCCGTGCGCGTCGCCGCCGCCGATGAGGCTGTCGGCCAAGTGTCCTCATCGTCCTCGATGGCACAATCGAGAGCGCCCGCGATGCCGTCAAGATGCACACGACAGCACTTGGCACTTTCCAGTCGCCCGAGGTCGGTGCGCTCGGCAGCGTGCACGACGGGGAGCCCGCCTTCTACCGGAGTCCCTTGCGGCGCCACACGACGCGCAGTGCATTCTCTATCGAAGACGTTACCAAACTGCCGCGCGTGGCCGTCCTCTACGCACATGCCGACGACGATGGCTTCCTCGTCGAAGCGGCCGTGCAGGCGGGCTGTCGGGGCATCGTCTACGCGGGCATGGGCAACGGCAGCATCCCCGCGCGCGCGGAGGTGGCACTCGCCAGGGCCGCTGCAGAGGGCGTTGCCATTGTGCGCAGCACGCGCAGCGCAGCGGGCCGCGTCACGCGCGCCGAGGCATCGTACGAGGCGAATGGCTTTATCGCGAGCGACACGCTGAATCCAGCGAAAGCGCGCGTGCTGCTGCAGCTCACCCTGCTGCAGACTGACGACACTGCGGCCATCCGCAAGATGTTCAAGATTTATTGATTGGATTGATACGATAGATAAGATAGATAGGAGCATGCATATGATTGATGAACACGAATGGCGCAGTGTCTTGCAGGTCGCCAAGGACGGGACCTTCTCGGCTGCGGCCAAGCACCTCTACATCTCGCAGCCGTCACTCTCGCAGTGCATCAAGAAGGTCGAGACGGAGCTCGGCGTGCGTTTGTTCGACCGAAGCCAGACGCCGCTCGCGCTGACGACAGCCGGCGAGATCTACGTGCGCCAGGCTAAGGAGATCCTGCGCATCCGTCAGGCGCTCGTGCAGGAGGTCGCCGATCTCTCCGAATTGCGCACGGGCAGCCTGACGATCGGCAGCTCGCGCACGCGTTCGGCTTGTTTCCTCATCGACCGCTCGTCGCCTTCCACCGCCAGTATCCGGGCATCCAGCTGGCCATCAAAGAGGCGCCCGTGCGGACGCTCGAGGAGTACGCCGCCGCAGGGACCGTCGACTTTGCGCTGCTCTATGACAGCTCGATGCGTGCGGACTTCGATTCGGTTGAGCTCTGCCGCGAGCGCACGATGCTGGCCCTGCCGAAGTCGCACCCGCTGGCCAGGGCTTATGCTGAAGACGATATGCAGGGCTTCCCGCGCATCTCATTTGCCGCGATGGACGGCGAGCCCTTCATCCGGCTGCAGCCGCGGCGGCAGATGGCGGAGGTCTATGACAAGCTCTGCAAGGTCTCTGGTGCCGAGCCACATGTGATCTTCGAGGCGAACAGCATCATCGAGGCGTCGGAGCTCTGCGCGGCCGGCCTCGGCGCGACGCTCGTGACCGACATGCTCGTGCAGAGCTGGCGCTGGAAGGAGCAGGCTTTCTTCTTTGAGCTCGAGGAAGAGGTGGAGGAGCGCCATCTGATGGCCGTCTACAGCCGGCAGCGCCAGCTCTCGCTCGCTGCGCAGCGCTTCATCGACTTCCTGCTGCACGACTGATGGACTGATGCCAAGCTGTGCCCTTCCCTATAGGTTTCTTGAATAAGGACTATAAGCAGAATGTATTTTCTCGATAGCTGTGTTTAATGTTAGAATAGGAATGTCCAATAAATACAAGGAATCATCCATCGTAAATCAGAATGAACAAGAGATATGCTCGTTGAGCATCTGATTATCAGCGGAATCGAAATCGGGAGGGGACAGCAATGTCAAGGGAAATTTCGCGTCGTACCTTCATCAAAGGCGCAGCGGCAGCCGGTGTCGTCCTGGCAGCGGGATCGTACTTCACCTGGAATGGCCGGAATATACCAGAAAAAGTCCAGCGCGGCGACGTCACGTACGACGTACTGATCATCGGCAGCGGCGGTGCCGGCATGCGCGCCGCACTCGCAGCTGCGGAGAACAAGGACCTCAAGGTCGCCGTGCTGACGAAGCTCGTGCCGACGCGCTCAGCATCGACGATGGCGCAGGGCGGCATGAACGGCGTCACGGGCGTCACGGATCCGAACGACAGTTTTGAGTCGCATGCCTTCGATACGATCAAGGGCGGCGACTACCTCTGCGATCAGGATGCTGTCGAGTACTTCGTCGAGCGCGCTGGCAAGAACATCTACGAGATGGACTACATGGGCTATCCCTACAACCGTCAGGCTGACGGCCACTTCCACCAGCGCAAGATGGGCGGCCATGCCCATGCGCGCGCTGCTTACTTCGAGGATCGCGCCGGCCACGCGATGGTCCACACGCTCTTCGAGCAGTGCCTCGCGCACGACATCGACTTCATCTCCGAGTGCCAGATGCTCGAGATCTCGATGGCAGGCGAGAAGAAGGACAAGCTTGCGGGCGTCATCGCCATGGACATGCGCAGCGGCAACGTCATCGGCATCCCGGCAAAGACAATCATCATCGCGACGGGCGGCTACGGCCGCGCCTACTGGGTCCGTACGTCGAACCCCTACAGCTCGACGGGCGACGGCATCGTCGCCGGCATGAACGTCGGCATTCCGTTCAAGGACCCCGAGATGGTCCAGTTCCATCCGACTGGACTCGCCGTCAACGGCGTCCTGCTCTCCGAGTCGAGCCGCGCCGAGGGCGCACTGCTCATCAACAAGGACGGCGAGCGCTTCATGCAGAAGTACGCGCCAGAGAAGATGGAGCTCGCGACGCGCGATATCGTCGCCCGCGCCATCGCGACGGAGATCGAGCAGGGCCGCGGCATCGGCGAGGGCATTACCGCGGGCGTCTACCTCGACTTCACGAAGATCCCGCCCGAGCGCATCCACGAGCGCCTCGGCCAGGTGGCCGACCTCTCACTGCGTTTCGCCGGTGTCGACATCACGAAGGAACCCGTCCTCATCAGTCCGACCTGCCACTACTCGATGGGCGGCCTCGAGATGGCGGACTTCCATACGGGCGAGACGCGCGTGCCGGGTATCTACACGGCCGGCGAGTGCAGCTGCGTCTCGGTCCACGCGCCAACCGCCTCGGTGCGAACTCCCTCTCGGAGGTCCTCGTCTTCGGCCATACGGCCGGCGACGGTGCGGCGGCCTACGCCAAGGAGCACCAGTACGAGGGCAGCCAGGACCAGCTGACGAAAGATAGCAAGAAGTGGCTCGACTCCTTCGAGGAGGTCACTTCGCGCCCGCACGACGGCAACCGCACGGTGCCGGAGATCCGCGACGACATGGTCAAGACGATGTGGTTCAAGGCTGGCGTCTTCCGCAATGGCCCGGACCTCGAGGCGGCTGCCAAGGAGCTCTCGGTCCTTGAGGACCAGTACAAGAACTGCTACGTCGGCGATACGTCGCACGTCTACAACACGGCCTACGAGCAGTACGTCGAGCTCGGCAACCTCTTGCAGATCTCGCAGGCCATCGTCCAGGGCGCCATTGCCCGCAAGGAGAGCCGCGGTGCGCACACGCGCCGCGATTACCCGAAGCGCGATGACCAGAACTTCCTCAAGCACACGCTCGTCTTCAAGGAGGACGGCAAGTACCGCTTCGAATACAAGGATGTCGTCGTCACGAAATATGAGCCGAAGGAAAGGAAGTATTGATCATGGCTACACTGAGAATCCATCGCTTCGTAGAAGGGCGCAAGTGGGTGCAGGACTACAAGGTTGAGGTCACGAAGGGCATGACGGTCCTCGAGGCCTGATCAGCATCAAGGAGCATCAGGACCCTTCGCTTTCCTTCACTTGCTCCTGCCGCTCGAGCATCTGCGGCGCCTGCGCCGTGCGCGTCAACGGCAACGCTGAGCTCTCGTGCGAGAAGCTCGTCTCCGACCTCATCGCGCGCTACCAGACCGAGACCTTGACAATCGAGCCGCTCGGCAACTTCCGCGTCATCCGCGACCTCATCGTCGACTGGGACCCGAAGTACGCGCGCATCAAGAAGGTCAAGCCCGTCGTGCACCCGAAGGACGAGTTCAGCGCGGAGGATGCTGCCGCCAGTCGCCGGCTGACTTTGACAAATACAAGAAATACGCCGGCTGCATCCTCTGCGGCTCGTGCGTCTCGGAATGCAACAAGAACACGCTGAACCAGAAGGACTTCCTCGACCCGTTCGCCTTCGTCAAGGCAGAGCGCATCACGGCGGACTCGCGCGACAAGGACCCCGAAGAGCACCTCAAAGCCGTCCTCGACGCCGGCCTCTGGCGCTGCTTCAACTGCCAGGAGTGCACGGCGAAGTGCCCGAAGCACCTCGACCCGGCCGGCGCCATCGAGAAGCTCAAGGCCGCGACCTTCAAGTACCACCTCGACGACAATGTCGGCGCGCGCCATGCGAAGGCCATCTACGATGACATCCAGGAGTCGGGCACACTCGACGAGTCGAAGCTCAACATCAAGTCGGAGGGCTTCTTCCTGGCCGGCCTGCGCGCTCCGATGGCCCTGCGCCTCATGCGCGTCGGCAAGATGAATCCCTTGGAGTCGCACCCGGTCAATCCGGAAGTCAAGACCGTTGCTGCCATCGTCAAAGCGGCAGAGAAAGAGGAGGAGTAAGCGATGAAATTTGCATTTTTCCCGGGCTGTGTCCTCAAGGGGGCCGCAGCCGAAGCCTATACCTCCATGCAGAAGGTATGTGATGCGCTCGGCATCGAGCTCGAGGAGATCCCGAACTGGACCTGCTGCGGCGCCTCGCATGCGCAGGGCGTCAACGACCTCGCGGCGCTCGCCGTCAATGCCCGCAACATCTCGATCGCCGAGAACATGGGCCTGCCAATCCTGACGGTCTGCAACACCTGCACGCTGCAGCTGCGCACGGCCAAGTACCGCCTCGACCACGACAAGGACCTCCGGGACAAGGTCAACGCCATCCTCAAGGAGGCGGGTCATCCGTACGAGTACAAGGGCACGAGCGAGATCACGCATTTCCTCTGGGTCCTCGACGATCATCCGGAGCTCTTCGAGGGCAAGGTCACGGACGCCCTGCAGGGCACGAAGATCGCTGCCTATTACGGCTGCCACATCCTGCGCCCGCAGGACATCATGCACCATGAGGACGGCAAGTACTGAGTCCCTCGAGCGTCTCGTCCGCCGCCTTGGCGGCACGCCGGTCTGGTTCGACGCGCACCGCAAGTGCTGCGGCTTCCATGCACAGCTCGCCGCTGAGCACGACGTGCTGACGGTGACGGGCCAGATCGTCGACAGCGCCGGCCGCGCCGGTGCCGACCTCATCGTCACGCCGTGCCCGCTCTGCCAGATGCAGCTCGACATGTACGAGCCGGAGGGACGCGACGCCGTCCAGTCGTCCGTCGAGATCCCCATCCTGCACCTGCAGCAGCTCATCGGCCTCGCGCTCGGCATGAGCAAGAAGGACGTCGGCTTCGACCGCCACGTCTCGGCTCAGGAAAAGCTCAAGATTGGCTGAAGCACATAAGACAACGTCACACATCATACACATACCGAAATACGCAAAAAGGCATGCCCTCATCTTGGGGGCATGCCTTTTTTGCCAATGGCATCCAGTGTCGCTGTGATTATTTCTCGAGCAGCAGGCCGACGCGTTTCTTGACCTTCGTCAGCGTCTTGTTGGCGATGTAGGTGGCGCGCTCTGCGCCCTTGCGCATCTCTTCCTCGAGGTAAGCGCGGTCTTCCATGAGGCGCGCGAAGTTCTCGCGGATCGGGCGCAGCTCGTCGGCCACGCTCTGGCCGACAGCGGCCTTGAAGTCGCCGTAGCCCTTGCCCGCAAACTCGGCTTCGATCTCTTCCATCGTCTTGCCCGTGATGGCCGAGTAGATCGTCATGAGGTTGCTGACGCCCGGCTTTGCCTCCGGGTCAAAGCGCACGCAGGCCTCGCTGTCCGTGACGGCGCTCTTGAACTTCTTGAGGATGGTCTTCTCATCGTCGAGGATGGAGATGGTGGCCTTCGGATTCGTGTCGGACTTGCTCATCTTGCTCGTCGGGTCCTGCAGGCTCATGACGCGTGCGCCGGCCTTCGGGAAGTAGCCTTCCGGCAGCTTGAAGACCTCGCCGTACGTGTGGTTGAAGCGCGTGGCGACGTCGCGCGTGAACTCGAGGTGCTGCGTCTGGTCGGCACCGACCGGCACGTAGTCCGCCTGATAGAGCAGGATGTCGCCGGCCATCAGGGCCGGGTAGGTGAAGAGGCCGGCATTGATGTTGTCTGGATGCTTGGCCGACTTATCCTTGAACTGCGTCATGCGCGAGAGCTCGCCGAACTGCGAGCAGCAGTCCATGATCCAGCCCATCTCGGCATGGCACTTGTTGTGGCTCTGGACGAAGACGAGGCTCTTCTCCGGGTCGATGCCGCAGGCGAGCAGCAGCGCAAATGCCTCGCGCGTCTGCTGGCGGCGCTTCTGCGGGTCGATGTGGATCGTCATGGAGTGCAGGTCGGCGATGAAGTAGTAGCAGTTGTAGTCCTCCTGCATCTGCTTCCAGCTGCGGACGGCGCCGAGGTAGTTGCCGAGCGTGAAGACGCCCGTCGGCTGGATACCGGAGAGGATGATTTTCTTGTTGTTTTCCATGATGAAACTTCCTTTCTGCTGATCTGTCAGGAAAACAAAAATCCCTGACAGTACAAGAGATACTGTCAGGGACGAAATTTCTCGCGGTGCCACCCTGCTTCATGGACGAGCCATGCACTTAGCGGAGCACAGGCATGCTCCCGGCAACTGACGCGTGCCTTACGTCGCATCCTACTGCACTTAGCGTCTTGAAAACGCCAAGAGGTTCAGTGCGCCCTCAGCGACCCATTTGCCAGACTGCATGCCATCCGGATCCCAGCTCCCCGGACTCTCTGCGGGCGCTCATCTGACGTTATCCTCGCTTCAACGGTTTCACATTGCCTATACCATACCACTGCGCGCAGCGTCTGTCAAGCATGCTCTGCGTGCCTCAGACTGGTAGGTCTTCGGCACGGCGCGGTAGCCCGTGTGCAGCAGCTCGTGGGCCTTGCCCTCGCCCGGCTCGCCGAGGAAGTCGCGGTAGAGGACCTGCAATTCAGGGTTTTCGTGCGACTTGCGGACGGGCAGGCTGCGGTCAATCTCGTAGAGTGCCTGCATGCGCTTCTTCTTGACGGCAGTCGTCGTGCCGATTGGCTGTCCGCCGCCGCCGATACAGCCGCCGGGGCAGGCCATGACCTCGATGAAGTCGTAAGGTGAGATGCCCTTGCGCACCTGCTCCATGAGGATCTCGGCGTTCTTGAGCGTGTGCGCAATCGCGATGTGCAGCGTGCGGCCGCCGAGTTCGAGCGTGCACTCCTTGATGCCTTTGAAGCCGCGCGCCTCCTGGAAGTCGAGGCGCTCGAGCGTCTTGCCCGTCAGCTTGTCGCAGACCGTGCGCAGGGCGGCCTCCATGACGCCGCCCGTCGTGCCGAAGATGGCACCGGCGCCGGAGGCCGTGCCGAGCGGGCTGTCGAACTCCGTCTCGGGCAGTTGGCCGAAGGAGAGGCCGACGTACTTGATGAGCTTGATGAGCTCGCGCGTCGTCAGCACGATGTCGACGTCTGGCCGCCGTCGCGGCCGAGCTCCGGGCGGGCTGCCTCGAATTTTTTCGCCGTGCAGGGCATGACGGATACCGTCACGATGTCCTTGACGTCGATGCCGGCCACCTTGGGGTAGTACGTCTTGGCGACGGCGCGAAGATGCTCATCGGTGACTTCGTCGACGAGAGGTGGGGCAGGCAGTCACTGTAGTGCTTCTCGACGTAGTAGACCCAGCCCGGGCAGCACGAGGTCATCATCGGCAGCACGCCGCCATGTTGCAGGCGGTCGAGGAACTCCGTGCCCTCCTCCATGATCGTGAGGTCCGCGCCGAAGTTTGTGTCGAAGACTTTGTCGAAGCCGAGGAGATGCAGGGCCGTGACCATCTGTCCCGTGACGATGGCGCCCGGCTCCATGCCGAAGGCATCGCCCAGGGAGACGCGCACGGACGGTGCGACCTGCACGATGACGTGCTTCTTCGGGTCCTGCAGCGCGTCGAGAACCTTCTCCGTGTCGTCCTTCTCGACGAGCGCGCCCGTCGGGCAGACGAGGCTGCACTGGCCGCAGAGGATGCAGTCTGTCGTTTCCATCGGCTTGTTGTAGGCCGTCGTGACGACGATGTCGCTGCTGCGCCCCGCGTATGTCAGCGCTGCGATGCCCTGCACGTCCTTGCAGCGCGGATGCAGCGGCCGCAGCGGATGCACTTCGATGGATCGCGCACGATAGCCGGATTCGTCACGATGCGCGGCTCCTCCTTGCAGACAGACGGCAGTGAGGAGTGCTGGATATTGAAGCGGCTGCAGAGGCGCTGCAGGTCGCAGTTCTGGTTGCGCGGGCAGGAGAGGCAGTCCTTGTGGTGGTTGGCGAGCATGAGCTGCAGGATGGCCACCTGCGTGTCGCGGACAATCTGCGTGTCCGTATGGACTTCCATGCCCTCCCAGATCTCCGTCGAGCAGGCCGCGAGCAGGCGGCGCTTGCCGACGACCTCGACCGAGCAGAGGCGGCAGCGCGCCTTGATGCGCTGGTCCTCGTGGTAGCAGAGGTGCGGGATGTCGATGCCGAGCTTCTGCGCCGCCTGCATGATCTTCGTCCCCTTGGGCACGGCCAACGGGATGTTGTTGATGGTCAGATGGACCATCTCTTGTTCTTGGTTTGTCTTTTTCGTAGCTTCCGTACTCATGCGCGCGCTCCTCCAATATCAAAGAGATCCGGGAAAACCTTCATGGCGGACAGTAGCGAATTCTGTGCCGTTTCGCCGAGGCCGCAGAGCGAGGACATGCTCATGACGCGGGCAATCTTCATCATGATTGCGATGTCCTCGCGCGTGACCGTCCCCGCCGCCATCTTGTCGAGGATGATCTTGATGTGGAGGTTGCCCTCGCGGCACGGCGTGCACTGGCCGCAGCTCTCCTCCCAGAAGAACTCCTGATTCATGCGCAGGAAGTCAAGCACGCTCGTGCGCTCGTCGATGACGAGCATGCCGCCCGAGCCGACCATGACGCCAGCCGTGCGCAAGTCTCGTAGGTGTATGGCGTGTCGAGGATGCTGTCGTCCGCAATCTTTCCCGAGGCGCCGCCAAACTGGATCAGCCGGATCTTGCGGTCGTGCTGGATGCCGCCGGCGAGCTCGTAGAGAATCTCGCGGACTGTCGTGCCGAACGGGATCTCAAAGACGCCCGGGTGGTTGACATTGCCCGCCACACTGACGAGCTTCGTGCCGATCGACTCACCGCTGCCGCACGAGGCGTAGACGCCCTTATCGTCGAGCAGCAGATGCGGTACGAGCGAGAGCGTCTCGACGTTGTTGAGGCAGGTCGGCCGCGCGAAGACGCCGCTGACCTTGATGAACGGCGGCTTCATGCGCGGGCGCCCCGCCTTGCCCTCAATCGAGCGGATCAGGGCCGTGCCCTCGCCGCAGACATAGGCACCGGCACCCGAGTAGAGGTGGATATCGAAGTCAAAGCCGCGGCCGAGGATGTTCGTGCCGAGGAAGCCGTAGTTCTTTGCCTGGCGGATGGCATTCAAGAGCAGCGGGCGGAAGCAGGCGTACTCCGCGCGCATGTAGATGAAGCCGTCCGAGGCGCCGACGACGTAAGCCGCGATGATCATGGCCTCGATGAGGTTGAACGGATCATGACAGATGAGTTCGCGGTCCTTGAACGTCGTCGTCTCGCCCTCGTCCGCATTGCAGATGACGACCTTGCGCTCGCCGCGGACTGCGCGGGCCTGCGACCACTTGCGGCCGAGCGGGTACTCCGCGCCGCCACGCCCCTTGATCTTGACGGCCGTCAAGAGATCCGTGATCTCCTCCGGGTCCATCGTCACCGCCCTGCGCAGCGCCTCGAAACCGCCGACATTCATATAAGACCCAATCGACGAAGTGTCGTACTTGCCGAAGTTCTTGGTCAGGAAATGTACTTGATTCATTTTGTATCTTCCTCCGGCTCAGGGCAAAGAGCGCAGCAGCGTCTCAATCTTTTCCTGCGTGTCGAGATGATCGTAGACATGGCCGTTGATGCGCACGGCCGGCGCGCGGTCGCAGGCTCCGATGCAGGTGACCTGCTCGAGCGTGAAGCGCCCGTCGTACGTCGTCTCGCCGAGCTTGATGTCGAGCAGCCGCTCGAGCGTCGAGATCAGGCGGTGCGAATCGACGCGGTTGACGCGACAGGCCGGCGAGCAGCAGACCTGGATCGGGTATTTCGCGCGCGGTACCGGCGAGAGCTCGCTGTAGAATTTCAGGCAGTCGAAGATATTCGTCACGCGTATCTTGAGGCGGTCCGCGATGTAGTAGGCCGTCGGTTCTGGCACATAGTGGCGCTCATTGAGCGTCTGCACCTCGAGCAGGATGCCGACGATCTGCGTCGGATCGCAGTCATGCGACTCGAGCACGAGGTCGATGCGCTCCTGCAATTCGCTCGGCAGAGGATATTCCTTCGTCAAGGCAGTCAGCATAATAACCCTCCTAGAAATAAAGGCAATACACAGATGGCAGTATAACATGATAACACCCTTATTATAACGTAATCTTATCCAAAAATAAACGAAAACGTATCTTGGAACAGTAGCGTGGCTTACAGTTTTGTGGTATAATGTACTTGCCGAAGGTGTCTTTGTAAATAAGACCAACATTGTGGGGGGATTGAATATGGCAATCAAGAACATTGAAATGGACCGTCGTGACAGTGCGAGTTATCGCAAGATGTTGAAACGAGGAGGTTTCCTTTCTGCAAGTTACTTGTCCGTCAGTGGCTTTGACGTCAACCAGCTCAAGAAACTGGCGAAACGCGGAGAGCTCGATGCCGTGCGCTGCGCAATCGGCAAATCCATCCGCTGGTACTACCGGGAACGGCAGGCCGAATCCGCTCACCTTCGTGGCTTGCTTGAGCCAGGCCCGTGCCAGGAGCACGCCAACCTCAGGCCAATTGAGGCAAAGACCGGTTATCCGGTCTATTTTTTTCTGCAAGATCTGTTTTTTCGCTTTAGGAGGAAATTCTTTGACCTGGTTCACACTCATCGTGATTGTTATGGTCGTCTCCATCATCGCCGGCCTGCTCTTCACGACGCGCTATCTATTCTCCGGCAGAGCGCTGCGATGGGCCCGTATCATCATGCTGCTGTTCAACGTCATCGGCATGGGTTGGTTCCTCGGGCGCGCCATCATCTACATCTCATATCGGGCCGAGCCTCATCATCGAGCTCGTCGTCGTCGGCTTCATGATACAGCTCATCTGCACGGCTTTTGTGCTCGTCGCCGTCACGATCCGCTTCTTCTGGCGCCGCATGATGGCCGTGCCCGTCGATGAGAGCCGCCGTCGCCTGCTGGGCCATGCCGCCATCTATCCGGCAGTGGCTGCCGGCCTCAGTATCTACGGCGGTTTTTGGGAGCGTGAGGCGACCGTCGAGCGCTCCTACACGATTCCCGTCAAGGGACTCGGAGCAGGGGAGGGCTACCGCCTCGCGCAGATCAGCGACATCCATCTCGGCAGCTTCTTTTCCGTCGCAGAGCTCGACACACTGCTGCGCCGCATTGCCGCCCAGAAGCCCGATATGCTCGCCATCACCGGCGACCTTTTCGACGATGTGACACAGAATGAAGAAGCCGCCAAACTCCTCGACCGCTACGTCGATGCATTTCCCGATGGCATCTGGTTTGCGTTTGGCAATCACGAGCACTTCCGCGGCGTCACTGCTATCCGCCAATACCTCTCTAAAACGCGCGTCAACGTCCTCTGCAATGAGAGCCGAAAAGTGCCGAGCAAGAACCTCTATCTGCTCGGCGTCGACTACCCGATGGACCGGCCTCATTTTGAAGCACAGCGCAAGAATTATATGCAGCAGGCCATGAAGAATCTGCCGCAGATGTACCCGCCATCCTGCTCGCACACCACCCCGAATGCATCGACGATGGTGCTGCCAATGATATCGCCTTGACCCTGACCGGCCATACCCATGGCAGCCAATTCGGCTTCCTCGGTCAGCCACTCTTCCCTGTATTCAAATACACCCGCGGCCTCGTCAAACTCGGCGATTCCTACGGCTACGTCCACAGCGGCAACGGCAGCTGGTTCCCCTTCCGTCTCGGCTGCCCGCCAGAAATCGCGTACTTTACACTGACAAATGCATGAAAAAGTCAGCCTTCCAGAAGGCTGGCTTTTCTCATATGCATTTCAGGAATGACTCCGATAAAATTTAGAAATAGATGACTTTAACCATAGGCGTGTATTGGGAATATGAAAGAAAGTTAGAAAACAGAGCTTCTGTAATGATCTGTCATCTTGTAGGCGTTCAATATTAGTGGTATACTGTAATCATTAATGTAGAAAAATTTAATTATGGGGGCATAGTCAAAATTATCTGCAAAATTAATGTTTATGTTGTTACATCATTATATCTCAAACTTCGCACACCTGAAACCCTTATGAGACAAGGATTCATCAGGTTTTCAGACATCCGTCATCATCACATCATGCACACTGTTTCAGGCACTTTCCCCATAGATCCGGCAGTTTTGCACGAACAGATCGAGCAGCTGGTTAACCTGCTCTTCGTCAAGAATCTCTGCTTCTTTCGCGCAGTCCATCAGCAGGCTCAG
>ENA-OQEN01000378-OQEN01000378.1-human-gut-metagenome-genome-assembly--contig:-NODE-378-length-19488-cov-2.314447_pt1 | contig 19488 bp, 22 predicted proteins | sample MGYA00242791_ERZ504627 | MGnify/ENA primary metagenome ERZ504627 (study PRJEB26092, sample SAMD00036316) | human gut metagenome | host: Homo sapiens | study: EMG produced TPA metagenomics assembly of... | reverse complement strand
CGAGTGCAATCTGGCCGTTCGGCATCTCGATGGCTCAATCTTGCGGATGTTCGGTATTTTCGTCTGGATCTCAGCGAGAATCTTCTTGAATTCCGAGGGATTTCTCCGGTACATGTATTGAGCAACGTTATTGAGATTGCTGCCATCGCGATTGAGGTACGGGTCCGGCGACAGTGACTGAAGCTGGCGTGCGGCATCTGGCGTGAAGTAGCAGAGATACCAGCTGCGCAGGAAGTTCAGGAACTTCTCAATGCGCGTATACTGCTTCATCGCCCCAAGGTCACGATGCCAAGCTTGCGATTGTCCGCAAGATCCACCTCCTGTTTCTCTCCCTCCGATTTGCCGTCATCTTCCTGACCACCCTTCTTGCCCTCGAAAGCATACCCCTTGCCATTCACCAGATGGAGAAAGGAAAGTGGCCTGCCATTGCGCTCTCCTGCCCGACGCTGGCGAAGACGTTCCTCTGCAACGTAGGGGCGGCCCATGCGGTCTTTGGCCACCGACAGCTCATAGGTGATTGGGCTGTCATTCTGATTCTCTTTGTAGTAGATCTCAAAGTGAATCGGCCCCTCACTCCCCTGTGAGAGCAGGTGCTGGATGCCGCCGCGATTCCGCGCGTCACAAGCACGCTCTACGCCATCCGCCAGACTGTCCGACAGAAAGCCAAAGGCATCGGCCAGAGTACTCTTGCCATTCCGCTAGCCGATAATCGCGGTCATATTGCTGAGCTCCGCCCCCGCTTGGTTACTGAGCAGCTTGCCCAGCGAGATATTCTTTAAAGAACCATAGTTCTGTATCGCAATTCCTAATATCTTCCCCATCTCGCAAATCCCTTCTCTCTGAAGACCATCATAATGTATTAACATTATAACGCAAAAATCGGACCCCATCAAGAAACACTCACTTCTCAGCTCACCTCCGCCGAGCCCATGGATTGCATTCACCCGGGCCACATTCCCTCGACTAGCCCATGGACCCCTTCCGCCTCACAAGCTCGGCATCTTCCCCACTCGGTGAAGGCACGCTCCCCAGCCAGCCTCAAAAACCGCCCAAGCCCCACGAACAAAAAGCATTCCCCGCGCAAGGGGAACTGTGCCAGAGTTGAATGAGGTCTAGTCGCTCCTACTTCGCCTGTACGGCGCTTGTCACATGTCGAAAGTGACGGCCAGAAACGTTTGGCACCGCAGCATGAGCCGCTCGATATAGTGCTTATATAGGAGCTTGATATCCATCAATAATACATCTTGATTTCTTGGATCAAATCTGTTTCATCTTGATTCGAATCCCAGAGATCTCCAGCACACTGTGTACGGCCTGTTTTTAGATAAGACAGCCAGCCGCGCAACATATTATAATAGATATCATGCATTGACAGTGTCGTATATTTCCCGACACATACGCCCTCTGCGGTCCATAGTCCTGACCTCACTGGATATACTTCAACATATTCAAATCTTCCTTCGATTATCTTTGCATATCCGTCTTCATCAATTACCAGCTGATTATCGACTCGATCATCGGCATTTCTCATAGCTGATTCGATTTCTTTTAGGGTAAACAAATGCAATGGCTTTTTAGATCCGATAGGAACTATTGAAAAATACTTCCTCCCCTTTTCAAAAATTGTCAAACCATTTTTACGCAAGATTTTTTCAATCTCTTCATTAAGAATATCTGCAAAATCGATTGCGTCATTCATGTCAAAAAGGAAAAAACACTCATCATCATCATCAAAATCCGGTTTCTTTATATTTATATTTCCAAATTTATCGAGGTAATAGGCAAATCCCTTAATCTCTTGAAAAATATCGTTGAGGGAGTGAAATGTAGGATACAACAAAATGAAAAAGAATTTTCTACTCGTGTAAGTCATAGATTTTTTCGATGATTTATCAGGTAAGAGGTTATAAAAGTTCCATTCCCTAAAGTGATCTCGAATGTAATGCTCACATTCTATGAAATCCGATGCATCACGTGTTGTTTCAGCGCTCTCATCTTCTTTTTTCTCAATCTCAAATGGATTATCATCAAATTCGGCCAATCTCAGAATTCTGTTTTGAATTTCTTCATCACTTAATCCCTGGAGTTCGCCACGTTTCTTTGCGAGTTTGAGAAACTTATGATATTTATCAATCAGGCCCTTGATGTATTCCCTGAATTTATCAGGGCTGCAATCAGCGTGTCTTCCATCATGGGTCGAACTTATTCCATTATATGGCCCTTGCTTCATGACAATCAAAAAACTTCCTCTGAGATAACGATGCACTACTTCATATCCGTCTGGAAGAACCTCTCCTGTATCATAATCATATACACCATATTGCACATATTTAGCTGAAGTATAGTGACCCGGATAATCTTCGACTACATACTCTGTATCAACATCTTTCCCCTTAAACACAGGATCTAACTCGTCAAATTCTAAGAGGAAGTAATTCCATATATAGTCCCGTCCAAATCCTTCAAAATACAGAGCCTTAGGTTTTACAATATAGCATATGGCATCTAAAGAGGCATATATTTTTATACAGCCTTCTTCAGTTGCCTGCTTTGCAAAAGAAAAATCCCACCCACCATTACTGGATAACAACATGTAATTATAGGCCGAGCTTCTTCCTATGATATTCAGGACATCTACAATGTCATGTACATCTCTCCATCTAGCGGATTCAGGAGGGATTACCCCGAATAGTTGCTTATTCAAGAAATTCCAATCACTTTCTTGTGACTTCTGGAAATCAGAATATATCTCTTTCCATTTGAGCAAACGCTCTTTAAATTCTGTTATGGTCGGACGGTGACTTGGATTATTATCGGTAGAATCTCTCAATAATTCTTCTAACTCTACTAGATGCTCATTCCTATATTTCGACCGATAGCTCAATCCATGACTTGGATCTAGATAATCGTATACTCCGTCAAATCCTTTCTTGTCATCCGTCAACAACATCCACATCGTTTTTGCTAAAGAATAGACATCTGCTTTCTTTGAATCTGCCTCTTTTGGATTGCGTTTCATCTCAGGTGCAATGGTAAAAGTTGCACCAAGTCTTTTATTTGATTTAGTCAAGTTCCCATCATTTTCAGGAAAATCGACTAATCCAAGATCACCAAATGCCGGTCTTCCATCATAATAGTAAAGATTCTCTGGCTTGATATCACGATGACAGATATCCTTTGCATGAAGTTTTTCCAGTGTCTCTGCTAAAGAAATGACACATGAAACAATACCTTTAATATCGATTCTATTATAAGAAATATATTCTATGATAGGCGTAGCAATTGGCATGATATACCAACATTCATCTTTTGAAGAGGAAATGATAGGAATAATTCCTGGGATACCTTTACACTTCTCCATAACGTCTATTTCGTTACGAAAACGAACTACTTTTTCATATTTATCCCCTTTTTCCATCAACGCGTCGAGTAAATACTTTAATGCATATTTCCCATGATCTTCTTTGTATTCAACGCGATAAACTTTTGCATTTCCTCCTGAACCTAATATACGCTGAGATTTAGGGCGCTCGATTACAGCATAATTCTTTTCCCAACTTTTTCGATTCTCATCCATCAGGACATCTCCTCCAGAATCATGAGACATACAGGCCTCATTAAACCGCTTTTCTTTGTCCATTTCCCTTCGTCTGCCATCTATCCCATGCCACGGCTAGCACCATCGTCAAGGCTACGATGACGACAACGCTGATTGCTCCGAGAGCGTCGCTCATCTGGTTCCCCATCACGCGCTTGAGCACGACGGCTCCCAGTACATACGCAGCGGATAATGAATTAGGTAGACGTACATCGCCAGATGGCCAAGGCGCAGGAATCCCGGCCGTTCCAGCAGGCGAGAGACACATCCCCGCTCGAATGACAGGATGAAGAGCAGGCCCCCACAGAGCAGGACATCCACAAAACGCAGGAGTGCTCTGGATGTTTCCATCTCCACAAACGTATTCCGCAGGAAAAACCAAGCGATGCAGGAGAGCGCCACACCAATCTCTGCCGATGACATCCATTCTGGCACTGTGCCATTCATCCGCCATGCAAAGATGATGCGCGCCAGGACCATGCCATAGACGACGAACCAGACACGCATATACGGCGAGCCATACGCAAAATCATCGAAGAAGCTCACCTGCGCATCTGCCATCCCAAAGACAACATATAGCACGACAATGACAACAGGAAGCACCGCAACAGCCCGCCATACATGCTGCCATCCTGCAATGCGCTTCATCAGCCAAGGACTGACGAGATAGATCAGCGCCAAGGTCGAGAAGAACCAGCAGACGCCATTGAACGCATGCGACAGGTGCGTCGTACCGAAAGCCGACTGCACAAGCGGCGCACAGATTGCAAGCTTGACCGCTACCGTGCCGAGATTCATCAGCAGGCTCTTACCATGCAGCCATCCCTGCGCCAATAGCATCGGCACCATCGCCAGCATCGTGACGACGTAGAGCAGAAATAACTTCCGTATCTTCGCCTTGGCAAAATCAATAGATATCAGGCGTACATCTGCCCCCCCCACAGCAGACACACCGCCATGCTTCAAGAAGCTGTACATCATACCAAATCCAGAAAGCATGAAAAAGTAATCTACAGCAATCGTCGGATTATGCCAGTACAACTCATAAGCATGACCGAAATTGCAATACTTCAGAAACTCCATATGGCTCAGGACAATCAAAAAAATCATGATGCCTCGGAGGCCCTCTAAAGATTGAATGCGTTTATTGGTAGCCAAATAACTTCCCCCTAATCTTACTTTTGTTTTGTTCAGATTTGCGCACCAGCTCCGTCAGGTACGCCCGAAAAGCCTCGCCCAGGTCCTCTCGACGCAGGGCGAACTCGACCGTGGCTTTGAGAAGCCGAGCTTATCGCCGAGGTCGTAGCGCGTGCCTTCGAAGTCATAGGCGTAGACCGGCTGCCGGTCGGCGAGCACCTGCAACGCATCAGTCAGCTGGATCTCGCCGCCTTTGCCCGGCAGCGTATGCGCGAGGATGTCGAAGATTGCCGGTGTGATGATGTAACGGCCCAGCACGGCCATGCGGCTCGGCGCGTCCTCGACGGCCGGCTTCTCCACCATGTCGAGCACCCGCATCGTGCGCGCATCATCCGTCGGCTCGCCCTTGATGATGCCGTACGACGATACCTTCTCCTCCGGCACCGTCTGGCAGCCAAGAACGGATGACCCCGTCTCATTATAGACATCGATGAGCTGCTGCAGCGCCGGTCTTCCCGCGCCGTTGTAGACGACATCATCGCCGAGCAACACAGCAAATGGCTCATCCTGCACGAAAGCGCGCGCACAGAGGATGGCATCGCCAAGCCCGCGCATCTGCTGCTGACGGATGTAGTGGATCTTGATCGCCCCAATATCGCGCACCAGCTTCAAGAGCTCCGTCTTCCCCTTCTTCTCGAGCTCCATCTCCAGTGCCGGTGCCGAATCAAAGTGGTCCTCGATTGCCCGCTTCGCATGGCCGCTGATAATCAGGATCTCCTCGATTCCGCTCGCCAATGCCTCCTCCACGATATACTGAATCGTCGGCTTGTCGACGATTGGCAGCATCTCCTTCGGCGTTGCTTCGTCGCCGGCAAAAAACGCGTGCCATATCCCGCAGCTGGAATGACTGCTTTTCGAATCTTCTGCATAAAAATCCCCTCATAAAATGAATATTTCAAACAGCAGTATCTTACAATATTTCCGATATTCTATACTTTGCTAAAGCTCTTATATCTACCAAATAGTTAAGACATTGGCTGGAATACTATCCGCCCTTCTGAAACATATTTTAATGCATTTTCCTGCCCTATCAATGCAATCAAATTAGCAATCTGCTGATCATATGAAAGATCATCATAATAGTAAATCGTAATTTTCTCAATATGTGATGCAAACAAACCATTATAGTTTTCTGTAAATAGCCATCCCAGTGAATATTTATCAGCAGGTGTCAATGAATGTCCATATATTATGGCATCCCACTTATCATCTGGACCGTTAGAAAATACTGTTTTAAACTTATTTCCTAAACGGTATCGAATCAGCTGATATTTCTTCTTGAAATAGGCACATTCAACAAATTCATCTGCTGATTCATCCTCTAACGTTTCTGATGTCCCTAATACCAGATTGTGACATCCCAGCTCACCATGTATAAATTGTACCTTATCACCTAGATTATATACCTTGGAGTATGCGTGTAATTGTAAGAAATAACCCCTCTTATATGAGGTGCTTCTTCCTCTATCATTTTTATTTTTTCTCTGCTGTTTAACCGCCCATCTTCCACCTTAAGCGCTTCTTCCATCCATAGCGAAAATACAAGAAAATCGAACTTAATGATTGGCAACAAACGTTCCTTCAATTCAGCATCATTAGATAGTACATCGCCAATTGCATCAGTCAAACTTTCAGATATATACATATCTTCAGCTTTAGCTCGATTCAATAATGAATTTTCTATGGTTCTTACTACGCGGCCAATCTCTTCCTCAAAGTCAATCCAGCCATTCCCTAGTCTTCTGTCACGATTATGCTTTACTTTTGTAAAGTAAGATAACCATATATTACCGAATTTCAATGTATAATCTGTAATAAAATGAATTAGATTATCACTGTTATCACGAATTGCTTGGCGTATTTTATCTTCATATTCTTTTCTCAGATTCTCCGACTCTTGTCGTGACTTTTCCAATTCTTCGCTAGTCTTACCTGCTTCTTCCCTCGGCCCGTCCAAATAACGCTTCCATTTACTTATAAATTTATCTTTTATATCTTCCGATGGACATTTAAACACAGGTTTGGCAGGGCACAGATTATTTAGGTAACCTCCTGATATATTATTTATATCATTTGTATGAATCCTTGTCCAGATAAACTCTAGTATATCTGAATAGCTTGTATTCATACTATGTGCACGATCAAATCCATTGCCGATAACTAACAATATATTTTTTTCCATACCATTTATACTCCTTTTGAATCTTACCGCGCCATCTGCCATTTATTCCAAGCTACAGCCAGCAAATCAAAGCTACAATGACGACGACACTATCTATTCTAAGAGTATCCATCATCTGATTTCCTATCACGCACTTGAGCACGACGGAATTCTAGCACATGCGCAGCAGATAATATAACAAAGCAGTCACGCATGTACAGTGAGCTATGCACAATCAGTCTTTGCTTATAGCTATCCATTATAAATCATATCAAAACAGTCGAATTCCATTTTTACGTAAATCAGATACATCGTTATCGTAACAAAGCTTTCAACAATCATGACCGTAATCGAAAGACCAATACCTTCCCAGAAGTAAATAAGGGGAAAAATAAGTATAAAATTAAATAATGCCGAAAGCATCAGGATTCTACTGAAGATATTCTGCATACCAAATGTCACCATTGTCTGGACACCGAAAATGTTGCTGAGCGCCACGACAAATGGGAAGAAACTCAGAATGCGCAGGATTAAGATCGACTCCTCATACGAATCGCCCATGATGATATGCACGATAGGTTCCGCTAAGATAAACGTTCCCAAGGACGCTAGAAGGCTCAGTCCACCGATATAACGGACCGTCTTATGCAAAAAGGCAATTGCTTTTTCTCTTGATTCTTTGTACAAGGCTGCAATATGCGGGAAGATTGCACTGGAAATAGGTCCCATCAATCCGTTGACAGCCATGATCAGTTTATTGGCCGCAGAATAATAGCCAACGACAGTATCATTTGTCATGATACCTAAGATGAATACATTACTGTTTGTATAAAGGCTGATAAAGACGGTAGAAATAAAGATATCCCATCCCTCTTTGAATTTTGCCTTGATGTCATGCCAAGAAGGCATCGAAAAGATTTCTGGTGTCTTACGATAAAGCACTATTAGAGAAATAACACCTGCCACAATTGGTGTAACAGATTGCAAAAAAGCTGCCAGTCGATAATCTGACTGCACTGTAACAAAGGCAAAGATAGCAATAACAGAAATCGTACGTGCAATCAAATTAAATACTGTGATGAAACGCATTTCCTGGATTCCCTGAAAATACCAAACTGGGAAAATAACATTACCAATCAGAGAAGGTAGGACACAAAGCATCAATATGATATCCAGATAATTGCGAAAGATAGCCATTAAGAGCGTTCCAATCAAGAGGATTGGAACGAGTAAAACAAATTTAGCTCCATAAAAAGCTACAAAATTTTTGGGTATATCTTCTTTGTTACATTTTGCTATATCACGCGGAGCTGTTAGATTGAAGCCATAGTCAACAAGAAGATTGCCATAGGTTATAATCGTCTGAGCAAAGGCAATAGCACCGAATTTTTCCGGGCCTAATACGCGCAATAGATACGGCAATGTAATAAAAGAAATAATATACTCGGCCCCCTTCAGTGTAAATAGGGAGGCCATATTTTCAAGCAGTTTTTTATTCAAGCAAATCTCATCTACCTTCTATCATTCTAACTTCTATACTTCACGGATTAGAATTCTCTTTCCGTTCGCTCCAGCGCGCTCTTGATCACGTCATCCATATCGTAGTACTTATACTCTGCCAGCCGCCCGCCGAAGATGGTATTGGGCTCTTGCTCTGCAAGGGCTGCGTACTGCTGGTAGAGGCTCTGGTTGCGTTCGTTGTTAACGGGATAATAGGCTTCTTCGCCCGGATGCCAGTCGGCGGGGTATTCGCGGGTGATGTAGGTGACAGGCTGGGTGCCGAACTCGAAGTGCTTGTGCTCGATGATACGGGTGTACGGGATCTCGCGCTCGGTGTAGTTGACGACGGCAACGCCCTGATGGTTCTCTTCCTCGAGGCGCTCTGTCTCGAAGCGCAGGCCGCGGTATTCGAGCTGGCCGAGCTTGTAGCCGAAGTACTCGTCGATTGAGCCGGTGTAGACGATTTTCTTGGCCATCGCCTGATAGGCAGCGCGGTCTTTGAGGAAGTCGACGCCGGTGCGAACTTCAATGCCGTCGAGCAGGGCTTCGATCAGCTTGTTATAGCCGCCGACCGGGATGCCTGATAGCGGTCGTTGAAGTAGTTGTTGTCGAACGTATAGCGGACCGGCAGGCGCTTGATGATGAAGGCGGGCAGCTCCGTGCAGCTGCGGCCCCACTGCTTCTCCGTGTAGCCTTGATGAGCTTCGTGTAGATATCCGTGCCGACGAGCGAGATGGGCCTGCTCCTCGAGGTCCTGCGGCTCGCCTGTGATGGCCTTGCGCTGTTCGGCGATGATAGCCTTGGCCTGTGCTGGCGTCACGATGTCCCAGAGCTCGCGGAAAGTGTTCATGTTGAACGGCAGGTTGTAGAGATGGCCCTGATAGTTTGCGACCGGCGAGTTGATAAAATTATTGAACATAACGAACTGGTTGACATACGCCCAGACATCCTCATAGCTCGTGTGGAAGATATGCGCGCCGTACTTGTGGATGTTGATGCCCTCCCGCTCTTCACAGTAGACATTGCCCCCCACATGATCGCGGCGTTCCAGCACCAACACCGACTTCCCCGCCCGCTTCGCCTCACGGGCAAAGACAGCAGCAAACAGACCGCTGCCGACAATCAGGTAATCGTACATGAAAAAATCCCCTACTCCTTCTATTTACATATCAATCAAATTACTCAGCCACTATTTTTGAAAAAATATTTACTGCATCTTGTATAAACTTATCTTCTTCAGATTTTATAAACTCCCTATACTCTCTGAAATCATCTATGACACTATCATAATCTGATAAAACCTCATGGATTTTATTAACTATCAAAGGCAAAGAAGTATCTTCATCATCAAATTTATACTGATCTGGAATCGGAACATCATTGTGATAATATGCTGATCCACGTTTGCCAGTAATTACGCAACAACCACAAATAGCTGCTTCTCTAGGAATACGATCCTTACCAGGATGATTGCCAAAATCGATGTACACCTTAGCTCTTTGTAATAACGCAATCATTTCTTCACGCGTTAATCCAGTAAGTGGAATCCATTGTAAATCAGACGCATTATCAATTATCTTCTTTGTAAAAGAGAATCCTTTTCGAGGATTATATAATACAATATTTTCTTTTTTAGCAAAGTCAGTAGAAATCGCACTTTTAATAAAATCACGATTCAGGTAATCAGATAAATATAAATTCTTCTTATCTGGAATGCCGAGTTTTTTACATGAGTCCATTGAGTAATACGACTGATTTAAATGTAACAAATTTTCAGTTTTTATTTTAGCGGCCTTTTTATCATAAGCAAGTTTTGTTAAAAAGTAAAAAATACCTTTTCCATTTCTTTTTCGTTGCATCTCATCGAATACATCACAAAAATCATTTCGATGAATAATACGATATATCTTTCTTTCAATCCGTTCCCAAAGGAACACATTCCCTCTGTAAAAATTATCCACACTAAGCCACCAAAATACTTTTGCGCATTTATGGAATATGTCACATAATGGTAGCATGGTTTCAGGAATAACAAGAATATCGTTCGAAGAATCTACATATGACAAGATATATGGATTATGATAGACCTCATACGCAGAAGGAACTTTATATTCCTCATTTTGCCTTGCACCAGTATAATACATAATAGAATCAAATCCATGATCTCTAAGAACATAGCATAACTGATGCAATAATTCAGGCCCACCTGTAACAGCATATGCCGGACAAGCGACAACAATACGTTTTCTCACAGTGAACAGTCTCCCCCTAGATAAAAATTTATTTATTTCTGGATGCGCTGCCAGCAGAATGACAGCGCATAGAACATGCCTTGTTGTTGCAAGCGTTCCTTAAGCAAGACACCGCGGTGCGCCCATTTCCCCTGCTGCACAAAAATCTCCCCTTTAATGCCGAATTTATCTCTTAGATGCTAAAACGCTATGTCACCATTATACCCCAAATGTTTGCCTGTTACAACAGGTTGAGATGGGAAGGGCCGTGGGGCCTGGCTGCGGATCACTCTGTGGATATTATTGTGGATAATATGTGTATAACCATAGGGTAGTTGTGGGTAAAATCAGCCACTGCCCCGCTCTGTGTGTCAGGCTGCGCCCGCGCTGTGCTCAGTTTTGTGCGATCTGTGACCTTGTGGATAGCCGCCCTCCGTTGGTACGGCTGGCTTGGCAGGCTCGCTAAGACGTAGCTCTAGCGAAGCGAAAGAAAAAAGTAACGTAGAGGCGCCCCCTTCTCTGTATCGGCTGTGTGTCTGAGGTCGGCCAGGTCGATGTATCCTGGGTCAGATCTTGGCTTGTTGTTGGTATTGTTTCTCATTTAGGCTCATTTTATTGCATTTTTATCTGCTTTTTCGAAGTGTCAAAAAATTTTCTTTTAAGCGCAAAAAGCTAGTATTTTCAATGGTTGACGCTCATTTAACACATCGTATCCCCTCTCTGCGGTCATTTTTGCTATTGACACGGAGCAGCCCGGTACCGTATACTAAGCTTGTCAGCAGCGATGCGACGCACACTCTTTTGCACGACCAACAAACAAGACGAATTTCGGGCTTGCTTGTCTCGCAAGGCAGATCAGCGGTCCGACGATTCTCTCGGTCTGTGATGCCTTGGAGATGAGCGGGCCCGTTTTGCTGTTGACGGCCGCATCAGGAATCCATTTGATGAAAGGGGTGTTTCTATGGCCAAGGAAGCGATGACGGGCTTCATCACGGAGTTCCGCTACTTCCACCAGATGATGCCGGTCCGGCCGCTGTCGGCGAGCGCGCAGGCACTCTGGCAGTATCTCTTTTACCGCGCGAATGCCGCGTACTGGCAATTTCCCTTGCACTTGCAGCTCAATGAGCTGGCGGGGGCTCTGCGGCTCTCGCGCTCGTCGGTGCAGCGCGCCCGCGCGGAGCTCACAGAGCAGGGGTATCTGCTCTACGAGCAGGAGCCGGGCAGCCGCTCGGTCAAGTACTATCTCATCAGCAATGTGCGCCCGCACATGCTCATGACGCCAGAGGAAATGCTCGCTGGCTCGAAATCGTATCAGGCTTTTCATGTAGCAGAGACGCAGGTCCGAGAGGAGGATACTCATGTTTGCAACGAATCATGCACAGGGGCTGTATCGGGGAATTGAGAAGTACGGCGGCGGGTCGATCCGCGAGCTGACGCTGCGCTGCGAGGCTGGCAACATCTCGCACGGGACGTTCATCGCGGCGCGCCAGGAGCTCTGTGCGCTCGGACTCATCGCCATTGAGCGCATCGCGCGCAAGCCGCACTACGAGCTCATCAATCCGGCGCTGGCGGAAGACATCATCGCCAGGTCGGAGGCCATCTACGCGGCCGGGCCGGTAGCCGTCTGGAATGCCAAGCAGGCGGCGAAGGAGTCGAAGCTGGCGAGGGAAAGTGCAAAATCAGATAATAATACGGACAATTCTGGCACCCCGCCGGAATCTGCCTCATAACTTCTATTATAATAGGAAGGAAAGTGGATGGAATGAGCAAGTCCATCCTCATTCCTCAGTTCACTGCATGCGAAAGGAGTACACGATGCGTATCTTCATCAATCCGGGCCATGCGCTCGGCGGCCGGCCGGACCCTGGCGCGGTCAATCTCGAACACGATATCACGGAAGCCGAGGTCAATGCGCGCATTGCGCAGAACTGCTGCATCGCGCTCGAGCGCTACGGCCACTCGACAAAGACGGTGCAGAGCCACAATCTGCGCGGCGAGGCGCCCGCCTATCCGAATGTCACGGCGCTCGCCAACAACTGGCCGGCGGATGTCTTCCTCTCGATCCACGCGAATGCCGGCGGCGGCCGTGGCTGCGAGACGTACGCATTCAGCGCGTGCTCGTGGGGCCACGGACTCGCGACTATCGTGCAGAAGTCCTTGCACCGGGCGGTCAGCCGCCTCGACAAGACGTTCCCCGACCGCGGCGTCAAGGTCAATCCCGATTTCACGGTTCTGAGGCGCACGGCGATGCCGGCCATCCTCATCGAGACTGCCTTCCTCGACAACGATGAGGATATCCGGCTGCTGCTCGACTACCCCGCCGTCTTCGGGCAGGCCATCGCGAGCGGCGTCGATCAGTTTCTCCGGGCACATATCACGCCAGAAGGGGACCTGATCTACGAGGATACGGAGCCCGCGCCGATGCTCTGGCGGTACGTTCCAGCGCAATAGCCGTCTCCGCGCACGGAAAAGGTCCTTATATAATCAGGAAGCTTTTTGTCCAAGATGTGTCAATTGAAGTGTCAAAATCTTCTTTAAAAAACTACTTGCTTTTGACATGTCAATCTCGTACAATAAAATCAAGGCAAGGAATAACCCCCAAGCCAGCAGGCAGTCTGCTCGGCCTCGCGGCTGCCTCGGAGGCCACCTCTATCGTATTCACCGCTGTCTTCAAGACCTTCAGAACCGAAAGGAGAATCATCATGCTACGCAGCGCACGAACATCACGACGTCCCTCAAGATCAAGGTGGAGAATGGCACGACAGAGTCCGGTGCCATCAAGTACGCGACGCGCACGTTCAGCTCCATCAACCCGGATATCACGGACGATGACCTCTTCGCCGTCGGCCAGGGCCTCGCCGCCCTGCAGGTGCACGAGGTCGGCGATATCCAGCGCGCCGAAAACGCGACGCTCGTCACCACGGCCTGACCCACCTCTTCCCCATTGACACATGAAAGGAGCAACCATCATGAAACGCACGCTTGAAATCGAATTCCTGCTCGACAACGCTAAGACGAAGACGATCACGCTGGCTGATCCGAAGGAGGATCTCTCGGCCACCACGGTCCAGGCCTGGGCCGATGATGCCGTCGCGAAGAAGTTCTTCCTGATCGGCGGCGCTTCCCCGTCGCCTACAAGGGCGCGAACATCCGCAAGGTCGACGTCGAAGAGCTCGCCTGACCGAATCCCAACAAGCAAGGTGATGAACATGGAACAGAATCTGCTGACCGCAATCTCCAGCGTCGGCTTCCCCATCGTCTGACGCTCTACCTGCTGACCAGCTTCCAGCGCTCCATGGACCGCTTCACCGACCAGCTCAGTGAGCTCGTCAAAGAGCTCCAGCAGCAGCGCCACACGCTCCACTGATTCCCAGCCACCCCTTCCCATCGCCCATCACACATAGAAAAAGCCGCCCGCAGCGGAAGAGCTGCCGGGCGGCTTTTTATGCGTATATAATAGGAAGCTTTTTGTCCAAATTGCCGCATCAGAGGTTCAGCAGGTACTGGCCGTAGTCGTTTTTCTTGAGCGGTCTAGCGAGGGCGTGGACCTGCTTTCTTGTGATGTAGCCCATGCGGTAGGCGATCTCTTCGAGGCAGGCGATCTTGAGGCCTGGCGGGCCTGGATGGTCTGGACGAAGGAAGCGGCCTGCAACAGGGAGTCGTGGGTGCCGGTGTCGAGCCAGGCGTAGCCGCGGCGCATGGTCTCGACGTGGAGCTTTTGGCGCGCGAGGTAGGCCTTGTTGACGTCCGTGATCTCGAGCTCGCGCGCGCGGATGGCTTGATGGTCTTCGCAATCGAGACGATGTCCTTGTCGTAGAAGTAGAGCCTGTCACGCGAGTGGACTTTGGCTTGGCTGGCTTTCCTCGAGCTCACGGCCGCGCCCTTTTCGTCGAACTCGACGACGCCGTAGCGCTCGGGGTCGCGGACGTAGTAGGCAAAGACGGTCGCACCGTCTGGCTGGGCGGCCGCGCGCTGCATCATGACCGGCGAGGTCGGAGCCGTAGAAGATGTTATCGCCGAGGACGAGCGCACAGCCCTCGCCCGCGAGGAACTCCTCACCAATCAGGAATGCCTGCAGCGAGGCCTTTCGGCTCGGGCTGCACGGCGTACGAGATGGAGATGCCCCACTGTGAGCCATCGCCGAGCAGGCGCCGGAAATTCGCATTGTCCGCCGCGTCGTGATCACGAGGATGTCGCGGATGCCCGCGAGCATCAAGGTCGACAGCGGATAGTAGATCATCGGCTTGTCGTAGACCGGCATGAGCTGCTTCGACACCGCGATCGTCAGCGGATAGAGGCGCGTGCCCGAGCCGCCCGCCAAGATAATTCCCTTTGTTATCATAGTTTAGCCCTCATAAACGAAGTTCAGCGACGTTGCCACTCTTTCCTTGAGCGTCGGCGCTTTCACATCCTTATCCGACAGGATCACCGGCTCAATCGGCCATTCGACGCCGATCTCGGGGTCGTCCCAGCGGATGTTGCCGTCACACTCGGGCGCGTAGTAGTTGTCCGCCTTGTACTGCACCTCGACATCGTCGGTCAGCGTGATGAAGCCATGCGCAAAGCCGCGCGGATGAAGAGCTGCTTCTTGTTCTCTGCCGAGAGCTCCACGCCGACCCACTGGCCGAACTGCGGCGAGCCCTTGCGGATGTCCACCGCCACATCGAAGATCGTGCCGCGCGTCGCGCGCAGGAGCTTCGCCTGGCACATCGGATTGAGCTGGTAATGCAACCCGCGCAGCGTCCCCTTCTGAGCTGAGTACGACTGATTGTCCTGCACAAAGTCTACATGGATGCCAGCCTCTTCCATCTTGCGCTTCGACCAGCTCTCCATAAACCACCCGCGCGCATCCCCAAACACCTGCGGCTCCAGCACATAGACACCCTTGAGTTTTGTTTCTGTTACATTCACAACAATCCATCCTTCCGTACAAAAAAGAAAATATACATTTTATTTTCTGCGTAACCAATGATATGGCATAAGCACACATTTCTCTAAGTAAAAGATAAGTACAGACAAAGTATATACCAGATTATCCCAAAAACCTCGTGATAAATAGTTTCTATAAAACTTTCCACGCGACTTCACAGTAGCAATTCCATTTGCAGATTCGAGTAAACACTTTTTATTGTTGTCGAATGATCATGAAGGAAGGATGTTTGTGGCAAAACACCAAGCTTCCAGCCTTCTTGATGAACTTTATATGCGAGAATATCTTCTTCAAAAAACAGGAATATTCTCTCATCGAGCAGACCGATCTGCTCCAAAACACGCCGACGTATAAAAAAGCAACATCCCTCTACCACTGGAACTTCAATAAGATTTTGACCTCTTGCCTGTGCTAATGTATCACGAACAAAACGCATGTTATATTCTGTTTGACGATTAGCAATTTTATTCAATAGCCAAAGATTCGAACGTATCGTCGTCCAGCGTGTCGGTTCCGGCAGAATGCCCTGTTACTGACACTTCCATCTTTACGACGTTGGACCCCCGTAAGGACAGCGTACTCATTGTTTGAAGCAAATATATCTCTAATCTGACGCAAAAAATCATCATCGAAACTGACATCCGGATTCACAATACCAATGATATCGTCATCGGTATGCTCCATGAGGTAAAGAATTCCGATGTTATTCCCTGCTGAATAACCACGGTTTTCGCCTGATTGCAAGAGTTTCCATCGATGCCTCGGTTGTTCCGCCTGCATTTTTTGATACGATTCATTCGGTGAGTTATTATCCACTACAACAATATCATCGACTAATTCTAACTTCTCCATCTTTGCCAAACAATCCAGTGTCACATCGTAGCTTTTATAGTTCAGGATAACAACACCTAACTTCATCATGTCACTCCTCAATAGTTTAGCCAAACTTTTTCTGTGCTATAGCATAGTCTTCTGGTATACCGATATCGATAAAATAGCCCTGTGACGGAAATGCCATCATCTTCAGTTCCGTCACTTTCTTCTCCATAAAGTCCTTTTCTAAGGAAAACCTCTGCATCGGAACATCCGTCAGCAATAATCGATTTAGACAGTAGACACCGCCACTAATCCAGCCATCCTGACAGAATTTTTTCTCTTGAAAAGAAGTGATTCGATTATTCTGCACCTCAACAGTCCCGTAACGGTCGAAGTCATGCATATTTTTAATAGCAATTGTGAGATCAGCTCTCTGCCCAGAATGAAATTTACCCATTGCAGCTAAGTCTATATCAAAATACGTATCTCCATTCAATACAAAAACCGTATCTTCTTCACATTTTGATAAAGCAAGTTTCACTGCTCCACCGGTAAAAAGCGGCATCTTCTCCACGGAATAATCTATGCGAATCCCTGCATACTCTCTACCAAAATAATTTTCGATGACTTCACTCATATATCCTGTTGAGAGAACAATGTGCGTCATTCCCTCTTCTGCTAACTTCTTCAATAAGACACTTAGAAAAGGTTTTCCCATATCATTCATAGGCGCCATGGGCTTCGGAACATCCGAGACAACATGTCGCAATCTCGTGCCAAATCCTCCGGCCAAGATGATTGCCTCCATCAGTCTGCTCCTTTGCATCCTCCAGGAAACGCTGAGGAATATCATAATCCTCGGCCTTGAAATAAATAACCTGGGTACCATCATTCTCGAATTCGAATGGCACATATAATAAATCTTGCAGTGCATCCATCACCTTTGGCTGCTTATCCTGTTCTACATAGAAAAGCAGGAAGCCGCCACCACCTGCACCGAGAAGTTTTCCGCCGGTTGCGCCAGCCGTCAGGGCTTTCTGATAAATCGCATCAATAGAATCCGTCGAGATGCCGTCAGAGATTCCACGTTTCAACTTCCACGTATAGTCGAGTAGACGACCGAACTCATTGAGATCAGCATGGTTATCTGTTAGGATATCCTCTGCCTGGTTCACGAGCGACTTCATCTCAAGAAGTTGCTTTGTCTTATCTGCCATATTTTTCTTAGTCCCTCTTTGAATATCCGAAGAAAATCGAGAAAAACCAGTAAAAAACAGCATGAGGTTATTATTGAATTCTTTTTTTCGTTGATTCGAGATAATGACAGGAGTGACTTTATAACCATCCTTTGACATATCAATACGGTTCAGGCCGCCAAATGCCGCTGCAATCTGATCCTGAATACCGCCAGCCTCATTGCAAAGAACACGCTCTGCATAGATAGCCTCATCCGCAAGGCGGCGCTTATCTACCCGCTTTCCCTTCATACCATAGAATGCGTTCAGCAAGCCCACAGCAAATGAAGACGACGTCCCCAGTCCTGTACGAGCTGGAAGATCAGCCTCATAGGATAAGCGAATCTCATGCATATCCTTGAATTTCATCAGATTTCGGATAAGAGGATGCTTGATTTCGTCAAGTGATGTCACTCTTTCAATATTTGCATATGCGAACTCACTTGTATACTTGAAGAAACGCGGCAGATGACGAACTGTCACATAGCAATACTTATCAAATGTCGTCGAAAGTACAGCTCCACCATACTGCTCATAAAACTCCTTCATATCCGTCCCGCCACCAAAAAAAGACATGCGGAACGGGGTTTTCGTAATAATCATACGAACACATCCTTTTTACTTTGTTACTCGAATTGATAATAGATCGTGTAATAGATCGTGATAAATCTGATACTATGATTGATCGAATATCTTTCTTCAAAATCGTCTTTTATTCTCTTCGAATCAGTCCAAAAAACCTCGTTTGCTAACGCAGAACAAAAATCCTCCTTCGAATTCATACAATGAATACCTTCTGCATGTTCATATCCTATGAATGCATGTTTCGTTCCATACACATTCAATCCATACGACAATGCCTCTGCAATCTTGACCTTCATTCCAGCTCCATTGAATATTGGTGCAATATAGGCATGGGCATTTCGAAAATACGGGTCCATATCATCGGGTGTATCTACTAACCTGACCCTTACGGATGTATTAATTTTCTCTTTCAATTCTTGATTAGGTCTTCCCCCAGCGACAATCAAGTACGAGTCATCCATCGTTTCACTATTCACAATTTCTTTCCACACATTATCTATAAACCAGATAATACCATCCGCATTAGGTCCATACCACAAAGAACCTGTCGTCAGATAATATTTAGATGGTAAATCAGCTATTTTTGAGGACGCCTCACTTTCTACACTTGGAACACATACTGGATTGACAAATATTTTATTTTGGGGAGCAGGATATAATTCGCTTATTCTCTGCGCATCCTTTTTAGTAATTGATATGATTGCGTCAGCATATTTCATAATATTCTTTTCATAATAGAATGCGATATAGCTTTTTATTTTATTGATTATACCACCGCTATGACGATAAATGTTATCATAATAATCAAACTCTACGTTATGAAACCGAACTATAACACATTTATTATGCTCTTTCGCACTAGAAACGATATAGGAATTTAAGGATCTCTCTAGATCAACAATATCGTATTGATTCCAGTCTAACTTGCTCTCTATACTCTTCCATGACTTCGCATACACACTGCACGCCTTATATCTAACCGCCTGATACAGACGCGAAAGCACACTAGTATCTTTAGTATAATAATACTTCTTCCTGCACTTATCTAAAATCGGATCTGATGTATAAGGGCCTACATAGTCTACAACATTATCCCCTTTAGCAATCAAGGATAATAGGGATTGTCGTACGCCAATTGCACCACCAGATGTTTTCTCTGGTGGAATGAAAGTGATAAACAATATATTCATTTTATCCTATTCTCCCTAATGCATTCCACTATATTTAAAATATCA
>ENA-OQEN01000377-OQEN01000377.1-human-gut-metagenome-genome-assembly--contig:-NODE-377-length-19495-cov-3.331010_pt1 | contig 19495 bp, 19 predicted proteins | sample MGYA00242791_ERZ504627 | MGnify/ENA primary metagenome ERZ504627 (study PRJEB26092, sample SAMD00036316) | human gut metagenome | host: Homo sapiens | study: EMG produced TPA metagenomics assembly of... | reverse complement strand
TATAGAAGAGAGGTCCTTGTGGATTGTTTCTTGCATGTCCTCCACGAAGTCCAAGCCCTCCACCAGACTGTTCCTGAATCGCACGGGTAATGAGTAATGACATAGATATATTATTTACTTCTGCACTGTAACGATAGAGTTCGGCCCAGTCTTTTTTAGACTGTGTTCTATACCTGACATTTCAGTTCCTGCCAGCATTCTTTTTCCTTCCTGTAATGTTTCAGAAGGATTATAAGTGAGCTTCTCAAACATCAGCGCATGGTAAGCATCCAGACCATTACGTGGATCTAAGAAATAACGAGCTGCATTCAAAGAAACACGACACCATGTCTGTCCTTCTATAATATCAGGAGAAGCAATCATTGAAGAATCATTTATATCTATCAATGATTTACTTTGGAAAATAGAAGCCGTGTCATTAAAGTCTAAAGAAGTATTAAGAGGCACATACCGCCATTCTGGATAAAGTGCATGTAAGAAGCGTAACGGTTGTTTGTAGCTATCAGGAAATGATATAAGTTCTTTTTCAAAAGATTCATCAAATGTATAAGGTTGTACCTTTTTACTTGATATATAGCCTTCCTTCTTCTTTCCATTCACATATAAATAGACATAATATTGAGAGCCTCTTTGTCCTTCTACAACTAAAGGTTGTCCGATGGTAAGTGTTTGATGTAAAAATGACGTATTCTCTTTGACTAATACAATATGAGAATCAAGTTTCTTATAAGAAAAGAACGTCTGATAAGTGATGATGCTTAATAACACAGCTATCACACATAGTATTTTAATAATTGATGTCTTCTTCATTGACCCACCCTACCTGTGCACCACAGATAACATAGACATAATGTCCATAAACACCTGCAATCTTGACTTCTGTTCCTTTTTCACCTATAAACCAATGATCTGTATAATCATCTAAACAATAGAGATGATGATTTCTTTCATATAAGAATTCATTCTTAATAGAGATCATTACATGATCACTCACTCTATAACATTGACTAAACTCTTTTCCTTTTTTCATGATCTTTACTTCATAATCAGGAAAGGCTATCTTGTGGTCTACTTCACCATTACCATAAAGGTCTTTATTTAATACACCTACAGGAAATGGTTGTACACATTCTGTTTGGTATGTTATTTCCCCCTTATAACTATGAATAATAAGCGCATTTAATTGTGAGATAGGTTTCACACCTGTTCCTCCATCAATACAGATGATCTTCTTTTCTTCATCTATAATAATGTCATTATGAATAGAACGAGGGAAATAATTGGATGTAGGAAGATGTCCTACTACAACTGTATACTTTAATGAATGTCCTAATTCATAAAAATGTTGGAGTTCGAGATAGGAAGAGAGACCACATTCCTTATAATTATCTCTTGGTTCTACACCAGCATGGACAAATAAATAATCATTAAATAATAATGTAGTAGGTAAATGGGACATGAACTTTAATTCTTGTTTTAGCTTTTCAGCCATGATTTTTTGCATACCTAAAGGTGTTTCATGTCCATCATTAAAATGTTCATAATTATATATATCTCTAATAATACCGTTCTTACTATTTCTCTTTAAATACTTAGGAATTTCACCTGCAATTTCTGGAATAGTAAGTAATGCATTCATCGCCCATTCACAATTTCCCATCAAAACATAACACTTGGGAAAACGTGAAAGATTCATAATAAAGTGTATTGTTTCTAATACCTGATCTCCTTTTTCTACAAAGTCACCAATAATCACCAAATAATCCTCTACAGGATCATAATTCACTTTTCTTAGTAATTCTTTAAAGCGGTCTAAATGACCATGTATATCTGATATCGCAATCAAGCGATAATCATTCTTTTCTTTTTTAATCAAATGTTTTGGTGTAAACATAAGTACCCTCCTGATATCATTCTACATCAAAAAGTAGGTTGCCCTACTTTTTTGTTGCATAATACTTTCTTACAAGCATCTGTGTTTTGCGAATATGTCTTTGAATACGTTCTGTTGCTTCATCTTTGTCTCCATCAATGATGGCTTCTAGAATAGCACGATGTTCTGCAAGTGATGATTCTAAACGTTCCGGACGCGCAATAGAATGTCTTGATGTCACAGAGACATAGTAATGAATATCCTTAAGAATCTGTTCAAAATAGGTAGACTGTGTTGCCTGATAAATAGATTCATGGAATAGAATATTAAAATCATTCACTTTATCAAAGTCACCCTTTGTAGTATAGAATTCTAGCAATTCAAATACTTCTTTAATTTTAGCAAGATGCACTTCATCCATACGATCAATTGCGAATGAAACAGCTAATCCTTCTAGAGAAAGACGTATTTCAAACATATCATCAATATCACGAGGTGAAAAACCTTTGACATAAACACCTTTATTAGGAATACTTTCTACTAAACCTTCTAATTCTAGCTGTTTTAATGCTTCTCTAATAGGTGTACGAGAAATCTTCAACTCTTTCGCAAGTGTTAATTCATTTAATTTATCACCACATTTATAACTTTCATTAAGAATACGATCACGTAATAAGATAAATATTTTAGAGCCCAATGATCCATGGGAAGTTGATTCAAAAATGCTATGAGATGGCATTCTTTGTCCCTCCTCTTATAATTTATCGATAATTGCGTCTGTAAACTCTTTTGTAGTTGCCTGTCCACCAATATCAGGTGTTGTAAACTTACCTTCTTCTATGACTGCTGCTAAGGCTTCTCTTAAAGATTGTGCTTCTTTCTGTTTATTTAATGCTTCAAGCATCATTGCGAATGCAAGAATTAAAGAACTTGGGTTCGCAATACCTTTACCTGCAATATCAGGTGCACTGCCATGAACAGCTTCATAAATACGGTAGTCGTCACCAATATTACCTGATGGTGCAATACCAAGACCACCTACAAGACCTGCACATAAGTCAGAAACAATATCCCCATATAAGTTTGGTGCAACAAGGACATCAAATGTTTCTGGACGCTGTACAAGCTGCATACACATATTATCAATAATAACTTCTTGTGTTTCTATTTCTGGATAGTCTTTTGCCACTTCTCTATAACAATCAAGGAAAAGACCATCTGTATACTTCATTATATTGGCTTTATGAATGGCTGTCACTTTTTTTCTGTTATTTGTGCGTGCATATTCAAATGCATAACGACAAATACGTGTAGAAGCTTCTCTCGTGATTAACTTAACACCATTCGCAATATCATCAGTGAGCATATATTCAATACCTTTATATAAATCTTCAGTATTTTCTCTAATGATGACTAAATCAATATTTTCATATTTAGAATCAATACCCTTGAAGTTACGTAAAGGACGTACATTGGCATAAGTAGAGAATTTCTGTCTTAATGCGACATTCACACTTCTAAAACCTGTTCCAATTGGAGTGGCTGTAGGACCTTTTAATGCCCATTTATATTCTTCAATTGCGTCTACAAGACCAGGTTCCCATACTTCACCTGTTTCTTTTGCATATTCTGCACCTGCTCTATATTTAACCCATTCAATATCTAGGTTCATTGCTTTTGTGATAGATTCAACACTTGCTGAAATCTCTGGTCCAATCCCATCACCTGGAATAAGTACTGCTTTCATTAGAAATCTCCTCCTAGTTCTTTAATTGCATTTAATAATCCACCATACTGAATCATGACTTTTTCACGTGCTGATAATGATAGATGTGCTGTAATAGTTTCATTTGTATTCTTATTAGTCACTACAATATCCTTACCTTCTTCTACAGATGCTAATAAATCACTTAATTCGTAATCATCCTGATCATTGAAGAAATCGTAATCTTTCGCATCAATAACAAGTGGAAGAATACCATTGTTGATTAAGTTAGAACGATGAATTCTCGCAAATGAAATTGCGAAGATAGCTTTGATCCTTAAGTAGTTAGGTACTAATGCAGCATGTTCTCTTGATGAACCTGTCCATAGTTATCTCCTCCTACAATGAAACCACCATTATTTTTAACAGCTCTATTATAGAATTCAGGATCTACCTTAGAGAATGAGAACTTAGCTAAATGAGGGACATTTGAACGGAATGGAAGTAATTTAGAATCAGAAGGTACGATATGGTCTGTAGAGATATTGTCTCCTACTTTTAATACAACTTTACCGCTTACTGTATCTGTTAACTTATCTCCTCTAGGAACTGGTTTGATATTAGGTCCCATATAGATTTCATTATCAGGGATATATTCACTAATAAAGAAGTTAGGATTCTTCACAAATGGTGTATCTGGTACTTCTTCTAATACCATATCATCTTCAAATTCCTGTGATAAATAACCTTTGACTGCAGATAATGCAGCAACTTCTGGAGATACAAGATATACACTTGCATCATTTGTACCAGAACGTCCTTTAAAGTTACGGTTGATTGTTCTTAAAGAAACACCTTTTGATAATGGAGCCTGTCCCATACCGATACAAGGACCACATCCACATTCAAGAATTCTTGCACCTGCATGAATCATATCTGCAAGAGCACATTTTGTGCCAGCATAGAAAGAATAGAAGATGAACCTGGCGCGATAACTAAAGAAACATCTTCAGCCACTTTACGACCTTTTAAGATCTTTGCTGCACGCATCATATCTGGTAAAGATGAGTTTGTACAAGAACCAATGACTACCTGATTGATCTTCATTCCTTCTAATTCTTTTACATCTACTACATTATCTGGTGAATGAGGCTGAGCAACCATAGGAACTAATGTAGACATATCGATTTCAATAGTTTCATCATATGTTGCATCATCATCAGCTTTCATTTCAACATATTCATCTTCTCTACCCTGCTGCTTTAAGTAAGCTAAAGCATTTTCATCGGTTGGGAATACTGAAGTAGTCGCACCTAGTTCTGCACCCATGTTACAGATAGTAGCACGGTCAGTTAATGAAAGATCACTTAAACCTTCACCTGTATATTCAACAATCTTATTAACCCCACCTTTTACAGATAATTCCTGTAGAATTTTTAAGATAACATCTTTTGCAGATACCCAAGGTGCTTTACGTCCTGTTAGTTTAACCTGTAAAACTGATGGACACTGAACATAGTACTTACCTGTTGCCATGCAACGGCTACATCAAGTCCTCCTGCACCAATCGCAATCATACCCATTGCACCACATGTTGGTGTATGAGAATCTGAACCAATTAGCGTCTTACCTGGATGTGAAAAATTTTCAAGTTGTAACTGATGACAGACACCATTACCTGGTTTAGAGAATGTGATACCATGTTTTCTTGCAACAGATTTAATAAATTCATGGTCATCCATGTTTTCAAAACCAGTCTGAAGCATGTTGTGGTCAATATAAGCCACGGCTTTTTCTACTGCAACATGACCTACATTCATTGCTTCTAACTGAAGATAAGCCATTGTACCTGTAGAATCCTGTGTTAAAGTCTGGTCAATTCCGATACAAATAGATGTTCCTGGAACTAATTCTCCTTCTTTAAGATGTGCATTCAAGATTTTATACGCTAGATTCATATAATCTTCTCCCCCTTGTTTATCATTGTATACAATTATACACATATACTATTCTATGTGCAATATAAAAAACAAAGATAATTTGTATTTATTTCGTTAAATTGGTACAATACATTGGGTGATGAAAAAATGATATTATCTTGTTCAGGACTTACTAAATCTTATTCAGGAAAAGAAGTCCTAAAAAATATAACATTCCATATAGAAGAGCATGATAAGCTTGCCATCATAGGTGTTAATGGTGCTGGTAAGAGTACATTGCTTAGAATTCTTTTAAATGAAGAGGCTTATGATGATGGTATGATGACTATTGCGAAGAATATTCGTATTGGTACATTGAATCAGGAACATAAGTTTGATCTTAATAAGAGTATCTATGAAACATTGGAAGAACCTTTTGAAGATTTAAAGAAAATAGAGAAACGTATTCGTGAATTGGAACAGGAAATGGCTGTGACAAATGATTTAGATACAATTATGAATCAATATGATTCTTTATTATCTAAATTCCAGGATGAAGGCGGTTATGCCATGGAGTCACAAGTCAAAGGTGTTTTGAATGGTTTAGGTTTTGATGAGGATATGTGGTATAAACCAATTGGTATTTTATCTGGTGGACAGAAGACAAGAATTGCGTTAGGTCAGTTATTATTACGTTCTCCTGATTTATTATTACTTGATGAACCGACTAACCATCTTGATGTAAATTCTATTGAATGGTTGGAAAACTATTTAAAACAATATAATAAAGCTGTAATTGTGGTATCTCATGACCGTTATTTTATTGATCAGGTGTCTACTTCTATTATGGAAATAGAGAATGGTAAAAGTAAGATTTATAAATGTAACTACTCTAAATATGCTGAAATCAAGAAGCATGATCGTGATGTAGAATTAAAACATTATTTAAATAACCAGAAAGATATTAAAACGTATGCAGGAGTCTATTGACCGTTTAAAATCTTATAACCGTGAAAAACAGATAAAACGTGCTGAGTCTAAAGAGAAAGCACTTGAACGTATGGAGAAGGTTGAAAGACCGGAGAGTCTTCCTTCTAGTATCCGTTTTGCATTTGTCCCTGAAGTTGAAAGTGGTTATGATGTTTTAAAAGTAGACGATGTCGCTATGGCTTTTGATAAGCCATTGTTCGATTCGGTATCTTTTGAAGTTAAGAAAGGTGAAAGAGTTGCTTTACTTGGTCCTAATGGTGTAGGTAAAACAACAATGTTCCATTTGATTCTTAAAGATTATTTACCTGTACATGGACGTATTCGTTTAGGCTCTAAGGTAATGATTGGTTATTATGATCAGGAACAGACTTCTTTATCTCCTGAAAAGACAATCTTTGATGAAATACATGATGCTTATCCTGATATGAATAATACAGAGATTAGAAATATCTGTGCTGCATTCTTATTCAAAGGTGAAGATGTATTTAAAACAATTGATGTTTTATCCGGTGGTGAAAAAGGACGTATTGTCTTAATCAAGTTATTACTTAATAAAGCTAACTTCTTGATTCTCGATGAACCAACAAACCATTTAGATATTCAGTCTAAGGAAGTACTAGAAGATGCATTATTAGATTTCCCTGGTACTATTCTTTTTATTTCTCATGACCGTTATTTTATTAATAAGCTCGCTACTAAGATTGTGGAAATGAATCCTCATGGTGATGAAATATTTGCTGGTAACTATGCTTATTACCTTGAACATCGTAAAGTAGAAGAAGTTGTGAAAGAAACAGCGGTAAAGGTTCAAAATACTATTGATAAGAAAAAGAAGAATAGATTAAAGAAGATAGAAAATGATATTTCTGACTTTGAAGAGAAGATCAGTGCGAAGGAAGAAGAACTCCATAGCGATGAAGTGATGAATGATTACCAGAAGTATAATGAAATCACTGCTGAACTAGAAGGCTTAAACAATCAATTAGAAGAACTCATGATAGAATGGGAAGAACTTTCAGAAGAGATGAACGCTTAAAAGGACTAGGGGCAACCCTAGTCCTAATTTCTTTGTTTTAAGTTGTAGATAAGTATAAATGCGCAGATAAAATCACCAATGATTGACACAATAAATGGATAGAATGCATAAATATCTTTTAATGTCGGCAAGAAAGATAATACAAATATCTTCTGTGAATAACATAAGAATTTAATCCCTATCACCATAAAGGCAATCATATAAGTAAACCATAAACAATAGTGTGTGTAGATACCTCCTGGCACAACATGCTTAAGTCTTTCATATTCATTCTCTGTTCCTCTATTATGAGATAACTTAATATACATATTCTTATATATCTTGAGATTCATACGTGAGAACATAATGATTGGAATATAGAGTAGTGTCCAGAAACCAATAGTCCCTAAGTAAGGACACAATAAACCACTCACAATAGAAGCACCCATACATATATAGAAAGAACGTGGCATAGTGAATGTCATTCCCTCAGGATCAAAGTAATCATACAGTTCTCTTCCACCATAACGATGTAACCATTTATTTCTTTCATCATAAACAGTCTTAATAGATAAAACATTAACCATCAAACCGATCATATAGAGTACTGTATTCATTAATTCCCCTCTTTTATTGATAAGAGTGACAGTACTGTCCCCATCTAATTGATAGAGGAAAAGCATGATAACTGAAGTCACAACAACTAGCATCACTGAAAGAATAAAGTAAGCATTATAAAGCGTATCTTTTTCTGAATCATCAGCTTTTTTAATACGATATTCCATCAACCATAAAGGCCTGTTTCTATTAATATAACAAGACTTCCTAAACCTATAGGAGGATTAATTAGGAATACAAACCAGCTTATTAGCGATAAAATAATAGCGTTCATATTAATCTCCTTTCCATCCTATCATACACTAAAAAAAACATCCGGAAAAGTCCAGATGTTCATTTATTATTCAACGTCGAAGTCGTCTGATAAGTCTTCGCCATTAGTAGCGATGACTTTCTTATACCAGTAGAATGAATCTTTCTTATAACGATCAAGAGTTCCTACTTTTTCATCTGTAGTATCTACATAGATGAAACCATATCTCTTTCTGATACCTTCATGAGTTGATACTAAGTCGATTGCTGACCAAGGGCAGTAACCCATCATTTCGATGTTTTCAGTAACAGCCTTATGTAACTGTTCAATATGTGCTCTTAAGTATGCAATTCTGTAATTATCATGAACACGACCATCTTCTAATGTATCGTAAGCACCTAAACCATTTTCAGTAACGATCATTGGTAAATGATAACGAGAATACATTTCTCTCATAGTTGCTAAGAAACCATCAGGGTCAATTTCCCAACCGAATTCAGTCTTCTTAAGGTTTGGATTTTCATATCCCTTATAGTAACCTGCTTCACCACGAGCTGACTGCTGGTCTGCACCCGGATCTAATTCTTCATCAGCTGCTGCTTTCTGTACAGTTGCAGTTGAATAGTAGTTGAAACCAATGAAGTCTGGATGTGCATTCTTCATTGCTTCTTCATCACCTTCAGCAAATGTTGGTGTTGCATCATTTTCTTCTAAGTAAGTCCATACTAAGTTATTGTATTTTCCATAAACAGCCATATCTAAATATAACCAGTTTCTGATTGCGTTGAATTCCTGAGCTGCTAAAATATCTTCTGGCTTACAAGATGCTGGATATACATAAGAAATGTTTGGAGCTGGACCAATCTTTGCATTTGGAAGCATTTCATGACATAAAACCATAGCTTTAGCCTGAGCAACTAACATATGGTGGTTCTGCTGATATACTTCTTTTAATACATTTGTAGTACCTTCAGGAATTCTTAATGTACCAATAAGTGGACCAACTAAAGTAAGCATGTTCTGTTCGTTGATAGTTAACCAATATTTAACTCTATCACCGAAGTTTTCAAACATAACTTTAGCAAAATTAACGAACCAATCTACTGATTCAGGATTAGACCAAGAACCTCTCTTGTCTAATGCATCAGGCATATCGAAGTGGAACATAGTGACTAATGGTTCGATATTATATTCTAAACATGTATTAATCACATCATTGTAATGATCGATACCTGCCTGGTTGATTTCACCAGTTCCATTAGGAATAAGTCTAGTCCAAGCGATTGAGAAACGGTATGTCTTGAATCCCATTTCAGCCATTAACTTGATATCTTCTTTATAACGATGATAATGATCTGCACATACATCTAAAGATGCAGTTCCTGCTGGTAATTCTTTAACATCCTGACATGATGGTCCTTTACCATCTGATAAGTTTGCACCTTCTACCTGATAAGCTGAAGTAGAAGCGCCCCATAAGAAATCTTTTGGAAAAGCTTTTAATTTGTTGTCTAACATTTTGTGTGTCTCCTTTTCTTTTCTGACACCATTATAACGGAAGATTTCAAAAAATAGGATTCTTTTCAATTCTAGAAAAAAAGAGAAAATGTTTTTACATTTTCTCGCTTATCTTGCACCTTTTTTAAAAAAGTATTTTAGATTTTCTTTTCCATTAAGTATCTTAGAAGTCTTTCTCCACGTCTTTCATTGATTTGTTCTTCAATAACTGTATAACCTTTAGATTCAAAGAATGGTTTAGATGTAATAGATGAAGTCACATTAATGACATGACAATCATGTTTTTTTGCATAGGCTTCTAAATCTTCTACAAGTTTTGATGCAATCCCTTTTCTTAAATAATCAGGATGAACATATAAACGATCTAAATAACCTGTTTTACCAATATTACCAAATGCAATTAATTTCTCATCTTGTTCTACTACGATAGTATGATTCTTTTCTAAAGATTTTTCCCAATGATATTCATTGGCTTCTTTTGGTGCAATGGCTTCTAATTGGTCTTCTGTATAATCATTCTTATTGACTTCATGGACAGTGACATAAAATAAATCCATAACTGCATGAAGATCTGTGTCCTTGTATTCTCTAAATTCCATTTATATCACCTCTATTTCATACATCACATTATACCATTATTTACCCATAAAAAAAACGGTCATCATAGACCGTTTCGATTAAATACCGAATAATAAATCGATGTAGTTTGGAATTGGATACTGCTCGGCACTTACTTTAGTTTCTAAGCTATCAGCAGTTGCACGTAATGCATCCATAGCAGGGATAACTAAATCCCTCCATGCAGTCGCATTATCTAATGTAGAAGTATCAATTGCATCAGCTTTATTAATAGCATCTTCTAATGTAATCATCTGTTCACGCATAGTTGAAAGTAAAGAAGTTAATACCTTTAAGTCTTCAACCATGAATGTATTGTCTACACCAGCCTTAGCTACTTCTTTAGCATCATTAGCTAAAGTACCACATGCTTTTACATATGCTGGATATAATTCAGTCTTAGCCATTGATAAAGCAGTTAAAGCTTCAACACGGATTGTCTTAGCATAGTTATCTAACTGGATATCATAACGTGAATCAATTTCAGCTTCAGTGTATACACCATGTTTTACAAACATTTCACGGATTGCAGGTTTCTTTAAGCAAGAACATGCATCTACTGAGTTTGCGTGGTTAGGTAATCCACGTCTTGCAGCTTCTTCTTTCCATTCATCTGAATAACCATCACCATTGAAAATGATTCTTTCATGATCTTTGAAAAATTCTCTAATGATATCATCTAATGATTCACCTGCATCTAATTTAGCAGCCATCTGATCATATTCTTCAGCCATGATAGCATTTAACATAGTGTTAACTGATGCAACTGACTGAGATGAACCAACCATACGGAATTCAAATTTATTACCTGTGAAGGCAAAAGGAGATGTTCTGTTTCTGTCTGTTGAGTCTTTAGAGAAATCTGGGATAACTGATACACCAGTACTAAATCTTTCACCAGTAGTCTTATTCAATTCTTCACCATCAACGATTGCTTTAATAACTTTATTTAAGTCATCACCAACGAATGCTGAAACAATTGCAGGTGGAGCTTCGTTAGCACCTAGTCTGTGGTCATTACCAGCACATGCAGCAGATAATCTTAATAATTCAGCATATTCATCAACACCCTTGAGAGCACATGCAAGAGTAGCTAAGAAAGGCTTATTGTTGATTGGATCAGGTCCGGGATTAAATAAGTTAATACCTGTATTAGTCATTAATGACCAGTTGTTATGCTTACCAGAGCCGTTAACACCTTCAAATGGTTTTTCATGTAATAAACATCTTAAACCATGTTTCTTGGCAATATCCTGAGATAACTGCATAACTAATGCGTTGTTATCAGCTGTTACGTTAGCTACTGTATATACACATGCTACTTCATGCTGTGCAGGAGCAACTTCGTTATGCTTAGTCTTTGAAGGAATACCATATTTCCATAATTCGTTATCAAGATCCTTCATGAAGGCACCTACTTTACGTTTAATAGAACCAAAGTAGTGATCTTCTAGTTCCTGACCCTTAGGAGCAGGAGCGCCATAAAGAGTACGACCAGTTAACTTTAAGTCAATTCTCTTCTGCCAGTATTCATCTAATACTAAGAAATATTCCTGTTCAGCACCAACTGAAGCAGTCACTTTATCAACACCTTCTAAACCAATCTTAGTTAATAAGTTAGAAGCTGATGCACTTAAAGCATCACTAGCACGTAATAATGGAGTCTTTTTATCAAGTGCTTCACCAGTATAAGAACAGAATAATGTAGGAATATATAAGCTACCGTCTTTTACAAAGGCTGGAGAAGTACAATCCCATGCAGTATAACCACGTGCTTCGAAAGTAGCACGAATACCACCAGATGGGAAAGAAGAGGCATCAGGTTCACCTTTTCTTAATGTCTTACCACTAAATTCAAGAACTGCTCCACCATTTCCATCTGGTTCTAAGAAAGCATCATGCTTTTCTGCAGTTAAACCAGTCATTGGCATAAACCAGTGAGTGAAATGTGTAGCACCATTTTCAACAGCCCAGATTTTCATTGCATTTGCAATTACTGTTGCAACTTCTTTTGAAAGAGGTTCTCCCTTATCTAGAGCTTCATGGAAAGCTTTATAAATAGATTTAGGAATGCGTTCCTTCATAGTTTCGTCGTTAAATGTATAACGACCGTATTCATCTAAAAGTTTGTTCATTTCCATACGATTACATCTCCTTTTTATGGGTATGATTGTAGCAATAAAAAATATTCGTGTCAATACTTTTTTATCACTGTGCAATAATTTTTATCATTCACTCCTTATTGCAACCACATAGTATCACAAAATATAGGCTTTTAACTACTCTAATTCACTTTTTTTCACTTTTTAAAAAATATTGCTTAACTTGTTATTTGATGATAATAAGACTATAATTGTGGCGAGGTGAAAAATATGTTTGGAAAACAGAAAACATTGATCATAGATCATGATAGCGAACGTAATAATCGCATTAAGAATTATCTCGACCAGGATCATTTCACTTGTTATCAAGCAAAGACATTGGATAAATTTAATTCTCTTTATACAAACAACAATTATGATTGCATTATTCTAGAAGATGTATTCCCAGGTATTAATACGAATAAGTTCCTAGTAAACAATAGACGTAACTCACAAGCTATAACTATAGTTCTAAGTGATATGTTAAATGAAGCTTACTTAGAAGATTTATTAGATGCCGGTGCTGATGATTATATTGTAGTACCCTTCTCATTAACATCTTTATTAAGAAAGATTCAAGATGTCTATAAAATGGGTGTTTTAAGACCTAGAAAGATCTACCGTTTTAAAGATATTATATTAGATGATACTGCCAAGACCGTTTTATTAAATGATCATTCAGTCACTCTAACTAAAAATGAATTTAAACTATTAAAAATGTTGATGTCACATCCCTATCAGCTTATACTTCAACCAAGATTTTTGAAGGTATCTGGGGTGATAGTGTTTATGCAGACGATCAATCAGTCATGAACCTAGTAAGTTCACTTATAATTAAATTAAATAGAACAGGCTCTCATGAAGAGTATATCAGACGCTTTGGCGCAAACTCATATAAGATGGCCATATAAAAAAAGAATGCATATCGCATTCTTTTTCTTTTAGCTTCTCTTATTGATTTTTCTTCGTCTTCTGTTTTCGCGTCTTTCTTTCTTTTCAATCTTACGATGCTGGTCAGTATAATCCGCTACTGTACAGTGGATACGTTTATTAGATTCGCAAATTGCGTCTACAAATTCATATCTATCTTTTGGGAATGTACTATATCTCTTCTTTAAATCTGTATATAATTCAATAGCATGAGGTCTAGTGACTAAATCAGCCATTCTTGATACTGGATCACAAATGACTTCACATGACATTAAGTCTACTTCTTTTTGTGGTAATAATCTTCTTTTGAAGATTAAAGTTTTGCCATCGACGATATATTTATAAGGACGACATCCTAAGAAATAAAGATACATTGCAGCCAAGAAAATTGAAACAATAATAAATGACTGCTGATCCAATGATTTTAATACAAACATGACGATATCATAAACCCAAACAAGAGTTAAAGCGCCTAGCCAAATACCAACAGCTAGATTTGGTTTTACCTTGAATTCTTTCATAAAAAAAAGCCTCACTTTCCTTTCTATTATACAATATTTAGCCCATTATTACAATAAAAAAAGAAGAGAGGCAATGCTCTCTTCCCAATGTCGAAATTATTATAATAAATTTTAATTTTAAATTATTCAGCAGCCTGTTTAGCCTGGAATTTTTCGTAGGCAATTAAGAATGGAATGTAAACAACTACTGAAACTGCAAGAACAACTAACTGTGCTACAGCACCCATTAGGTTACCACCTGTAGCAACGAAACCGAATAATACTGGTGGCATTGTCCAAGGTACTTCAAGTACGATCTTAGGACAGAATCCACTAGAAACTAAGATGTAACCAATAATAACAGTTACAACTGGAGCAAAGATAAATGGAATGTCTAGGATTGGGTTCAATACTAGAGGGATACCAAATGTCATAGTTTCGTTGATGTTAAATAAACCTGGAACGATTGAGATACCAGCGATTGTTCTGTTATCTTCACGTTTAGAGAAGATAAGAATTGCGATTACTAAACCGATAGTAACACCAGAACCACCGAATTCTGCGAACATCTGAATCATAGTTAAGTTCATAACATATGGGATATCATGATGAGCAGTATAAGCAGCAGTGTTAGCGTATAATAATGGTCTGAAGATTGGTTCCTTAACAGCAGCAACCATGTTGTTACCATGGATACCTACGCACCAGAATAACATGATGATTATATACATGATACATACTGCAACAAGGTTGTTACCAATGATATTCTGTAATGGTTTCTGAATTACGTTATAGATCAACGCATTTAATTCAGCACCAGTAGCTAACTGACATACTAATCCAACAGCACCAACAACGATTGCAGTTAAGCAAGTTGGGATTAATACTTCGAATGCACGAGCAACTCCAGGTGGAACCTGTTCAGGCATCTTGATCTTTAATGCATCATTCTTACGGAACATATTGTAAAGTTCCATACCAAGGATTGCAACGATAAGACCTGTGAATAAACCAGTTGCACCAGTGTAGCTTGACATAATACCACTGTAGCTGAAGCTATCAGCTGTAATTTGATGTTTAGCAGCTTCACCAGTTACATTAATGAACTGACCTAAACTAAAGCCATGAGAAATACCTTTAGCATCGATGTAAGAAGCACCTAAGTCCTTAGCAGCAAATGTTGTAGGAGTTACCATCATCCATAAGATGAAGCCTAAAACAGCAGGGTAAGCACCAGTTTCACCATTTGCTTCAGCGATTTCAGAAGCAACTAACATAGTTACACCGATTGTGATACATGAGATTGTAGCATACTGCATAGCAGCAAAGATTGGGTTAAGTACTTCTAAAGCCATGATTGGTTTCCAGATAGCACCTAAACCAGTTGATGAGTTAACTAAAACGTTTGTCCAAAGTACACCAACGGCACCTGAGATAGTAGCTGGCATGAAGTTCTGGAACCCGTTCTTAATAGCATTAAGATACTTGTTCTGACCACACCATGCGCCGACACGTCCTAGCTTATCAGCAAAAGCGTCCATAAATTTTCCTCCCTAAATCTTTTCGACAAATACAGTATAATCGCTCTTTGTAAAAATGTCAACGGTTACATTTTAAAATGTATGGTACTTTTAAGTTTAATAACCCGATTTTGAATCGTAAATATTTTAAATTCTATTGAATGTAACAATTATTATTTTTTGATTTTTGTTATTTATTGTTACATTTTTTATTTTTTGAAAATATTTTTATGTTGGTTGGCTAAGTTCATGTAAATTTTGTGATTATGTTACATAAAAAAGACAGCCCATTAAGACTGCTTCATATAAAAATATTGATTATTGTTCTACAATTACTGTCTGGAATTCATAGTTTGCATAGTGACGTCTATTGAATGTCAGTTCGAAAACAGAACCGTTTGAGAGATAGGTTGTCTGTTCTTCCTGGATATAAGGTTCCCCTTCTGCAAGTCCTAAGAATACTTGTTCTTGTACTGTAGACAGAGCAGATGTGATCTTTAAATGACAGCTCTGAACAGTTAGATGAAGCTGATTGATTACAAATTTATATAATGAATCTTTTAATACATCTGCTTTTAGATTAACTAAATGATAAAGCGGAATATAAGTAATCTCTACACAATAAGGTTTTCCATCCACTGATCTATTTCTAATAATATGATAAACGAAGTCTCCTTCATCAATCTGTAATTTTTTCGCAATTTTTTCATCACTCGGTATAACTTCAAATACCTTAATATCTGATGTAACATCATGTCCTTCAAAACGCATAGAAAGACTACGTGTACGCACTGTTTCATTTAGTTCAGAAACATTAAGTTCCTTCACAAATGTTCCTGCCCCACGACGACGGATAATAAGACCTTCTTTTACAAGAATCTCTAAAGCCTTCTTCATTGTTTCTTTATTACAATGATAATTGACACATAATAAATATTCATAAGGAAGCTTCTGGCCAGCAGTATATTCTCCCGACTTAATCTTCTCTCTAATTGCATCAGCGATATCTCTATACTTTGCCACAAAACCACCTCCTTACATAAAAATACCATACTTTAAAAAAGAATGCACTGTATAATTCTTATTTTGTGATTTTTTTACACCAAATCTCTTCATGTTCTAAATTATAGAGTGTGAATGTTTCATTTTCATAAACTAAAAAGCTTTTTACACCCTGTTTTGGTAAAGAGATAGAGTTTGGATTCACTGTATAGAAGCCATGGTCTTCAAATACAGAAACATGATAATGTCCATAAAGGAAAACATCACCCTTCTTTAAATAAGGCATATTGTCTTTATTGTAAAGATGTCCATGAGTAATATAGAAGTCATGTCCATCTACATTTAATAATGCATAATCACTTCTCATAGGGAAATCTAAAACCATCTGGTCTACTTCAGCATCACAGTTACCTCTTACTGCAAGGATCTTATCTTTATATTTATTTAATAAAGGAATGCACTTTTTAGGTGCATAGCCTTCTGGTAAGTCATTTCTAGGTCCATGATATAAGATATCTCCTAGGATGATTAAACGATCTGGCTGTTCTTCATCAAAGTAATGCATTACTTTTTCTAGGTCATTATAAGAACCATGAATATCTGATATGATCATTAGTTTCATTTTATTCCATCTCCAATCCGATTGGGCAGTGATCGCTACCCAATATGTCACTGTATATCAAACTCTCTTTTATTCTCTCTTTCAATGATTCAGAGACAATAAAATAGTCAATTCTCCATCCTGCATTTCTTTCTCTTGATTTAAACATATAACTCCACCATGTATAAGCATCCTTCTTATCTGGATAAAGATATCTAAATGTATCAATATAGCCGTGTGATAAGAGTTCTGTCATCTTACTACGTTCCTGATCAGAGAATCCTGCATTATGATGATTGGACGAAGGATTCTTTAAGTCTATTTCATGATGGGCCACATTGAGGTCTCCACAAAGGATTACTGGTTTATTGAGAGCATCTAAATAGGCAAGGAAGGCATCTTCCCATTCCATACGATAATCTATTCTAGCAAGCTCTTTTTTAGAATTAGGCGTATAACAAGTTACAAAGTAATAGTCTTCAAATTCTAGTGTAATAACTCTTCCTTCCTGGTCATGTTCCTCTACCCCTATTCCATAAGATACAGATAAAGGCTTCATTCTAGTCAGTATTGCAGTTCCACTATAACCTTTCTTAATTGCATCATTGGTATAAAGTGTATAACCAGGAATATCTAAATCAATCTGATCCTTTTGTGCCTTTGTTTCCTGCAAAGCAAAAATATCAGCATCCAATGATTTGAAACTTTCTAAAAAACCTTTCTTTAAGCAGGCACGAATGCCATTTACATTCCATGATACGTATTTCATATTCTCTCCTCAAAAAAGAAGGAGCTAAAAAGCCCCTTCTCCATTTTCTGCAATCGCATAACGAACAATTGTTTTCAGTTTTTCACTTGGTGTCTTCTCATAATCATTTAAGTAAATCTCATGATGGAATCCTTCTAAACGCATATTCTGGATAGTGATGAACTCCATGATCTGCTTAGTTGTATTGATTTCAGTATTATAAGCACCCTTATGTAGCATCTGTACGCAATGTCCTTCAGTCATCCTCTTAAGATATATATCTACAATGTAAGGATTATCCTTCTTGTTAGCTGCTTTCTGTTTAATAATTTCAAATGTGTTAGGATCTAGAAGCTTTGGCTGTGCCATCATCAATGTAAACTTGATCATCTTTTTACGAGTAACGTCAAACTTCGAATTATCATAGGTATCCCATAATCCTTCTAGTGGCGAAATAAGATAAACAAGGTTCTTTTCCTGTTTAAAATACTCTCTAATTTCAGCTGACATGATTCGAAGAGCTTTTGACTTTAAATGGAACTCTTCTACTTCAGGATTACCGATTCCATCAATCATGATGAAATTGAATTCTGGGACATCAACGATATCAATCTTCTTTGTTGATGCATCATATTGTTTCTTATACTCTTTACGTATACCTTCCTTCATTACGGCGCCTCCTTTCTTAAACGTAAACATTATACAAAAATTCACATGGAATTACTACTAATTTAGTATTATTTCTAAAGAATGTCTTGATAATGTGTCAATTTCATTAATATACTTTTGGGCATTGATTCATAACTGACAAAAAAGCTATTCACAAAGAATAGCCTAGATTTACTGTCAGTACTAAATTTTATCAAGATTCCAATATTTCGCAACAGTTTTTTTATAATAATTTCATTGTCTTGATAACCTGTGGTTCATTAGGCATATCATTCCAAGGTGATCTTTTAACATTCGCAATCTTATCTACTTCTTCTAATCCTTCAGTGATTAAACCAAAAGCAGCATAGTCACCATCTAGATGTGGTGCATCAGCATGCATGATAAAGAACTGAGATGAAGCAGAATCCTTCACCATTGTTCTTGCCATTGACAAAACACCTCTTGTATGCTTTAGGTTATTAGTCACACCATTAGATGCAAATTCACCCTTGATAGATGCTGCTGGATGTTCTTTCATATCAGTATCATATCCACCACCCTGGATCATGAATCCTGGGATAACACGATGGAAGATCAAACCATCAAAGAAGTTATTTTTAATTAAGTTTACAAAGTTTTCTACAGTGATAGGTGCTACTTCAGGATATAATTCACCCTTCATTACATTGCCATCCTGCATTTCAATTTCAAATAAGATTTTTTCCATAATTTCCTCCATTTCCGTCCGCCTTCGTCGGTCGGACACAAACATACAATAAAAATTTTAATTTATCATTAACCTAAATATTTTTAGGATATTACTATTCGATTTACTTTTTTCATAAGCAATATCTACTATGTCTTTATTTTTTTCGATTAATAACAAATTTTAT
>ENA-OQEN01000376-OQEN01000376.1-human-gut-metagenome-genome-assembly--contig:-NODE-376-length-19527-cov-7.099175_pt1 | contig 19527 bp, 22 predicted proteins | sample MGYA00242791_ERZ504627 | MGnify/ENA primary metagenome ERZ504627 (study PRJEB26092, sample SAMD00036316) | human gut metagenome | host: Homo sapiens | study: EMG produced TPA metagenomics assembly of... | reverse complement strand
ACCCGCCACGTCTTTATCGGCCAGCGCTGCACACAGCAGCGTGGGGCGGTTCTCCGACGCACGGATCGATCTCGTCCAGCGCGCTCACAAGTTCTCGCAGCTCTGAGGGTTATGGCAGGCGTCGATCAGCTTGAGCGGATCGGTTCCCAGTACATCAAAGCGACCCGGCGTGGGGCAGCCCATAAGCGAAGCGTCGAGCGCATCGTGGTCGAGCTCGCGGCCAAGATAGCCCTCGCACAGCATAATCGCGCACGCAGCATTCTGCGGCTGATACGCCGGCTTAACCATACTCGACGTATAGATGGCACGCGGCGTAGTACAGCTAAACTCCACGGTATCGCCTACATGCGCCGGTACCTTGGTCGTGGAATGCTCACCACCAGCGGCACCACACCGCACTCGCGGCAGCGCGTATCCATTACGCGCTGAACGCTCGGCTCATGCGTGCCCTCGCCCAAAACAACCAATCGCCCAGGCTTAATAACCGCAGCCTTCTCCCCCGCAATGGCCTCGAGCGTATCGCCCAAAATACATGTGTGATCGAGCCCAATACCCGTAATGGCGACGGCCACGGGATCAGTCGCACTCGTAGCATCCCAGCGTCCGCCCATGCCAACCTCAAGCACGGCAACATCACGCGAGCCTCGGCAAACACCACAAGTGCAGCAGCCGTCAAAAGGTCAAACGGCGTGATGGTATAGGCGCGCTCCCCCGCCGCCACACGACGGGCATTCACTCGATGCCCCGCCTCAACAGCGGCCGAAACGCCACGGGCGAATGCCTCATCGCTCACGACGCATCCATCGACTTCCATGCGCTCGGGATAGCGTACCAGCTGTGGCGACGTATACAGCGCGGTCTTGAGCCCCTCACCACGAAGAATGGCAGCCGAAAAACGCGTAGTCGAAGTCTTGCCATTGGTACCGGCAACCTGAATGCAATCAAAATACTCGTCCGGAGCCCCAGCTCATCAAGCATATCGACAACCGTCTCAAGCAAAGGACCAGCATCCCCAGAAATCCGCCCTGTGTCGGCAGCAAGCCCCACAGCCTCATCAAACGAAAGCAACTCAATCGAGAAAGGAACGACATACGACCCAGAACGCTTAGCCATAACTCAAAGTCCCCCATAACAGAAAAAGAGGCCCACCAAAAAGAATGAGCCCTTGCGTTGATAATATCAGCCTCTATCCGCTTGCAGCAATATCAAGGCCACAACCAAGTGGCCCCAACCTACCAGTTGCAAACAACCACGTAAGCGAACTAGGAGCGGCCCGACGCTTTGCTCGCCGCAAGTTCCGCACGCAAAGGACAGCACTTAATGTGCTGTCCGTCTTGCGCAGGACTGTCCGCAGCGGAGAGCAAAGCGTCGGGACGCGTCCCCCAGTAACGCCTACGAGAAGTCAGCAACCTGAGCAGTCAGCGCCACCAGGATCTCCTTGAGCTCAGCTGCACGGTCCCTCTTCTTCTGGACCACCGCGGGCGCGGCCTTGGCCACAAAGCCTCGTTGGCGAGCGTCTTCTCGCAGCCGGCAAGCTCCTTCTGCGCGGCGGCAATCTCCTTCTCGAGGCGTGCCTTCTCGGCCGAAAGGTCGACCTTGCCCTCGAGAACCACAAAGACCTCGACGCCGCTGTCGACCACGGCAATGCTCGCAGCCGGCTTCTCGACGTCGGTACCCATGACCAGCGAGGCGGTGTTCGCCAGCGGCTCGATGGTCGAACGCAGGCTCTCGAGCTTCTCGATGTCCTCGGCGCCGGCGCGCACGACCACGTCGAGCTCGGCCTTGGGGCTCAAGCGATAACGCGAACGCGTGGCGCGAGCGGCAGACACGACGGTACGGCACAGCTCAAACGCGCGCTCGGCGTCCTCGTCAACATACTTGGCGTAGTCGGCGGGCTCGGGCCACTTGGCGATCATGAGCGCTCGGCGCGGTCAACGTTGCCTCGGCGTCCAGATCGAGCACGCTCGCCGGCATGTTGTCCCAGATCTCCTCGGTAACAAACGGCATGAGCGGGTGCATCAGGCGAATGGAGGTGTCGAGCACAAAGATCAGGTTGCGCTGCGCCTGCAGACGACCCTCGCCCTTCAGGCGGGCCTTGGTGACCTCGACGTACCAGTCGCAGACCTCGTTCCAGAAGAACTGCTGCACGCCGCGGGCCATGTCGCCAAAGGTGTAGTTCTCGATGCCCTCGGTGACCATCTTCACGGCCTTGGCCAAGCGGCTGAACATCCAGCGTCGGCCGGCGTCTCCACGACGGGCTCGCCGGGCGTATAGCCCTCCATGTTCATAAGCAGGAAGCGGCTGGCGTTCCAGATCTTGGTCACAAACGACTTGGCCTGGTCGGTGCGCGGGCTGTCGATGAGCTTCTTGGTCTTCTTATCGATGTTCGCGTCGAACTTAACATCCTGGTTGTTGGTGCACAGCGTCAGCAGGTTGTAACGCATGGCGTCGGCACCGTACATGCCAATGAGGTCCATGGGGTCAACGCCGTTACCCTTGGACTTGGACATGCGGCTGCCGTCCTTGGCCAGGATCGTCGGGTAGATGACGACGTCCTTAAACGGCACCTCGTCCAGGAAGTACAGCGAGCTCATGACCATGCGGGCGACCCACAGCGCGATGATGTCGCGCGCGGTGACGAGCGCCGTCGTGGGGTGATGGCCCTCGAGCAGCTCCGGCTTTTGCGGCCAGCCCTGCGTGGCGAAGGTCCACAGCTGCGAGCTGAACCAGGTGTCCAGCACGTTCTCGTCCTGATGCACGTGATGGCCGCCGCACTTGGGGCACACGTCGGTGTCCTCGGTCAGGGCGTCCTCCCAGCCGCAGTCCTCGCAGTAGAACACGGGGATGCGGTGACCCCACCACAGCTGGCGGCTGATGCACCAGTCCTTGAGGTTCTCCATCCAGGTGGTGTAGGTCTGCGTCCAGCGCGCGGGGTGGAAGGTGACCTTGCCGGAGTTGACGGCGTCGAGCGCCGGCCCCTTGAGCTTGTCGACGGCCACAAACCACTGCTCGGACAGCCACGGCTCCAGCGCGGAGTCGCAACGGTAGCAGTGCATGACGGAGTGGTCGAGCTCTTCGACGTGGTCGAGCAGGTCGTGCTCCTCGAACCACTTGATGACCGCCTCGCGGCACTCGTCGCGGTTCATGCCGGTGAACTCGCCATAGCCCTCGACGACCACCGCGTGCTCGTCGAAGATGTTGATCTGTGGCAGATCGTGGGCCTGACCCATGGCGTAATCGTTGGGGTCGTGGGCCGGGGTAACCTTGACAAAGCCGGAACCGAAGTTGGCGTCGACATGCCAATCCTCAAAGATGGGGATCTCGCGGTCGACGATGGGGAGCTTGACGGTCTTGCCCACAAAGGCGGCCTTCTCGGGGTCCTTCGGGGAGACGGCGACGCCCGTGTCGCCGAGCATGGTCTCGGGGCGCGTGGTGGCGACGACGATGTAGTCCTGGCCGTTGACCGGCTCGGTCAGCGGGTAGCGCAGGTGCACAGGTGGCCCTTCTCGTCCTTATACTCGGCCTCGTCGTCCGAGATGGCGGTGGTGCAGTTGGGGCACCAGTTGACGATGCGCTTGCCGCGATAGATCAGGCCGTCGTGGTACCAGTCGCAGAAGACCTTACGCACGGCCTGGGCGTAATCCTCGTCCATGGTGAAGCGCACGTTGTCGAAGTCGACGGAGCAGCCCATGCGCTTGATCTGCTCGACGATGATGCCGCCGTACTCGTGGGTCCAGTCCCAGCAGGCGTCGACAAACTTGTCGCGACCGATCTCCAGGCGGCTGATGCCCTCGCTCTTGAGCTTCTTGTCGACCTTGGTCTGCGTAGCGATACCGGCGTGGTCGGTGCCGAGCACCCAGCGCGTGGACTTGCCGCGCATGCGGGCCATACGGATGATGGCGTCCTGGATGGAGTCGTCAGTGGCGTGGCCCATGTGGAGCTTGCCGGTCACGTTGGGAGGCGGAATGGTGACGGTGCAATCGCCCACGCCCTCGCGGCGCTTGTAGTAGCCGCCGTCGAGCCACTTCTGCAAGATCGCCGGCTCGTTGGTCGATGGATCGTAGTTCTTGGGCATTTCTTCCATATATCTCTCCCTTGCCCGTCGGGGAGGAATGTAGGCCCGCTAGGTCTGCATTCCTCCCCTTAGGTATCGATTACTTCAGTCTGAATGAATTCGCTGAGGCTTAAACAAACACACAGAATAACACAGGTAGTTGGGGTTATTGCGTATATATAAAATAGCCTCCGGCCGCAGGTGGTCGGAGGCTATCGACAAAAACGTTTTGACAGGTTTTAGCCGTAGATGCGTTGGGGCTGTTCTTCGCCCTTAACCGCCGCTTCGGTTACGACGACCTTGGCAACGCCTTCCTCGCTGGGGAGGTCGAACATCGTCTGCTGCAGCACGTCCTCGCAGATGGCGCGCAGGCCGCGGGCGCCGGTCTTGCGGGCAAGCGCCATGCGGGCGATCTCGTGCAGGGCCGCGTCCTCAAACTCAAGATCGACATCCTCGAGCTGGAACATCTTGCGGTACTGTCGCACCACAGCGTTCTTGGGCTCGATCAGGATCGACACCAGGTCGTCCTCGTCAAGCGCCTGCGTCTGGGTGACGACGGGCGTACGGCCCACAAACTCGGGGATCATGCCAAAGGCGTTGAGGTCCTGCGGGAGCACCTGGCGCAGCAGGTCGTTCTCGTCGACCGAGGTGGGGCCGGCGATCTCGGAGTTAAAGCCCACGCCCTTGTTGCCCACGCGATCGGCAATGATCTTATCCAGACCCACAAAAGCACCGCCGCAGATGAACAGGATGTTGGTCGTGTCGATCTGCAGCAGCTCCTGTTGGGGATGCTTGCGGCCGCCGGTGGGCGGAACGCTGGCCACCGTGCCCTCAAGAATCTTAAGCAGTGCCTGCTGAACGCCCTCGCCCGAGACATCGCGGGTGATGGAGAGATTCTCGGCCTTGCGGGCGATCTTATCAATCTCGTCCACGTAGATAATGCCCACCTGAGCGCGCTCAATGTCGCCATCGGCAGCATTGATGAGCTTGAGCAGGATGTTCTCCACGTCCTCGCCAACGTAACCAGCCTCGGTGAGCGCGGTGGCATCGGCGATGGCAAACGGCACCTCGAGGATGCGCGCGAGCGTCTGGGCCAGCAGCGTCTTGCCGGTACCGGTGGGACCGAGCAGCAGGATGTTGGACTTGGCGAGCTCCACCTCGTCCATGTCATCGTCAAACTGGCCGCCCATGCCCGATGCCTCATCAAAGGCGGACACCGCGGCACCGCCCTCGATCACGCGACGGTAGTGGTTGTACACGGCCACCGACATGGCGCGCTTGGCGTCCTCCTGCCCCATAACATAGGCCGAAAGCTCGTCATAGATCTCGTGCGGCGTCGCACGTGCGTGATGACCTGACGGTCGTCCTCAAGCTCAAAGCCCTCGGCCTCGGGGTCAACGGCGGGCTGGGATGCAGCCTGGCCGTGGTCGTTGAGGAAGCCCGGCAGCTTGCCGTTGCGGGCAGCGTCCATAAAGTCCGAAGCCAGCGACTCCTCCAGAATCTCGGAGCAGGCGGCGACGCACTCGTCACAGATAAAGATGTTGGTCGGGCCCTTTACGAGGCGACGGACCTGGCCCTGCTCTTTTCCGCAGAAGGAGCAGCGGATGGGGTTGCCGTTCTCGTCAAAGTTGTCCTGCATGTTTCCTGCCATCCTAGGCGTCCTTCGCGGCTAAATCGCGCGAGGTGACGATACGGTCGATCAGGCCGTAGTCGAGGGCCTCGGCAGCGGTCAGGTAGTTGTCGCGCTCGGTATCGGCCTGGACCTTCTCGATGGGCTGGCCCGAGGCGTCGGACAGGATCTGGTTGAGCTCGCGGCGGGTCTTCTTGATCTCCTCGGCCACGATCTCAATCTCGGTCTGCTGGCCCTGGGCACCGCCGCTGGGCTGGTGAATCATGACCTTGGAGTGCGGCAGGCAGAAGCGCTTGCCCTTGGCGCCGGCCGAAAGCAGCACGGCGGCCATGGACGCAGCCATACCGACGCAGATGGTGGAGACCTGCGGCTTGATAAAGTTCATGGTGTCAAGAATCGCCAGGCCGGAGTAAACCTCGCCGCCGGGCGAATTGATGTAGAGCGAGATATCCTTCTCGGCATCCTGGCTCTCAAGATGCAGTAGCTGGGCAACGACCAGGTTGGCGCTGACGGAGTTGATCTCCTCGCCCAAGAAGATGATGCGATCGTTGAGCAGGCGCGAATAGATATCGTAGCTGCGCTCGCCGCGCGGCGTCTGCTCGATAACGTATGGCACGAGCGGAATCGAACTTAGCGATCATACGCATCTCCATTTCTCTCTTGCGGACCAAATTGGTTCTAGATAAACGTACGGTGCCCGCATGCTATGCATTGGCTGGCACCGTACGAAGCAACCGGATAACCGGCTTATAACTTTACCCCATCACGCGCATGCATGCGCTCGTGGACAAGGTGGCGAGAATTACTCGGCGTCCTTGGCGGTCTCGTCGACCTCGGTCACCTTGGCGTTCTCGACAGGTGATCGACGGCCTTGGAGCGACGGATGGACTCACGGACGGCAGGCATGCGGCCATCGGCGATGAACTCGGCCTTGGAAGCCTCGACGTCCTTGACGCCGGCCTTCTCGAACTCGGCGTTGATGTCGTCCTCGGTGACCTCAATCTTGAGCTCACGGGCGAGGGCGTCCAGAGCCAGGGACTCACGGGCAACGTCGTTGGCCTGCTTATGCAGGTCGCCGATGAACTGCTCCATGGTCAGGCCGGAAGCGGGCAGCCAGGTGTCCAGCGTCATGCCGCGGGCAGCGAGGTTGGACAGGAAGTTCTGGCCAAGCTCCTCAAAGACGGACTGCTCGTAGTCGGCGTCCATCTCGTCGAGCTGCAGACGCTCGGCGAGAGCGGAGACGCAACGGTTCTCCTTCTCGGCCGGCAGGCGGGAAGCCTTGTCCTGCTCGATCTCGATCTTGATGGCGTCGCGCATGGCGTCGATGCTGTCGAAGCCGAAGTCGGACTTGACAAGCTCGTCGGTGAGCTCGGGGGTGTTGCGGACCTTGATGCCCTTGACGGTGACCTCGACGGTGTGGGTCTCGGCCTCCTCGACCTCGTCGGTCCAGGTGACGGTCTTGACGTCGTCAACGTTAGCGCCGATCAGGGCCTCGTTGAACTCCTTGGGGTTGCTGTCGCTACCGGCGATGAGCATGCGACCCTCGGCGGCAAAGTTGTCGGCGTTCTCGACGGCCTTGAGGTCGACGGTGACGTAGTCCTCGGCCTCGACGGCGCGACCCTCGACGTCCTCGAAGGTGGCACGGTAGTTGAGGAGCATCTCGACCTGGTTGTTGATCTCAGACTCGGTGACCTCTGCGGGAGGCATCTCGATCTCGACGGCGTCGAAGGAGGAGAGCTCGGCGGCAGGACGCAGGGAGAACTCGACGGTGTAGGTGTAGTCCTCGTGATCCTTGGCGAGGTCGAGCTCCTTGTAGTCACCGCTCTTGGTGGGGACGATGTCCAGCTCGTTGAGGACGGCGGGCTCGTTGGCGGCGATCAGGTCGTTGGTGGCCTGAGCGAGGGTAGCCTCGGCGCCAAGAGCAGAGTCGATGACCGGACGGGGAGCCTTACCGGCGCGGAAGCCCGGGAAGCGGTACTTCTTGGCGGTGTCCTTGTAGGCCTTCTTGATCGCGGCGTCGACGTCGGCGGCCGGGATGGTGACCGTAGCGGTGAGCTTGGCGTCCTTGACGTCAGAAGCGGTGATGTTCAACACGTTCCTCCTCATACTGCCCAGCTTATCTGAGGTGCTGGTACCTTTATGCAACAAGCGTCGCGAGGCATAAGCCGACGCGGGTGCGTTGGTGCGGGCGAAAGGACTCGAACCTTCACGGGAATCCCACCAGAACCTAAATCTGGCGCGTCTACCAATTCCGCCACGCCCGCATGAGCGCACAGATTAGGAATGATAGCAGATACGAGCGGCAAGCGCACGCACACGTTTTACAGGCTCACGACCTCACCACGAGTGCAAAAGGCGGGGCGAGTTGCCCCGCCCCGCCCATTACGACTTGTTCGCTGACCCGCTACTCCCCCAGCAGCGCTTTCTCCGGCGTGATGGGCAGCGAGCGAACCTGGTGACCGGTGGCGTGCGCCACGGCCGAGGCAACGGCGGCGAGCGGCGTGTTGATGACGACCTCGCCGATCGACTTGGCGCCAAACGGGCCCGTCGGCTCGTAGCTCGGCTCAAAGGCCACGCGAATGCTGCCGATATCCAGGCGCGTGGGCAGCTTGTAGCTCATAAAGTTGCCGGTGCGCAGGCGGCCGCGATCATCATGCTCGACAATCTCGTAGAGCGCGTGGCCGATACCCTGGCAATGCCGCCCTCGGCCTGGACGCGTGCGAGCGCCTCGTTGATCACGGTGCCGCAGTCCACAGCCGCCACGTAGTCCACAACAGTCACCTTACCGGTGGCCTTGTCGACCTCGACCTCGGCAATGCCGGCCATAAACGGCGGAGGCGAAACGGCAGGCAGGCAGAGGCATGCGAGGTGAGCGCGTCGCCGCCCGCGATGTTCTTGACGCACAGGTTGGCAAAGTCGCGCAGCGTGAGGTAGCGGTTCTGCTCGCGCGCGGCGCGCTCGTCGGACAGTCGCACGTACTGGCCATCAAAAACCACGTCGGCGGCGTCCACATCCCACATCTGGGCTGCCTTGGCGCAAATCTTCTCGCGCAGCTCGGTCGCGGCGTTCTTGGCGGCCAGGCCCGTCACGTACGTACCCGAGCTCGCGTACGAGCCGGCGTCGAACGGCGACACATCGGTGTCCACGCCGCGCACCACAATGAGCGAGCTCTCCACGCCCAGCTCCTCGGCGGCAATCTGCGCCAGAATCGTGTCGACGCCCATGCCGTTATCGGTGGCGCCGGTGCCGATGGTAATGAAACCATCCTCTTCCAGGCGCATGTCGATGCCGGCGATATCCACGTTGGAGATGCCCGAGCCTGCATGGTGAGCGCGCAGCCCAGGCGCGCACGCGATCGCCCAGGTCCACGGCCAGCGGCTTGTCGCGCCAGCCGATCATGTCCATCGCGCGCAGCAGGCAGCGGTCGAGCGCGCAGGCGTTGAGCTTCTCGTTGTAGTACTGCGGCATGACCTCGCCCTCGCGCACAATGTTCTTAAGGCGCAGGTCGGCGGGGTCCATGTGCAGCATGTCGGCGAGCTCGTTGACGGCGCTCTCCACGGCAAACTGGCCCTGGGTGGCACCGTAGCACGATACGCGCCGCCGCGGTTGGTATTGGTGTAGACGGCGTCCCAGCTAAAGCGGCTCGCCTTCACATGGTTGTAAATCGGCAGGCTCTTGTGGCCCGAAAGCCCGATCGTCGTGGTGGCGTGCTCGCCGTACGCGCCGGCGTTGGAAAGCGTGTGCAGATCGATGGCCGTGATGGTGCCGTCGTTCATGGCGCCCAGCTTAACGGTCATCTGCATCTGGTGACGCGAGTTGCCCGCGGTGATGGTCTCCTCGCGGGTGTAGCAGCAGTAGCTCGGACGGCCGGTCTGCTGCGTCACAAACGCCACGAAGATCTCGCAGCAGCCGTCTGCTTGGAGCCAAAGCCGCCGCCGATGCGCGGTTTAATAACTTGCACCTGCGACTGCGGAATGTCGAGCGACTGCGCGACCATGCGGCGCACGTGGAAGGGCACCTGCGTAGAGGTGGTCACCGAGATGCGCCCGAACGCGTCGGTCGTCGCAAAGGCGCGGAAGGTCTCCATGGGCGCGGTCTGCGTGGCCTGGCTGGTGTAAGTGCGCTCAAAGACGATGTCGCTCTGGGCGAATGCCTCGTCCAGGTCGCCAAAGTCGCTGTTACCGCTGCACACCAGGTTGCGGGGCACATCGCCGCTGCGGGAACATAAAGGTCACGTCGCCCTCGGGGTGAACCACGATGTCGTTATCGAGCGCCTGGGTAAAGTCGAGTAGGGGCTCGAGCACCTCGTAGTCGACCTTGATGAGCTTGAGCGCTTGTCGGCGGCCTCCTCGGTCTCGGCGGCGACAATCGCCACCTCCTCGTTTTGGTAACGGACGAGGTTCTCGAGGATCAGGCGGTCGTAGGGACTCGGCTGCGGATAGCTCTGACCGGCAATGGTAAAGCGGCGCTTGGGCACGTCCTCGTAGGTGTAGACGCCCACCACGCCGGGCACCTTCAGGGCACGCGACGTGTCGATGGAGCGGATCTTGGCGCGGGCATACGGGCTGCGCTTGAGCTTAACGATGAGCGCGCCGGCGGGCACCATATCGCCCGTGTAGACGGGACGGCCCTCGAGCAGGGCCTTAGAGTCCTTCTTGGGCTGCTTGTGGGTGATCTGCTTGTAGGTGACGCCGTCGCAGCTGGTGTCGTTGACCGGCAGCTCGGGCATCTCAAAGCCCACCTGTACGCCAGACTCGTTAAGGAAGCGCACGATGGCGCGCAGCTGGCTCTCGTAGCCGCTGCAACGGCAGAGATTGCCGGCAAGCTGGCGCGAGAGCTCCTCGCGCGTGGCAACGAGGCTCGGGTCCTCCTTGGCGGCGCGGGCAAGCGACAGCACGTTCATGATGAGGCCGGGGGCGCAAAAACCGCACTGCTCAGCGCCTTCGGCGGCCATGGCGCGGGCAAGCGCCTCGGACTCGGCCTTGAGACCCTCGAGCGTGGTGATGGAGCGGCCCTCAACGCGCGCGGCGGGAACCGAGCAGCTCAGCACCGGGTCGCCGTCGAGCCACACCGTGCACAGACCGCAGTTGGTGGTCTCGCAGGCGCAGCGCACCGACGCGCAGCCCTGCTCACGCAGCAGCGAAAAGAGCATGGTATCGGGGGCAATCTGAACCTTGACCTTGCGGCCGTTGAGCGTAAAGGAAAGATCGATGAGTTTGGCAGCCATTAGCGCACCTCGCTAGAATCGACGCCGGGCACGCGGCGGCAGGAATACTCGTCCGTGGCAAACTTAGGAATCTGCACGCCCTCGAGCTCGCGGGCAAGCGCAGCCGAAAGCTCGATGCCGGCGGCGCGGCACACGGCCTGGATCGCCAGCGGCGCGAGATGCGGCGGCGGTAGTCGGCCGAGCCCCACAGGTTGGTGCCGTAGCTCAGCGCGCGTACGGACGCGGCCAGGGCGCGCAGCTCGTCCTCGGAAGGCTGCTCGTTCACCAGGCCGCATGCCTCGCCCTGCAGCAGGGTCGCGCGCAGCGGGCGGGCGCCCACGGTGACATGCCAACTGTTATCCCACCAGGCGGCGGTGACATTGAGCGAGGGAAAGTCGGTCGCGGCCTTGCGCACGGCCTCGTAACTTGCACGGTAATCATGCTTAACGACCACAACATGCTCGATCACGTCGCGCACGTAGCCCATGTTCACAAACTCGGCGAGCGGCACACGTCCGGCACCCGTCAGCTCAACGTACGAATCGAGCGCCAAAAAGGCCGAGAGCACGTCCGAGAAACCAAAGCGGCCGTAGATGCTGCCGCCCACCGTGGCGGTATTGCGCAGCTGCACACCCACGATGTCGTGGACGGCAAACTCAAAGACATTGTTGACGAGCGCGTTGAGCTCGGCATGGCGCTCGAGCTGGCGCAGGGTGCACATGGCACCGATGCGAAACTCGGTCTCGGTCTCCTCGATCTGATCGAGTCCGCAGGCCGAAAGGTCAATCGCCGTCGCCACACGACGCGAACCCAGGCGCATCCAGATACCGCCGCCCACAATCTTGTTGTTGCGGTTCTTCTGCAAGAGCTCATAGGCTTCGGCCGCGTTTCCAACACGGACGTAGGTACCGAACTTGAGCACGTTCTCCCCCATCTCTTTACTTGTCCAGTACCCCTAAGTGTACCAAACGAGGGCGCACGACCCTCGCCACCATAGAAAAAGGCTCCCGGCAGGAATTGCCGGGAGCCTTAGCGCATCAGCTGGCGCTGTACGGAGCTATGTCAAGCTGGATTTAGCAGACGCCTTGGGCGAGCATGGCGTCGGCGACCTTCAGGAAGCCGGCGATGTTGGCGCCCATGACAAAGTTGCCCTCCTGGCCATACTCCTTGGCGGTGTCGTCCACATTGTGGAACATGCCGCGCATGAGCTGCTCGAGCTTGCCGTCGACCTCCTCAAAGGTCCAGGACAGGTGCTCGGCGTTCTGGCTCATCTCCAGGCCGGACACGAGCACGCCGCCGGCGTGGCAGCCTTGCCGGGCATAAAGCGACGCCGTTCTCCTGGAAGTAGTTCGTGGCCTCGATGGTCGTGGGCATGTTTGCGCCCTCGCCGACCACCTTGCAGCCGTTGGCGACGAGCGCCTGGGCGTCCTCGAGCAGCAGCGTGTTCTCGCGAGCGCAGGGCAGCGCGATATCGCAGGGCAGCTGCCACACGCCGCGGCCGTCGCCTCGTGCCACACGGCGTTGGGCTTCTCGTCGACGTACATGGCGAGCGTGACGCCCTTGTCGTGGCCGGAGCGCTTCTTGTTGTAGACATGCTCGAGCACGGTGTAGTCGATGCCGTCGGGATCCTCGACCCAGCCGTGGGTGTCGGAGCAGGCCAGCACCTTGCCGCCGAGCTGGGAGACCTTCTGGACAGCGTAGATGGCGACGTTGCCGGAACCGTGAACCACAACGTTCTTGCCCTCGAAGGAGTCGCCACGGCTCTTGAGGTACTCGTCCACAAAGTAGACCAGGCCGTAGCCGGTGGCCTCGGTACGGGCGAGCGAGCCTCCAAAGGAGAGGCCCTTGCCGGTGAGGACGCCGGTCCACTCGTTGGTCAGGCGCTTGTACTGACCGAACATGTAGGCAACCTCGCGGCCGCCAACGCCCAGGTCGCCGGCGGGAACGTCGGTGTTGGGGCCAATGTGGCGATAGAGCTCGGTCATGAAGGACTGGCAGAAGTGCATGATCTCGTTGTTAGACTTGCCCTTGGGGTCAAAGTCGGAACCGCCCTTGCCGCCGCCCATGGGAAGGGTGGTCAGGCTATTCTTGAGGATCTGCTCCAGGCCCAGGAACTTGAGCATACCCAGGGTGACCGTCGGGTTAAAGCGCAGGCCGCCCTTGTAGGTCCAATGGCAGAGTTGAACTCGACGCGGTAACCGCGGTTGACCTGGACCTTGCCCTGGTCGTCGACCCAGGGAACACGGAACATAACGATGCGCTCGGGCTCGACGAGGCGCTCAAGCAGGGCGGCCTCCTCGTACTCGGGGTGGGCGTCGAGCGCCGGCTGGATAGTGCCGAGGATCTCGGTCGCGGCCTGGATGAACTCAGGCTGCTCGGGATAACGGGCCTTGAGCTCGTCGAGAACTTTCTGCGTGTAGCTCATGCTTCCTCCAATGATGGGAAACGAAAAATGTCGGTCGCGGCACCCTATGCGCCACGAACTTTATCGAGTATGGATAATATCGCACTGTTGCAACAAAGTTTCGCATAAGCCGACGAGTAGATGTTTCGTTTTGATTACGATGCAGGTAGAAGCGTTTTTGAGTGCCTGACGTGCAAAACCCGTGTTTCAAACCTGTTTCGTCCACGTGTTCCAAACCACCACATTGAGGACAGGTAACTTTGTGGTGGTGTTGGCGGCTAGAGGACGAGTTGATGGTAGTCGGCGGGGGTTATGCGGCCTTCGGTGGCAGCGCGGAAGGCGGCGAGCGCATCGCCCGAGAACGGCATAGCCCAGCACAGTCCGCAACCTGCGGTAATGGAGCCGGGCAGCGGCATGATGCGCCCGGGCACGCCGGCATCCAGGCACAGCTGCTCGCATTCCATCACATCGAAGGTGCTGTCGAACGACACGATAATCTTGCGTTCGTGGTCGAGGGCATCACCGGACGGGCCTTCGCGGTGCGCCTCACGATACGCCGCGGCGGCCGCTTCCTCTTCCGCAGTATGTCCACAGCCGCCGCAGCCGCAGGTACAGGGCTCGGAACCATCGCAAGTGCAAGGCTCTCCCGTGTCGGGGCAAATATCGTGAGACATGGCAACTCCAATCGTCTAGGCGAGTAACTCGGCCGCCGCAAACTCCTCGGGCGTATTGACGTTTTCGAAGCAGAGCGTCGAGCTGCGACCTCGACAATCTGGGGCTCATCCAGATAGCGGCATGGACCCGGTCAATCAAACAGCGGATGCGTTGGCGGTCCTGGTCGAGCAACTCACGGGCAACCGGCGCACACGCGTCACGGCGCCAGACAGCGCAAAGCGGCTCAATCCCCCGCTCCTCGCGCGGGACGCACACATCGAGCGGGCCTTCCTTGACCCGATCCGAAAGCGCGCCGATCAGTTCTGGTGAGACGAACGGCATATCGCAGGCGACGATCGCCGCGAGGGGCAACCGAGCGGCAGCCAGCGAGCTCGCGATGCCACGCATGGCACCCGCCGACCCTTCAAGGTCCGCCACCACACGCGGCACCAGGCCGCCAAACGCGCGCTCCTCAAGATAGGTAAGCTCGCTGGGGCGCGAAGTCGTCACGACCAACTCGCCGGCAACTGGCGCCAGCCGGCCCAGCACGCGTTCGATGAGCGGCTCGCCGCAAAACAACATCCGTGCCTTGTCGCAACCCATGCGCGATGACAACCCGCCCGCCTGGACGACACAAGAAAGATCGGCTCGTCTTACGGTAGTCATACGGCAAACCACCCCCATCGGCATGCTCGAAACCCGGTGCACGAAGCTAAACACAGCCGCCGAAATATCGGCGCTACGAAAAGCTCGTGCAAAAACAAAACAGCGCCTTTGCGGCACGCAGCAAGACCGCGAGCACAAAAGCGCTGGTAGCGTATGGCGGGAACGTATGTGAATCGAACACATCCAAGACGTTTTGCACGCCTCGCAACGGTTTTGAGGACCGCGGAGCCCACCGGAGCCCATCCGTTCCCAAGTGCGGCGGTATTTTACCAAACCGAGCAGCCAATCTAGCGCAGGGAGCGCAGGCCGCCGGCCTCCTTGTCGAGCACCGTGAAGCGCACGGCATCCAGGTGCTCCAAGATGCTGATGGCACGCTTGCGCGACACACCCAGGGCCTCGCGCAACACACTCGTGGTGGCAGCGCCACCGGCTGCCTCAATGGCAACGGCAACAAGCTCGCGCGCATGGACTTCCGAGATAGCAGACAGGGCAACGTCGCGCTCGACCTTCACGATGGAACGGTTGAGCGAAAGCTCGCGCAGGGCACGCGTCATGGTGTCGCGATCGAGCTTCAACTGCTCGCCAACCTCGGGCAGCGTCGGCGCATCGAGCCGGCTTCGTCCAGCAAGGCAACGATACGTTCGCAGGCCTCATGCACTACACGTGCGGCAGCGGCGGCCGAATGCGGGTCGAACACCTCAGCGCCCTCGGCGGCGCACACGCCACGCGAGCAGCCTCGGAAATCAGGGCTGCGGCAACTGTATCGTCAGCGGTAGGCCACGCAGCATGGGCAACGGCGCCGGGCGTAAAGCCCGTCTCCTTGGGAGCCGCCGCGTGCATGGCTGACAGAGTCGCCGCCAGTGCATCCATCGCGGCGTCGAGCACCACGGCGTCCGCCAAGAGGTCCACATCACCCACGGCAAGCTTGCGAACGGAGACCTGCGACACCAAACCGCGCAGTGCGGCATCGACCTTGCCGACACCAAGATCCAAAGCCTCGGCAACATCAACCGCCGTAACCGGCAGCGTCTGCAGCGCCAGCCAAGCGCCCACACCGCCCGCGATATCGCCGGACTCGAGCGCCGCATACAGCGCACGCTCCCCTTCAGCAAGCTCGCGCGAGCGACGGCAGCGCGAAAGCAGCACGCGCCCGCCGCCAATAAGCATCACGGGCGAAAATGACAGCACCACGGCATGGTCCCCGGCACGTAGCGGCAACGAGTTTTCCAAGCGCACCTGAACGATACGGGTCTCGCCCACCGCCATGGGGGCTTCGCCCTCCATGAACATGATGCGACCGACAACCTCGGCCGTACCCGCCATCACGTGCACACGCGCACCCGACTCGAGCACACGCGGCTTGGCTCCCTCGCGACCCAAATACGTAAACGTCATCATAAAGCGCATCGTCTGGCCAAAGCGGCCCGCCACGCCCAGCATCTCACCGCGATCGAGCGCGGCGACGGCATCGCCCACCAAGTTGAGCGCCACACGCTGACCGGGCAACGCCCGCGGCGTATCGCCATGTACCTGAATCCCGCGCACGCGACAGACCGTACGCGACGGTAACGCCATCAGCTCGTCACCCACCGCAACCGGCGCATCGTGCAGCGTTCCCGTCACCACGGTACCGGCGCCCTTGATCGTAAAGCAGCGGTCGATGGGCAGGCGCGGTGCGGCATCGGTGAGCTCGGCACGAGCGCGGCGGGCATCCCAACAAGTGGCAACCTGCTCGTCGAGCTTAGCCAGCAGGCCATCGATCCCCTCGCCGGTCTTGGACGACACAGGCACGATCGGCGCGCCCGCAAACACGGTACCTGACAAAAAGTCATCGACATCGAGCTCGGCAAGCTCGGTCATCTCGGCGTCGGCCAGGTCGCACATCGTCAGCGCAACCACCATGTGTGTGACGCCCAGCAGCTCCAGCACATGCACGTGCTCGCGGGTCTGCGGCATCACGCCCTCGACGGCCGAAACCACCAGCACGGCCACGTCGATACCCGTGGCACCCTGCACCATGGCGCGCAGGTAGTGCGCATGGCCTGGCACGTCGACCAGGCCAACAATTTTGCCACTCGGCAGCGCCAGCTCGCCAAAGCCAAGCTCAACCGTCATGCCGCGACGACGCTCAACTTCCAGGCGGTCGGGGTTTTTGCCCGTCAGTGCCTCGATGAGCGCCGACTTACCGTGGTCAACATGTCCTGCCGTGCCAACGATAACGGGGCATTCCACCAACGCTTCGGCCTCACTCATTGGCGCACCGCCTTCTCAACGCACGCGACGAGCGTCGACGCCGCCGTCTCGATATCGCGGTCGCCCACAAGCGTACGGACGTCAAACAAAATGCGATCGTGCGAGGTTCGCGTGACGACCGGCGTATCGAAGTCCTGGACAAGCGAGCGCTTGAGCGCGTCGACGGACAGGTGCTCGTCAACAAGACGCACGGCAACGCACATCGTGGGCAGCTCAACGGTAGGCAGAGAGCCACCACCGGGGGTCGACGATTCCTCGACGATCTCCACCTGAACGGCGCACGGGCAACCGGCCTTATCGAGCCCGTCAACCATACGATCGCGCAGCTTGCGGGCACGACGCTCCAGATGAGCCTGCGGCAGCGTAAGCATGCAGAGCACCGGAATATCGCGATGGGCCACGTCGGCGCCGTCCATGTAGATGCGCAGCGTAGCCTCGAGCGCCGTGAGCGCCAACTTGCCCGGGCGCAGGGCGCGCATAAGCGGATGCGACCCACAGGCCTGGACCAGATCGCGACGACCCATGATAATGCCCGCCTGTGCGGCACCGAGCAATTTATCGCCCGAGCACGATACCAGATCGAGCCCCGACGCCACCGAAGTGGGCGTAGTCTCCTCACCGCCGCGAACTAGGATGTCGTCAGGCAACAGCGCCCCCGAGCCCTGGTCTTCATAGAACAGCAGACCATGCTTGTGAGCTAGGGCGGCGAGCTCCCTTGAGCTCACTTCCTCGTGAAAACCCTCGATGCGATAGTTAGAAGGATGAACCTTAAGGATCATCGCCGTATCGGGCGTGATGGCACGCTCGTAGTCGACCAGATGCGTGCGGTTGGTGGCCCCGACCTCGACGAGCTTGGCACCCGAGGCCTCCATGACGTCGGGGATACGGAAGCTGCCGCCGATCTCGACAAGCTCGCCACGGCTGACTATGACCTCTTTGCCCGCGGCATGGGTTGCCAGCACCAGCAGCACCGCAGCGGCGTTGTTGTTGACCACGAGCGCATCCTCGGCACCGGTGAGCGAGCGGATCAGCTGCGCGGCATGCTCCTTGCGCGACCCGCGCGAACAGGTGTCGACGCTGTACTCGAGCGTGCTATACCCGCGCGCGACCTCGGCTACGGCCTTGGCGGCCGACTCCGCTAGCGGGGCGCGGCCCAGGTTGGTATGGATAACCACACCAGTGGCGTTGACGGCGGGACGCAGGCTCGGCAGCGCGGAGCGATGCGCACGCCACTCGATGGCCGAGGCCAGCTCGCGCTTGGAACGCGGGGCGGCACCGGCGCGAATCGCGGCGCGCTCCTCGTCGAGCTCGGCCGTCACGGCAGCATGGACCACCGCGTCGCAGGTCTCCCCCGCCGCCTTCACCACCGGCCACTCGGCAAGCAGCTCGTTGACGGAAGGAATGGCGCGCAGGCGGACGCGCACCTCATCGGACATGTTCTGGCTATCGCTCATGTGCGGCCTTTCAAAAGAAACGTGGATCAGTCGAATACATCAGCTGAGTCAATTACTCGTCATTATCCCCGCGCGCCGCGATCTTTTCCACGCGAACGGCGTTTTCCTGGGTGAGCGCGGCGCGTCAACGGGTCCCAACGTAACGGCGTATGGTCGAGCGGGCCCACGCCCAAGCTTGAGCGCCACCGGCATCGGCGCCAAACGAACGCCCACCGGGGGCGGCCGAGGTGAAGATGCACGCCGGATGCAGATACGGCGTCGTCTCCACGCGCACGCGGTCGCGGCCCATATCGCTCACAAGCTCGACGACCTCGCCGTCGGCGATGCCCATGTGCGCAGCAGCATCGGCATTCATCTGCACGGCATCCAGGTCCGACCCAGCCTCGGCGGCACCTTGGGCCGCGAGCCTGCGCGAGGTATGCGACTCAAAGGGTCGATTGCCGCTAATGAGGCGAAACATCCCCGGGCCAGGCTCCACCATGGGCGCGATCCAGTCGGGCACACGACCCAAACCGGCACGCTCCCACACGCTGCTTGCCAGCGCTATCTTGCCGCCGGCAAGCGGAATCACGGGCTCACCTGTGCGCGACGGCAACGCTACACCCGTATCGGCCCAACCGCGCTCCTTGAGTGCGGCAAGATCAATCTCAAAAGGCGCCACCTGGCAGCCGCCAGATCATCGGACGTAAACCGAAAGTACTCGCCCACGCCACACGCCTGCGCCAGACCGACAAAAATCTCCCGACCGGGACGTGTGTCGTCATGCTGCACAGGCAGCACGGCGTTGCGGTAGAACACCCGCGCATCGTTGGCGCCCACGACTGTGCCCACACCGCGGTCGGCCTCCAGATACGTCACGTCGGGCAGCACGAAGTCAGAAGCACGCGCCGTCTCGGACCAGCGGATATCAATCGTCACGAGCAAGTCGAGCTGCTGCAAAATACCCAACCAAGCCTGTGCATTGCCATAGCCCGCACCGGGGTTACTGGCATAGACGATGAGCCACGCAAATCGCCGGCCAGAATCGACTGACCGATGGTCGTGCACAGGCCGCGCACCGGATCGACCAGCGGATAGCGCTCGGACCCCAGCTTGGCCCGCGCGGTACCGGCGGCGTCGCAAAGCGCGCGGGATCGAGGTCGCCCAACACAAGCGGCGTGGGCGGATTGAGCGCGCCGCCCGCATGCCCGATGCAGCCCAGCAGCA
>ENA-OQEN01000375-OQEN01000375.1-human-gut-metagenome-genome-assembly--contig:-NODE-375-length-19534-cov-3.732674_pt1 | contig 19534 bp, 32 predicted proteins | sample MGYA00242791_ERZ504627 | MGnify/ENA primary metagenome ERZ504627 (study PRJEB26092, sample SAMD00036316) | human gut metagenome | host: Homo sapiens | study: EMG produced TPA metagenomics assembly of... | reverse complement strand
CTCGCTGGCACGGCGGGCAGCTTCGCTGGCCTCAGCGGCCTTGGCGCGGATGGCAGCCATGGTCTCACGGCAGAGGGGCGCTTTCCGGCAGCATCCCGCGCTTCGGCGGCGGCAAGCTTGAATTGCAGCGTCCCTCGTCCAGCTTCTTGTCGGCGTTCAGGGTGGTGGTGCCCAGCAGCTGGGTCATGGCATCGCTGACGGCGTGGATACTGTCGCCCAGCTGCTCCATGGTGTCCAGCGTATCAGCCAGTGCAGAAGCAGCAATGGCGGTAGCCACCACTCCACCGCATATACGGCGTACAAAAAGCACATGAGGATAACCCCCACAAAGGGCGGGATCAGGTCTACAAGGTCAGCCACCACCGGGTGCACGATACGCATGACCACCAGCGTGCCCACGCCCCACAGCAGGCAGAATTCCAGACAGATATAGCCCCCGATATTAAAGGGAAAATCGCTGTAATCCCACCAGCGGGTGTGGTAAATCTTATACAGTGCCCAGCCGCCCACCAGTTCCAGTGCACTGGGCAGGATGACGCCGCCTATATACAGCAGCAGGATGCTGTGCTGCAAGGGCGTAAGGGCAAACAGCACGATGATCATGCCAAAGCCGTAGATGGGGCAGACCGGGCCGTTGAGGAAGCCCCGGTTCACCAGCTGACCGGTGGTGGCGGCGGCATAGATGACCTCCAGACACCAGCCTATGCAGGAATAGATCAGGAAATAGGCCAGAATATGGTACAGCGAAAAGCCACATACCACGGTATCGGTAAGAAAGCTTACCATAGGCACCTCCGTTCTTCAGTTCTGTTTGGATACGATCTTATATTCGTCCCCCGGCTCAAAAAAGGGACAGGCAGCGGTATTATGCGCAAGATAGCGTGCCATCTCGTCCTCGTCCAGCGCAGCGCCCTGGGCGCAGTAATAGCTGCCGTATTCGTCCTGAACATTATTCAGGCACAGCTCACAGGGGTCAGACATTTTCTTCGCCTTCCTGTGCGGCGGCTTCGGCAGCGGCAGCTTCGCGTGCCATCCGCTTGAGCACCTTGGGGTCTACCCAAGTCACGCTGTCGGCACCGGGCTTTTTGCGGGCAATGAGTGCCTTGATCTTAATCCCCATCTCGGTGAACATGCCCTCATGCTCGGTGCGGATATTCCACTCCGGCTCGTTCTCGTGCAGGTCGTAGGTGATCCACTCGATGTCGTAGCCGGAAGCGGGGAAGTACTCCACGCTGTCCCGGAACAGATCATCGTCGTCGGTCTTGAAGTAGATCTCGCCGCCGTCCTTCAAAAACTCGCGGTAAGCGATCAGCTGGCGCGGGTAGGTAAGGCGGTGCTTGTGGGAGGAGTCGTTCTTGCTCCACGGGTTGCAGAAGTTGATATAGATGCGGCTGACTTCATCCTCCGGGGTGATGACGCCCTTGATGCGCTCGATATCGGTGCTCATGATCTTCACGTTGTCGATGGGGCGCCCCGCTGCCTGATAGGCGGCTTCGATCTTGCGCTTGGCAAGGATAAGTACCTTATCGGTGATGTCGATGCCCAGATAGTTATTTTCCGGGTGGCACAGGCCAGCTGAGAGATGAAGCCGCCCTTGCCGCAGCCCAGCTCCAGAATAAAGGCTGCTCCGGGCGGGCATACTGGCCGTGCCATTTGCCGCCCCAGATGAGGGGTTCGTGCACATGGAAATCCGCGGCCATCAGTTCGTCGTGGGCATAGGGTTTGAAACGCATTCTCATAGTTTGTTGTTCTCCTTCAAAAATCTCTCCACCTGCTCCGGGGTGGCGGCACAGCTGCCCTGACAGATGCCGGGCTTGCCGCCGCCGCGTCCGTTCAGGGCGGCGTTCAGTGCTTTGGTCAGGGCGCGCACATCGCCGTCCCGCCGGGCAAGGCAGTAACCGGTGCCCTTTTCGGTGGGGGTCAGGGCGGCGCACAGGCCGGTGGTGGCCTCGGTCAGACGGACAGCCAGCCGATGCAGCCCGTCCGGGTCCAGCCCCGGCAGGGTGCGGATGGCATCCGCATCGGGTGCGGTCAGCTGCGCAAGGGCGTCAAACAGCTGGCTGCACAGTCCAAAGTGTGTAAACTTGAGTGCAGTATACTCATCGTAGACCCGGTGCACCGCCACAGCGGTCTGGTCGCTGGCAGAGAGCAGCGCGCCGATATCCGCCTGACGGGCGCGCATGGCCTGTGCCGCCGCCAGCGCACGCGCGCCGCACACTACGCTCAGCCGCACACCGCCCTTGTAGTTCTCGCTGGCAAGGATCTTGATCTGCCCCACCTGACCGGTGGTGCGGGTATGAGTGCCGCAGCAGGCGCAGACGTCCGCACCCGGGATGGTCACGATGCGCACCTGTCCCTCGATCTCCTTTTTGGAGCGGTAGACAAGGGCGGCAAGCTCCTCCCGGGTGGGGTAGCTGATGAGCACCGGCACATCCTGCCACACGATGCGGTTGGCGGCAAGCTCTGCCTGCCGCAGCCCCTCGGGGCTGATGGGCACGCTGGTGTCCATGCGCACCACCTCGCTGCCCACATGGAAGCCCACATTCTCCGCCCCGAACATCTGGTGCAAAATGCCGGAAAGGATATGCTCGCCGGTGTGCTGCTGCATCTTATCGAAACGCCAGTCCCAGTCGATGCAGCCGGCAACGGCTGCGCCGGGCGCTGCGGCAGCGGGCAGGGCATCCACCGTATGCCAGATGACACCCGCCTGCTCGTGGACGTCCGACACCCGCAGCACCGTGCCGTCCGGCAGGGTCAGCGTGCCCCGGTCGGCGGGCTGACCGCCGCCCTCCGGTAGAACACCGTGCCGTCCAGCGCAATGCGCCCGCCGCCGGTCTTTTCGTCCGGCTCTGCGGCAAGGATGACGCTTTCGCACCCGGTGCGGAAAGCGTCCTGCTCAAAGTATTTTTCTGTGCGCTGCATCGCGCGAGTACCTCCTGTAGATAGAACGATTGAAAATGCCCAAAGTACCCCTTCCGTCTTGCCGCTTTGCGGCAATCCACCTTCCCCAAGGGGACGGCTTCAACGGTGGCGATAAAGTTTCCGGCATAGTCTAAAGGCGCCCCCTTGGGGGAGCTGCTGAGCGCAGCGAAGCTGAGGGGCACCCCATAAAAACCAGTATACCACGATTTTTGCCTGTGGAAAATAGTTTACAGTTATGTTATGATAGGAATCAACGAATATTCCCGAAAATTGACAGCGAGGAAGGTAACGGATCATGCGTGAAAGTGGTATTCTGATGCCGGTATCCAGTCTGCCCGGCTTACGGGATCGGCTGCTTTGGCAAGGCGGCATTTCAATTTGTGGATTTCCTGTCTGCGGCAGGACAAACGATCTGGCAGCTGCTGCCGCTCAGCCCCACCGGCTACGGCGACAGTCCCTACCAGAGCTGCTCTGCCTTTGCGGGCAACCCCTATTTTGTGGATTTGGAAACGCTGGAAAAAGAGGGTCTGCTGACCGCCGCAGACCTCAAGGCCGAAAGCTGGGGCAAAGACCCGCTGGAGGTGGACTACGGCACTTTGTATGTCAGCCGCTTTGCAGTGCTGCGCAAGGCTTACGCCGCATGGCGCAGCCAATGCGCCGGGCTGCACGGCTGTGCTTACTACTACCCTGACGACTACTACGCCTTTACCCTTGCCAACGAGGATTGGCTGGACGACTATGCCCTGTACATGGCGCTGAAGGTCGCCAACAAGATGAAGAACTGGGTGGAGTGGGACGCCCCCTACCGCCGCCGCGACAAGGCCGCGCTGGCTGCCTTTGCCGCCGAAAATGAAGAAGAGATCGGCTTCTGGAAGTTCGTGCAGTACAAGTTCAGCGTCCAGTGGCAGGCGGTCAAAGCCTACGCCAACGAGAAGGGCGTGCAGATCCTGGGCGATATCCCCATCTACGTCTCTGCCGACTCGGTGGACGCATGGGTGGGCGGCAAGCTGTTTGAGCTGGATGCCGACGGCCGCTTTGCCCGGGTGGCGGGCTGCCCGCCGGACTACTTCTCCGCAGACGGCCAGCTGTGGGGCAACCCTCTGTACGACTGGGCGTACCACAAAAAGACCGGCTACGCATGGTGGGTTCGCCGGGTGCGCCACGCGCTGGGCATCTACGACCTGCTGCGCATCGACCACTTCCGCGGCTTCGACACCTACTGGGCCATCCCGCAGACAGTGCCACCGCCAAGACCGGCAAGTGGGAGAACGGCCCCGGTATGGAGCTGTTCGATGCACTGGAAGCCGCACTGGGCAAGCTGCCCATCATCGCCGAGGACTTGGGCGAATTGTTCCCCAGCGTGCGCAAGCTGCTGGCCGACAGCACCTTCCCGGGCATGAAGGTGCTGCAATTCGCCTTTGGCGGCGGGGACAACGAGTATCTGCCCATAACCACGTCAAGAACGGCGTGGTCTACCCCGGCACCCACGACAACACCACCCTGACCGACTGGTGGGAGAACGGCGCTTCGGAAAAAGAAAAAGCCACCGCCGCCGCCTACCTGCACCTGACCTCCTGCAAGCCCACCGCCAAGGAGGTGGCAGCCGTCAAGACTGCGCCGCGCGCACCGCGCTGCTGCGGGCGGCGCTGGGCTCGGTGGCGGACAGAGCCATCATTCCCATGTACGACTGGCTGGGTCTGGGCGCGAGGCGCACCTGAACACCCCGGGCAAGCTGGGCGGCAACTGGGCATGGCGCGCCAAGGCCGGTTTTGACTCCAAAGCCCTTGCCGCACAGATCGAAGCGAGTGCGCTGTATACTGCCGCTGCAATGCAGACGTTCAAAACGTGAAAGAATCAGCAATTTGACAGAATTGTAAAAACTGCCGTAAAAATTTGTGCGTTTTGCTGGAAAAATCTGTATTTCAATGGTATAATAACCGTAAGTTCCCGGATTTGTGGGAAAATTGGAATTTCGCCCGTCGGAAGCGGCGGCGCGTACTGATGATGGGGAAATTACAGATGGACAGAGAATGGACAGCGCAGGATCTGCGCGCCTTTGTCGAGAGCGCACAGGCTGCGTTTGAGACGGTATTGCTGGACGAATTGCCACAGGACACCGGCTGGCAGGACGAAGGCCTGCAGGTGAGTTATAGCCTGTGCAACGGCCGGGTAAGCTGCGTGCTGCACCGCACGGTGCGGGCAGACGGCAAGCTGTGGCGGATCACCATGTCTGCCCCGCTGGCAGGCAACCTGCTGCCGGAAGAGCGCATGAGCGCCCGCGAACGGGAGCTGTGCCGCGAGGACCTGAACCACGATTTTCTTTCCGGCGTATACAACCGCCGCTACCTTGAGACCGTGATCGCCGCCGAGCTGGACCGCTGGGCAGAGCAGGGGCGCAAGGCCGCCGTGGCGCTGGTGTCGCTGGATCACGGCGCACAGCTGCGGGACACCTACGGTCAGCCGGTGATGGATCAGCTGATCTGCTTTGTGGCAAACCAGTGGAAAAAGTATTTCGATATCCCGGGCAGTCAGATCGTCTGCCGCCTGACCGGCACCACCTTTGTGGTGGGCTGTCTGGACTTGGACGGCGGCCAGCTGGCCGAGCAGATGCGGAACATCTACGCCGAAATGCCCCACGAGTGCATCACCTCCATGGGCATGATGAAGCGGGTGCCTTTACCCTGAGCGTCGCAGTGGCAGGGCTGGACGAGCTGGACAGCGCCGCCAACTGCTGGCAGCGCCTGTACGCCATCTGTGACGAGCGGCTGCGCGGCATCCAGATCTCCGGCGGCAATAAGATCTGCTGAGAAACAACGTATAAAATCCCCCTTTGGGCACATACTAGGTGCCAAAGGGGGATTTTTTGTATGGAAAACCAGAAAAACGACAACCTGAACCTGCTGGAAGCGGTGGTGCAGAACACCGAGATGGGCAAGAACACCCTGGAGCAGATTTTACCCATGACCAACGATGTGCAGTTCAAGGCCGAACTGCTGCGCCAGCGCAACATCTACCACCAGCTGAATCAGGAGGCGCACACCGCCATAGAAGCCTGCGGCGGCAGCGCGCAGGGGCAGAGCACCATGGCAAAGCTGAACACGAAAATGGGCATCGGGCTCAAGACCCTTACGGACAAATCTACCGCAATCTGGCCGAGATGCTCACACAGGGCAGCGGCATGGGGGTGGTGGACTGCGTAAAAAGCTGCAAGGACTACCCCAACGCCGCCCCGGGCGCAAAGCGCCTTGCCCAGCGGCTGCAGGATTTTGAAGAGGACAACCGCATCCAGCTGGAACGGTTTTTGTAAATACGTTCCACCCCATAAAAACACAAAGTCGGGCAGTCCGCAGGCTGCCCGACTTTGCTATGATCTAAATATTTTTCCGCTATTGCGAAGCATTTACTCCCACAGCTTTTCGGGGTACTGGCCCTCGGCGGTCTTGCGGGCAATGGCCTCCACCACCAGCGGCTTATCCTCCCGGTAGGTGACGCCGAACCACTTATCCGTGCTGCGCAGCACCTGAATTTTTGCCTTGTTCTCCTCGATCAGCTCGGTCACCACCAGCGGCAGGAAATACTCGCACTTCAGGGGGTTCACCGGCAGATTCTCGGTCAGCCAGCCCGCAAAGCGCTGCTCGGCCTCGTCCAGAAAGCTCTTGCCAAAGCCCCACAGGTTCATGCTCACGGGGGTGTCGCCGGGCAGGTCTACCCAGCTCTCGCCGCCGTCCTCGGTGTAGTGTGCGCCGCCGTCGCAGGGCTCGATGCGGGTGCGCTCGGTCACGCTTTGCAGGGTGCCGTCCTCGTTTTTGATGCACACGCCGCGTGCCACGCTGCCGTTCTCGGACAGGGTATTTTTCAGCAGATAGCTGACCATGCAGTAGCGGTAGAAATCATCATCGGCATGGGTGGACAGGTAATCGTACATCACCTGAAACGCCTCCGGGCCGTAGTAGTCGTCCGCATTGATGACCGCAAAGGGGCCGTCAATGAGGGGCTTTGCAGCCAGCACAGCGTGGCAGGTGCCCCAAGCTTTACGCGCCCCTCCGGCACGGCAAAACCTGCGGGCAGTTCCTCCAGCTGCTGGAAAGCGTACTTCACCTTCATCGCCTTGGCCACGCGGTCACCGATGGCAGCTTTGAAGGCGTCCTCGATCTCGTGCTTGATGACAAAGATCACGGTCTCAAAGCCGGCGCGGCGGGCATCATAGAGAGAATAGTCCATAATGACCTGTCCGTTGGGACCCACGGGGTCGATCTGCTTCATGCCGCCGTAACGGTGCCCATGCCGGCAGCCATGACGACCAGTACCGGTTTATTCATCTGCAATTCCTCCTGTATCTGCCGGGGTTTCCGGCATTGTAGCGTTCTGAGGCTATTATACACTGCTTCGCCGCCGGTGGCAAGGCACAGAAGGGGGGAGAGGATCAGAAATGCGCGCCGCGTGCGCTTTGCGCATATTCAGCGGAAAAATTCTTTTTTAATAGCGCAATGCCGGAGCATCTGCGGACGCTCCGGCATTGCATTTTCACGGGAGAGGGCGCGGCAGGGCAGCTCCATCTATGAAAAAGGAGATCGAAACGCCCGCAGGCGTTTCCGATCTCCCAAATCAAACTGTTTTTCCGCTCACCCCAGCTGGCTCTGGGTCAGGGACAACCGCTGGTAGGCGATGCGCGGGGTGCCGTCCTCCACATGGATGATGCCGCAGCGGGTAAAGCCCTCGCTTCCAGCAGGTGCTGCATCACCTTGTTGTCGGCGTGGGTGTCGGCGCGCAGGCTCTCGCAGTGCTCCAGACACCACTCCACCACTGCTTTGCCGATGCCCTTGCTCTCGCCCGCCGAAGCCAGCCGGTGCAGCGTACCGTAGGGCAAAGTGTCGTTGAGCCACTGTCCGTCCTCAATGACCTTGTAAGTGGGGTCCTCGCCAAGGACAAAGGCAAACACCGCCTGCATCCGGCCGTTCACCATGTACACGAACAGCCGGTTGGTGTCGATATCCTCTTCCAGCAGCTCCGGGCTTGGGTAGTTGTCCCCCCACTGGGTAGAGTTGCCGTTTTTCGCCATGAATTCCCGCGCACGGGCATAGATATCCAAAATCCGTGCCATATCTGCTCTTACCGCTCCGCGAAACATATCCACTCATCCTCTCTTGCCCGCGCCCTGCCGCGCGGGGTACATTTATTTTAGTATAACACAATATTCCATAAAGTACCAGATTTTTCTCCATTTCGCGGCAAAAACAGACCGCCGTGCGCGGGGCAGCAGCACGACGGTCGGGGCAGCAAATCAAAAGAGGGTTTCATGCGGTGGGGCGGCGGGGAGCGGCGCCGGTGCGCACCAGCGGTACTCCCGGGGCTCAGGCCGTAGCGCTCGTGGAACAGGCGGTAGAAGTAGCTGGTGTTCTCGTAGCCCACCTGTGCAATGATCTGCTGAATGTTCAGGTCGCTGCGGCGCAGCAGCCGCGCGGCGGTCTCCATGCGGTGCTTTTGCAGCAGCTCCTTGTAGGTGCGCCCGGTCTGCGCGCGCACGCACTCGCTGACATACGCCAGCGAAACACCATAAGCCCTTGCCACATTGGAAAGGCTGGCCTCACGATAATTTTGGGTGATCTCCTGCAGCGCCGCCTGCACCAGTGCATCGCGGCTCACGGCCTCCATGCGGGCTTGCTGCGGGGAGCGTTCAAGCTTTGCCATCATTGTATCTGTCCTCCGTAACGGTGCGGCAGGCGGGGGACTGGGGGAAGCCGGACCACCCGCCGCACGATAACTGCGGAGCCCCTTCCGGCTCTTATACCCTGAATACGAATCACCCGCCGCAAACATTGCAGAAAAGATAAAAATTTTTTAGTCAATTTTCGTTGTAGAGGGAGCTTTCCCACAGAAAAAGGCTGCCCGCCAAACGGCAGACAGCCTTTTCCAGAAGAAAATAAGGAAAACACGCACCCAAAGCAGAGTGAGTATCAGAACATACTTTCGTCCTTGTAGCGCCCGGTGCGCACGAACTGCACCCACTCGGCTACGTTCACGGCGTGGTCGCCGATGCGCTCCAGATACTTGATGACCATCAGCAGATCCAGCGCGGCGTCCACCTTGGCGGGGTCGGCGGCGATCTCCTGTGCCAGTGTGTGCTTGATGGCGTTGAAGTCGTAGTCCACGGCGTCATCTGCGGCGATGACGCGGCGGGCGGCGATCTCATCCTCGGCGGTCAGGGCAGCCATGGCGTCTAAGATCATCTGGTAGCCTTACGCCCCATGCAATGGCCTGACTGACGGCGGGGTCTCTCTCCTTGCGCACGGTGACAAGATGCGGGATGATCTCGGCGATATCCGAGGCGTGGTCGCCCATGCGCTCGATATCGGTGACCACCTTCATGGCGGTGGAAATGTGGCGCAGATCGCCCGCCACCGGCTGCTGGCGCAGCAGCAAGGTCATGCAGCGGTGCTCGATGTCCCGCTCCATGTTGTTGATGCGGTCATCCCCCTGCACGATCTTCTGGGCGGCTGCGGTGTCGGCGGTGCACAGCGCTTCCAGCGCGTTCTCCACGGCCTCGGCGGCGTTCTGCCCCATCTCCACCAGTGCGGTCTTGAGGGCTTCCAGATCGCTGTCGTATTGTTTGCGAATGCTCATTGCTTTGTTCCTCCCTGCATTAACCGAACCGGCCGGAGATGTAGTCCTCGGTGCGCTTGTCCCGGGGCGTGCTGAAGATCTGGTTCGTGGGGCCAACCTCCACCAGTTCCCCCAGCAGGAAGAAGGCGGTGCGGTCGCTGATACGGGCCGCCTGCTGCATATTGTGGGTGACGATGACCACGGTGTAGTTCTTTTTCAGCTCGTTCATCAGCTCCTCCACCTTCATGGTAGAGCCGGGGTCCAGTGCGCTGGTGGGCTCGTCCATCAGCAGCACCTCGGGCTTGACCGCCAATGCCCGGGCGATGCAAAGACGCTGCTGCTGCCCGCCGGACAGGCCAAGGGCGCTCTTTTTCAGGCGATCCTTCACCTCGTCCCACAGGCTGCGCCCCGCAGAGAGGTTTCCACCAGCTCGTCCAGCTCGGCCTTATTGCGCACGCCGTGCAGCTTGGGGCCGTAGGTGATGTTGTCGTAGATGCTCATGGGGAAGGGGTTTGCCTTCTGGAACACCATGCCCACACGGCGGCGCAGGTCGGTCAGCTCCATCTCGCGGGCAAAGATATCCTCGCCCTTCAGCCGTACATCGCCCTCGATGCGCACGCCCGGCACAAGGTCGTTCATGCGGTTCAGGGTCTTTAAAAAGGTGGACTTGCCGCAGCCGGAGGGGCCGATCAGTGCGGTGATCTCTCGCTCGCCCACGTCCAGCGAAATGCTCTTCAGCGCCTTGAAGTCGCCGTACCAGAGGTTCAGATCCTTTGCCGATATCACCGGCACATTCGTGTTTTCCATAGAGTACCTCTTTATTTTTACTGCTTCTGTTTCAGTTTCGTTTTCGCCAGACGTGCTGCCAGATTGATCAGCAGCACCAGCACCAGCAGCACTGCGCCGATGCCCCATGCGGAGGTGAAATCGCCGTCTTCAAAGGCGCGCAGGTACAGCAGCACCGACAGGGTGGCACCGTTGGAGGTGTAGGCTTTGAACACACTCTTGGCGATCACCTCTGCCGCACCGGCGGTGAACAGCAGCGCGGCGCTTTCGCCCACGATGCGTCCCACCGCCAGAATGCAGCCGGTGACGATGCCGTCAATGCTGCAAGGCAGCACGATGGTGCGGATGATGTGCCACTTGCCTGCACCCAGACCCATGGCACCCTCGCGGTAGCCCTGCGGCACGGTTTTGAGGGATTCCTGCGTGGTGCGGATGATGGTGGGCAGGTTCATCACCACCAGCGTCAGACTGCCGGACAGCAGACAGGTCTGGAAGCCAGTGCCTGACTGAACACCAGCATACCCACCAGACCGTAGATGATGCTGGGGATACCGGCCAGCGTTTCGTTGGTGAACTCGATGACCTCGATGAGCCGCCGGTTGGAGGCGTATTCGGTCAGGTAGACCGCCGCACCCACGCCCAGCGGCAATACGATGAGTAATGTCAGCACAATGACATACAGGGTGTTGAGGATGGCGGGCAGAATGCCGTCCGTCTTTTTCAGCACACTGGCGGTAGTGGAAAGGAAGTTCCAGCTGATGTGGGGGATGCCCCGCACCAGCACCATGCCGATGATCCCGGCCACCAGCACCATCACCAGCACTGCGCTTGCCCAGACCAAAATGGTCATTACCCGGTTCCATGCCCGGCGGGAGGGCGAAAAGCCGTTATTCATCGCGGTTTCCTCCCTTCAGTACCACATTCAGCACCACGTTGATGAGCATGATGAACACGAACAGCACCAGCGCGATGCTGAACAGTGCCTGCCGCTGCAAGCCGCCGGCGTAACTCATTTCCTTGGCGATGGCGGTGGTCAGCAAAGTGACGCTGCGGAACAGGCTGTCCGGCATATTGGGGCTGTTGCCCGCCACCATCATCACAGCCATGGCTTCGCCGATGGCGCGGCCGATGCCCAGCACAACGCCTGCGGCAATGCCGCTTTTGGCCGCCGGGATGCTGATCTTGAACCATGTTTCGGTGTCGGTAGCGCCCAGCGCCAGACTGCCCTGCTCATACTCCGGCGGCACGGCGTTGAGCGCCGTCACCGACACGGACACGATGCTGGGTAAGATCATGATGGAAAGCACCACGATGGCGCTGAGCAGGCAGGCACCGGAGGCCTTGCCGAAGGCTTTTGCCACGGCGGGCACCAGCACCTGCATACCCAAAAGGCCGAACACTACGCTGGGGATGCCGGACAGCAGCTCGATGGCGGTGACCACCACGGTGCGCAGTTTGGGATTTGCGGCCTTGGAGAGGAACACTGCCGTCAGCAGGCCGATGGGCACGCCGATGATGGTGGCACCCAGCGTGCCGTAGACGCTGGACAGGATGAAGGGCAGGATGCCGAACAGCGGCTCTGCCGCAGTGGACGCCCATTTTGTGCCGAACAGGAATTTGAAAATACCGATCTTATGGATAGCCGGCACGCCGGAGACCACCATGTACACCGAGATGAGCACCACACAGCACACCGCCAGCATTCCGCACAGGAAGAAGATGAAATTCATCACCGCTTCCAGCCAGTCGGCGGGGGTACGGGGCAGCCGTACCCGGCGCAGAGAAGAGGTTGTATTTTTCATAACGCGATCCTATAAAAAGCCGCACCAGCCCAGCCTTTTAGGGCAGGCCGACGCGGCGATTCTCTTGTTCAGATGCGGGACAGGTGGTTCACCGGGGAGCTTTCCCCGCGAAATTCGGGGCTTCCAGCTCCCGCCCTATTGCCTACGGCAACAGGTCCCACCCTCGGATCATTCGCTGGGGAAACTCCCCGGCAAACCACCCGGCAATTACTCGTTCACGGGCACAGCGCCTGCGGTGCGGATGAGCTCGGCAGCGTCCTTGCTGGTGGCGAAGTCTACAAAGGCCTGTGCCTGCTCAGACAGGGCAGCGCTCTTGTTGGTGACGAACACGAAGGGACGCTGGATCTTGTAGCTGCCGTCCTTCACGGTGTCCTCGCTGCACTCCACACCCTCCACGGTGACCATGGCAACGGTGTCGCCCACAGCGGACAGGGAAGCGTAGCCAATAGCCAGCGGGTTTGCCTCCACAGCACTGATGACAGCGCCGGTAGCGGTCAGCTCCTGTGCGTACTTGCAGCTGTCCTTCACGTCCACGATGCTCTCAAAGCCATCGCGGGTGCCGGAACCGGCCTCACGGCCCACCAGAACGATCTCGCCGTCATCGCCGCCGACATCCTTCCAGTTGGTGATCTCGCCGGTGAACATCTTCTTGAGCTGCTCCACGCTCAGATCTGCGACCTTGCTGTCCTTGTTCACGATGATGGCGATGCCGTCCAGCGCCACGATGGTGCCGTCCACAGCAGACTTCTCATCGTCCTTCAGGGCGCGGGAGGACAGGCCGATGTCCAGCGTCTTGTCGGTAGCGCCGGTGATGCCTGCGCCGGAGCCGGTGGGGTCGTAGCTGACGGTGACGCCCGGCTCAACCTCGGCAAAGCCTCGGTCAGGGCTGCAATAACGTTCTTCATGGAAGTAGAACCGCCGGTCGCAACATTGCCGCTCAGGGTGCCGGCTGCCTGCCCGGCAGCGGAAGAAGCGGTGGTGGAAGCAGAAGCAGCGGTGCTGGATGCGGAAGAAGCAGAACCGCCGCAGGCAGTCAGGGCAGCAGCCGCAGCAGCTGCACCGCAAACGGTCAGAAACGAACGACGAGAGATCTTTTTCATGATAGAATTTCCTCCATTAAAAACCCGGGCGCCGCCCGGAACTGTCTTTTTGTGTTTTCCTTGGGAACGGCCTTATTCTACCGCTTTGCCGCCCTTGCTGCGACCATGGACGTGCAAAAAGTGCGTAAAACTTTGTGCACAATGTCAGCTCCAATGTAAAGAACAGGTAATGCGGCACAAAACAAAAAGCCGCCGGGCGCTCCTGTTTCCAAGAGTGCCCGGCGGCGGGTGTATTGAGTTTTACTTTACGCTGCTGGTCATGGTCTTACCATCGTAGAAGAACACAACGGTCTTGCCCTTATACTTGATGCGCAACTCGTAGGTGCCGTTTTGACGAGTCGGCAGTGTGGTGTTTTCATGGGACGACGAGATGTTGTTTTCGGTTTCCAGACCAAAGGTACTACGGCTGAACTTCTGATACTGCTTTGCACCAACTTTCAACGTGCCGTGGAGAAACACCATCTTCTCCGGCGCAGCGCCGTTTTCCGTAAAGGTACCGGTGATATCCTTCCGAGGTATGCTCACATCCTCTTCGCTCTGGTTCCAGATGGCGAAGTAGGGTCTGTACTGAATTTTGGTGGGCGCGCCGCCGGAAAAGTCCGTTTCACTAAGGACATCGCACAGGAACATCACGCCCTCCACCTCCTGCTGGGGGTGGTTCAGGTCTATGGTCGTTCCGCAGCCGGTCAAAGCCCCTGCGGCGGTCAGCACCAGAGCCCCGGCGCTGAGCTTGAGAAATGTTCTGCGGTCGATCATAGCAATGCACCTCCTGTATCGGGCAGTTAGGTTCAGTTACACAAGGGCGGTATACTTTTTAAAGGTAAAGTCCTCATAAACAGCAGTATAGGTCTCGGTAGCCTTTTTCGTGCCGATGCTGAACTTTACGACAGCTTCCTTATTGGCGATCGCGTCGTACAGTTCCTTCTGCTTATAGTTCATTTTAAACTTGACCCAGCTCATTTGCCTTGTGCCTGCGGCTGAATTCAAGAGTCCCATCATTCTTCAGCAGACCGCCGCCCTGCATTTCAACGGCAACTCCATCGACTTTAAGTTCCATAACGGCGTCGCCCGCAATAGCCCAGTCGGAATCCTTCGTGTTGGTGGTACGCACCCACACCATGACATCGGCATTCCATTTCGTCTGATCTTCACTCAGCTTCGGCGTGTGTTCTTGTACATCCCACTTTACGGCAGATGCAGTAAAGCCACCCAGATCAGTGCCAATGTCACCATCACTGCAGCCGCCCAGCAGTCCGGTCATGGATACTGCCACTGCCATTGCGGCAGAAGTCTTTAAAAACGCACGACGATCTATTTTCATAGCCATATTATAAGCCCTCCTCAAAAGCTTTTTTGCACCCTAAGAGTACCACATTTTACCACATTGTCAACTATCCGAATTCAGGTTTCACCATTTTATCGTTCCTTTATAAAAGGCCGCATAGAACGGCAGCGGGCGCGGTGTTTGCTGCCGGTCCGGGGCTGCGGTGGAAAAATTTACTTTTTTCAAACAAAATCAAAATTTGCTGTTGACAAAGGGCACCCGGTATGCTAAAATAGCCAAGTCGGGTGCGAACACCTGATGCAAAATGGACGTATGGCCCGTTGGTCAAGCGGTTAAGACAGAGGCCTCTCACGCCTTTAACATCGGTTCGATTCCGGTACGGGTCACCATTTTATAGTAGTAAAACGGTCATGTGCCGTTTTATATAGATGCCTCTTTAGCTCAGTCGGTTAGAGCACCTGACTGTTAATCAGGGTGTCGCCTGTTCGAGTCAGGCAAGAGGCGCCAGCAAAGCGATGGAAATTTTCCATCGCTTTTTTCTTTTTCCCGGCGGCCTTGTTGACAGCACCGCCCCGGGGGGCTATACTTAACACACTATAAAGTATAAAAGGAACCTCTTGCCACGCAGCTTTACGGTGCAGTAAGGCGAAAAGGCGCCCCCTTGGGGGAGCTGGCAATGCCGCAAGGCATTGACGGAGGGGGTCAAATCCTTGACAAAGGAGAACATCATGAAAAAAGTTATTCTGACCGGCGACCGTCCCACCGGCCGCCTGCACGTTGGCCACTATGTCGGCTCTCTGAAGGAGCGGGTGCGGCTGCAGAACACCGGCGAATATGACGAGATCTTTATCATGATCGCCGATGCGCAGGCACTGACCGATAACGCCGACAACCCCGAGAAGGTGCGCCAGAACATCCTGCAGGTGGCACTGGACTATCTGGCCTGCGGTCTGGACCCCAACAAGGTGCACATCTTCATCCAGTCCATGGTGCCCCAGCTGACCGAGCTGAGCTTCTACTACCAGAATCTGGTCACCGTCAGCCGTTTGCAGCGCAACCCCACCGTGAAGAGCGAGATCCAGATGCGCAACTTCGAAGCCAGCATCCCGGTGGGCTTCTTCTGCTACCCCATCAGTCAGGCTGCCGATATCACCGCCTTTAAGGCTACCACCGTGCCCGCCGGTGAGGATCAGAAACCCATGATTGAGCAGTGCTGCGAGATTGTGCACAAGTTCAACTCCGTCTACGGCGAAACGTTGGTAGAGCCCGAGATCGTTCTGCCCCAGAACGCCGCCTGCCTGCGTCTGCCCGGCATTGACGGCAAGGCCAAGATGAGCAAGAGCCTTGGCAACTGCATCTACCTGTCCGAGGAGCCGGAGGACATCGAGAAGAAGGTCAAGTCCATGTTTACCGACCCCAACCACCTGCGCGTGCAGGACCCCGGCAAGGTGGAGGACAACCCGGTGTTCATCTATCTGGACGCTTTCTGCCGCCCCGAGCACTTTGCCGAGTTCTGGCCGGAGTACCAGAATCTGGACGAGGTGAAGGCGCACTATCAGCGCGGCGGTCTGGGCGATATGAAGGTGAAAAAGTTCCTGAACAGCGTCATGCAGGCTGAGCTGGAGCCCATCCGCACCCGCCGCAAGGAGTGGGAGCAGCGCCTGCCCGAGGTGGTGGAGATCCTGAAGGAGGGCAGCGCTTACGCCGAAAAGACCGCTGCCGCCACGCTGGACGAGGTGCGCAAGGCCATGCGCATCGACTACTTCGAGAACGATAACCTGCTGAAGTAAGATCTATGAGAGAGCCCGAAACGCCTGCGGCGTTTCTGGCTCTCTTTTGCATCGTTTACGAAAATTGCATAGAAACTGCGTTCGCACTATGCTAAAATATGGGCAACAAGTACAGAAAACCCCGTTCTGGGGGCGAGAAGAAAAAGGAGAACCACCATGCAAAAGACCATCTGGATCACCGGAGCAAGTTCCGGCATCGGCCGGGAGTTCGCCCGCCGGTATGCCGCTATGGGCTGTCGGCTCATCCTGACTGCCGCCGCGCCGACCGTTTGCAGGCTCTCGCCAAGGAGCTGCACGCAGCCCACGGCACGGAATGCCGCATCGAGACCGCCGACCTCTCCCGCGCCGAGGAGTGCAGCCGCCTGTGCGAAGTACTGGCCGATGAGCACATCGACATCTTCATCAACAACGCCGGTTTCGGCGTCTGCGGCAGCATTCTGGAAACGGAGGAAGCCCGCGAGGAAGAGATGATCCAAGTGAATGTTGCCGCCATGCGCGGCTGTTCCGCGCCGTGGTGCGCAAGATGCACGCGCAGGGCGGCGGCACCATCCTGAATGTGGCATCCTCTGCGGGGCTGCTGCCCGGCGGGCCCTATATGGCGGGCTACTACGCCAGCAAAGCCTATGTGGTCAGCATGACCCGCGGCGTGGCTGAGGAGCTGCGGGAGATGCACAGCCCGGTCTACGTCTGCGCCCTCTGCCCCGGCCCGGTGGACACCGAGTTCAACGACCACGCCGGGGTGGTGTTTGCCTGCGGGGCATCACGCCGGAGCTGTGTGTGGAGGAGGCCCTGCTGGGCATGATGCACCGCAAGACCATCATCGTGCCCTCTGCCTTTATGCGGCTGTGCACCAGCGCCCAGCGCCTTGTACCCATCCCCCTGCTGATGCCCATCGTGCGCGCAGCAGAAGAAAAAGCTGGGGTAAAAGACAAAGGTCGTCCAAACTTGTCAACAAGCCCAAATTAAGCCGGGATATCTTGTGCACCGTGACAAGGTGCGTCAGCCCGCACAAACTATCGCGCTGAAAAGCGACGGTTTTTCGTGCTGTTTTTCGGCATAAAAGCGAAAATCTAAAGAAAGTACAATAAAACTTCACAAGAATGTGCCTTGACACTTCCTGCAAAGGATGCTAGACTGGTATACAAGTAAGAGCGCACTCCGGCACAGCCGGATACGACGCGCTTTGCAAAGCAGCACGGCTGCAATTTGCGCCGTGTAGAATACGATTTTTGACAGGAGGACTTTATTATGGCACAGTGCACTCCCAAATCTTTTGACCTGACCGGCAAGGTGGCGCTGATCACCGGCGCATCCTACGGCATCGGCATGGCAATTGCAAAGGCTATGGCAGCCAACGGCGCTACCATCGTGTTCAATGATATCAAGCAGGAGCTGGTGGACAAGGGTCTGGCTTCCTATGCAGAGGCCGGCATCAAGGCGCACGGCTACGTCTGCGACGTTACCGATGAGGACGCCGTCAATGCAATGGTGGCAAAGATCACCGAGGAAGTCGGCCACATCAACATTCTGGTCAACAACGCCGGTATCATCAAGCGCATCCCCATGACCGAGATGAGCGCCGCTCAGTTCCGTCAGGTCATCGACGTCGATCTGAACGCTCCCTTCATCGTGGCAAAGGCCATCATCCCCGATATGATTGCACAGGCGGCGGCAAGATCATCAATATCTGCTCCATGATGAGCGAACTGGGCCGTGAGACCGTTTCTGCTTATGCAGCAGCAAAGGGCGGCCTGAAGATGCTGACCAAGAACATCGCTTCCGAGTACGGCGCTTACAACATCCAGTGCAACGGCATCGGACCCGGCTACATCGCTACCCCGCAGACCGCACCGCTGCGCGAGATCCAGCCCGACGGCAGCCGTCACCCCTTCGACCAGTTCATCGTTGCCAAGACCCCCGCAGGCCGCTGGGGCGAGGCCGAGGATCTGGGCGGACCCGCTGTGTTCCTGGCATCTGAGGCCTCTGACTTTGTCAACGGCTGATCCTGTATGTGGACGGCGGCATTCTGGCTACATCGGCAAGCAGCCCCAGTAAACGCTGAGGGCACTCCGCAGTTCTGACCCCGGGGACTGCCGCACAGCGTTGTGTGGCAGTCCCTTTTGCATTTGTACGGGAAAGGATGTTATGCTATAATGGAAAAAGCACATCAGGACATCCCTTGGGTGCCCCATGCCGAAGTTGCCCCGGAGCCCTGCGGCTCCGGGGTGCAGCGCCGCGTGCTGGCGTACAGCAAGGACGCCATGTGCGTGGAAAACACCTTTGAGACCGGCGGCGTGGGTGCCATGCACTGCCACCCCCACACCCAGATCACCTATATCGTCTCCGGGCGATACCGCTTTACCATCGGGGACGAGACCCGGGAGGTAGGCCCCGGCGATACCCTGCTCAAGCAGAACGGCGTCATGCACGGCTGTGTCTGTCTGGAGGGCGGCGTGATGCTGGATTTCTTTACCCCCATGCGGGAGGACTTTGTATAACACCTGCGCACCGCAGGGAAAAATAAGAAGGAGAACCATTGTTATGAAGATCGCACTTATCAACGAGAACAGTCAGGCCGCCAAGAACGGCATCATTGAAGCTGCCCTGAAGAAGGTGGTGGAGCCCATGGGCCACGAGGTGGTCAACTACGGCATGTACGCCGCCGACGATGCTGCACAGCTGACCTATGTGCAGTGCGGCATTCTGGCTGCTATCCTGCTGAACAGCGGCGCTGCGGACTACGTTGTTACCGGCTGCGGCACCGGTGAGGGCGCCATGCTGGCACTGAACAGCTTCCCCGGCGTCATCTGCGGCCACGTTGAGGACCCTGTGGATGCCTACACCTTTGCCCACGTCAACGATGGCAACGCCGTTGCCATGCCCTTTGCCAAGGGCTTCGGCTGGGGCGGCGAGCTGAACCTCGAGTACTGCTTCGAGAAGCTGTTCGGCTTCGGCCACGGTCAGGGCTACCCCAAGGAGCGCGTTGTGCCCGAGCAGCGCAACAAGAAGATTTTGGACGGCGTGCGCGCTGCCACCTTCAAGCCCTCATCGAGTGCCTGAAGAGCATCGATCAGGAGCTGCTGAAGGGCGCTGTGCGGGTGCAAAGTTCTCTGAGCTGTTCTTCGCCTCCTGCAAGGCGAGGAGCTGGCCGCTTACGTCAAGACCCTGCTGTAAGCTGCGGAGGAGATCATGCAAGGACTGACCCTGTTCAACCTGAACCTCACCCACCTGCTGGATGCCTTTCTGGAA